>Ga0207667_10000025_pt1 | contig 350159 bp, 316 predicted proteins | sample KBSCornC52_FD_184301 | JGI IMG/M metagenome (GOLD analysis project Ga0207667, IMG submission 184301) | Corn rhizosphere microbial communities from Kellogg Biological Station, Michigan, USA - KBS Corn C5-2 (SPAdes) (version 2) | ecosystem: Host-associated > Plants > Roots > Rhizosphere > Soil ...
CTTACTTCGACCGGCTCGGGGTGCCTCGGCTCTGTTGACCTCAACGACTCGAACCGCCCGGTGCGGACCCGCACGCCGGGTGGTGTGGGAGGGGATCGGCCAGGTTCTGGCTGCCCCTATCCCGATTGTGCCGTTGGCGCAACCAGTGTGGGCGTCGCCTGTTTCCATGGGGAGGTCGAGATGAGTGAGGCCAGGCATCACCGTATCGAGGTTGGCGCGGTCAGCCTGCATGCCAGTAGCTGGGGCCGGCTGGATGGCCCGCTGCCGGCCATCGTCCTGCTGCACGATTCGCTGGGCGCGGTGTCGCTATGGCGTGATTTCCCCTTGCAGCTGTCGCAGCAAACGGGAAGGGCAGTAGTGGCCTACGACCGTTATGGCTTCGGTCAGTCCAGCGCGCGCCAGGATCGTCTGGCGGCCGGTTTCATTGCAGAAGAAGCCCGGCCATGGCTGCTGGCGGTGCTGCAGCAACTGGGCTTGGCCCAGGTGGTGCTGTTGGGCCACAGCGTCGGTGGCGGCATGGCCATCTCCGCCGCGGCGGCGCTGCCGGAGCGGGTGGTGGCGGTGATCACCGAATCGGCCCAAGCCTTCGTCGAGGACCGCACCCTGCAAGGCATACGCAAGGCGCGCGAACAATTCGCCCATCCGGACCAGTTGGCCCGGTTGGCGCGTCATCACGGCCAGGATCTGGACAAGGCGCAGTGGGTGCTGGAAGCCTGGACCGAGACCTGGCTCGCGCCGGAGTTTGCCAACTGGTCCCTGACGCTGGCGCTGGCGCGTCTGCACTGCCCGGTGCTGGCTATTCATGGCGACGAGGATGAATACGGATCGCTGGCGCACCCGCAGAGGATCGCCACGCAGCCGCAGGCATTTCCCGGGCAGGGGCGCAGTCTCATCCTGCCAGGTTGCGGCCACGTCCCCCACCGGGAGCAGCCCGATGCGGTGCTGCGCGCCGTTGCGGATTTCCTGCGCTGAAGGCGATCCCGCAGGCCGAAAACAGCCCCGTGCAGAGGGTCGCGCGGCTATTTCTCCTCTTTCAGATCCTGCTGATAGGCCTGCAGTCCCCTCAAATACATGAGACGGACGAAAAGTGCCTTTGAGCGGTAACTTTGTCTCGCAAAGTGTTCTGCTTCTTCGAATTCCGCCGGGGTAAGTCGAAAATTAACCAGACGGGATGTTCCATTTGCGGGCTTGCGTTCGGATTGTTGCGTCGCTGCCATAAGATGTCTCCTGGCTTGTTGGTCCAAAAGCAATATCCTAGGAGAGGTCCTTTTCATATGTCATCGAATAAAAGCGAATATTTGACAACACTTGGTGATAGGTTGGCCAAAGAGCGCAGCCGCTGCGGCCACACCCAGAAATCCATCGCCGATAATCTCGATATCACCGCACGCACTCAGATCAAGTACGAAATTGGCGAAACCGCCCCCGACGCCTACTATCTGCACGGCCTGGATGCGATCGGCATCGATGTCACCTATGTGTTGACCGGTGTACGCGGCGCCACGCCCAGCCCCGAAGAGAGTCAGCTCATCGCCTGCTACCGCAGCGTCGACAAGGCCACGCGCAGCGCGCTGACACAACTGCTGGCCGGCATGGCCGACATGGTCAGGGCCAGCCGCAAGAAGCGTGATTTCTTCGCCGTTCCCGAGGAGGTGCGGGTCCGTCCCGGTCGGCAGCGCAAGTTGCCGGTGGGCCGTCCTCGCAAGCAGAAGGATTTTCTCAATGAAGTCCGTACCAAGGAGGGAGAGGGCAACGAGGGCGCCGAAACCAATGCAAGCGGTGAGAGCGTGCAAGATTAGCCTGCGCTTGCAGGCGGCAGAAATATCAAAAAGCACCGTGATCGCTCATGGTGCTTTTTTGATATTGGTGGCGGGGTATGGCAGAAACTCAAACAGTTTATCTCAACGGTGCCGAAACGTCCCCATCGACGTCCGTATCATCGTGGAGGCAGTCACCCCCTAGTGATGCCACGGCCTGCGAGATGGGCGGCGCTCTCTTTGATTTAAAAATTTGGTAAGATAGAGACTGTTTTAAACCCAGCCCAAGGAGGCGTCATGATTGCAGATCGCATTCGTCAAGCACGATTGGCGGCAGGTCTGACCCTGAGTGCGTTGGGCGATCAGGTGGGTGTTTCTCACACCGCCATCCAGAAGTACGAGAAGGGTCTACTGACACCGTCGTCGACGCAACTGCTCAAGCTGGCCCGTGCCTGTGGCATCCGTACTGAATACTTCTTCCGCACGCATACGGTTGAACTGCTGCATCCCGAGTTCCGCAAGCTCGCGTCCTTTGGCAAGACGGCGCAGGATGCGCTGAAGATAAAGGTCGTCGAGTTGGTGGAAAGGCGCGTGGAGTTGCTCAGCGCATTTCCCCGACTGCCGGTCCCGGCGTTTGCGCCGCCCGCGAATCTGCCCCAGCACATCGCCTCGCTGGATGAGATCGATGCGTTCTCGGATACGGTCCGCAACGCTTGGCAGTTGGGGTTGAATCCGATTGCTGACCTCACCGACACCCTCGAAGGCCTTGGCTTGCTGGTCATCGTGGTCGATGAAGATAACCCGGGCTTTTCTGGCTTGACGGCTAAGGCACGGACCGAAGATGGGCGCGAGTATCCGGTCGCGGCTGTTTCCAAGCGCTGGCCCGGTGATCGGCAGCGGTTCACGCTGGCGCATGAGTTGGGACATCTGCTGCTCGGAGGACGACTGGCTGAGGGCATCGACGAAGAGAAAGCCTGCGACTGGTTCGCCGGTGCCTTTCTGGCTCCGCGCGTCGCAGTGTTGCAGTTGCTTGGGGTACAGCGCCATGCGCTGGAATGGCAAGAGCTGTATGTGCTCAAGCACGAGTTCGGTCTGTCGATGACCGGATGGCTGCAGCGCGCCAAACAGTGTGGCGTGATCACCGAGACCGTTCATCTCTCTATGTTCAAGCGGTTTTCGGCCAGGGGCTGGCGCAAGACCGAGCCTGGCCAGCCCCTGCCGCAAGAGCACCCAAGACTATTTGATCAGTTGGTGTACCGCGCCTTGGCTGAGCGATACATTTCCGAAGGCAAGGCGGCGGAACTGCTGGGCATTCCGATGATGCGCTTCCACAAAGAACGCCAGATGGAGTCATCGGATGCGGTTGCTCATCAGTGATGCGAACATCTTGATCGATATGGAAGCGGGAGCGTTGATGGAGACGCTCTTCCAGCTGCCAATGCAGTTCGGTATCCCTGATCTGCTGTACTACGAAGAAATTGAACCGGGCAGCCCTGGCCTTGAAGACCTGGGCTTGCAAATCATGGAGGTCAACGGCGACTTCGTGGCTTATACAGAGCGGTTGGCTGCCCAGTACAACCGTCTGCTTCCCGCGAAAAACGGTCCCAAGCCCAGTCACAACGACTACTTGGCATTGGCGCTTGCGAAGCAAGAGGCTTGCACCTTGCTGACCGGCGACGCCAATTTGCGGATGGTTGCCAACAAGGAGCAGGTCAGCGTCATGGGTACCATTGGGTTACTGTGCGCCATGATCGAGAACCAGCTACTGTCGGTCGACGACGCCTTCAAGGCGCTTGACCGCATGAAGTCTGGCAAGCGCCGGCTGCCCTGGCCGGAAGCCGAAAAAGTGCTGAACGCGTTGCGTTGATAGGTTCTGCCATTGGCAGGCAATCATTGTGGGTCAGTGGCTTTAGGCCAATGTCCGCTGCGACACACTGCGTGCGGTAGCCCAGTCGATCCGCTCCTGCTCCAAGCGAACGTTTTGCCCCCAGCGCTGCTGCTTGAGGTCCCGCTAGAGTTGCTGCTCTTGTTCTGTCAGTAGCGCCAGTTCCGTTGCTGGATGCTGCGTCGATTCGTCCACCCACAACGCTTTGTGTTGCAGCAAAGTGTCTTCGTCCATGAGCGCAGATTGCAACTCTGGAATGTATGAATGGGCTCGATGCAGGTCATGCGCTACGGCTAAGAAGCTGGAGCCGATTCCGAGAGAAGAGCGGGGGAGGGCGACCGGGGACGTTCCTGCCAGTCCGCTGGAGCCGGGGGGGCACACGCAGAATGTGCGGGAGCCCTGTGTCTCTTGCAGGACGCACAAATGAAAACGCCCAACTGATAACAGTTGGGCGCTGAAATTTGGTGGGGCGTCACAGATTCGAACTGTGGACCTACGGATTAAGAGTCCGCTGCTCTACCAGCTGAGCTAACGCCCCGTTCGCCGATCCCGCCAGAGGCAGGATGACCGGGAATATAAAAAGGCCTCTATTGAGGAGGCCTTTTGGAAATTTGGTGGGGCGTCACAGATTCGAACTGTGGACCTACGGATTAAGAGTCCGCTGCTCTACCAGCTGAGCTAACGCCCCATTGCTGCACTCGTTGTTGCTGTGTGCTGCAAGAGAGAGCGCATTATAGGTGGGGGGCGGGGGTAGTGCAAGCATTTTGTGAACAAAATATGAAAATATTTTATCTGCCCACGCTCACCCCCCTCCGCTGCGCCCCGGCTGTGGCGCGTTTTCCTCACTGTCATCCCCGTCCTGGGGGCATGAAGAGCGGCCTTACTGCAACGCCGACTTGATCCCGTTCACCCACGACTTGGCCGGCAACTTGGTCTGGGTCTCGATGAGTGCCGCACGCGCATACAGCTCGGGGAAATCGAACCGGACCTCGCCCTTGAAGGCCAGCGCCACGACATTGCCGTCATGGACTTCCGGCAGCGAGACCACGGTATCGAAGGCATATTCCATGGCGCGCAGATTCTTGGCATAGCTGGGATGATCGCCGAACAGGTTCACCGTCATCACGCCGCCGTCCGCCAGGCTGTCGTAGCAGGCCTGGTAGAACTCGGGCGTGTCCAGCACCGGCCCGCGCGCCGTGGCGTCGTAAAGGTCTACCTGCAGCGCATCGATGATGCCGTGGCTGGCGGCATGGACGATGAAGTCCATGGCGTCGCTCTCCAGGATCATCAGGCGCTCGTCCGGCTCGGGCAGCTTGAACATGCTGTGGCAGATCGTGATCACGGCCGGATTCAACTCCACCGCCGTCACCTGCGCCTGGGCGAACTGCCGATAGCTGAACTTGGTCAGCGCGCCCGTCCCCAGGCCTAGTTGCACGATGTGGCGCGGGTCGCGATTGAACAGCATCCAGGCCATCATCTGCTGGGCGTACTCCAGTTCGATCCAGTCCGGCTTGCGGATGCGCATGGCCCCCTGCACCCATTCGGTACCGAAGTGCAGGTAGCGCACCCCCTCCAGTTCGGACAGGGTCACGGGCGCGTACTTAATCTTGCGCGGCTTGCTGGCGTCGGCTTCCAGCTGCTGGCGGCGACGGTTGGGGCCGGCCTTGGTATTGGCCTGGGCTTCGATGGATTTTCTTCGGATAAGCATGATGTGAATGAATCTGGCCAGGCGCACGAGGAAGGTGCGGCCTGCGGATGCCGAATGATACCTTGCCCAGCCCCCGGTCAGCGGGGCAACGCACTTTGCGCATATCGACATGCGGATTCATTCCTTCATCCGGCTGCGCCCTCGTGTGAGCATGCGGGGCTCATCATTCCCGGAGTTTCCATGCATTTCGCTTCCTACTTCAAGCGTCTCGCCGTCGTTGGCGCCCTGTCTCTGGCCCTGGTCCCGCAGCTTGGCCAGGCGCAGGACAAGCAGAAGATCAAGGTCGGCATCTCGGTCGGCAGCGCGGAAGCCATCTTCGAGGTCGTCAAGAAGGTGGCCGCTCGCGACGGGCTGGAGCTCCAGACCGTGGTCTTCAGCGATTACCTCCAGCCCAATGCCGCGCTGGCGGCGGGCGACCTCGACGCCAACGCCTTCCAGCACCGTCCGTATCTGGAAAGCCAGATCGCCGCGCGCGGCTATCGCATCGTGCCGGTCGGGCTGACCATCACCGCGCCGCTGGGCATTTATTCGCGCAAGTTCCGTTCGGTCGAACAGCTGCCGCAGGGAGCCGCCATCGGCATCCAGAACGATCCCTCCAACGGCAATCGCGCCCTGCTGCTGTTGCAGAAAGCCGGGCTGATCCGGCTCAAGCCCGGTGTAGGTGAGAATGGCGTGAACGCGACGCCGCTGGACGTGTTCGAGAATCCGCGCAAGCTCAAGCTGGTGGAACTGGACGCGGCGCAGCTGCCACGCTCGCTGGATGATCTGGCGGCCGCATCGATCAACAATGACTATGCCTTCAAGGCCGGCCTATCCCTGCAGAAAGACACCATTGCCGTGGAAGACCCGCGCGGGCGTTATGCTAACATCATCGCCACCCGCTCCGAAGACAAGGATCGTCCCTGGGTCCGTAAGCTGGTGCAGGCCTACCACTCCGAGGAGGTGCGCAAGTTCATCGAGACCGAGTTCAAGGGCTCGCTGGTGCCAGCCTTCTGATGCTGGCCTTGCCGCCGATGCGGCTGGCGACCCTGGCCACCCCAGCCGCTCAACCGCCCGTGCATCGGGCGTTTTTTTGTGCGATTGCCGACGCAAAGAGCGCCCAGCCGGACCGCACTCTATTACACTGCGGCCATCATGCTCAAGAACATCATCCTCTGCCTGAAGCTTGCCCTGGTGTTTGCCGCCATCGTCTTCTTTGCCAAGGCGCTGCAATACCTGATCTTCAACGGCGGCTTGTCGGGCGAGTTTTACGATTATCTATTCTTCCGGAAATAGCCTCATGCGGAAGCGCTCGCAGCTTGAATGCTGGCAAGGCGCTAGGTACGGAATATCGCGACCGCCGTGCGCAACTGCTCTACCTGTCCCTGCAGTGAGCCCGCTGCTGCTGCCGCCTGTTCTACCAGCGCAGCATTCTGCTGCGTGACATTGTCCATTTGAGTAATCGCATCATTGATTTGCTCAAGCTCGTTGCTCTGTTCATGTGAGGCCTCGACGATCTCATCCATGATGTGGGTCACGCGTCCGATTTCGCGGCTGACTCGCTCCATTGCCTCGCTGGCGCGCCCCACCAATTCCGTCCCGCCACGTACCCGATCTGCCGACGTTTTGATCAGGTCCCTGATTTCTTTGGCCGCAGTCGACGAACGTTGCGACAGATTGCGAACCTCGCTCGCAACCACCGCAAAACCACGTCCCTGTTCACCAGCGCGAGCTGCTTCCACCGCCGCATTCAAGGCCAGGATATTGGTTTGGAATGCAATCCCTTCCATGATGCCGATGATCTCGGAGATCTTGTTCGAACTTTCCTGAATGCCGGTCATCGTGTGGACCACCTCGGCAACAAGCTTGCTGCCCTCGATGACTATATTGGACGTGCTAGTGGCAAGGCTGCTCGCCTGGTCGGCGTTGCTGGCATTATGTTTGACGGCTTCGGTGAGCTGTTCCATGCTCGCCGCAGTCTGCTCTAACGCTGCGGCCTGTTCCTCGGTGCGAGATGACAGATCTATGTTCCCCTGGGCAATCTGCGTAGAACCGACCGCGACCGCATCTGAGCTTGAACGAATCTTGTAGATCATTTCCGTCAGGCTTTGGCGCATACGTGCAACTGCCGCTAGCAAGCTGGTTCTGTCGCCCTGGCGCAGATCGATGGCGAAGCCCAAATCACCAGCCGCGATGCGATTCATGACTTCTCCGGCGTAGATCGGCTCACCACCGAGTGTCCCGGTTAGTCGTCGAATGATCTGCCAGGAAATAAGTCCGATGCCGATGGTGACCAATCCGATCAATCCGATCAGGATTCCACCGATATTCCAGAATGTGGTGTCGATATCATCTGTGAAAACGCCAGTCCCGATCCACCATCCCCAAGGCTTGAATTCGATCAGGCCATTCATCTTCTGGACGACGGCTCCTGTTTCAGGGTGTTTGGCTTGCACCATGATGACCGGTGTCCGCTCCCGATTGAGCATTTCCTGATAGAGCTCGCCATCCGGTCGGCCATCTGGCGCCCGGCCCATATTGATTTTTCCAATCACCGTTGGATCACGGTGGATCAGGGTCAAGCCATTGGGTCGCCGCGCCCAGAAAAAACTCTTGGCGGTGTAATTCAACTGGTTCAATGCCAGCTTGGTTGCCGCCTGAGCTTGCTCGGTCGTCATGTTTCCGGCGACCTCTTCTTGATGAAAATAGGTCGCCAGGTGGTTCGCCATCTCAAGCAGATTGATGATCTGCTCGCGTTTGTCATAGAGCATTGCCTGGCGAAGGCTGTAGAGCCCGCAGCTCCCGATCGCAAGAAGCCCCGCGAGTGCAACCATGGTGAGCACTATCAGCCGTGTCGATACTTTCATAGGGTTCCACATGGACGCATCCCGTTTGCCACGAATGTGCGCGTGCTGTCAGACGAGCCAGGCTGCAGTTCTATATCCGGCCTTGTTGCAGTGGATGGTTTGCCGCAAGCCTTGGTAGTTAGAATCCGCTGACTCACGCCTCATTGCTTTCGCGGCCTGGTCTGAGCTGTTTGTCATCACACTCGACACCTTGTGTGCAACGGTTTGACGTGCCAGCCTTTCTGGAAAAAATTAGTCAACTGTTCGTCCAGCTACATCGGCCTGACGCTTAACCAGCCTCTATCGTGCGTCCGGTCATGTCTTGACGGTCCACATATTCTTGGCTCTTGTCGTCGCTGCTTTCGCCGTGCGGGCGGAAGCAGGTGTTCAAATATCACTCGTCATAAAGTGAAAATAATGCAAAATATGCTAAATGTGATGGTCAGTATACTGTTTAATGTTGCACTTGCCGCATATTTTTAATATTCATTGTTATGCGGAAGATCAAGAATGCAGGGGATTGCAGTGCTTGGCGGAAATGGGGCGCACAGCTTGTCCCTGGCTTTTTTACGCAGAGCCTTGACGCGCGCGGGTTGGAGCCGTGATGTGATGAGCAGGGCGAGCAGCTTGCAACCCGATGCTTGGCGATTGCGATCTTGCTTGTAGGATCAGCCAAGGTGTGAAATCCGGAGTGGCAATAGACCGCGCCCAAGCCTGCATATGCTCAAACGGCCTACGAGCCTTCGTCGATTGCCGTCAGATGGCTACGCTGGGCGGGTAGCGGCAATGGAATGTCGATGCGCCTGGATAGGGCGCACAGACTCCCTGGTCAAGGGAAGTTCTACGACTACCTGCTGTTCAGGAACAAGCTCTCACTTAAGACTGGCTACTTGGGCGAGTTGCCGCCAGCTAGCCAGTTTCTGCGCATAGGAGAGTGCGGCATAGGCCGGGCTGCTGGAGGGCAGCAGCAGGATGCGGTAGCGTCCGGCCTGTTCGCCCAGCGCTTGCAGACCGATCTTCCCGGCCGTGCCGCCGTTGAAGGCGATCGTTTCCAGGGCGGGCAACTGGGCCAGCAGCGTTTGAAGGTCGTTGCGCGAATGATCCCGGATATCGCTGTCCAGGCTGCCGATGCGGCGCGCCTGGGCAATCACGTCCCATAGGCCGACGCGATGCGCCAGCAGGGTTTGCAGGCGCGTCGGGTAGTCCATTGCGTACAGGTCCGCGCCGAGCACCTCGCCGACCAGCTTCCAGAACGCGTTGCGCGGATGCCCATAATACTGGCGCATCTGCAACGAGGCCACGCCCGGCAAGCTGCCCAGGATCAGGGCACGTGTATCGCGCGCCACCACCGGGGGAAAGCTCGCCAGCAAGGGATCGCTGGCAGTGAACGTCAGCGGGGAGGCGGGAGCAGAAGAGGGGATGGTTTTGCGTGCAGCCATGATGCCGGAGAAGATGAAAAGAATTTCAGCAAGCGCTCACGCCGTTCCCCGCCATGCACAATGGTGCGGCGGCTGCACGGGGCGCGTGCTTGCGGCAAAATGCACATCTTAACGTAAGCCCTAACGAAGCTTGCAAGCTACCGCATCCGCAGCGTCGCGGGGCATTTCCGATTTTTCAGTTCAGGGAGACATGAACATGGCAGATAAAGTCATCCTCGTCACAGGCGGCAGCCGTGGCATCGGCGCGGCCACCGCGCTCCTGGCCGGGCAGCGCGGCTATGCGGTCGCGGTGAACTATGTGAGCAACCGCGCGGCCGCCGACGCGGTGGTCGCGCAGATCCAGGCCGCCGGTGGTCGGGCTATCCCAGTGGGCGGTGACGTGGCCCGTGAGGGAGATGTGTTGCAGCTCTTCGCCACCGTCGATCGCGAACTGGGGCGCGTGACCGCCCTGGTCAATAACGCCGGCGTGCTGGACCATCAGTCGCGCCTGGAGGACATGAGCGCCGAACGCATCAATCGCGTGCTCATCGCCAATGTGACCGGCAGCCTCCTGTGCGCCCGCGAAGCGGTCAAGCGCATGTCCACCCGCCATGGCGGACAGGGTGGGGCCATCGTCAACCTGTCTTCGATGGCGGCCAAGCTGGGTGGGCCCGGGGAGTATGTGGACTACGCTGCCTCCAAGGGGGCCATCGATGCCTTCACCATTGGTCTGGCCAAGGAAGTGGCCGCCGAAGGCATCCGTGTCAATGCGGTGCGTCCCGGTCTGATCTATACCGACATCCACGCCAGCGGCGGCGAGGCCGGGCGGGTGGACAGGCTCAAGGACGCCGTGCCGATGAAGCGCGGAGGAAGCGCCGCCGAGGTGGCCAACGCCATCCTGTGGCTGCTCTCCGAAGAGGCTTCCTATGCCACCGGCACCTTCATCGATGTCTCTGGCGGCCGTTGAGCGCGGCGGCCAGCCGTGCCAAGCTTGAACTCCGATCCTTGAACCCCGATCCCCGACCCACAGCGGAGGCCAGCATGCATTCTTTCCGTTCCGAACGTCCCGTCGATGTGCTGCTGGCGCGCTATGCCCAGAGTCACCGCCATCCCATGAATGAGCGCATCCACTGCATCTGCGTGCCGGCCATCGTGTTGTCGCTGCTGGGATTGTGCTGGAGTCTTTCTCCAGCCGTGGCGCTGGTGGTCGCGGCGGCGGCGTTGGCCTACTATCTGCGCCTGTCGCCGCCTTTCGCCGTGGGCATGCTGGCCATGGCGGCGCTGATGCTGGTGTTCCTGGCGCGCTTGCCTGCCGGGGCGGTGCTGCCGGTATCGGCGGTGATCTTCGTGCTGGCCTGGGTAGGGCAGTTCATCGGCCACCGGATAGAGGGGCGCAAGCCTTCCTTCTTCGAGGACCTGCGCTTCTTGCTGATCGGCCCGCTGTTCGTGCTGGCCTTCCTGTACCGTCGCTGGCGCATCGCCTATTGAGGCGTCAAACATCATCTTTGTATTAAGATGTAAGAAGTTGTTGGCGCAAACGGAAAATGCGCGAACATTGCACATCCGTGCGCACCTGCCGGATGCCACGCCGCCCGAAGCCGGGCTCCTAATTCAGTCGGAGTATTTTTGTTATGAAGAAATTGCTTGTGATCGCAGCCCTGGGCTCCCTGGTGGCCGGCTGCGCCGTGACCCCCAATTCGGCCAGCGTCTACAACACCCGCCAGGCGCAGGGCGAGCAGACGGTACGCATGGGCGTGGTCGAGTCGATCCGTAACGTGACCATCGACAAGGGCTCGTCCGGCGTCGGCACCCTGGGCGGCGCGGCGCTGGGCGGTATCGCCGCCGGCTCCAATATCGGTGGCGGCAATGGCGCCCTGGCGGCCGGCATCGTCGGCGCCCTGGCCGGTGGCGTGCTGGGCAACCAGGCCGAAGCGCACCTGAGCAACCGTCCCGGCCTGGAAATCACCGTGCGCCTGGATAACGGCGAACTGCGCGCCATCACCCAGGATGCCGACGAGCCCTTCCGCATAGGCGAGCGCGTGCGCCTGCTGTCCAACGGCCGCACCACCCGCGTGACGCACTAAGCGCCGTTACGCTGGCCGCTGGTTGCAGCAGCAAAAAAGGTAGGACTGCGGTCCTGCCTTTTTTTCGTCCTCAGCCGGCTGGCTTGTTCTGCGCCAGCCACTGCTGGCGCTCGATCCGGTAGAGCCGGTGCAGGCGCAGCCGATGGCCCGGCGGCAGGCGTGGATGGAGGAAGTCCTCGCGCACATCGCATTGCATGCCCAGCCTTTGCATCACGGCCAGCGAGCGCTGGTTCTCCGCTACGGTAAAGGAGACGATCTGCGCCAGTTCCAGCGTCTCGAAGCCATAGCGCAGCGCACAGCGCGCCGCTTCGCTGGCATAGCCCTGGCCCCAGCAGGCGGGCGCCAGGCGCCAGCCGATTTCCACGGCCGGTGTGAAGGGAGCGGCAAACGCCACCCGCATCAGGCCCACCAGGCCTGCAAATTCGGTCACGCCGGGGATTTCCAGCGCCCACGCGCCGAAGCCGTGCTGGGCGAAGTGCTCCTCTATCCGGTCGACCAGGGCATCGCTCTCCTGGCGCGACAACGGCGCCGGGAAATGCTGCATGACCTGTGCATCGGCATTGATGGCCGCCATCGGCGCGCGATCCGACGCCCGCCAGCGCCGCAGCAGCACGCGCGGACCGCGCAGCAGCGGCGACTCAGGCGCCGGCAGCGGGACCATCGTCAGCCTCCTTGCGCTTGACCAGCCAGATATAGACCACCGTCTGCAACAGCGCCACCGTGCTGCCCACGATGACTTCGCCCACCCGCATCAGCGCCAGGTGCAGCTCCTCGTTGAGGCCCTGTCCGCTGAAGGCGGCCGATAGCAGGATCACTACCGTGGCCGGCCCCAGCCGCCAGTTGCTGGGATAGTTCTGCAGCAGCATGGCCACCACCACCGCTGCCGTGAGCGCGGCCAGCATGGCCAGGAAAGTCGGGCCGAACAGGACCAGCGCGATGCAGGAGACGATGCAGCCGGAAAGGGTATTGATCAGCCGCGCCCGGAAGTTGGCCTTGGCTACCGTCATGTCCGGTTCGGTGACGATGATCAGCGAGATCATCGCCCAGTAGGGCTCGGCAATGCCCACCGCGCGCAGACCATACCAGAGGATCAGGCAGCCCGAGAGGATCTTGATCAGGTAGACCAGGGCGTTCTTGCGTGGATTGATGAAGTGCAGTTCCATGGAGCGGGCCGGTAAGCAGAGGATCCGATGTTATCGATGAGAGACAGGCCAGGCAAGCCAGCAAAAAAACACCGCCTTCCGGCTGGACCGGAAGGCGGTGTCATCGTTCCCGGCCCGTGATCGGGGGCGGCAAGCTTACTTGCTTAGTTGCTTGCTTACTTGGCGGCCATGGCCAGCAGCATGTCGTTGAGGCGCTTGACGAAGCTGGCCGGATCGGCCAGCGCGCCACCCTCGGCCAGCAGGGCCTGGTCGTACAGGATGTGCGACCAGTCGTCGAAGCGGGCTTCTTCATACTTCAGGCGTTGCACCAGCGGGTGGTCCGGGTTGATTTCCAGGGTCGGCTTGGATTCCGGCGCGGCCTGGCCGGCGGCCTTCAACATACGCACCAGGTTGCCCGACAGTTCATTCTCGTCGGCCACCAGGCAGGCAGGGGAGTCGGTCAGACGGAAGGTCACGCGCACTTCCTTGGCCTTGTCGGCCAGGGCGGTCTTCATCTTCTCGACCAGGTCCTTGTACTCGGCCTGGGTCTCTTCATGCTGCTTCTTCTCGTCTTCGTTTTCCAGCTTGCCCAGGTCCAGGCCGCCCTTGGCCACCGAGGCCAGTTCCTTGCCGTCGAACTCAGTCAGGAAGGACAGCATCCATTCGTCCACGCGATCGGTCAGCAGCAGCACTTCCACACCCTTCTTGCGGAAGATTTCCAGGTGCGGGCTGTTCTTGGCGGCTTGCCAGGTCTCGGCGGTGACGTAGTAGATCTTGTCCTGGCCTTCCTTCATGCGGCCCACGTAGTCGGCCAGCGAGACGTTCTGCACGTCGCTGTCGTTGTGGGTGGAGGCAAAGCGCAAGAGCTTGGCGATGCGCTCCTTGTTGGCCGCGTCTTCGCCCACGCCTTCCTTGAGCACCTGGCCGAACTCGGTCCAGAAGGTGCTGTACTTGTCCTTCTGCGCCTGCTCGTCGCTGTTGGCCAGCTCTTCCAGCAGGCTCAGCACGCGCTTGGCCGAGCCGTCACGGATGGCGCGCACGTCGCGCGACTCCTGCAGGATCTCGCGCGAGACGTTCAGCGGCAGGTCGGCCGAATCGATCACACCCTTGACGAAGCGCAGGTAGACCGGCATCAGCTGCTCGGCGTCATCCATGATGAACACGCGCTTGACGTAGAGCTTGATGCCGCCGCGCTTGTTGCGGTCCCACAGGTCGAAGGGGGCGCGCGCCGGGATGTAGAGCAGCTGGGTGTATTCGCTGCGGCCTTCCACGCGGTTGTGGGTGTAGGCCAGCGGCGCGCCGAAGTCGTGCGAGACGTGCTTGTAGAACTCTTCGTATTGTTCCGGGGTGATCTCGGACTTGCTGCGGGTCCACAGGGCGCTGGCCTGGTTGACCGTTTCCAGCTCGTCCTTCTGGACGGTTTCCTTCTTCTCTTCATCCCACTCTTCCTTGTTCATCTGGATGGGCAGGGAGATGTGGTCGGAATACTTGCGGATGATGGACTTCAACTGCCAGGAAGAGAGGAACTCATCTTCACCTTCACGCAGGTGCAAGATGATATCGGTGCCGCGGCGCGGCTTGTCGATCTGTTCGATCGAGAAATCGCCCGCACCTTCGGATTCCCAGCGCACGCCCTCGGAAGCCGGGGTGCCGGCACGGCGCGTCTCGACCGTGATGCGGTCGGCGATGATGAAGCCGGAATAGAAGCCCACGCCGAACTGGCCGATCAGGGCGGCGTCCTTCTGCTGGTCGCCGGACAGGCGCGAGAAGAATTCCTTGGTGCCCGACTTGGCGATGGTGCCCAGGTGCGAGATGGCTTCCTCGCGGTTCATGCCGATGCCGTTGTCGGAGATGGTGATGGTGCGGGCGGCCTTGTCGAAGCTGATCCTGATCTTCAGTTCGGGGTCGTCCTCGAACAGGCTGGCGTTGTTGATCGCCTCGAAACGCAGCTTGTCGGCCGCGTCGGAGGCATTGGAGACCAGCTCGCGCAGGAAGATTTCCTTGTTCGAGTACAGCGAGTGGATCATCAGTTGCAACAGTTGCTTGACTTCGGCCTGGAAGCCCATGGTCTGTTTTTCGGTTGCCATGTTGAGGTCCTTATTGAAGAAATGGATCGGGTGGATAGGCAAAGACAATTGCCGGTGGGCTGGATATAGGGCGGGCCTTGTGGTTTTTCAACCGCATTTTTTCATGCTTTTTCCTGTGTTTTTGTGCGTTTTTATGTATTTCGGCACGAATGGGGGATTTCCTGCTGGCGGGAGGTCAACTTGCTGACCATAATCAGTGGTCTTAACTTTGATCAAGTCAATTGAAAACAAACGAGTTTTTTGTACTTTTGTAATTCTGTTGCCATGTGTCGATGGTAAAATGACCTTGCCAAAATGGTAAGTTTTCATTCTCTCAGGATACCTCGCAGGTATCGCCCGCAAAGAAAAAAAATATGGGTTTGGCTAGCTGGATGACCGGACCGGTGGCGTGGGTGCCGCCGATCTTTCCTTGGGTGAAGGTTGGGGTAGGGGTGGCTGGCGTGATGCCGGCCGATGGTGTTGATGAAAGTAAAAAGCAAGCGTTTCCTCATTGGGGTTTCACTGGGATTGGCCACGCATCAGATGGTGAGTGCGGCGGATACGCCGCCGGCATTCACCGAGCCGCCAGCGCCGACGCAGGTGGTAGCACCTGCCACGGCCGCGCCGCTGGACAGTCCGCCGCAGATTCGCCTGGGCGCCGACCCGGGCGGCGCCGCCGTCGGCGATTTCAGATTGCCGGCCTTGCCGGGCGAGTCCGCCATGGGCTCGCCGCAGGACGAGATCCTTCAGTTGCTGCGCCAGGCCGATCCCGAGTTCTCGGGCAACGCCATCGTGCTGCCGCAGATCAGCGTGGTGCCCGAAGGCGAATCGGTCAATGACCTGACCCTGCGCCAGGTGCTGGACCTGGCCATCAACAACAGCTACAGCTACGCCGCTACCTCGGCCCAGGCCGACCAGGCGCGCTATGCCGCCCGCGCCACCGCCGGGCAGATGGGGCCGACCCTGGACGTGCGGGCGCAGAAGGGGCAGGAGTATTCCTCGCCGTCCTCGGTGATCGATCCCAATACCGGCCTGGTCCGGCGCGCTTCCGACCACAAACGCTGGGATGTCACGGTGATCGGCCGCCAACCCATCTTTGCGCCGGGCTCCTACTTCGACTACCGCAAGGCCAGTTCCCTGGCCGACGCGGCCGACCTGCGCCGCGAAGACGCCCGCGAGACCCTGTACTACACCGCCATCAAGTCCTATTACGACGTCATGCGCGCCTATGCCACGCTGTCGTTCTCGCGCAGCTATGCCCAGCGCATGAACGCCTTGCTGGAATACATGCGCAAGCGTCTTGAAGGCGGCGGCGCCAGCCGCATCGATTTCGAACGGGTGCGCGGACGCTCGCTGACTGCCCAGGCCGCCGTGGCCGAAGCCGAAGGCGCGCTGGAAAGCGCCATGGTGTCGCTGAACCAGATCACCGGGCGCAAGATCGAGCAGCTCGAAGTGCCGGACCACATGATGCCGCCAGTGCCGGACACCTCCAAGCTAGCCCTCAAGGACGTCTATGACACCAATCCCGGCGTGCGCGCTGCGCGCCAGGACGTGGAGGCCGCCAACCAGGAGCTGAAGTCGGCGCGGGCCAAGTTCTCGCCCACGCTGGCCGTGGAATTCACCCAGACCAAGACCCGTGGGGCCGGTGGCGCCATCGATACCACCAACTCCAGCACCAACAGCCTGCAACTGTCCACCGACCGCCGCCTGATGCTGGTGATGACGATGAACCTGCTCAATGGCGGTTCCGACGTCTACTACAGCAAGCAGGCCGGCGCCAAGTACGTGGAAAAGAGCAATACGGTGCTGGACCTGGAGCGCAAATTGCGTGAGCAGATCGAGATCAACTACCGCACCCTGGGCGCGGTGAGAAAGCGCATGGACATCTCGCGCCAGGCCTACCTGACCAATGCCAATGTGGCCGATGTGTTCCTGGATCAGCTCTCGGCGGGCAGCAAGCAGTTGATCGATGTGCTCGATGCCTACCAGCAGGCCTACCAGGCGCGCGTGGATTTCTCCAACCTGCTGTTCCAGCAGGCCGATATCAGTTACCAGATCCTGCGCAACACCGGCCGCGCTTCGGCCGCGGTGCTCACGCCGACGCAGGCAGAGAAGTAGGGCGAGGGCAAGATGGAGAGTGGAAAAGAGCAGAATTTCTGGCCAGGCTTCGTGGATGCGTTGTCCAACGTGGTGCTGGTGATGATCTTCGTGGTGGTGGTGTTCGTGGTGACGCTGTTCTACTACTCGCAGAAACTGGCGCAGATGAAGGTCAGCAAGCTCATCTCGCAGGGCCATGTGCAAGTGGTGGGCGCGCAGAAGGCCAGCCAGACCGACGCCCAGGCCACCCCGGAGAGCAGCAGCACCAAGGCCGCCGAGACGCCGGGCGAGCGCGAGAAGGCGCAGGAGATCGAACAGCTCAAGCGCGAGGTGGCCACCCTCAAGGCCAAGCTGGCCGCGCCGCCCCTGCAGTCCGACGCCGGCAGCCTGCGTAGCGCCGCCGCGCCCTCCAGCCCCAACGCCATCCAGGTCAAGGCCGAGCCCAGCGACAAGGAAGTGGCCCCCGGTCTGCGCATCGACGCCAATGAAAAGGCCGTCACCCTTAACTTCGACGTGGATTCCACCCAGTTGAGTGCGGATGGCAGCCAGGCCCTCGACAAGAGCATCGGCGACTGGGTCCGGCGCGCCAAGTCCAGCCAGGGCAAGATCGTCATCACCGGCGTCATCGGCAGCGGCGCCTACAGCGAAAGCCGTCGCCGCGCCTATTACCGCACGGTGGCGGTGCGCAATTACCTGATCGACGCCGGCGTGGACAAGGAACGCGTGGTCAGCCGCGTGGCCACCTCCGACAATGGCGCGGCCAATGATTCCCGCGTGGTCGTCCAATACCAGGCCAGCGCAAAATGACGCTCTCGCTCAAGCCCGACGCTACCCACGGGATAGGCGCCCGCGGCCAGGGCTTCATGCGCCGCCTGGCGCCACGGCTGGATCGCCGTCTGGGCGACCTGGCCACCATGCCGCGCCCGCGCCTGGCGGTGCTGGCCGTGACCGTGCTGCTGGCCTTGCTGGTGCTGTGGTCGGTGTTGGCCCCTATCGACATGGTGGTGCGCGGCAGTGGCCGCATCGTCGCGTCCGAACACAACCAGGTCATCCAGCACCTGGAGGGCGGCATCGTCTCGGCCATCCTGGTGCGCGAAGGCGCTGCGGTCAAGAAGGGCCAGACCCTGATCTCGATTTCGGATGTGCGCGCCAACGCCGACCTGGGCGAGGGACGCATCAAGATCCTCGGCCTGCGCGCCAAGATCGCTCGTCTGAGCGCCGAAGCCTCGGGCGCTTCCAGCCTGCAGATGCCCGATGACCTGGAACGCGACGACCCGGCCGTGCAGAGTGAGCAGGCCGCCTTTGCGGCGCGCTCTTCCAAGCTGATGCAGGAAATGTCGGTGCTGCGCGAGCAGTCGGCCCAGCGCCAGGCCGAGCTGGGCGAGGCCATCAGCCGCCAGAAGAGCCAGACCAGTGAGCTGGAACTGGCGCAGCGCCAGTACAAGCTGATCCACGACATGCTGGTGCGCAATGCCGCCTCGCAACTGGAAGATATCCAGGCCGCCTCGCGCGTGCAGGACGCCCAGAGCAAGCTGGCCGCCACCAACGCCATGATCCCGCGCCTGAACGCAGCCATTGCCGAAGCCCAGGCCAAGCAGGGCGAAGCGGCGTCGCGCTTCCGCTCCGATGCCCGCACCGAATTGACCGCGGCCGAGACCGAACTGGCGCGCCTGCAGGAAGAGATCAAGTCACGCAATGACCGCGTCTCGCGCTCCGAGGTCAAGGCGCCCATGGATGGCGTGGTCAACCGTGTGATGATCAATACCATCGGCGGTGTGGTGCGTCCCGGCGACCCCATCATCGAGATGACCCCCAGCGATGACAAGCTGGTCATCGAAGCCAAAATCTCGCCCACCGATCGCGCCGAGCTGGTCACCGGTGCGCGCGCCCGGGTCAAGGTCTCGGCCTATGACTATGGCGTCTACGGCGCCATGGACGGCGTGGTCACCGAGATCAGCGCCGACACCGTTCCCGACGAAGGCAGTCCGCGTGGCGAGCGCTTCTATCGCCTCAAGATCGAGGTCAAGCGCGGTCATGACGAGGTACAGCAAAAGCTGGCCCTCATGCCCGGCATGACCGCCAGCGCCGACATCATCGTCGGCCGCCGCACGGTCTGGCAGTACCTGATGTCGCCACTGTCCCGTTTCGGTCAGGGTGCGCTGAGGGAGCCGCGATGATCGCCGCCTGCCTGCGCTTGTCGGGCCTGCTCTTGCGTGGGCGGGCCGTTGACGTTTTCTGCACCATCCACCTCCATTTCCGATTTCATTCCCATCGCGTCCTTTTCTCCGGAACATCGTACGTATGAAAAATCTTCGCCAATTCTATGCACTCGCTGCCATTCCGACGCTGTTGCTGCTGTTGGGCGCGTTCCTGTTCCGGGGCTTCGTGCTGCATGCGATCCAGATCAATCCCTTCCTGAACCTGTTCATCATCGCGGTGGCGGTGTTCGGCATCGCGCTGATCGGCTACAACCTCTGGCGCGTGAACTGGGAACACGCCAAGCTGATGCAGTTCTATGAGCGCACCAAGGCTGGCGAGTCGATGGAAAGCCTGGTCAAGGCCCCTGAATTCGAGGGTACCGAGATCGGCCAGGTGCTGGTCTCGGTGGCCAGCACCAAGGGCCGGCTGACCTCTCGTATCGAACAGGAAACCATCGAGGGTTCGCTGCATGATCTGCGCGCCCACCTCGACGCCAAGACCGAGTTCCCGCAATTCCTGACCGGCTTCATGATCGCGCTGGGCCTGTTGGGTACCTTCATCGGCCTGCTGGAAACCCTGGTCAGCACGGCCGCGCTGATCGATGGCTTCGGCAAGGCCAGCTCGGGCGGCGACATGGATGCCTCCTTCATGCACCTGGTGGCCGACCTGCAGAAGCCGCTGGCGTCGATGGGCACCGCGTTCTCGGCCTCGATGTTCGGCCTGATCGGTTCGCTGGCCCTGGGCCTGACACTGACGCCCCTGCGCGCGGCCAGCAAGAAGCTGGTCAGCCGCGCCCGCGAATGCATCAGCGACATGGTGCAGCACGTCGTGCACGACATGAGCGGCCCGGCTGCGACCCAGCGCCAGGGTGTGTCCGAATCCTTCCTGGCCGAGTTCCTGCAAGACCTGATGGTGCTGCAGCGCGAATCCATCATGGCCGCCCGCAACAGTTCGGAAGCATCGCTGCAGGCCGGCATCAAGCTCGAAGGCCTGAACGACCGCCTCAACAATATCGTCCAGCTCTTCAACGACAGCATGGAAGAATCGCGCAGCCTGCGCCAGTTGGTGGCCTTCGGTCCGCGCATGCACGAAACGGCACAGCAGACGCTGGAAGAGATCCGCAACGTCGGCCAGCTGATCAACACCAAGATCACCTCGGCGCGCGACCTCTCCGACAGCCTGTCTTCGCTGGAAGAGCGTCTCTCGGTCAACGGCGATATCGCCAACCGCACCTTCGAAGTCCTGCCGCAGATCGTCACCACCATCCAGGCCGGTCAGCTGGCGCTGTCCTCGGCGCTGACCTCGCTGCAGACGCAGCAGGGCGAGATCGCCAACATGAACGAGAAGAATGCGCAGAACATTGCGCAACTGCCGGCGCTGCTGAACCAGATCTCGGTGCGCCTGGCTGACGAGATGGGCGCCATCCAGTACCAGGGCGAATTGCAGGCCACCGTGGCGGCGCGCCTGAACGAACTGGGCAACACCATCGGCGAGAACTCCAGCAACATGGCCCGCGACGCCCTCTCGGCGCGCCAGTTGCAGATCGACCTGGCCAAGCACATGGCGACCCAGAACGACCGCGTCAAGAACCTGGGCGCGATCCCGCAGTCACTCACTTCCATCACCGAAGCGCTGATGCGCCAGAACATCAACTGGCAGACCGTCATCGACGAGATGCGCACCGGTCGCCAGACCATGGTCAAGGACCTGCGCCTGGAGATGCGCGAAGCCATCCGCGAAATCACCGCCGTGCGCGGCGCGTAAGCGCATCCTTCCCCCCCACGGATAGCCATAGCCGCCCATGAACGCCAGCGAACAGGTCCACATCGATCAGCCGCAAGTCCTGCAGGACCTGCGCGCCGATCCCAGCTACCTGTCGCTGTTGCGCGCCTATGGCAGCCGCTTCGTCGAGATCATCGTGGCCGGCATCGTGGTCAATGTGCTGGGCCTGCTCATGCCGCTGTATTCGCGGCTGATCTACGACAAGGTGATCGGCAACCATATTCCCGAAACCCTGTGGGCGCTGACCCTGGGCATGCTCTTGTTCGTGGCGCTGGAGCTGGTGTTGCGCATCATCCGCGTGTACTACACGGAGCAGTTGGCTGGCCGCCTCGACAGCGAGTTCGATGAAGTCTCGGCGCGGCGCATGCTCACCGCCCGGGTGCAGGCCCCGGTGGGCGTGGTGCTGGCGCGTTATCGCGATCTCTCGGCGGCGCGTGACCTGATGTCCTCCAACTACATGCTGCTGCTGGTGGACCTGCCGTTCCTGCTGCTCTACCTGGTGGTGCTGGGCTTGATCGGCGGTCACATGGTGTGGGTGCTGCTGGTGGGCGGCGGCTTGCTGGTGGGGCTGCAATTGCTGTTGAAGGTGCCCGGCAACGACTACGCCAACAGCGCCATGAAGTCCGGCACCGGCAAGGTCGACAAGCTGGCCAGCATCGTCTACGGCATGGAGACGCTGAAGACCTCGCCGCTGCAACATCGCCTCCTGCGCGCCTTCCTGGCCGATGCCTCGGCCAATGCGGTGGCCCAGGCCAAGAGCCGTTTCTGGATGAACACCAGCTATGCCATCTCCTCGGTGGGCTACACGCTCATCTCGGTGGCAACCCTGGTGGTGGGCGTCTATCTGGTGGAAGACAATCTCTTGACCGTGGGCGCGCTGATCGCCTGCTCGTTGCTCATCAGCCGGGCGGCCACGGTGCTCTCGTCGCTGGCGGCCTTCCTGGGGCGCATCGAGATGTTCCGCCGCGCCCGCGCCGAATTCGACCAGCTTTTCGAGGAGCCCGCGCAAGTGCCCACCGCCGACGTGCTGCGCCAGGACATGCGCGGCCTGATCCAGGTCGGCAATCTCTTGCTGCACTTGGACAAGAAGGAAACGCCCACGCTCAGGAACATTTCGCTGACCATCCAGCCGGGCGAGAAGGTCGGCATCGTGGGCCGCTCAGGCTCGGGCAAGTCCACGCTGCTGCGTACGCTGGCCGGACTGCACCAGGCCGAAGAGGGCCATGTGCTCATCGATGGCGTGGCCGTGACGGCCTATGCCGAAGAAGTGCGCATGCGCTGCATCGGCTTCAAGCCGCAGGAACCCTTCCTCTTCGATGGGACGGTGGCGGCCAATATCTTCGTGGGCGACCGCGTGCCGGGGCAGGTGTATGAGGCGGCGCTGGCGGTGTCTTCGCTGGATGACCTGATCGCGCGCGGCGAACTGCGCCTGGACCAGCTCATCAAGGCTCCCGGCAATCTCTCGGGTGGGCAGCGCCAGATGGTGGCCCTGGCCCGGGTGATCGCCTGCACGCCGCGCATCCTGCTGCTGGACGAGCCCACCACCGGTATCGACCAGCAGACCGAAGCCCGCATCATCGAGCGCCTGGTCGGCTATGCCGGCGGCCGCACCCTGGTGGTGGCTACGCATAGCCCGGCGCTGTTGCGCCACCTTGACCGCATCGTCGTCATCGACGGCGGGCGCATCGTGGCCGATGGGCCGCGTGCGCAGATATTGCAATGAGGCTGCGTATTACTCACTAAGCACTCATTAAGCATTACGTATTACGCATTGCTTATTACGTACTAAGTATTACGTACCAGAGATTACGCAGACAGACTGATTCGAACCGATCTTCGATAGCGAGGAAACCATGGCAACCGCAAGCTCATCACAAGTGAACTCCAGCGACAAGGTCACCGGCCCGGTACGGGTGGTGATGCCCGACCAGAGCGGCAGCTTCCAGATCAACGCCAACCGTGGCGCGGTCCAGCATGTGCAGGTGGTCGATGTGGACATGGTGCTGCACATGGCCGACGGCAGCAAGGTGGTGCTGGCCGGCGGCGCCATGGAAGCCATGGATGACAAGTCCAAGGTCAAGTTCGCCGACAGCAGCTCGGAAACCGGCAAGCTGCTCGACGCCGTCGGCAAGATCCCCCTCAAGCCCAACGACCAGTCGCGCATCCTCAATTCCGATCCGATCGCCGTGGCCGACAACGTGGCCAGTTTCGATGCCCATGCGCAGGCCCAGCCGCATGTGACGGTGGACCGCAATGCCGCCAGCGTGGGCAGCGATGGCATCAGCCAGCTGTCCAAGATCATCACCGACAATGCCGGTTCGTTGACCAGCAATGGCAGCCAGAACCTGTCGGTGCCGACCCAGCCGACCGTGGGGGATTCGTCCCAGGTCAGTGTGGCGGCCTCCATTGCAGCGGCCCTCAACCCCAGTTCGAATGACGCGCCGATCCGGCCGGTCGATCCGCAGTTGCCGCCGGAAAAGCCGGGCACGATTCCCTCGACCATCGTGGTCGATCCCTCGCAGCCATCGATGGCCATCAAGCTGGTCAACCTCACCACCATCACCCAGACCGGCGACAGCCTCTTCGGCAGCGGCGGCATTCCGGTCTCGGCCACCGACGCCGGCCTGCCGCTGCAGTTCAGCACCCAAGTCATCAATGCTGGCAATGATGTGCACACCATCTATGCGGCGGGCAACAATGCCGGCACCTTCATCAAGGTGTTTGACGTCACCATTAGTGGCAACGGCAATGTGCTCTCGGTGATCGTCTCGGGCGTGCCGGCCAACATGTCCATCGTCAACGCCACCAACCTGGGCGGCGGTCGCTACCAGATGTCGGTGGCGAGCGGGCAGACCGATTTCCCGATGCAGCTGCAGTACAACACGGTAGAAGCCAATACGGCCTCGCCGGTGCACCAGCATTTCGACCTGACCTTCACCACCCTGGTGGCGACCTCGCTGGGGCAGTTGACCCTCAATGAAGTGCGCCATGTCGCGCTCAAGGACGCCACCGCCTATGGCGACCTGAGCTACCTCGATCCGGCCACCGGCGATCCGGTGCTGGTCTTGCCCGCGCAAGGGCTGCCCCACGAGGTGCATGCCGGCAATGGCGGCGTGACCATCTATGGCAGCAATGCCAATGATCTGCTCTACGGCGGCACCGGCAATGACACCATCTATGGCGGCAGCGGCAATACCTTCTTCGATGGCGGCGCAGGCGCGGACCGCCTGGTGGGCGGCGTCAACAGCACCGGCACCAACGTCAATACGGTCAGCTACGCCAACTCCAACGCCGGCGTGAACGTCAACCTGGTCACCGGTCTGGGCACCGGCGGCGACGCCCAGGGCGACCAGCTCTCCAACATCCAGAACCTCAAGGGCAGCGCCTACAGCGACACCTTCGTGGCCAATGCCTCGGTGAACCGCCTCGATGGCGGCAGCGGTGGCTCCGATACGGTCTCCTACGAATCTTCCGATGCCGCCGTCACCGTCAACCTGGTGACCGGCACCGGCAGCGGCGGTCACGCCCAGGGCGATACCTATACCCACATCCAGAACGTCGTGGGCAGCGCCTTCAACGACATCTTCATCGCCAGCGGCGATGCCAACCGTTTCGATGGTGGTGCGGGGTCCAACACGGTGTCGTACGTGAATTCGGCGGTGGGCGTGAACGTGAACCTGCTCACCGGTGTGGGCAGCGGTGGCGCCGCACAGGGCGACACCTATGTGCGCATCCAGAACGTCATTGGCACGGCTGGCGACGACACCTTCGTGGGTAATGCCGACGCCAACAGCTTCGATGGCGGCAGCGGCGGCAATGACACCGTCAGCTATGCTGGGTCGGCGCAGGGCGTATCGGTCAACTTCGTCTCTGGTCGTGGCACTGGCGGCAATGCCGAGGGCGACACCTACAACCACATCCAGAACGCCATCGGTTCGGCCTTTGACGATGTCTTCTTTGCTGGCGTGGACAGTCGTCACTTCGATGGCGGCAGCGGAGGTTCCGATACCGTCAACTACGGCGGCTCCACCGGCGCGGTCACGGTGGACATGATCAACCTGGTCGGCAGCGGCGGTTACGCCCAGAACAACAGCTACAGCAATATCCAGAACATCGTCGGCAGTTCCTATTCCGATACCTTCATCGCCAGCCTTGCTGCCAATAATTTCAACGGCGGCCTGGGGGGCTCGGACACCGTCAGCTACGCCTTCTCCAATGCCGCCGTCACGGTCGACCTGTTCCATGGCACCGGCAGCGGCGGCTACGCGCAGGGCGACGTGCTGGCGCATATCCAGAACGTCATCGGCAGCAGCTATGACGACACCTTCATCGCCAGCGCCGACGTCAACAATTTCGATGGCCGTGGCGGTTCCAATACGGTCAGCTATTTCTATTCGACCGGTGGCGTGACGGTCGATCTCACCAATACCATCGGCACTGGCACTGGCGGCTACTATGCGGCCGGCGATTCATTCACGAATATCCAGAACCTGATCGGCAGCGTCTACGACGACACCTTCGTGGCCAGCGCCGACGCCAACAGCTTCGACGGTGGTACCGGCTCGCTGCACAATCGCGTCAGCTATGCGGCCTCTACCGTCGGCGTCACGGTGGACCTGAACTACAGCAATGGCACCGGCACGTCGGGGGGCTATGCGCAGGGCGACAAGCTCACCAACATCCAGGACCTCACCGGCGGCGCCGGCAACGATACCTTCGTCGCCAGCCTGGCCGAAAACAACTTCGATGGCGGAGCCGGTTCCAACCGCGTGAGCTATGCCGCCTCGACCTCGGCGGTGACGGTGGACCTGGTGCTGGGCGTGGGCACGGGCGGCTATGCCAACAACGATACCTACGCCAACATCCAGAATGTCACCGGCAGCGGCTTCGACGATACCTTCATCGCCAGCCTGGCGGCCAATGCCTTTGATGGCGGCGCCGGCAACAACACGGTGAGCTATGCCAAGGCCGGCGATGGCAACGGCGTGACCGTGGACCTGTTCAATGGCCGCGGCAGCAACGGCTTTGCCGCCGGCGATACCTATGCCAACATCCAGAACGTGATCGGCACGGCCTACGATGACACCTTCGTGGCCGACAACAACCACAATATCTTCGATGGCCGCCAGGGTTCCAACACCGTCAGCTACGCCAACTCGACGGCAGCGGTGACGGTGAACCTGGTCACCGGTACCGGCACGGGCGGCTTTGCCGATGGCGATACCTTCACCAACATCCAGAACGTGGTCGGCTCGGCCCAGGACGACCTGATCATCGCCAGCAGCGACGCCAATACCATCGACGGTGGCGTCAGCGCGACCGGCGCGCACAACCGTGTGAGCTACGCCAATTCCGGCGCCGGTGTGACGGTGGACCTGACCTACACCGATGGCACCGGCACCTCCGGCGGCTATGCCACCGGTGACAAGCTCTCCAACATCCAGGACCTCACCGGCAGCCAGTTCGACGATACCTTCGTGGCCAGCCTGGCCGCCAACAACTTCGACGGCGGCACCGGCAGCCTGCACAACCGCGTCAGCTACGCCCACTCCAGCGCCAGCGAAACCATCGACCTCTTCAATGGCAGTGGCACAGGCACCTACGCCCAGGGCGACCGCTACACCAACATCCAGGACGTCACTGGCGGCAGCGCCGATGACCTCATCATCGCCAATGCGGCGGCCAACAACATCGATGGCGGTGGCGGTTCGCTGCACAACCGGGTCAGCTACCAGAACTCCACCGTCTCGGAGACCGTCGACCTGTTCAACAACGTCGGCAGCGGCGGCGTGGGCAGCCTGGCCAATGGCGATACCTATGCCAATATCCAGGACGTCACCGGCGGCAGCGCCGACGACCTCTTCGTGGCCAGCGCGGCGGCCAACGCCTTCGATGGCGGCGGTGGCAGCCATAACCGGGTGAGCTACACCAACTCCACCGTCGATGAAACCATCAACCTGGTCAGCGGCCAGGGCAGTGGCGGCATCGGCAGCCTGGCCAATGGCGACACCTATGCCAACATCCAGGACGCCACCGGCGGCAGCGGCAACGACACCTTCTACGGCAACACGGCGGCCAACCGTTTCGATGGCGGCGGCGGTAGCCACAACCGGGTCAACTACAGCGGCTCCACCGTCGCCGAGACGGTGGACCTGTTCAACAACGTCGGCAGCGGTGGTGCAGGCAGCCTGGCCAACGGCGACACCTACGCCAACATCCAGGACGTCACCGGCGGCACGGCCGATGATGTCTTCATCGCCAGCCTGGCCGCCAACAACTTCGATGGCGGCGGCGGCTCGCTGCACAATCGCGTGAGCTACGCCAATTCCAGCGTCGATGAAACCGTCAACCTGGTCACCGGCCAGGGCAGTGGCGGCACGGGCAGCCTGGCCAATGGCGACACCTACGTCAACATCCAGGATGTGACCGGCGGCAGCGGCAACGACACCTTCTACGGCAACACCGCCGCCAACAATTTCGACGGCGGCGGCGGCACCCACAACCGGGTCAACTACAGCAGCTCCACCGTGGCCGAGACCATCGACCTGCTCAACGGCCAGGGCAGCGGCGGGGCGGGCAGTCTGGCCAATGGCGATCGCTACACCAATATCCAGGACGCCACCGGCGGCAGCGCCGACGATGTCTTCATCGCCAGCGCGGCAGCCAACCGGTTCGACGGCGGCGGCGGCTCGCTGCACAACCGCGTCAGCTATGCCAGCTCGACCGCCGATGAAACCATCGACCTCTACAACGGCACCGGTTCGGGCGGCCTCAACAGCCTGGCCAATGGCGACACCTATGCCAACATCCAGGATGTCACCGGCGGCGCTGGCAATGACACCTTCGTGGCGACCGTGGCTGCCAACACCTTCGATGGCGGTGGCGGCACCCACAACCGGGTCAGCTACGCCAATTCCACCGTGGCCGAGACGGTCGACCTGATCGCCGGCCTGGGCAGTGGCGGGGCGGGCAGCTTTGCCGCCGGCGACGTCTACACCAACATCCAGGACGTGACCGGCGGCAGCGCCAATGACACCTTCATCGCCAGCGCGGCGGCCAACCGTTTCGATGGCGGCGGCGGCGGCCATAACCGCGTGAGCTATGCCAGTTCCACCGTTTCCGAAACGGTCGACCTGTTCAACGGCAATGGCACTGGCGGCGCAGGCAGCCTGGCCAATGGCGATACCTACACCAACATCCAGGACGTCACTGGCGGCACGGCCGATGATGTCTTCATCGCCAGCGCAGCGGCCAATGCCTTCGATGGCGGCGGCGGCACCCACAACCGCGTGAGCTACGCCAACTCCAACGCAGCCGAGACGATCAACCTGGTCAGCGGGCAGGGCAGTGGCACCCTGGCCGCGGGCGACACCTATCTCAACATCCAGGACGTCACGGGCGGCGGTGGCAACGACACCTTCTACGGCAACACGGCGGCCAACACCTTCGATGGCGGTGGCGGCACCCACAACCGCGTGAGCTACGCCACTTCCACTGTGGCCGAGACGGTGGACCTGTTCCTCGGCCAGGGCAGCGGCGGCGCTGGCAGCCTGGCCAATGGCGACCGCTACACCAGCATCCAGGACGCCACCGGTGGCAGCGCCGATGACACGTTCGTGGCCAGTGCGGCAGCCAATGCCTTCGATGGCGGCGGCGGCAGCCACAACCGCGTCAGCTACGCCAACTCCACCGTTGACGAGACCATCAACCTGGTCAGCAACACCGGCACTGGCGGCGCGGGCAGCCTGGCCAATGGCGATACCTACGCCAACATCCAGGATGTCACCGGCGGCAGCGGCAACGACACCATCGTCGCCAGCGCCGTCGCCAACTTCCTCGATGGCGGCACGGGTTCCAATACGGTCAGCTATGCCGGCTCCACCAGCAGCAACGGCAGCACCGGCGTGACCGTGGACCTGTCGGCGGGCACCGGCAGCGGCAACTACGCCCAGGGTGATACCTATGCCAACATCCAGAATGTCATTGGCAGCGACTTCGCCGACACCCTGACCGGCTTTGCCACCGTCGGCGTGACCTCGGTGCTGACCGGCGGCAAGGGCGCCGACAAGCTCACCGCCATCGATGCCAACCGCGCCTACACCTATGCCTCCTACGCCGGCTCGGCCAATGGCGTGAGCATCAACCTGCAGACGGGCGTGGGCAGCAACGGCGACGCTCAGGGCGATACGCTCTTCAACATCGATAACCTCATCGGCAGCAGCCAGAACGACACCTTCTACGCCAGCGCCAATGCCAACAAGCTCGATGGCGGGGCCGGCTCGGATACGGTGAACTATTCGCTCTCCACCAGCAGCGATGGCGTCAATGGCGTCACGGTCGATCTCTCCGCCGGCAGTGGCAGCGGCAACTATGCCGATGGCGACACCTACGCCAACATCGAAAATGCCGTGGGTAGCGCCTATCAGGATCGCCTCACCGGGTTTGCCACCGTGGGCGTGCGCTCGGTGCTGGAGGGCGGTGCGGGGGCTGACGTCATCACGGCGGTGGCGGCCAATCGCGCCAATACCTATGCGTCCTATGCCGGATCGTCCTCGGCGGTGACGGTGGACCTGAAGAACGCCACCGGCAGCGGTGGCGATGCCCAGGGCGATACCCTGGTCAACATCGACAATGTCATTGGCAGCGCCTATTCCGATACCTTCGTGGCCAGCACCCAGGCCAACAACTTCGACGGCGGCAGCGGCGGTTCCGATACGGTGAGCTACGCCAACGACACCGGTGGTGTGACGGTGGACCTGACCAACACCCTGGCCGCCAGCGGCGCGTACGCGGTCGGCGACAAGTTCACCAATATCGCCAACCTCATCGGCGGCTCCGGCAATGACACCTTCTATGCCAGCAGCGCGGCCAATGCCTTCGAGGGTGGGGCGGGCGTCAATACCGTCAACTATGCCCGTTCCGGATCGGCGGGGGTGGTGGTGGACCTGTTCCATGGCACCGGCAGCGCCCCCAGCGGCGTGGCCAACAGCTATGCCGCAGGCGACACCTACTCCCACATCCAGAATGTCGTGGGCAGCGCCGGCAATGACACCTTCTACGCCAGTGGCGACGCCAATGCCTTCACCGGTGGCGGCGGCAACGATACGGTCAGCTACTACTACTCGACCAGCGGCGACATCACGGTAAGCCTGGTCGCCGGATCCGTCGGCAGTGGCGGCGACGCCAGCGGCGATACCTACTCGGGCATCGCCAACCTGGAGGGCAGCGCCAACGTCAACAGTTCTCTGACCGGCAATGCCAGCGCCAACACGCTCACCGCGCGCGGCGACAGCACCACCAACTCGCTCAGCGGCGGCGGGGCCAGTTCCGGTACGGATACCTACAACGTGGTCGAAGGCGGACACAACACGGTGACCGTGGGCAGCGGCAACAACCTGATCAATGTCAGCGCCGGTTCGCACAGCTCACTGGGCGCGCAGAGCGACATGGTGAACCAGAATACCGGTCAATCCAACATCAACTCCATTTCCGGTAGTGCGGGTGTGACCACCTTGCACTTCGCCGACCTGGGCAACTCGCTGAACCTGAGCAACTTCTCCAGCAAGGTCAGCGGCATCACCACGCTGGACGTCAGTGCCGGGGGCAGCACCAACATCCTCATCACGGCGCAGGACGTGATCCGAATGGGCATGCCCAGCGGCTCGACCTCCACCATCCTGACCGTGAAGATGAGCGCCGGTGAGAGCTTGCAGATCGCGGCCAATGGTTCGGACCACTACGTCTATTTCCCCGGCACCACCGACTATGCCTTCTACAACAGCAGCAACACGGAGGTGGCGCGTATCCACCTGGTGACCGCCTGAGTAGCAGCGGCGCTCGGGCGGTAGGCGCCGGCGTTCAGCGCTCCATCGCCTGGGCGAGGAAACGCCAGATGCCGGGATCGGCCATGCTGGCCACGTTGATGCGCATGTAGGTGGAGGGCAACTGGGCCGGGGAGAACAGGCTGCCGGGCGCCAGCAGGAAACCCTCCTGCATGGCCGCCTCGGTCATCACATTGGTGTCGCGCCCGGTATCGACCCACAGGAACATGCCGCAGGGCGGCGCTTCCACCACGTCCATGCCCAGCCGTTCGAGCTGGCGCATCACCTTGTCGCGTGCGCCGTTCAGACGCGCGCGCACGCGCTCGGCGTGCTTGCGGTAATGGCCCTCGGAGAGCACCTTGTAGGCCACCCGCTCGCCGATCTCGCCGGTGGTCAGGGTCGAGAGCAGCTTGCGGTCGGCCAGGCTGCGCGCCAGTTCGGCCGAGGTGGCGATATAGCCCACCCGTAAATTGGCCGACAGCGTCTTGGAGAATCCACCCAGATAGATCACCCGCTGCAACTGGTCCAGCGCCGCGATGCGCGTGGCCGGCTGCACTGCCGAGCCGGGATGCATGTCGCAGTAGATATCGTCCTCGACGATGATGAAATCATGCTCCTCGGCGATGCGCAGCACCTGGAAGGCCTTGGCCGCCGACAGCGAGGTCGAGGTAGGGTTGTGCAGCACTGAGTTGATCACGTACAGCTTGGGCTTGTGCACTGCCGCCAGCTCGCGCAGGCGGGCGATGTCAGGGCCGTCACCCAGGCGCGGGATGCCCACCACCTTGGCGCCCAGTGCGGCGAAGGAGCCGAACATCAGGAACCAGGCCGGATCATCCACGAAGATCACGTCGCCGGGGCGCAGGAAGTGCCGCGCCACCGTATCCAGCCCTTGCGTGACGCCGGTGGTCAGCACGATCTGTTCGGGCGCGGCGGCAATCTCCAGCTCGGCCAGCTTCAACTGCAATTGCTGGCGCAGCGGCAGGAAGCCCTGCGGCGTGCCATAGCCCAGCAGCAGATGCGGATTGTCGCGGCTGATCGCGCGCAGGGCATTGGCGATCAGTTCGCCATCGAGCCAGTCCGGCGGCAGCAAGCCGCCCCCGGGCATCTTGGCCGGGGGCATCTGGCGGAACATGTTGCGCACCAGCCAGACCACATCCAGGCCGCGCCCCGGTTCGGTGTCCAGCTCGGCCTGGGCCGCGCCGTAGCTGCCGCCCAGCGGTGTGCGCTCCCTCACATAGAAGCCCGAACCCCGGCGCGACTCCAGATAGCCCTGGGCCACCAGCCGGTCGTAAGCCTCCACCACCGTGAAGCGGGAAATCTGATTGGCATCGGCAAACTGGCGGATCGAGGGCATGCGCATGCCGCTGCGCAAGAGCTTGTCATCGATACGGGCGCGGATGCCCCGCACGATCTGTTCCACCAGGGAGTCGCCGCTTTCGCGCAGCAACAGCGGCCAGCCTGGCTGGCCATTGTCGGGACCCGTGCCATGGGGGCTGAGCTCTTGCTGTCTGGTGGGGTGTTGCCTGACTGTATTGGTCATATTGCCGTGACACTATGAAAATTATTCGGAAAACTGTACAGGTACTGTATCGGTATTGTCGGCTACGATGACTTTCATTACAAGCGCAGACACATTTTTGCCAGGCGCCCTAGAGGCCGCTTGCCGCCTGCCTGAACCATCATCGTCCGAGGAGATTCCCCATGTCGCACGCCGCCCGTACCCTGTTGCCCAGCCTTGCCGACATCGAGCAGGCCGCCGGCATTGTCTACGCAGGCATGGCGCCGACAGCGCAACTGTGCTGGCCGCTGCTGAACCAGGCGCTGGGCGCGGAAGTCTGGGTCAAGCACGAGAACCATGCGCCCACCGGCGCCTTCAAGGTGCGCGGCGGCATGGTCTACCTGCATCACCTGGCGCGCCAGCAGCCGCAACTCTCCGGCGTCATCTCGGCCACCCGCGGCAACCACGGCCAGTCTGTCGGGCTGGCGGCGCGGCGCTTGGGCATCTCTGCGACCATCGTGGTCCCGCAGGGCAACAGCCAGGAGAAGAATGCCGCCATGCGCGCCCTGGGTGTGGAATTGATCGAACATGGCAGCGAATTCCAGGAAAGCCGCGAGCATGCCCAGCAGCTCGCCGCCCAGCGGCAACTGCACATGATTCCCTCGTTGCACCGCGACCTGGTGGCTGGTGTGGCCACCTACTGGATGGAACTGTTCGCGGCCCAGCCGGGGCTGGATGTGGTGTTGGTCCCCATCGGCCAGGGCTCGGGCATGTGCGGCGCAGTGGCTGCACGCAATGCGCTGGGCTTGTCGACCCGCATCATCGGCGTGGTCTCGGCCCATGCGCTGGCCTACAAGCTGTCCTTCGAAGCGGGGCGCAAGATCGAATCGCCGGTCAGCACCTGCATTGCCGACGGCGTGGCCTGCCGGGTGCCGGACCAGGCCTCGCTGGAGGTGCTGTTCTCCGAGGTCGATGAAGTCGTGGCCGTGACCGATGACGAAGTGATGGACGCCATCAAGCTGGCCTACATCGCCACCCACAACGTGGCCGAAGGAGCGGGCGCCTGTGCGCTGGCGGCGGCCTGGCAATTGCGTGCGCGGTTGCGCGGCCTGAAGGTCGGCGTCACGCTCTCGGGCGGCAATGTCGATCACGATGTGCTGGCGCGCGTACTGGCGCGTGCAGCGGCTCCCGCCGACATGCTGCTGGCGCCGGCGCAGGTGTTGCCGCTGACCTCCTTGCCCCAGAGGAGGAGCGCATGATCGAGACCTTGCTGCCGCTGATGTCCTTTGCCTTCGTCTCTTCGATCACGCCCGGGCCCAACAACATCATGCTGACCTCCTCGGGTATCTGGTTCGGCTTTCGCCGCTCGCTGCCGCACATGCTGGGCATCACCTTCGGCTTTGGCGTACTGCTGGCCCTATGCGCCTTTGGTATAGGCGAGCTGGTTATCGCCGTGCCGCAACTGGTGTTGCTGCTCAAGGCCATGGGGTGCGCCTACCTGCTGTACCTGGCCTGGCAATTGCGCCGCATGGGCGTGGCCGGCGCGACCGAGCGGGTGGCCCAGCCGATGTCCTTCGGTGCGGCGGCCTTGTTCCAGTTCGCCAATCCCAAGGCCTGGGTGATGGCCGTGACCGGCGCTTCGGCCTTCATGCCGATGCTGCATAAGCTGCCCGGCGCGCTGGCAATCCTGGTCTACTGCCTGGTGTTCTGCGCCATCAACCTGCCTTGCGTATCGGTCTGGGCGGGCGCGGGGGCGGTGCTGCGCCGTTACCTGGAACGCCCGCTGTGGCGCATGGCCTTTGCGGCGGTCATGGTGCTGCTCACGCTCTATTCGGCATTGGCCATCTGGCTCTGATCTGGCGCTGAAGGTGGCGCGCAGGCCTCAGTCAATTGGCATCGATTTGTTTGATCACAGGGGAGTTCTCATGCAGGCAAGCAGCAAACCAGCCGTGACCGCCACACCCGCAGGCAACGTGGCGCGCAATGAAAGCCGGGGCATGTGGCTGGGGCTCATCGGGGTGGCCGTCTTCAGTCTCACCTTGCCCTTTACCCGCATCGCCGTGGCTGAACTCAGCCCCGCCTTCGTCGCCTTTGGCCGCGCCGTGATAGCGGGCCTGTGTTCGCTGGCACTGTTGGCGTGGGTGCGGGCGCCGCGTCCGAACGCGCAGCAATTGCGCGGCCTGGTCATCACCGCCCTGGGGGTGGTGGTGGGCTTTCCACTGTTTTCATCGATTGCCATGCGCTACGTACCGGCGGCCCACGGCGCCGTCGTGGTCGGACTTTTGCCGCTGGCTACCGCCCTGTTCGGCGCGCTGCGTTTCGGCGAACGCCCCTCGCGCGGTTTCTGGTTGGCCGCGCTGGCCGGATCGGCCATCGTCATTGCCTTTGCACTGCGCGAGGGTGGGGGCAGTTTCCATGCGGCCGACTTCGCGCTCTTCGCCGCCGTCATCACCGCTGCGATGGGTTATGCCGAGGGCGGGCGGTTGGCCCAGAGCATGGGCGGGCAGAACGTGATTGCCTGGGCGCTGGTGGTGGCCTTGCCGGTGATGCTGCCGGTCTCGCTGTGGCTGGGCTGGCAGGATGGACTGAGCGCTTCCGCACCAGCCTGGCTGGCCTTCGGCTACGTGTCGCTGTTTTCCATGTTCATCGGCTTCTTCTTCTGGTACAAGGGCCTGGCCTTGGGCGGCATTGCCCGTGTTGGTCAGGTGCAATTGTTGCAACCTTTCATGAGCCTGCTGGGCGCAGCCGTCATCGCCGGCGAGGCGCTGGATGCGAGCAATATGCTCTTCGCCCTGGCCGTGATCGTGGTCGTGGCCATTGGCCGGCGCATGGCGGTACGCCGCTGATGCAGGCCGGGCGGGGCTGCTGACCCGAATCTGAACGGCATTGCGAGCCGAAATAGTTCGGCCGGAGCCGACCAAAAGTCCGGATATTTGAGATAATCGTCCACTTATTTTTCTTAACGCGCAGAGCCCACGGCCTACAGCCGCAGGGGCGCTGTCCAACAGGGAGTACCGCATGTCCGTCTATGAAAAGCTGAAAGCACTGAACATCGAACTGCCCGCCGTGGCCACCCCGGCAGCAGCCTATGTGATGTATGCGCAAACCGGCAATACCGTCTTCCTCTCCGGCCACCTGGCCAAGAAGGATGGCAAGGTATGGGTCGGCCAGCTGGGACGCGATATCGGCACCGACGACGCCAAGCTGGCCGCACGCGCTGTGGCCGTGGACCTGATCGCCACGCTGCAGGCAGCCTGCGGCGGCGACCTCACCCGCGTCAAGCGCATCGTCAAGCTGATGAGCCTGGTCAACTCGACCGGCGAATTCACCGAGCACCACCTGGTCACCAATGGCGCCTCCGAGCTGATCGGCGAAGTCTTCGGCGAGGCCGGCAAGCACGCCCGTTCCGCCTTTGGCGTGGCGCAGCTGCCCATGGGCGCCTGCGTCGAGATCGAAATGATCGCCGAGATCGCCTGATCCATCGCCTTGCCGGCTGCTGCGGCCACAGAAGCCGCACGGCCCCCGCACCATCTCACACAGAACACAGAACAGACTGAACGACCGTATGAAACTCGAAAATCCCGCACCGCTGCAGTGGCAGTTCTCCCAGCGCGCCGACGCCATGAAGAGCTCGGCCATCCGTGAAATCCTGAAGGTGACGATGCGTCCCGACATCACCTCCTTCGCCGGTGGCCTGCCGTCGCCGCTGACCTTCCCGGTCGAGCACATGAAGACCGCCTTCGACCGCGTGCTGAGCCAGCAAGGCAAGATGGCCCTGCAATACGGCCCCACCGACGGCTACCTGCCGCTGCGTGAATGGATCGCCGCCTCGCTGTCGTCCAATGGCGCGCAAATCAGCGCCGAACAGGTGCTGATGGTGTCCGGTTCCCAGCAAGGCCTGGACCTGCTGGGCAAGGTCCTGATCGATGAAGGCAGCAAGGTGCTGGTCGAGACCCCCAGCTACCTGGGCGCGCTGCAAGCCTTCGCGCTCTACGGCGCCAAGTTCGAGTCGGTGCCCAGCGACGAATTCGGTCTGCAACCCGAGACCATCGAAGCCATCGCCGGTGGTGCACGCATGCTCTATTCGCTGCCCAACTTCCAGAACCCGACGGGGCGCACCCTGCCCACCGAGCGTCGTTTCAAGCTGGTGGAAACCTGTGCCCGCCTGGGCCTGCCGCTGATCGAAGATGATCCGTACGGCGCCTTGAGCTACCAGAACGCTCCGCTGCCCAAGATGCTGTCGATGAATCCCTCGGGCGTGATCTACATGGGTTCCTTCTCCAAGGTGCTGACCCCCGGCATCCGCCTGGGTTACGTGGTCGCGCCGCGTCCGCTGATCCTGAAGATGGAACAGGCCAAGCAAGCCACCGACCTGCACACCGCCCAGCTGACCCAGATGGTGGTGTACGAAGCCATCAAGGACGGCTTCCTGGACCAGCACGTGCCGACCATCCGCAAGCTCTATGGCGACCAGTGCCAGGCCATGCTGGATGCGTTGCAACAGTACTTCCCGGCCAGCTGCAGCTGGAGCAAGCCGGAAGGCGGCATGTTCATCTGGGTGACCCTGCCCGAGCACATCGATGCGGGCGTGCTGTTGAACGAAGCGGTGGAGCAGGAGAAGGTCGCCTTCGTCCCCGGCGCACCGTTCTACGCCAACGTAGCGCAGAAGAACACGCTGCGCCTGTCCTTCGTGACCGTGCCGCCGGAACAGATCCGCGCTGGTGTGGAACGCCTGGGCAAGCTGATCGCTTCCAAGCTGTAATCAGGCGGGTCGGTCCACGCATGAAGATCGCCAATCTGCCCTTCGGCACCACCGACTGGAGCCAGGTCCCCGCCACCGAGCATCCCGGCGTGACCGGCAAGGCCTGGTGGCGCACCTGCCAGTTCGGCGAGCTGCGCGTGCGCATGGTCGAGTACACGCCCGGCTACCTGGCCGATCACTGGTGTGTGAAGGGGCATGTACTGCTGTGCCTGGAAGGGGAGCTGCATACCGAGCTGGAGGACGGCCGCAGCTTCGTCCTCAAGCCTGGCATGAGCTATCAGGTGGCCGATGGGGCTGAGCCGCACCGCTCGTCTACGGCGGTGGGGGCGAAGTTGTTTATCGTGGATTGAATGACCTGGACGTGACGGACAAGCATGTTCCCACGTTCAATGAAACGTTCAATGAAGAGGCTGGCATCTGTGATACAGATCCAGCCTCTTTTTTTCATTTTTCATGGATCACGAAAGTCGATCATCAAGTTCATCAAGTGATTTTTGACAGGGCGATGGCCAGCATCAACGGGGATTCTGGCATCGGCTTGAATCCATATTGCGCATAGAAGCCGGCAGCCTCTGCATCCTTGGCATCGACGAAAAGCAGGGTTCCACCGACCTGATTGCTGGCTTCCTTGGCGCGCCACAGAGCGTCGTAGAGGAGAAACTCGCCGAGTCCCCGTCCTTTCAAGGTCCGGCAAATGGCTAGTCGGGCCAGGGTCAGTGCAGGCACTTCACGCGGCAGACGCTTCGAAAATTCCGCAGGCAGGGTAGCTGTGGCGATCATCTGGCGGATGGCCAATGCGTAGTAGCCGCGGATAACCTGGGGGGTATCGTCGCAGGCAAGCACGAAAGTACGGGAAATTCCCTTGTCCTGATGCTGGCCTGCCGTGTTGCGTAACCATTGGTTCAACGCTGGGGTAGCACAATCGAAGTGCTCAGTCTGATGCTGCGTCTTGTTCAGTGGTGCTACGAAGTACTCGTTCATGTCGGGCCCGATGATAACGCTCGCGCGCGCGCATCAGCTTGGCGTTGGCAGGCGATGGGTCGTCAAGCAGGTTCAACAAAAAGTCAGCATCCCTCGGCGTGACTGCGATGAAGCGTTCGCGGTCGATCACTTCATTGGCCTTTTCCAGCGCGGCTTGTACCAGAAACTGGTTCATCGTCGCGCCGACGAGGTCGGCAGCTTCCCTCAGCCTGGCTTCAACGGCCAGTGGTACGCGGGCCGTGATCCGGCCCCTTTCAACGATATCGGTCATGGTGATCTTCGCTTTCTTGCGGAGAGTATCCCGGGCAATTTCCCTTGCGTGAACGGGAATGTAAATCGACGCCGCTTTTTCGAAACAAATCAGAAATCCGGGCAATTTGCATCATAGCACATGGTGCCAAAATGGCTCCATTGTGGTGTCAATTTGACGCCACGTGCCCGATGCTGAGGTCATGGCATCCGGACAGCAAGCATCAGCTCCTACCGATCCAGCTTGAGCGTCTCCCCATGCTTGAGCGCGACGAACTGCTCCTGCGGCAATCCAGCCGCTTGCATGGCCTTGGTCAGTTCCCTGGGGGCTTCGTCAAGCGCGTCATCAGCCAGTTCGAAGGTTCCCCAATGGATGGCGACCGAGCGCCGGGCGTGCACATCCTGGTGGATCAGCACCGCCTGCGCCGGATCGACATGTTGGTTCTGCATGAACCAGCGCGGCGCATAGGCGCCGATGGGGATGAGCGCCAGGTCGAAGTGGCCGAAGCGCTCGCCGATGTCGCGGAAATCCTGCGAGTAACCGGTGTCACCGGCGAAGTAGACCGAGAAGGGCGCCACCGGCGACTGCCGCGTCGTATCGGCCTTGCCCGGGCAGTCCATGGCTTGCAGCACCCAGCCGCCCCACAGCGTTTCGGAGCGGTCCAACAGGCCGCGCGCCGACCAGTGCGTGGCGGGGACGAAATGGATGTCGAGCTGGTCCAGCGAAGTCTTGTCCCACCAGTCCATCTCTTGCACGTTGGTGATGCCCAGCGCCAGGAACCAGTCACGCAGTCCCAGCGGCACCAGGAACAGCGGCGGGCCACCCGGCTGCAGGTTCAATTGCTCCACGCTGGCGCGGTCCAGGTGGTCGTAGTGGTTGTGCGAAATCACCACCACGTCGATGTGCGGCAGCTCGCTGATCTGCACGGGCAGCGGCACTTTGCGCGACGGGCCGATGAAAGCGAAGGGCGAGGCGCGCTGCGAGAACATGGGATCGGTCAGCACATTCTTGCCGCCCAGTTGCACCAGCGCCGTGGCATGGCCTATCCAGGTCACGCTGGGGTGGCGATCATTGTCCTTGAGCCAGGCCAGGTCCGGCTTGAGTACGGGGAACTGGTAATTGTTTTCCGGCGGCTTGGGCAGGCCCTGGGTCAGGCGCTCCCACTGCCACTTCCAGAAGGAGCCGCGCTCGGGCTGCGCATAGTTGTTGCGAAAACCGCTGTCGGTGCGATTCGATTTGCTGGGGTCGGCATACTTGCCAGACGAAGAGCAGGCGCCCAGGCTGGTAGCCAGCATCAGGACGCCAGCCGTGGCGAGAACACGCCGCAGTCGCGGCCAGGAACGGGATGTCGCAGAGGGCATGGAAGAGGCGCAGCCGGGCGCGCAGTCAATGGAATGAGCGACATCCTAGCAGGTGGCGGCAGGGCATGCAGGAGGCCGCCACCGGGCCGGCTCACATCACGTATTGCGCCAGCCCGCGACCGAAGGACCAGTTGCCCTTGTCGCCCTCGACCAGGCTGATCATGACGTCATCGGGCGCGATGCCAGGGTCGTGCTGCAGACGCTCCACGATACGCGCATAGAGGTCGTTCTTCTGCGCCTGCGTGCGGGTATTGCTGACCGTGAGCTGGATCAGCACGAAGTCCTCCGTGCGCGCCATGCCCATGTAGCTGCGGCTGAAGATGAGCTCTTCCGGATCATGCTCGGTGATGACCATGAAGCGGTCATCCTCGGGCACATTGAAACTCTCACGCAGGGCCTGGTAGACGTTCTCGGCGATGGCGCTGCGGTAGGCGCGGGACTTGCCGCGCAACAGGGAAATGCGGACCAGGGGCATGCTGTTCTCCTTGTGGTGTGAAAGCGGGGCGGGGCGCGAAGCCCATGCCCTGCATGCTATGCTGGCGCAATGATTTGAAAAACCACTGATTCATGATTTCAATGATTTGAATTCATCATCATTGAATAGCTCAACAGAAGGGAGCCCAAGCCATGGAAAAACCCCTCGACCTGGACGCCGTCCAGGCCTTCGTCCTGGCGGCCGATCTGCACAGTTTCACCCGCGCGGCCGAGGCGCTCGAGAGCACGCAGTCGGCCATCAGCCTCAAGCTCAAGAAGCTGGAGCAGCGCCTGGGCCGCCGCCTGCTGGAACGTACGCCGCGCCAGGTGCGGTTGTCGGCCGAGGGCCAGCAGTTCCTGCCGGCGGCGCGGGAATTGCTGGCCGCGCATGAGCGCGCGCTTGAACAACTCGACCAGGGGCCGGTCCGTTTCTCGGTGGGCATCAGCGATCACGTGGCGGGAACCAGCCTGCCGCGTGCGCTGGCGCAGGTGCATGCGCTTGATCCCGGCGTGGTAGCGGAAGTGCGGGTCGGTTCTTCGCATGACCTCATGCCGCTCTATGAACGTGGTGAGCTGGATGCCGTGATCGTGCGCCGCGAGCCGCAGGACCGGGGCGGCAAGCTGGTCATGGAAGAACGCATCGGCTGGTTCGCCCATCCCGAGGCCCAATGCTGGGCTGGCGGAGCCTTGCGCGTGGCGACGTTTTCCCAGGCCTGCCGCATCCGTGAGCTGTCGCTGCGGCGCCTGGATGCGGCGGGCATTGCCTGGGTGGAAGTGTTCGTGGGCGGCGGCATCCTGGCCGTGGGCGCGGCCGTGAGCGCGGGACTGGCGGTGTCGGCGCTGCTGTACCGCAGCGCCCCGCCGGGCGCCGTGGACGTAGGAGAAAGCCTGGGCCTGCCGCGCTTGCCACTGGCGCAGGTGAGGCTGCATACACGGCTCAAGGAGGCGCGCTTGCAGGGGGCGTTGCGGGGCTTGGTGGCGGCGTTGAAGGCGGCTTGACCGGGGCGCTCGATTTTTTTGAAAAAAATCTCTTGAAAACCCAAAAACGCATCCCTAGATCGGTACCAGCAGATGCTTGATGTTGAGGTCTGCGACGAAAACATCGCTTAACTGAAAGGATATTTTTATGCGTACTTTTGATCTCTCCCCCCTGTACCGTACCGCCATCGGCTTCGATCGCCTGGCCCAGATGTTCGACAACGCCCAGCGTGCCGATCAGCCCAGCTACCCGCCGTACAACATCGAACTGGTGGCCGAGGACAAATACCGCATCACCATGGCCGTCGCCGGTTTCGCCCGCAGCGAGATCGACATCGAGACCGAGAATGAAACCCTGAAGATCACCGGCCGCAAGCAGAAGGAAGACAAGCAGGTCAACTTCCTGCATCGCGGCATCGCCGCCCGCGATTTCGAACAGCGCTTCCAGCTGGCCAACCACATCAAGGTGGTCGGCGCCAACCTGGAAAACGGCCTGCTCAACATCGAGCTGGTCCGTGAGATTCCGGAAGCGCTCAAGCCGCGCAAGATCGAGATCGGCAGCCAGGACGACAACGTCCAGCGCCTCGAACGCGCGGCCTGATCGTCACCGTCCTGTCCTGCAGGAAAAAGCAGCCAACCGCCCGTCTCATCGGGCGGTTTTTTGCATGGGCGGCGGCAGTATTGATTGACGGCGATTACCTGCTTGGTTACGTTATGGTTCTACCTTGTGTTTCGGCTCACGAACCGGGCAAGTTGATCGGACCGCCCCGGAAGCTGCTCATTAAAGTTGGCAGAAGTGCAATATCTTGCGTATATTGTGATTGTGTCTGCCAAAGGGAGAAAAGCGTGAACGACTACCACTACCAGCACATCAATCCTGAACCCTTGCTCGAGGCCATGGGCGGTGATGCGACTGCCTGCCGCCACATGTTCGGCACCTTCGCCAAGAGTGCACCGGCCAACTTCGCACGGCTGGAAGCGGCCATCCTGGCCGATGATGCGGCCCAGGTCAAACGCGAAGCCCACAGCCTCAAGAGCATGACCGCCCTGGTCGGGGCGGCCGTGTTGACCGAAATGCTCAAGGCCGTCGAGGTGCAGTCGCGCACCGAACCGCCGCAGAGCGCCCGGGCCACGCTGCCCGAGCTGCGCACCCTGTTCGCCGCAGTCGCTGCCGAAGTGCAGCACTATGTGGATCAGGTAGGCGTGGCGCACTGACGAGCGTTTCCTGCCCCATCTTCCTCCTCCTCGCGCCGCCGGTGTCGATCCGGTCGTGGCGTCCCGCATCGGTAAAATAGTGATCTAGAAAAATTTCGAGTTTCTTCTCGAAATGTCAGCTTCCCTTCTGCGCGTGTGAAAGAAGAAGAACACGCCGCCTTCTCCGAGTGAACTTGCACTCGTATCCCTGTCCTTTGGGGTAATTGTTCGTTCATCTCCCAAAACCAATACTCCGTCGCACAAGCAAGTCATAACAATCATCCGTCACGGAGGGGATACGCCGATGGACGCCACTGTCAACGGGGCGAAAAGGGGCTTTGCAACGGCACGGGCCGTTGGCTGTGCGCGCCAGCGCATAGCGCCCGTTCCCTGTCATTTCGGTCCCGCCGCTGTTGGGCTTGCTTGTGAGGGAGCCGCCATCGTAGCGGATGGCTCCCTGTCCGCGCATCTACTACAACCAGCACGTCAAGCATCTGCGTCTGCGCACCGAAGCGACCACTCCGTGGCCGCTTTGCCGCAGGCGTTGGCGTAAGCGGAGCAGTCAGCGCAAAGCGAATTGCGCTGACTTGACAGCTCCGTCAATCATAAATAAGGAGAAAAACATGGGAAGCCGCCACGATTATTACGGAGACAATGAGTCCCAGATATGGGGGGGAGGGACCTGGAGCGATATCTACTATCACGGCACCGGTTCGATGGTGGTCAGGGCCAGCGCGCACCAGTCCGAGGCCGTGAAGCTATGGACTGATAAGCGGGCCAGGTATCTGGAGATGGGCATCGCCGCCTGGGGCGTGGGGATATGGGGCAGCGCCGACTCGTCTTCCATCGACGTCTATGGCTTATGCTGGGTAGACGTCAACGTGGGAGGGGGCAATCAGACGATCACGGCCTCCGGCCCAGGCGAGGTCAAGGTGCGCACCGCCGATGGCGATGACAATATCACCATCCCCGAAGGCGGCCGCTACAACCTCGTCGCAGTGGCCGGTGGCAAGGATAGCATCCATCTCGGGTTGGGGGTCGCGACCGAGATCATCAAGGGCAATGGCGCCTTGTCGCTGGACTGCTCGAAGTATCGATCGGGCTGGACCACGGTTGCCGCAGGTGTGCTCTCGGGCGAGAGCAAGATCCACTCCCGTGCCTATGGCAATACCATCAACATCGACCGCGTGGACGCACCGCTCGTGGTCGATATCTCCGGGCTGGAAGCCAACAAGTACTACGCGACCAAGGGTAATGGCAACCAGACGGTACGCGTGAACAGCGCCGGCTACAACATCGTCAGTACTGCCGACGGTGATGATGACATCACGGTGGTGGTCGGCGGACGCAACAACGACATCAGTACCGGAGATGGCGCGGACCGGGTTCGTATCAACAGCGGTATCAATGCCAGCGTCGTCAAGGGACTGGGCCGCCTGGACTATTCGCAGATGCTGTACCTGACAGGCAGCCTGGAGATCACCGCGCAGACAGCCCAGGTCAGCGGCTTCAGCAACTCCTTCAGCCTGAACCTGAAGATCGACAACCAGGACGCCAGCCAGCCCTGGAAAGTGGCGCGCTGGAAAACCTATGCGCTGGGCAATGCCGACCTGTCCGTCAACAGCCGTGGCTCGACCTGGTATGCCGATGTCTTCGGCGGCTCTTGGGCCAAAGCCAGCCTGGCCGGACAGAATTCGCTGCGGATCTCGGCCTTGCTGGGTACCACCATCAACGATAACGGCGGCAACAACTATCTGACCACCGGCGTGCAGTACGGCTCCATTGTCGTCTGGACCGATGTGGTGCGCAACACCTCCGGTGCGACCACCATCGATCTGCTGGGGCAGAAGCTGGACGTACATAACAACAGCGGCGCCGGCAACCTGTTCCTGTTCAACAATGGCGGGGTGGTCGGCAACCTCAACTTCGCGCGTAGTGGCAATGGCCTGATCGACGGTGAATTCGGCGCAGGCCTGGCCAGCAACATCGCCATGGGCCAAGACGCCAACTATGTGCTCAACGCCCGTAACAGCGGCAGCACCTACAGCTTCAGCCGCAACGGCAACGTCGTGCTGGATCTGGCCCGGCAGGGCCAATACCGGTTCGACGGCGGCTACGGCAATGCGGCGCTGCTGACCCACGGCAATTTGATGGCCAAGCAAAGCGCATCGACGACGGTGCACACCTTGGCCACGGTGACCAACGGCGCAGTGGCCGAGCTGGGCAGCGGATCTTCGGTGGTCATGCACGTTCCCATCACCTTGCCGGCCGATGCCCAGTTGCTGCTCTATAGGACAGGAGATGCCAGCCGGCCTCAGCTGGATCTCTACCTGGTCTATCAGGACGACCAGAAGCATACCGTCAGCCACCGCATCCAGTCACTGAAGCTGGCCGGCGCGCTGCCCTCGGTGCAGATCGACCTGGGCGGTCAGGGCAGCCTCTTGCTCAAGGATCTCAACAGCGACGTGGTGCGCCCCTTGCTGGGCACAGGCGCGAACGCGGTCTTCAAATACTTCGCCAACCGGGCTGGCAGCGGCAGTGATAGTTTCATCGCGCACGGCGAGGAGGCATCGCTGCAGTCCGGGCTGGTGTCGATGTGGGGCGCCAAGAGCCTGTTGACCCTACCGGGACTGGCCAACATCGGCGGGATCTCCAACGGCAACTTCAAGCGCGGCGCGGTCGATTTCTCCACCGGCTATCGCCTCACTGACGATCCCAGCACCACGCTGGGCTACGGTTCAGCGACGCTGACCGATTGGATACCCGACGCCTGGAACTTTGCGGCGCACGACAGCCCGTCAGGGAAAGGCACCAAGTTCCTGCTGGTCGATGGCGGCCCCGATGTGACCAAAGCCTTCTGGCGTGCCGATGTGGCCGGACTACAAGCCGGCCAGGACTATGCCCTGCAATTCAGCATGATCGTTGCCGCTGGCCCCATCAATCAGCCGCGCTTGCAGCTCTATGTGAATGGCGTGGCCACCGGACCGGTGGTCAGTTCAAAATACGAGGACGCCTGGGTTGGTCGCAGCATCAGCTTCCATGTTCCTGAGGGCAGCGCCCCGGTGCGCCTTGAGCTCAAGGATCTGGAGCCTAGCCCTGCCTATAACGATTTTGCTTTTGGCAACGTGTCGGTGAAGCCCGTCGACATTGCCAACGTCGGCGCGATCTCCAATGGCGACTTCACTCACGGCTTGGCCGCCTTTTCCACCGACTATCGCATCACTGACGATCCCCGCCTCACGCTTGGTGCGGGTTCAGCGACGCTGACCGATTGGATACCCGATGCGTGGAACTTTGCGGCGCACGGCAGCCCGTCAGGGAAAGGCACCAAGTTCCTGCTGGTCGATGGCGGCCCCGATGTGACCAAAGCCTTCTGGCGTGCCGATGTGGCCGGACTACAAGCCGGCCAGGACTATGCCCTGCAATTCAGCATGATCGTTGCCGCTGGCCCCATCAATCCGCCCCGCTTGCAGCTTTACGTGAACGGCGTGGCCACCGGACCGGTGGTCAGTGCAAGATACGAGGACGCCTGGGCTGGTCGCAGCATCAGCTTCCATGTTCCTGATGGCAGCGCCCCGGTGCGCCTTGAGCTCAAGGATCTGGAGCCTAGCCCTGCCTATAACGATTTTGCTTTTGGCAACGTGTCGGTGAAGCCCGTCGACATCGTCAACGTCGGCGCGATCGCCAATGGCGACTTCACTCACGGCTTGGCCGCCTTTGCCACCGACTATCGTATCACTGACAATCCCCGCACCACGCTTGGTTGGGGTTCTGCGACGCTGACCGATCAGATGCCCGAGGGATGGGGTTTTGCCACGCGCAGCGGACCCACCGGTAATGGCAGCAAGTTCCTGCTGGTCGATGGCAGCCCCGATGTGAGCAAGGCCTTCTGGCGCACCGAGGTGACCGGACTGCAAGCCGGCCATGACTATGCACTGCAACTGAGCATGCTCAGTTCCGGTCCCAACCAGGCGCGCTTGCAGCTGTATGTGAATGGCGTGGCCACCGGTCCGGTGCTCACCTCAAGGGTTGAAGAAGCCTGGGCTGATCGCACCGTCAGCTTCCGCGCTCCTGCCGGCAGCGCCCCCGTGCTCCTTGAATTCAAGGATCTGGAGTCTAACTCTGCCTATAACGATTTTGGTTTTGGCAAAGTGTCGTTGAAGCCCATCAACACTGCCAACTTCGGCGTGATCTCCAATGGCGACTTCACTCACGGCTTGGCCGACTTTTCCACCGACTATCGCATCACTGACAATCCCCGCCTCACGCTTGGCTACGGTTCTGCGACGCTGACCGATCAGATGCCCGAGGGATGGGGTTTTGCCACGCGCAGCGGTCCCACCGGCGATGGCAGCAAGTTCCTGCTGGTCGACGGCGGCCCCGACGTGAGCAAGGCCTTCTGGCGCGCGGATGTAGGCGGACTGCAAGCCGGCCAGGACTATGCATTGAAATTGAGCATGATCAATAGCGCAGGTCCCAACCAGGCGCGCTTGCAGCTCTATGTGAACGGCGTGGCTACCGGCCCCGTGATCACCTCAAAGGCGGAGGAAGCCTGGGCCGTTCGCAGCATCAGCTTCCGCGCTCCAGTGGGCAGCGCTCCGGTGCGTCTTGAACTCAAGGATCTGGAGCCTAACCCTGCCTACAACGATTTCGGTTTTGGCAACGTGGTGCTGTCGCCCGAGTCGATGGCGGCCTCCGCGCTGGTGGATACCTCCACCTCGCAGGGCGTGGCGCTGGACTGGGCGCGCGGCGTTCGGGTGCTCCATGCGCAATCGGCCCAGGAGGTCGGCGAGCTGGCCACCCTGAGCACCTATCAGAATTACCTGCTGGCCAACAACGTCTATGGCGTGGCCGTGCTCAAGGACCTCGATCCTGTCGGCATTGCCACGCTGGCCCCTGAATTCTTCCGCCATGTGTCGGCGGCAGTGCTCAACGAATGGGGCAATTCGGGACGTCTGTCCAAGCTGACCGAGCCGCAGATCAAAGCCTTGCCGATCAATACGGTGCTGGAAATGCTGAACCAGGGCAGCGACCAGAAACTCTCTGCGGATGGAGCCGATCTGCTGTACCAGCGTCTGGCCAGCCGCATCGATGCCTTGTCGCACGAAGGGAACGCGCCGTTGACGGCGCAGATGCTGCCGGCCCCGGTGATCAGCCATCTGGGCGAGAGCACCCTGCGCAGCCTGGCCGGTTTGCCGTTGTATGGCACGCTCTCCACGGACCAGCGTCATGCGGTTGACGATGCGATCAAGCAGTTCGATATCGCCAGCACCCAACGTGCGCATCTGAACGGCATGTACTCGCTGCTCACCAACATGCCAGGACTGACGGGGGATGTGCTCCAGCAGATCCGCCCTGAGATGGACGATGTCGCGATCAAGAATGTGCTCGACCTGAAGCTGCCTGGCTGGAAGATGTGGCCCTATGGTTTCGCCTATTCGACGGTTTCCACGGCGCGCAATTTCTTTTCGACCTGGCTGTACGACATGAAGAAGGCGCTACCGGAAGGACAATGGGAGGCGGGCGCCAGCCAGATCCGCGATACCATCAACCACTGGACCCCGGGAGAGGATGACGCGAGCAAGCAGTCCTTGCTGCACAGCTTCGACCAGCTCAACGCAGCCTACGGATCGGTCAAGGATCAGATCACCAATGTGGACAAGGTCAACGGGCTCTACCAGAGCGTGCGCTTCTATGCCTCGCTGTACCGCCTGGTGTCAGCGGCGGGCGCCATGGGAGCCGACATCGAGAAGAGCGGCCAGGACAGCACAGCCAAGGCGCTGGCGGTCACCAAGCTGGTTTCCACCATGGCGTCTTGCCTCCAGGTGCCGGTGAACTACCTGATGCATGCCGTCGTCAGTCATGCGGTGGAGGGGAACTTCAAGCAGTTCGGCGACGGCACGGAGTTCGGCAACGCATTGAAAGACAAGGACTTGCCCAATCCCTTCAAAAAGCTCTTCGAGATGCGCGGCGAAATGGCCTCGCCCATGAAGAGCGGTTCCATCGTCGGCGATTACACCGAGGCCCTCAAGACGTTCAAGGCGGAAGTGTCCAAGGTGGCCGCCCTGGCCGAGATCGATGGCGTGAACCACATCGTCGGCGAAGACGGGACATCGCTGCAGTCCATGCTCGACAGGCTGCTCGAGAGCAAGAAGAACGAGCCGCTCAAGATCGGCAGCAACAACGCCGAGGCCTTCCGTATCTGCACCACATCGCTGATCTGCCTGAGCGCCGACGTGGCCGGCATCATCACGGCGCTCTGGGGGGCGGTCGACACGGGCAAGGCCTTGGCAAACGGGGACGATCTGAGCAGCACCGAGATTGCCAGCAAGTCGCTGACTTTGCTGCAGCAATTGATCAGCTCGATCTCCAGCTTTGCCTATCTGGCCTCCGACGCGGCTTCCTGGCTCAATTCGATGGTCAACATCAACAAGTTCAGCTTCCTGTCGAAGTACACCAGCTCGCTGCCCGCCATCGAAGCCGCCGGCATCTCGGCGGGGGCGGTGCTCAGCCTGATCGCCACGGGGGTGGACATGATCCTGCATGGCCTGAATTACACGGCGCAAAATATCCTGCAACCGACGTTGGCGCTGATCCAGGACATGATCTTCATCACCCTGGACGTCATCGCCATGGCCGTCCCCGAGGTGCTGCCCTTTGTGGTGCTCTTCGAAGTGACCATGCCCAACTTCCAGAGCGCAGCCATGGCGGCTGTCATGTATGACCGTCTGTCGCTGATCAGCGATGTGAGCGGTTTGCTCGGCTATAACACCGCCGTGGCTCGTGATGGCGTCCTGGAGCAGGGCTACCTGGCTTCCTGCGCGCCGTTCAAGTCCTTGTACATGCTGCAGAACGCGCAGTACGGGCAGATGGTCGGTTCATCGATGCTGTTGGGGGCACTCGTCGGTCCTGCGGCCACTGCTGCGGTCACCACCACCCTCAAGAACCTCATCCAGTACGAACCGGACTTCAGCGATGCACCCGGCAACAACGTCAATGCCCAGTCCAACTTTGCCAAGCTGGTCTTGGCGGAAAACCTGCTCTTCAATTTCCTGACCTCCGATGTGCCTTACCTGAGCGGTGGCAGCGGCCTGATCGATTGGGGCCGGTACCGCGCCGGCGGGGGCGGCCAGCAGGCCGTGCGCGACAAGCTGGCCTTGCTGAGCAATCTCTATCAGCAGGACTTCCGCTTCATGCTCAACATCGCTTCCGGCAAGAATACGACGCTGCCCAACGGCCAGGCGGTCAGCCAGAATTCCTATGCCGTGCTCAGCGACATCGGTCCCTACACCGGCCTGGCCAAGATCGTCGCCCCTACGCACATGTACCACCAGCTGTGGCGACTGGGCCAAGATGGCGCGATCGATCTGTACCTGCCGGTGGCGCGCATGGCCGACATCGACAAGAACCTGCATCCAGATGTCATCAATGCGGTCAGCCTGGGCTTGTCGGGCGAGAGCGTGCATCTGAGCACCGCCGAGGGCAAGCGCGCCAATCTCTACTTCATCGGTGATGGCGCCAACCTCAAGGGCAAGGACGAGCATCTCTACCTGGAGAAGGGCAACTTCCTCATCAAGGTCACCAGCAGCGATGCGCAGCAACACATGGTGCTGCATGCCGGGGATGGCGCCAGCACCCTGGAGGGCGCACGCGAGATGATCGGCAGCGACCACGCCGCCACCATCTTCCTGGCCTCGGCCAAGACCCAGGTAGTCACCGGCAGCGCCAAACAGGCCGACACCCTGGGCTTTGCCGACAGCCTGAACCTGAGCACGGTCAGCATCAAGGAAGGCAAGATTTCCTATGAGTATCTGGACGGCAAAGACAGCAAGCAGGCCAGCCTGAGCTACAGCAACATCCAGAACTTCGCCATCTCGGACAAGACCGATCGCATCGACTTCTCGTTGGACGGCAATCATCCGGCCTCGCTGCTGGTGACCGATACGGCCAAGCAGATCGTCATCAACAGTGGCAAGCAGCCGGTGGTGATCCTGGCCGACAAGGCTGACAACAGCCGGGTCGATCTCTACAGCGCCACCGGCGAAGTCGCCGCCAATACCCTGGGCAACAAGGTGGTGGTTCACAAGGCAGGCAGCAGCGCCGATGACTTCTACGTGCTGTCCGCGCGTAGCGGTAACGAGCTGGACGCCTATGATGCCGCCGCCAAGACCTACTTCCAGATGCGCTCGGACGGACCAGGCATGGGACGTTCGAGCGCGGCATGGAAGGGACTGGCTTCCCTGCAGTCGGAGAATGCCTTCTCCTTCGGTCTGAACGATCTGCTGGATACGGCCAAGCCCGCCCAACTGTTCGTCAACGGCGGCGCCGGCAAGGAAGACACCACCATCGATCGTGTCGACCTGAGCAATATCGCTGGCAGCCTCATGAAGACCACCACGGTGCGACCCGAAGATATCCGCTTCTCCTTCAACAAGGACGATGCCGGCAGTTACAAGGTGGGTGACCACACCGTCTCCACCGGCGCGTCCTTGCTGACGGTGTCGGTGGCGGGGACCAACGTCATGGAGGTACACGCCCTGCGCAATATGGCGCCGGCCAAGGTGGACTTCTATCTCGACAACGTAGTGCTTTCCCATCAGGTGATCGGATGAAGAACATGATCAACCCCGTCGATCTGCAGCGCATCCTTGGCGGCGCGACCTTGCTGGCCGGAGCTTCGGCCCTGCACGGGCGCTATCCGGTGGGCTTCATGCTGGCGCGCTGGCGCGAAGCGCTGGCCAACAACAACTTCAACTACCTGGAGGCCTGCCACAAGGAAACCGGGCAAGCCCGGCCGCTGCAGTTCGTGGCCTGGAAGTTCGTCTCCGAAAGCTGGGTCGAGCAACTGCGCGCCTCGCAATCCAGGCTGGACTACTGGGGCCAGGAGATCGAGGATGGACCGTACCTGTTCATCATCGATCTGCTCTCGGCCGATATCGACCCGGTCTTCAGCTTGCGCAACCTGATCCATCAGTGCTTGCACCAGCGCGAGGTCAAGGGCGTGGCCTTCATCCGTTATCGCGACGAAGAACCCTCCGTGTGTGTCATCGAAGTGCCCAAGGTGTTGCGCAGCACCGATCATCAATCCCAGAAGGAGACATGAAATGGAATGGATCAATATCATCAATGAGGTCGTTCCCTACACCATGGGCGGGGCCCGCTACGGGGTCAAGCTGACCGGTGAAGAGGAGAGCTTCTATGACGCCGGTCTGGACAGCCTGGATGTGGCGGCCCTGAGCGTGTACCTGTGCGAAGTGTTGGCCGTGCCACCCTCGGTGGAGCGGGACGGCGATCTGGGCAATATCGCCGAGATGATCGCCTTCCTCGACAAGCATGCGGTCCGGCGTGACCTCACCGTGCCACAGATCAGGGCCTTGCTGGACTGATCGCCACCGGACCGGAGCCACTGGAGAGTGGCCCCGGTCCGGCGTGGATGGGATGGCCTGGTCTGGTCCTGAAATAACCAACCCATCAGTCAGTAACCTGACGCACATCAAGGGCTCAATCGGCTTGGATCTTCATAATGTGGACACAAAAGACGAACTTCGTCGCCACATTATCTGCCCACGCCGATGACCACCACGCGCCCGCTGCTGACGAGAACACGCCTGCTGCTGGCGGTCTTGCCCTTGTGCCTGACCGCCTGCCAGAGCCTGGCGCCGGATTACCAACGTCCCGCTGCACCGGTGGCTTCCGTCTATCCGGACGGGCTAGTCAATGAGGTGGCCAGCGCGCCGCTGCCATGGCGCGACTATTTCACCGATCCCCATCTGCAAGCCCTCATCACCCAGGCGCTGGAGAACAACCGCGACCTGCGCACAGCCGTCTTGCGGGTGCAGGAGGCACAAGCCTTGTATGGCATCGGGCATGCCGACCTGTTTCCTACCATTGGCGCGCAGGCCGGGCTGGATCGTTCGCGCACACCTGCTGACCTCAACCTGACCCGTCGCCCGCTGGTGGGCAGCGCCTACCAGGCCGGGCTGGGCCTGAGCAGCTGGGAGATCGACCTGTGGGGCCGCCTGCGCAGTCTCGACGACGCCGCCCTGGAAAGCGCACGCGCCAGCCAGGCCACGCGCAGCGCCGTCGCCCTGAGCCTGATGGCGCAAGTGGCCGATGCCTGGCTGGAACTGGCCGAACTCGACGAGCGCCTGGAGATCGCCAACCAGACCATCGCCAGCCGGCAAGAGAGTTTCCGCATCTTTTCACGCCGGGTGGAAGTAGGGGCGACCTCGCGCCTGAACCTGACCCAGATCGAAACCCTGCTCACCCAGGCCCAGGCCCTGGGAGCACAACTGCAGCAGCAACGCGCCCAGCGCCTCAATGCACTGACCCTGCTGGTGGGTAGCCCCGTAGCGCTGCCGGTTGGGCAGGCGCGCACCGGGCTGGATGCCGTGTTTGCGCCGCTGCAGCCGGGCTTGCCGGCGCTGTTGCTCACGCGCCGGCCCGACGTGGCTGCCGCCGAGCATCGCCTCATGGCCGCCAACGCCAATATCGGCGCGGCGCGCGCGGCCTTCTTCCCCAGCATTTCCTTGACCGGCAATGTCGGCACGGCCAGCGCTGAACTGAGCGGCCTGTTCCGCGACGGCAGCCATGCCTGGACCTTCTCGCCGAGCATCACGCTGCCTATCTTTACCGCAGGCCGGCTGCGCAACAACCTGGCGTTGAGCGAGGTGCGCCGCGACCTGGCCGTGGCCGCTTACGAAAAGACGGTGCAGACGGCCTTTCGCGAAGTCGCCGATGCCCTGGCCGCGCGCCAGTGGCTCACGCAGCAGCTGGAGATTGCACAGTCCGCCGTGCGCGTACAGCGCGAGCGGGCAAGGCTGTCGGCGCTGCGCTATGACAATGGCGCTGCGCCTTTCCTCGACGTGCTCGACGCCCAGCGCGACCTCTTGAGCGCCCAGCAGCAACTGGTGCAGATCAGGCGCGCACTGCTGTCTTCCTCGGTGGCGCTGTATGCGGCGCTGGGCGGGGAGGGCGTTGCCGCAGTCCTATCATCACCTTCCCCCTCTCGTTCCGGGTCATGATCATGAAGCTTCCCCTTCTCAAGAAACCCCTGCTGGCCGGGGCCGCATTGCTGCTGTTGCTGGGTGCTGCGTTCTTTGCCTGGCAGCGCCTGCATCACAGCGGCCCCGGTGAGGGCTTCGCCAGCGGCAATGGCCGCATCGAGGCGACCGAAGTGGATGTGGCCACCAAGCTGGGCGGCAGGGTCGAGGCCATCCTTGTCAACGAGGGCGATTTCGTCAGCGCCGGCCAGCCGCTGGCGCGCATGCAGGTGCTGTCGCTGCAGGCCCAGCGCGACGAAGCCCTGGCGCACCAACAGCAATCCCTCTCCGCCGTGGCCAGCGCCGAAGCCCAGGTGGCGGTGCGCCAGAGCGATTACCAGGCGGCCCTGGCCCAGACGGTCCAGCGCGAGAGCGAACTGGACGCCGCCCGTCGTCGCCTGGCGCGCTCTGAAGTGCTGGTGCGCGAAGGCGCTTCCTCGGTGCAGGAAGTCGATGATGACCGCGCCCGCGTGCGCAGCATGGAAGCGGCGGTCACCGCCTCCAAGGCCCAGGTGACGGCGGCCGAGGCGGCCGTGGTGGCCGCGCGCACCCAGGTCAGCGGGGCCAGGTCCACCGTGACGGCGGCGCAGGCGACGGTCCAGCGCATCAAGGTGGATATCGACGACAGCACCTTGGCCGCACCGCGCGCGGGCCGCGTGCAATATCGCATCGCCCAGCCGGGTGAAGTGCTGGGCGGTGGCGGCAAGGTGCTCAACCTGGTGGACCTCAGCGATGTCTACATGACCTTCTTCCTGCCCGAGGTGGTGGCCGGCAAGCTGGCGCTGGGCAGCGAGGCCCGCATCATCCTTGATGCCGCGCCTCAGTACGTGATCCCGGCGCGCATCTCCTTCGTCGCCAGCACCGCGCAGTTCACGCCCAAGACGGTGGAAACGGCTAGCGAGCGCCAGAAGCTGATGTTTCGTGTGAAGGCGCAGATCGATCCGGCGCTGCTGCAACAGCACCTGACGCTGGTCAAGACGGGGTTGCCTGGCGTGGCCTGGGTCAGGACTGACCAGAACCAGCCCTGGCCGGCGCAACTGGCCGTGCAGGTCCCGCAATGAATACGCTCCCGGGCGGCGCTTGCGTGGCCCGCCTGGAGCGGGTCGCCCTGCGCTATGGCAAGACCGTGGCGCTGGACGCGGTGTCGCTGGACATCCCCGCCAGCTGCATGGTCGGCCTGATCGGCCCCGATGGCGTGGGCAAGTCCAGCCTGCTATCGCTGGTGGCCGGCGCACGCGCGCTGCAGCAGGGCGAACTGGCAGTGCTGGGCGGCGACATGCGCCAGCAGCGTCATCGCCAGCAGGCCTGCCCGCGCATCGCCTACATGCCGCAGGGCTTGGGCAAGAATCTCTATCCCACCTTGTCGGTGGAAGAAAACCTGCAATTCTTTGGCCGCCTGTTCGGCCAGGATGCTAGCGAACGCCGCCGCCGCATCGATGAACTGACCACCAGCACAGGCCTGGACAAGTTCCTGGCGCGCCCGGCCGGCAAGCTCTCCGGCGGCATGAAGCAAAAGCTGGGCTTGTGCTGTTCGCTCATCCACGATCCCGACCTGCTGATCCTGGATGAGCCCACCACCGGCGTGGACCCGCTCTCGCGCGCCCAGTTCTGGGACCTCATCGCCCACATCCGCCAGCAGCGCGCCGGCATGAGCGTCATCGTGGCCACCGCCTACATGGAAGAGGCCGACCGCTTCGACTGGCTGGTGGCCATGGATGAGGGCAGGGTGTTGGCCACCGGTACACCGGTACAGTTGCATCAGCGTACCGGTACAGATTCGCTGGAAGAGGCCTTCATCGCCTTGCTGCCCGAAGAAAAACGGCGCGGCCACCAGGCCGTGCAGGTCACGCCGCTGGACGACACCATCGATAGTGGCGTGGCCATCGAGGCCAAGGGGCTGACCATGCGCTTTGGCGATTTCCTGGCGGTGGACCATGTGGACTTTCGCATCCGGCGTGGCGAGATCTTTGGTTTCCTCGGCTCCAATGGTTGCGGCAAGTCCACCACGATGAAGATGCTCACCGGCCTGTTGCCGGCCAGCGAAGGCCAGGCTTGGCTGTTCGGACGCGAGGTCGATCCGCGCGACATGGCCACGCGCGCGCGGGTGGGCTACATGTCGCAGGCCTTTTCGCTGTATGGCGAACTGAGCGTGCGGCAGAACCTGGTCTTGCATGCGCGCCTGTACCGCGTCCCCGAAGACCAGATTGTCGCGCGCACCGAAGAAATGGCCAGCCGCTTCGGCCTGCTGGAGGTGATGGACAGCCTGCCCGAAAGCCTGCCGCTGGGCATACGCCAGCGCCTGTCGCTGGCCGTGGCGATGGTCCACAAGCCCGAACTGCTGATCCTGGATGAACCGACCTCGGGCGTGGACCCGATCGCCCGCGACCTGTTCTGGCAACTGATGATCGGCCTGGCGCGACAAGACCAGGTGACCATTTTCATTTCCACCCACTTCATGAACGAGGCGCTGCGCTGCGACCGCATCTCGCTCATGCATGCAGGCCGGGTGCTGGTCAGCGCCACGCCGCAGGCGCTGATGCAGCAGCGCGGCGCGGATACGCTGGAACAGGCCTTTATCGGCTATCTGGAAGAGGCAGCAGGGAAGGGCAGCAGCACCGCCGCGACTGCCAGCGCCGTGGCCGTCGCCGTGGCGCCGCCTGCCGCGACCCCATCCCCTCGCCTGAGCCGCTGGCGCACCAGCCTGGGCCGGGCGCTGAGCTACAGCCAGCGCGAGAGCCTGGAGCTGCGCCGCGATCCGGTGCGCGCCACGCTGGCCTTGCTGGGCACGGCCATCCTGATGTTCATCATCGGCTATGGCATCAACCTCGACGTGGAAAACCTCAGCTACGCCGTGCTCGACCGCGACCAGACCGGCCTGAGCCAGAACTACGCGCTGAACCTCTCAGGCTCGCGCTACTTCATCGAGAAGCCGCCCATCAGCGATTACCAGGAACTGGACCGGCGCATGCGCAGCGGCGAGATTTCCCTGGCCATCGAGATCCCGCCCGGCTTTGCCCGCGACATCGCGCGCGGTCACTCGGTGGAGGTGGGCGCCTGGGTCGATGGCGCCATGCCGACGCGCGCCGAGACCGTGCGCGGCTACGTCCAGGGCATGCATCAGTTATGGCTGGCCGACATGGCCACGCACCGGCTCGGGCAAAGCCTGGCCATGCCCGCCCGCATCGAAACGCGCTATCGCTACAACCCCGATGTGAAGAGCCTGCCGGCCATGGTGCCGGCCATCATCCCGCTCTTGCTGATGATGATCCCGGCCATGCTGACGGCTTTGTCGGTGGTGCGCGAGAAGGAGCTGGGTTCCATCCTCAACCTGTATGTCACCCCGGTGAGCCGCACCGAATTCCTGCTGGGCAAGCAGTTGCCCTACCTGCTATTGGGCATGCTCAATTTCGCCATGCTCACGCTGCTGGCCGTGACCGTGTTCGGCGTACCGGTCAAGGGCAGCCTGTTGACGCTGACGCTGGCTGCGCTGGTGTTCGTCATCTGTTCCACTGGCTTGGGTCTCTTGGCCTCCACCTTCACCAACAGCCAGATCGCGGCGCTGTTCGTGACCATGATCGGCACCATCATTCCCTGCGTGCAGTTCGCCGGCCTGTTGAATCCGGTCTCGTCGCTGGAGGGCATGGGCGCGCTGATCGGCCAGATCTATCCGGCCACGCACTTCCTGACCATCAGCCGGGGTGTGTTCAGCAAGGCGCTCGCGCTGGGCGACCTCACGTCCTCGTTCTGGCCGCTGGTAGTGGCCGCGCCCGTGATCCTGGGCTTGTCGGTGCTGTTGCTCAAGAAGCAGGAGCGGTGAGATGCGCAATTCCTGGGCCAACATCTACCGTCTGGGCATCAAGGAGCTGTGGAGCCTCTTGCGTGATCCGGCCATGCTGGTGCTCATTGCCTACACCTTTTCGCTCTCGATCTACGTGGCCGCCACGGCCATGCCGGAGAGCCTGCACAACGCCGCCATCGCCATCGTGGACAACGACGGTTCGCCGCTGTCGGCGCGCATTGCCGCTTCCTTCTATCCGCCGCATTTCAAGGTGGCCAGGCTGGTCACGGCCCGGCAAGCCGATGCCGGATTGGATGATGGCGACTACACCTTCGTCTTGGACATCCCCGCCGACTTCCAGCGTGATGTGCTGGCCGGACGCGCTCCAGCAGTTCAACTGAATGTGGACGCCACCCGCATGAGCCAGGCCTTCACCGGCAACAGCTACATCCAGCAGATGGTCACCAACGAGGTCACGCAGTTCGTGCAGCGCCAGGAGGGCGCGGCCAGCGCGCCGGTCAGCCTGGCCTTGCGCATGCGCTTCAATCCCAACCTGGAGCAGTCCTGGTTCGGTTCGTTGATGGAGATCATCAACAACGTCACCATGCTCTCCATCATCCTGACCGGCGCCGCGCTTATCCGTGAGCGCGAGCACGGCACCATCGAACACCTGCTGGTGATGCCGGTGACGCCAGCAGAGATCATGCTGGCCAAGGTCTGGTCCATGGGCGTGGTGGTGGCGCTGGCGGCGCTGGCGTCGCTGCTGTTGATCGTGCGGGGCGCCTTGCATGTGCCCATCGAAGGTTCGGTGGCGCTGTTCATGCTGGTCACTTGCCTGCATCTGTTTGCCACTACCTCGATGGGCATCTTCATGGCCACGCTGGCGCGCTCGATGCCGCAGTTTGGCATGTTGACGGTGCTGGTGCTGCTGCCGCTGCAATTGCTGTCGGGCGGCTCCACGCCACGCGAGAGCATGCCCGTGCTGGTACAGGACATCATGCTGGCCGCCCCGACCACGCACTTCGTGGCGGCCGGGCAAGCCATCCTGTACCGCGGCGCTGGCCTGGAAGTGATCTGGCCGCAACTGCTGGCCATCTTTGGCATTGGCGCGGTGCTGTTCATGGCGGCGCTGGGCCGCTTCAGGAAGACCATCAGCCAGATGGCGTGATGGCGATATCGCCCCGCCTGCCCGGCGCAGGCGGGGGCAACTTGACCGGAGAACCACCATGCCCGACCTGACCAGTCCTTCCGCCCTGATCCCCGCGGCCAGCATCGGCCTGCTATTGCTCGGATATGGCCTGCGCCGCTATCGCTGGGCGCCGTATTGCATGCTCGCCGGGGCGTTTGGCTTGCTGGGGGTGTTGTTGTATCGGGTGTCGGTGGCGATTGCTTGATGATCCCGTCGGAGGAGAAATCAGGCGTGCGCGGGATGTTCCGGCTCGACCGACAAGCGCATTCCAACCGTCTTTAGCACGGCCAGCAGTGTCTTGAGCGTTGGGTTTCCCTTGGGGGACAAGGTGCGGTACAAGGATTCGCGACTGATCCCGGCCTCGGCCGCGACGGCGGCCAATCCGCCATACGCTTCTGCTACGGTACGCAGTGCCAGCAGACCGGCAGCACGGTCATCAGGATTGTCGAGCGATTCCATGGCTGCCTTCAAATAGGCAACTGCCAGCGCATGATCCGCACGTAATTCGGCAATCTCCCGCTCATGATGAGAGACCGCAGCTTTGATCTTGTTCATGTTTGCCTCCGCTTCCATTCTTCCCAATATTGCCTGGCCAACCTGATATCACCTTGCTGTGAGCGCTTGTCGCCGCCACATAAAAGGATCACCAGGGTCTTTCCGTGCTGACCACAATAGACACGATATCCCGCTCCCACATGGACCCGTAGCTCGATTACTCCGTCGCCGACGGCTTCGCAATCGCCGAAGTTGCCGGCTTGAACCTGACGCAAGCGTATCCGGATGCGGGCCTGCGCGACTTTGTCGCGCAATTGATCCAGCCATTCAGAAACTGGTTCACGCCCGTCCCGGCGTTGATATCGGAGTAATTCGACCATGCGGATGATTGTAGCTTATAAGCTACGCCCATCGTTTGATCTTCTCTTTCTTGCATGAAAGCTCGAATTGTATTGTCGCTATGTTAGGTTCAGCAGGGTTGCGGACGCAAAATCGCCCCCTATGCCTGCCGGCGAGGGGGCGATTTTCAGTGAGCAGAAAGCGCGTCAGACCTGCGCCCGCAATCCCATCACCTTGATACGCGATTCCAGCGCCTTGCCCTTGCGGGCGCGCTTGCCGATATGCAGGGCCAGCGAGACGGCCGACAAGGCAATCTCCTTGGCCTTGCCCACATTGCCGGTGCCGTACACCACCACACCCTTCTGGCTGATGGCCTGGGCGGCGACCAGCTTCTCGTTCTTTTCCAGCTCCATCAGGTTCACGCCACGGCCACCGGAAGAGAGCGTCTTCATCTCGTCCAGGCCAAACACCAGCAGACGGCCATTGCCGGAGACGCAGGCAACCGCGCTGGCATCTGCAGCCACCGGGGTCGGAGCCAGTGGCAGGGCGCCTTCATCGAGCGTGAAGAAGGCCTTGCCGCCCTTGACCCGGCCAAACATGTCGGAAGCCTTGGCGATGAAGCCCGCCGCCGCATCCGAGGCCAGCAGCAGCGTGGTGTCGGCGGGACCGGCGAAGTAGTGCAGGATGCTGCTGCCGCTGGCCAGTTCCACCAACGTGGTCACAGGCACGCCGTCGCCACGCGCATTGGGCAGGGCATTGACGGCAATGGTATAGACCCGGCCATTGGAGCCGAAGGCCAGCAGGTTGTCCACGGTGCGGCACTCGAACGCGCCATAGAGGCTGTCGCCGGCCTTGAAGGTGAATTGCGTGGCATCGTGGCCATGGCCGGTGCGTGCGCGCACCCAGCCTTTCTGCGAAATGATCACCGTCACCGGTTCATCGATCACCTTCTGTTCGAAGGTGGCGCGCTCGGCTTCTTCGATGATGGTGCGGCGGGCGTCGCCATAGGTCTTGGCGTCGCCTTCGATTTCCTTGATGACCAGCTTCTTCATCGAGGCAGGATTGTCCAGCAGGTCCTGCAGCGTGGTCTTCTCGCCGCGCAGCTCGGCCAGCTCCTGCTGGATCTTGATGGCTTCCAGGCGGGCCAATTGGCGCAGGCGGATTTCCAGGATGTCTTCGGCCTGGCGGTCGGAGAGATTGAAGGCCTCGATCAGGGCCGGCTTGGGTTCATCCGATTCGCGGATGATCCTGATGACCTTGTCGATGTTGAGCAGCACCGCTTCCCGGCCTTCCAGGATGTGGATGCGGTCGTTGACCTTCTGCATGCGGAATTGCGTGCGGCGGGTCACGGTCTCGAAGCGGAAGCTGATCCACTCGGTCAGGATGTCGGTCAGGTTCTTCTGACGCGGACGGCCATCGCCGCCGATCATCACCAGGTTCAGCGAGGCGCTGGTTTCTAGCGAAGTCTGGGCCAACAGCGTGTTCATGAACTCGGTCTGGTCCTGGTTCTTGGACTTGGGTTCGAACACCAGGCGCACCGGCGCTTCACGACCGGACTCGTCGCGCACGGCGTCGAGCAGGCCGAGGATGGCGGCTTTCTGGGCCTGCTGTTCGGGCGTCAGCGACTTCTTGCCCAGCTTGACCTTGGGGTTGGTCAGTTCTTCGATTTCTTCCAGCACCCGCTGCGAGGAGACGCCCGGCGGCAGTTCGGTAATGACCGCCTGCCACTGGCCGCGCGCCAGTTCTTCGATCTTCCAGCGTGCGCGCACTTTCAGGCTGCCACGGCCGCTCTGGTACATGTCGGCGATGGTGGCCTGCGGGGTGATGATCTGGCCGCCACCGGGGAAGTCGGGGCCGGGGATGAGCTCCATCAGTTCGGCGTGGCTGATCTTGGGGTTACGGATCATCGCCACGGCGGCCTTGGCCACTTCGGTCAGATTGTGCGAAGGAATCTCGGTGGCCATGCCCACGGCAATGCCGGAAGCGCCGTTCAACAGCAGGAAGGGCAGGCGCGCCGGCAAGAGGCGCGGTTCTTCGGTGGAACCATCGTAGTTGGGTTGGAACTCCACCGTACCCATGTCTATTTCATCGAGCAGCAGCTTGCTGATGGGCGTCAGGCGTGCTTCGGTGTAGCGCATTGCCGCCGCGCCGTCGCCATCGCGCGAACCGAAGTTGCCGTGGCCGTCGATGAGCGGATAGCGCAGCGAAAAGTCCTGGGCCATGCGCACCAGCGCGTCATACACCGACTGGTCGCCGTGCGGGTGCAGCTTGCCCAGCACGTCGCCGACCACGGCGGCGGACTTGCGCGGTTTGGCCGCCGAGTTCAGCGACAGTTCATTCATCGCATAGAGGATGCGGCGCTGCACCGGCTTCTGGCCGTCGGCCACGTCGGGCAGGGCGCGGCCCTTGACCACCGAGATCGCATAGTCGAGATAGGCGCGCTCGGCGAAGGTGGACAGCGTCAGCGATTCGCCATCGGGCGCGCTCGGGGCTTGGTCGAACAGGGTCGGTTGATCGGTCATGGGGCGTAGTCTTCTTGTGTCACTGGGTTGATCGTTCAGTCATTGCCGCTGGCCGTAACAGGCGCATGGGGCGGCAGGGTGACCTTGAGGCGGGCCGATCCGGCCGAGGCCAGGGTGGGGCCGCCATCGGGGCGATACAGCTGGTAGAACCGCGACACCAGCCGCACATACCCCTGCGTCTCGGGATAGGGAGGAATCTTGTTGCCATACTTCTGCACCGCGCCTTCACCGGCGTTGTAGGAGGCGATGGCCAGTTCCACATGCTGCGGGAACATCGCCATCAGGTCGCGCAGGTAGCGCGCCGCCAGGCGGATGTTGATCTTCGGGTCGGTCAGCTTCTGGTGCAGGGTCTTGCGACGGTCGCCCTGCAGGCCGTAGCGCTCGGCGGTATCGGGCAGGATCTGCATCAGGCCCACCGCGCCCTTGCTGGATATCGCCTTGGCGTTGAAGCCGGATTCAGCCGTCATCACGGCCTTGAGCAGGGCCGCGTCCAGGCCGAATTCGCTGGCGGCCTGGGTCAGCAGCGGGTCGTACTTGCGGGCGTCGCGGTGCGACAGCATGGTGCGCACGAAGGGCGGATCGGCGGGCGTGACCGCTTCCTTGCTCTCTGCGTGATTCAACAGGGCAGCGCTGCTGGCCATGAGCTTGTCGGGGTCATCCAGCGTCTGGGCGTAGAAATGGACTGCGCCATCGGCGTCGGTGTACCGGTACACAATGTTCTGGGCCTTCTTGCTGCCGCTACCCTTGCTGGCGCCATCGCTGCTGCTGTCAGCCGCTTCCACCCGCATGTGTTGCACGCCATCGGCATCGGTGTACCGGACCACTTGCTGCGACTGTACCGGTACAGCGCACAGCAGCGTCACTCCGCCCAGCAGGGCGGTGGCGAGCAGATGGATAGGCGGCAAGGCGGCACGGGGCATGTCAGATGTCCGCTTCAGCCTCGTTGCCGTGCTCTTCGATCCAGGCGCGGCGGGAGGCGGCTTCGCCCTTGCCCATGAGCATGTTGAAGCGCTCTTCCGAGGTCTGCACGCCGGGCTCGCCAAAGCTGATCGGCAAGAGGCGGCGGGTGTCCGGGTTCATGGTGGTTTCCCACAGCTGCTCGGCATTCATCTCGCCCAAGCCCTTGAAGCGGGAAATGCTCCAGGCGCCTTCCTTCAGGCCATCCTTGCGCAGCTTGTCTTCGATGGCTTCGAGTTCGCCATCGTCCAGCGCATAGAGCTTCTGCACCGGCTTCTTGCCGCGCGCTGGCGCATCGACGCGATAGAGCGGGGGACGCGCCACGCAGATGTTGCCGTTCTCGATCAGCTTGGGGAAGTGACGGAAGAACAGCGTCAGCAGCAGCACCTGGATGTGCGAGCCGTCCACGTCCGCGTCGGAGAGGATGCAGATCTTGCCGTAGCGCAGGCCGGACAGATCCGGGGTGTCATTGATGCCATGCGGATCGACACCGATGGCTACCGCGATGTCGTGGATTTCATTGTTGGCGAAGAGGCGGTCGCGTTCGGTTTCCCAGGCGTTCAGGACCTTGCCGCGCAGCGGCAGGATGGCCTGGAATTCCTTGTCGCGGCCCATCTTGGCCGAGCCGCCGGCAGAGTCGCCCTCGACCAGGAAGATTTCATTGCGTGTCACATCCGAGGATTCGCAGTCGGTCAGCTTGCCGGGCAGCACGGCCACGCCGGAAGACTTCTTCTTCTCGACCTTCTGCGCCGAGCGCAGGCGGCTCTGGGCCTGCTTGATGACCAGCTCGGCCAGCTTCTTGCCGTACTCGACGTGCTGGTTCAGCCACAGCTCCAGCGCCGGACGCGAGTAACCGGCCACCAGCCGCACGGCATCGCGCGAGTTCAGGCGTTCCTTGATCTGGCCCTGGAATTGCGGGTCCAGCACCTTGGCCGAGAGCACGAAGGAGACGCGTGCAAAGACGTCTTCGGCCAGGAGTTTGACGCCCTTGGGCAGCAGCGAATGCATTTCCGCAAAACTCTTGACGGCCGAGAACAGGCCTTCGCGCAGGCCCGATTCGTGGGTGCCGCCGTTGGAGGTGGGGATCAGGTTGACGTAGGACTCGCGCACCACTGCGCCTTCCTCGGTCCAGGCCACCACCCAGGATGCGCCTTCGCCCTCGGCGAAGCCTTCGGCATCCTTGCCGGCGAACTGTTCGCCTTCGAACAGCGGGATCAGGGTCTCGCCGCTGCCGGTCTGCGCCAGTTGTTCCATCAGGTAGCCGCGCAGGCCCTGGTCGTATTGCCAGCTCTGGCTGTCGCCGGTCTTGCCATTGTTCAGCGTGACCTTCACGCCCGGCAGCAGCACCGCCTTGGAGCGCAGCAGACGTTGCAGCTCGCCCATGGGGATGGTGGGGGAGTCGAAATACTTGGCGTCGGGCCAGACGGTGACGCGGGTGCCGGATTTCTTGTCGTCGCGGGTGGCCGGGCGCGACTGCAGTTTTTCGATGACGTCGCCGCCCGAGAAGGCCAGGGTGTGCACGCCGCCTTCGCGCCAGACCGTGATTTCCAGGCGCGTGGCCAGGGCGTTGGTGACCGATACGCCCACGCCGTGCAGGCCGCCCGAGAAGGCGTAGGCGCCGCCGGAGCCCTTGTCGAACTTGCCGCCGGCGTGCAGGCGGGTGAAGACGATCTCGACGGTCGGGACCTTTTCTTCCGGGTGCAGGCCCACGGGAATGCCGCGTCCATCGTCTTCCACGCTGACGCTGCCGTCGGCGTTCATGGTGACGATGATGCTCTTGCCATAGCCGCCCAGCGCTTCGTCGGAGGCGTTGTCGATCACTTCCTGGAGGATGTGCAGCGGGTTTTCGGTGCGGGTGTACATGCCCGGGCGCTGCTTGACCGGCTCCAGTCCCTTGAGGACGCGGATCGATGATTCACTGTAGTCGGACGGGGAGGTTTTCTTGGTTGCCATGCAGATGAGTGGTCGTGGCTGATGCCGGAAGGGTTGTCGTGTCTCTGTTTGCCCAGCGCCGAGGCCCGCAGCTCGGGCTATCGTGCGCTGCAAAAGCGCATTCTAATGAAAATTCCAGGAATTCGGCGTCCGGGGCGAGGAAATGTTCCCTTCAGGGCAGGAGCTGTTGGTAACCGCTGGTAACTGCGGTTAATTACGCGCATAAAAAAGGCTTGTGCAAGCACAAGCCTTGTCAAAGTGGCAAATAAGCGACTCAGAAGCGACTTAGGCCGCCAGCAAGGCCTCCACCGCCAGGCCGATGGACAGCAGGCGTTTGTCCTGGCCGGCGCAGGCCGCCAACGACAACCCGACCGGCGCACTGCCGGGGGCGTGGCAGGGCAGGGACAGCGCGCAACCATCGAGGAAGTTGATCAGCGTGGGATTGCGCAGCATCTTGCCGTTGGCGCCATAGTAGGCATCGTCGCTGGCTTGCAGCTCGGCAATGCGCGGGGCGACGATGGGGACGGTGGGCATGACCAGCGCGTCATAACCGGCCAGTTGCACCTCGACCTCGGCGATCCAGCGCGGGCGGGCGTGCAGCACGTCCAGCAGGTCGGCGGCGCTCATGTCCTTGCCGCGCAGGATGCGCGAGACTACGCGCTGGTCATAGCCGGCGGCGTTCTCGGCGATCAGCGCGCGGTGCCAGGCGTAGGCCTCGGCGGCGGTGAAGCCGCCCTTGGCATTGATGGCCGCCAGGGCGTTGAAGGCCGGCACTTCGGCCTCCACGATCATGGCGCCGGCGGCGGCCAGCTTGCCCAGCGCTGTGCGGTAGGCCTGGCCGACGGTGTCGTCCATGCCATCCAGCACCACATTGGTCGGCGCCAGCAGGCGCAGCCCGCGCAGCGGGTGCGCAAGGACGGGTACATAGTCTTCACCGGCCAGGACAGCGTCCATGATGGCGCAGCATTGCACCGATACAGCCAGCGGGCCAATCGAATCCAGATAGGCGGACAGTGGCAGTACACCTTGCATGGATACCCGCGCCGCCGTCGGCTTGAAGCCGGTCAGGCCATTGAGCGCCGAGGGGATGCGCACCGAGCCGCCGGTGTCCGAACCGACTGCCGCAAAGGCCATGCCATCGGTGACCGAAATGGCCGCGCCGGAGGAAGAGCCGCCCGGGATGCGGCCGCCCCCGATGTTGCGCTCCCAGGCGTTCTGCGGCGTGCCGTAGTGCGGGTTGATGCCCAGGCCGGAGTAGGCGAACTCGGTCATGTTGGTCTTGCCGATGAGGATGGCGCCGGCCTTGAGCAGGTTCTGCACCACGGTGGCATGCGCGCTGGCGACGGGCTTGCCGCGCAGGACCACGGAGCCGGCCAGGGTGGTTTCGCCGGCCACGTCAAACAGATCCTTGACCGAGACCGGTACACCTTCCAGCGGCGAGCGGCACAGTTTGGCCGCGCGCAGGGTATCGGAAGCGCGGGCGGCGGCGCGCGCCTGGTCCGCATAGACGCTGGTAAAGACGTGCGCGCCTTCGCCCGCCGGATCGGCGATGCGGGCCAGGGCCTGTTCGGTCAGTTGCAGGGAAGTGATGCGGCCGACATCGAGGTCGGCGGCCAGTCGGGAGAGTGTGCTTGGCATGATGAGGAAGTCGTGGTTCTCAGGCAGGGACGCCCGCAGGCGATCAAAGCGTGCAGTATCGCACTGCTGCGGACATCCCACAAAACGGCCGGCCTGGCCGGCCGCAGCGGGGGAGCGCTCAGGCCACTTCGGCCAGCGACTGCGCCACGTAGTGATGGCGCAGGGCGCGCTGGCGGCGCGGGTCGAACAATTCCATCGTGAAGGAGGCGGCCGGACGGATGCCGCCGATGGCGCCCACGGTGCCGCAGGTCATGCCGCAGCCTTCGGGCAACTGCGCGCCGCCTTCGGTAAAGCGTTCGATCAGGTCGGCCGGGGTGCGCAGCGAGGCCAGCGGGCCTTCCTGGTAGAGCTTGGTCTGCCCGTCTTCCTCGATCCAGGAGCGGATCACCAGTTCATCCCAGTACTCGGCCACGTCCGCCAGCTTCCACGCGGTCGTGCCGACCGGCTTGACGCAGGCCTGCTTGGAGAAGGCCACGCTGTGCGCTTCGAGCTTGCGGTCGGTATGGTCCGAGGCGATGGACACATACAGTTCGCCACCGGCGTTGAAGACGAAGGTCTCCACTTCACCGGAGGAGGCTTCGCCCAGCACCTGCACCTGAGCGGCTTGCGAGAGCTGGTTGGCCGAGACGCGGTAGAACAGCGGCACCGCGCTGGGGCGGGAGATGCCCAGGGCTTCCAGTTCTTCGATGTGGTGCTCGATGGCGGCCATGTCGCGGCCAGCCCAGCCGGCGATGACCAGGGTGTGGATCTCGGCCTGGAGGGAGGATTGATCGGGGAGGGTAAAGGTCAGCTTCATGAGTGTCTATCCAACAGGGTGAATCAATGTCAATGGGAGAGGGGGGGGCGGGTTCAGGACTTCCTGATGAACACCACCACCAGGAAGCTGGCAAGCAGTTCCAGCGCCGCAACGAAGTACAGGCCCGAGGACAGCGACCCGGTGCTGGTCTTCAATGCGCCGATCATGTAGGGCGCAACGAAGCCGGCCAGGTTGCCGATGGAGTTGATCAGGGCGATGCCGCCCGCAGCTGCGGTGCCGGCCAGGAAGGCGCCGGGGATGGACCAGAACACCGGGAAGGCCGCCAGGATGCCGATGGCTGCCAGTGTCAGGGAGCACAGCGCCAGGGTGGCGTTGCCCAGCGTCATGCCGGTGGCGACCAGGCCGATACAGGCGATGAGGGTGGCGATGGCGCTGTGCAGGCGGCGCTCGCCGGTCTTGTCGGAATGGAAGCCGTTCCAGATCATCGCCAGCGTGCCGGCCACGAAGGGGATGGCCGAGATCAGGCCGATCTGCAGGTTACCCTTCACGCCGATTTCCTTGATGATGGACGGCGCCCAGAAGGCGATGGTGGCGTTGCCGCTGACCACGCAGAAATACACGGCGGCACAGATCCAGACGCGGTAGTTGGTGCAGGCGTCCTTGAACGAGAAATGCTTGCCCGGCGCGCTGTTCTCGGCGGCCAGCACTTGGGTGACGGCGTTTTTTTCCGCCTCGCTGAGCCACTTGGCGTTGGCCGGTTTTTCCGGCAGCCAGGCCAGTACGGCAAAGCCGGCCAGGATGGAGGGAATGCCTTCGAGGATGAAGAGCCACTGCCAGTTGGCCAGATGCCCCACGCCTTCCATGCCGCTCATGATGAGCCCAGCAATGGGACCACCGACTGCGCCCGCGATGGCGAACGACGTCATGAACAGGCCATTGACGCGGGCGCGGCGCTGGGCCGGGAACCAGTAGGTCAGGTACAGCACCACGCCGGGGAAGAAGCCGGCCTCGAAGATGCCCAGCAGGAAGCGCAGCACGTAGAAGCTGGTCGGCGTGGTGACGTAGGCCATGGCCATCGACGCCAGCCCCCAGAGGATGGTGATGCGCGCCAGGGTCTTGCGGGCGCCGATCTTTTCCAGCAGCAGGTTGCTGGGCACTTCGAAGATGAAATAGCCGATGAAGAAGATGCCTGCCCCCAAACCATAGACCGCTTCCGAGAACTGCAGGTCCTGCAGCATCTGCAGCTTGGCAAAGCCGACGTTGACGCGGTCGATCCAGGCCAGCACGAACAGGAAGACCAGGAAGGGAATCAGGCGCCAGGCGATCTTGCGGTAGGTGACTTCCAGCGGCGCTGCTGCGCTGGCATGGGCCGCAGGCGTGGCCGCTGCGGATGGGGAATAGGACATGAAAACCTCCTCGGGTAATGCCGGCGTCCGCTGCTGCGGCGTCGTGCTGTGGTCTGTTGGAAATGAAGATGTGGCCGGAACTGCAGAGGCAATCCGGCATGCCGGGTTCATACGGTGCTGCCGTCTCGGTCTGAAATCAGTATGGGGATGCGGGGCAGGCGCTGTCCAACAAGAAAATCTGAGCAGGCTTGATTGAAAAATCTTATGAGCAAAAGCAGGGCAGGGTTTGCTTCAGGATGGTGCTGTGCGCGCAAGCCCGGCCTGCCGCGCCGGCCCGCTGCGGCGGGGGCGGGCGCGCTCTTCAGTTCAGCGGGGCGGGCAGGCGGGCGATCTCGTGGCCCCAATTGAGTGCGAAATCGGCAGCGGTTTCCTGGGCAATGCGCGCCACCGTTTCGGTCAGCGGATTCTCATGGTCCGAGCGGAACGAGGCGATCAGCACCAGCGCCGGGAATTCCGTATCCACCCTCAGCAGGTGCAGGCTCTCTTCATTGAGTTCGCGCTGGATGATGGCTGGCGGCACGGCGGTGATGCCAAAGCCATCGGTGGCCAGGCGGATCATGGTGGCCACCGAGGCGATGCAATTGATGTGCAGTGTGCGCTCGCTGCGCTGGCTGCCCGAGAACAGGCGCTCGATCACCGCATGCGGCCCCGAGTTGCGGGCGAAGCTGATGATGGGGAAGGCCGCCAGGTCGGCCAGCGACAAGGTCTCGCTGCCGATGTCGAGCTTGGGGCTGCCGACCCAGCGCATGGGCAATTCGCACAGCGCCAGATTGCTGACCTGCGGGCCGATCACTGCTTCGGCCTGCAGCACCAGGTCGAGGTTGCCCTTGCTGAACTGTTCGTGCAGGTGGATAGTGGTGTCGCTGACGATCTCGATCTGCAGGCGCGGGAAGGTCTTGTGCAAGCGTCCGAGGAAATCCGGGAACCAGCTGTGCACGATGGATTCGATCACGCCGATGCGGATGACGCCCGCATAGACTTCGCGGTCGGACATGTCTTCCTTCATCTCGCGCATGAGCTTGACCATGCGCTCGGCATGCACCAGCGCCTTGCTGCCATCGGCGGTGAGCGCCACCTCGCGCGCGCTGCGGTCGAACAGGCGCACACCGAAGTCCTGTTCGAGCGAGGCGATGCGGCTGGAGACGGCGGCCTGGGTGGTGTGCAGGCGTTCGGCGGTGAGCCGGAAATTGCGCAGCCTGGCCAGCCAGACGAAGGTTTCGAGAAAGCGGATGTTCATACGTGCTTCAGGCGGAAGGAAGGGCGTATTTTATCGCCATCAGGCGAATAGCCGGCGCGTCAGTTTTGGTGCGCTGCGCCATAACACTGCTGGCTTCCTGTGTTGATCTGGTGCATTACGTCGTCTTATTTGTGTGCTTCTGGTGCGTTATATCGATATTCGAAATTTGAAAGTATTTTTTCTTTACTCTCGAAGAAAATGAAAATATATTTACATTTTTTCAGCGGGCAGGGACATTTGATTGCCTCTCGCTGCATGATAAATGCGACCTGAATACCGGTGCGTAAGTGGGGTGGTGAGTCGCATGGAAATGATTTATATCATTTGCGGTGACAGCGCCATGAGAATCAAGAAAAAACGGGATGGCCGACGGTGACGCAACAGCAGAAGAACATCAGCTTGCAAGGCGCAGGCGCGGTCGCGCAGGCGGTGGGCAAGCTGTATGCGCAATTGTCCAAGTCGCACCGCAAGACGGCCGACTATGTGCTGGGCAATCCGTTTCGCGCGGCCACCATGACCATCGATGAGCTCTCGGAAGCAGCCGGCATTTCGGTCGCCACCGCCAACCGTTTTGCTCATGCGCTGGGTTTTGACGGCTATGCGTCCTTTCGCGCCGCGCTGGTGTCGGACTTCGCCACCACCCTGGCGCCGGTGGAAAAGCTGCGCAATGAAGTCCAGCGCGCCGCCACCAGCGCCGAGATCATGGCGGCGGCCTTCGACAGCGACATCGCCAATATCGAAGCCACGCGTCGCATGCTTACGCCCGAGCATTGCGAGCAAGCGGTTGACATGATCCTTTCGGCGCAGCGCGTCTTCATTGCCGGCTTTGGCGCCTCGGCTTATCTGTCGGGCTTGATGGCCCATACGCTGGAGCCCTATGTGCGTACCGTCAGTTCGGTGGCCATGGCCGGCGGGCCGTCGCAGGCGGCACGCCAGTTCTTCAAGCTCGACAGCGACGACCTGGTGATCTCGATGGTGTTTCCGCGCTATGCCGCCGACACCGTATGGCTGACCCAGCGCGCGGTGGAGAAGGGCGCGCGGGTGCTCGCCCTGACCGACACGCCCGGATCGCCCCTGGTGCCATTGGCCGATGTCACCCTGTATGCCCAGACCGATGGCCGGCTTTCGCCGACCTCGGATGCCGCCGCGCTGATCCTGATCCAGGCCCTGTGTGATGCGGTGGCGCACCGCGCACGCCGCTCGGTGCAGGCTGCCACGCAGATGGCCGAGTTCGTGCTGCCCTGGCTATACCTGGCCCAGCAGCAACAACGTGCAGGCACCACGCCGGTCGGCCAGGCCGTCCGCGCTTCCGCCAAGCGCGCATCAACCAAAGGAAAGACCAAAGCATGACCATTCCCGTAATCGCCATCCACGGCGGCGCCGGCACCATCACCCGTGCCTCGCTCACGGCCGAGGACGAAGCCCGCTACCACCAGGCCCTGGCCGACATCGTGGCCGCCGGCCAGGCCGTGCTCAATGCCGGCGGCTCGGCGCTGGAAGCCGTGACCGAGGCGGTGCGTCTGCTGGAAGACTGTCCGCTCTTCAATGCCGGCCACGGTGCGGTCTATACCAGCGAAGGCAAGCACGAGCTGGATGCCTGTGTCATGAACGGCGCCGACCTCGCCTCGGGTGCGGTGGCCTGCGTGACCAAGCTGCGTAATCCCGTCCTGGCGGCGCGCACGGTGATGGAGCACAGCGAGCACGTGCTCCTGGTCGGCCCCGCCGCCGAATCCTTCGCCGCCCGCCATGGTGCGGTCACGGTCGAGCCGGCCTATTTCCATACCGATGCCCGTCATGAGCAATGGCTGCGCGTGCGCGGGCAGTCGCGCGCCATGCTGGACCACGATGCCTCTTCCTTCGCCTTCGCGGAAAAAGCGGTCGCCCCCACCGAGCCCATCGATCCCGACCACAAGTTCGGCACCGTCGGCGCAGTGGCGCTGGACCAGTTCGGCAACCTGGCAGCAGCCACCTCCACGGGCGGCATCACCAACAAGCAGCCGGGCCGCGTGGGCGACTCGCCCATCATCGGCGCGGGCTGCTACGCCAACAACGCCACCGTGGCGGTCTCGGCCACCGGCACCGGCGAAGCCTTCATGCGCACTGCGGCCTGCTATGACATTGCCGCCCGCATGGCCTATGCCGGCCAGAGCCTGGAGGCGGCCAGTCACGCCGTGGTGTTCGAGACCTTGCCCAAGGTCGGCGGACGCGGCGGCGTCATCGCCATCGACGGCCAGGGCAACCTGGCCCTGCCTTTCAATACCGAGGGCATGTATCGCGCCTACGGACGCGGCGAGCTGGCCGCGGTCACGGCCATCTACGCAGCCCAGGCCTGACGCGGCCCAGCAGGAGAGAATCAAGATGCAACATTCACAACGCGTGCTGGACGTGAATCACCTGAGCGTGCGCTTTTCCACCTCCGAGCGGACCGTGGATGCGGTGCGCGACCTGTCCTTCCATGTCGACCAGGGCGAGACCCTGGTCATCGTCGGTGAATCGGGGTCGGGCAAGTCGGTGTCGTCGCTGGCCATCATGCGCCTGATCGAACATGGCGGCGGCAAGATCGCCAGCGGCAGCATGCAGTTCCTGCGCCGCAGCGGCCAGAGGCTGGACCTGGCCCAGGCCGACAACGCCACCATGCGCAGCATCCGGGGCGCGGAGATCGCCATGATCTTCCAGGAGCCGATGACCTCGCTGAACCCGGTCTTCACCGTCGGCGAGCAGATCGCCGAATCGATCCGCCTGCACCAGGGGCTGGGACGCGCCGCTGCCCAGGCCGAGGCCCTGCGCATGCTGGAGATGGTGCGCATCCCCGAAGCCAAGCGCGTGCTGGCCCGCCATCCGCACCAGCTCTCCGGCGGCATGCGCCAGCGTGTGATGATCGCCATGGCGCTGTCCTGCAAGCCCTCGCTGCTGATCGCGGATGAACCGACCACGGCGCTGGATGTGACCATCCAGGCGCAGATCCTGCAACTGATCCGTTCGCTGCAGCAGGAGATGCAGATGGGCGTGATCTTCATCACCCACGACATGGGCGTGGTGGCCGAAGTGGCCGACCGCGTGGTGGTGATGTGCCGGGGCGAGAAGGTAGAAGAGAACGAGGTCAGGGCGCTCTTTGCCGCACCGGCCCATCCCTATACCCAATCGCTGCTGGCCGCCGTGCCGCGCCTGGGTTCCATGCGCGGCACCGACAAGCCGCTGCGCTTTGGCATCGCGCCCCAGGCCGAGGCGCGTCCCGACCTGATCGCCAGCGAATTGCAGGCCCAGGCCGAGATCGCCGCGCAACGCCAGCCCATCCTCAAGGTGCGCGACTTGACCACCCGCTTCGATGTGAAGAGCGGCATCTTCGGACGCGTCAAGCAGCGCGTGCATGCGGTGGAAAAGGTCAGCTTCGATCTGTATGCCGGCGAGACCCTGGCCATCGTCGGCGAATCTGGTTGCGGCAAATCGACCACGGGCCGCTCGCTGCTGCGCCTGGTCGATATCGCCGGCGGCAAGGTCGAGTTCGGGGGGCGCGATCTGGCGCAGTTGCCGCGTTCGGAATTGCGCCAGTTGCGCCGCGACATCCAGTTCATCTTCCAGGACCCGTTCGCCTCGCTGGACCCGCGCATGACGGTCGGCTATTCCATCATGGAGCCCATGCTGGTGCATGGGATGAAGGAGGGTGCGCAGGAACGCGTGGATGCGCTGTTGACCCGCGTGGGCCTGACGCCCGAGCATGGCCAGCGCTATCCGCACGAATTCTCCGGCGGCCAGCGCCAGCGCATCTGCATTGCGCGCGCCTTGGCGCTGAACCCCAGGATCGTCATTGCCGATGAATCGGTGTCGGCGCTGGATGTGTCGATCCAGGCCCAGATCGTCAACCTGATGCTGGATTTGCAGGCCGAGCTGGGTATCTCCTTCATCTTCATCTCGCACGACATGGCGGTGGTGGAGCGCATCAGCCATCGGGTGGCGGTGATGTATCTGGGCCAGATCGTGGAAATCGGCCCGCGCCGCGCCATCTTCGAGAATCCGCAGCATCCCTATACGCGCAAGCTCATGGCGGCTGTGCCGGTGGCTGATCCGACCCTGCGCCAGCCGGGCAAGAAGCTGCTGACCGATGAAATCCCCAGCCCGATCCGGCGGGTGGGCGACGAGCCCAAGGTGGAACCCTTGCAGGAAGTGGCGCCTGGGCATTTCGTGGCCCAGCACCGTATTGCCGGCGCTTTCTGAGCGGCGGTGCGTTCCGGGTTTTTGATGTTGTACAAAAATGTAGTCCGCGCAGTAAAAATCAATTACGTCGTACCAACCTCGCTTTATTGTTTTCTGTTTTCTGTCTACTGATCAGGAGAGACCACATGTCTACCACAGCAACTCACAAGGGAGTGTCGGCTGCCAAATGGCTGGCTGTCGCCGCCCTGGGTACCACGCTGCAGTTCGCCGCAGCGCATGCCTTCGCGGCCAAGACCGTGACCCTGGCGGTCTATTCGACCTTCACCACGCTGGACCCGTATGACGCCAACGACACGCTCTCGCTGTCCATGGCCAAGTCCTTCTACCAGGGCCTGTTCGGCTTCGACAAGGACATGAAGCTGATCCCGGTGCTGGCTGAAGGCTACCTGGTCAGCAAGGATGGCCTGGAATACACCATCCGCTTGAAGCAAGGCGTGAAGTTCCAGGATGGCACCGACTTCAAGGCCGACGCTGTCAAGGCCGTGTTCGACCGCGTGACCAACCCGGACAACAAGTTGAAGCGCTACAACCTCTTCAACCGCATCGCCAAGACCGAGATCCTGAACGACTACACCGTCAAGGTGGTCCTGAAGGAACCGTTCTCGGCCTTCATCAACGTGCTGGCGCACCCGTCTGCGGTGATGATCTCGCCCGCCGCGCTCAAGCAATACGGCAACAAGGACATCGCCTTCCACCCGGTGGGCACCGGTCCCTTCAAGTTCGTGGAATGGAAGCAGACCGACTACGTCAAGGTGGCCAAGTTCGACGGCTACTGGAAGCAGGGCTATCCCAAGGTCGATGAGATCATCTGGAAACCGGTGGTGGACAACAACGCCCGCTCGGCCATGATGCAGACCGGCGAGGCGCAGTTCACCTATCCGCTGCCCTATGAACAGGCCGACCTCTTGAAGAGCAAGTCCAACCTGGATGTGGTGGCAGCGCCCTCGATCATCCAGCGCTACATGTCGATGAACACCAAGCAGAAGCCCTTCGACAACCCCAAGGTGCGCGAAGCCATCAACTACGCCATCAACAAGCAGGCCCTGGTCAAGGTGGCCTTCAATGGCTACGCCGTGCCGATGGACGGTGTGGTGCCGCAGGGCGTGGACTATGCCTACAAGACCGGCCCCTGGCCCTATGACGTGAAGAAGGCCAAGGCGCTGCTGGCCGAGGCGGGCTATCCGAATGGCTTCGAGACCGAACTGTGGTCGGCCTATACCCATAGCACCGCAGTGAAGATCGTCCAGTTCCTGCAGCAGCAACTGGCGCAGGTGGGCATCAAGGCCAAGATCCAGGCCCTGGAAGCCGGCCAGCGCGTGGAGCGCGTCGAAAGCTGGCAAGACCCGGCCACCGCACCGGTGCGCCTGCTCTACATCGGCTGGTCGTCTTCGACCGGCGAAGCCGACTGGGCGTTGCGTCCGCTGCTGGCCTCGGAATCCTTCCCGCCGCGTCTGTACAACACCGCCTACTACAAGAACGACAAGGTCGATGCCGACATCGCCAAGGCGCTGACCCTGACCGAGCGCAAGGACAAGGAAGCCCTGTACAAGGACGCCCAGCAGGAAATCTGGAAGGACGCACCCTGGGCCTTCCTGGTCACCGAAAAACTGCTCTATGCGCGCAACAAGAACCTCAAGGGCGTCTATGTGATGCCTGACCAGGCCATCGAGTTCGAGAACATCGAGCTGGTCAAGTAAGCCGGCAGTAGTACGGCCGTAGTACGGCAGTAGTCAGGCAGTACCCCTCCGGCGGCGTCGCAGGCGCCGCCGGCAGTATTCTTGCGATGGGCGGCGGCCCGTCGCGGCAACCAGCGCGGGTGGGTTCCCCCGGCGAGGCCATCTTAGAGAGCATCATGTTTTCCTTTGTCATCAAACGCCTGTTAGGCCTCATTCCCACGCTCCTGCTGGTAGCGGTGCTGGTGTTCCTGTTCGTGCACCTGCTGCCGGGCGATCCGGCGCGCCTGGCCGCCGGTCCCGAGGCCGACGACAAGACGGTCGCGCTGGTGCGCACCGACCTCGGCCTGGACAAGCCCTTGCCGGAGCAGTTCGTCAATTTCTTCCTCAATGCCGCGCGCGGCGACTTCGGCCATTCCATCCGCACCAAGCGTCCGGTATCCGAAGAGATCAGCGCGCGCTTCTGGCCCACGCTGTGGTTGACGGTAGTGGCCATGGTCTGGGCCGTGCTGTTCGGCCTCATCATCGGCATTTCCTCGGCGGTGTGGCGCAACCAGTGGCCGGACCGGCTGGGCATGACCCTGGCGGTGTCGGGCATTTCCTTCCCGGCCTTTTCGCTGGGCATCCTGCTGGTGCAGGTGTTCTCGGTCAAGCTGGGCTGGCTGCCCACGGTCGGCGACGATACCTGGCTTCACTACATCCTGCCCTCCATCACGCTGGGCGCGGCGGTGGCGGCGGTGATGGCGCGCTTTACCCGTTCTTCCTTCATCGAGATCCTGCAAGAGGACTTCGTGCGCACCGCGCGCGCCAAGGGCCTGACCGAGACCGTGGTGGTCATCAAGCATTGCCTGCGCAATGCCTTGATTCCGGTGGTGACGATGATGGGCTTGCAGTTCGGCTTCCTGCTGGGCGGCTCCATCCTGGTCGAGGTGGTGTTCAACTGGCCGGGCATGGGCCGCCTGCTGGTGGACGCCGTCGAGATGCGTGACTACCCCGTCATCCAGGCCGAGATCCTGCTGTTCTCGCTGGAATTCATTTTCATCAACCTGGTGGTGGACGTGCTCTATGCCGTGATCAACCCCAGCATCCGCTTCAAGTGAGGGGAATCATGTCGCTCTCCAACGCACCCATCTCCGATACCGGCGCCCCCTTGCCGCCGCCCGGTCCTGCTGTGGCCGCCAGCGGCCAGAAGATCCGCACGCCCTGGCGCGAATTCTGGCGCAAGTTCAAGAAGCAGCACCTGGCCGTGTATGCGGGCGTGTTCATCCTGTTCCTGGTCGCCGTGGCTGTCCTGGCGCCGTGGATCGTCCCCTTCGATCCGGAAAACTTCTTCGACTACGACGCCCTCAATTCGCCACCCACCTGGGTGCATTGGTTTGGCGTGGATTCGCTGGGCCGCGACATCTTCAGTCGCATCGTCATGGGGACCCGCATCTCGCTGGCGGCGGGCTTCTTCTCGGTGGCCATCGGCGCGGTGATCGGCACCGTCTTCGGTTTGCTCGCCGGTTACTACGAAGGCTGGTGGGACCGCATCACCATGCGCATCTGCGATGTGCTGTTCGCCTTCCCCGGCATCCTGCTGGCCATCGGCATCGTCGCCATCCTGGGCGGCGGGATGATCAATGTCATCATCTCGGTGTCGGTATTCAGCATCCCGGCCTTTGCGCGCCTGGTGCGTGGCAATACGCTGCAGTTGAAGAACCTGACCTATATCGAGGCCACCCGCAGCATCGGCGCCTCCGACATGACCATCATGTGGAAGCACATCTTCCCCGGCACCATCTCGGCCATCGTGGTGTATTTCACCATGCGCATCGGCACCTCCATCATCACTGCCGCAGGCTTGTCCTTCCTCGGCCTGGGCGCGCAGTCGCCGACGCCGGAGTGGGGCCTGATGTTGAACGAAGCCCGCGCCGACATGGTCACTTCGCCGCACGTCGCGCTGGTGCCCAGCATCGCTATCTTCCTTACGGTACTGGCCTTCAACCTGCTGGGCGATGGCTTGCGCGATGCGCTCGATCCCAAGATTGATCAGCGTTGATGCAATGAGTCTGCCGGTACCGCATATAGGCCGCTTGCCCGCCGGGCCGCGCAACAGCATCACCGATGTGGCGGGCGTGCGCGTAGGGCATTGCACGCTCGATGACGGCGCGGTGCAGACCGGCGTGACCGTGATCGCGCCGCACCCGGGCAATCTCTTCACCCACAAGCTGCCGGCGGCGGCGGCCGTCATCAATGGCTTCGGCAAGAGCGCCGGGCTGGTGCAGTTGGAAGAGCTGGGCACGCTGGAGACGCCCATTGCGCTGTCCAACACCTTTGCCGTGGGCGCGCTGCTGGAGGCCCAGATCCGCCACACCCTGCGCGCCAATCCCGAATGCGGCCGCAGCCTGCCCACGGTCAATCCGCTGGTGCTGGAATGCAATGACGGTTACCTCAACGACCTGCAGCGCATGGCGGTGCAACCAGCGCATTTCGATGCCGCGCTACAGGCGTTGTCGGAAGAGGTCGCCCAGGGCGCGGTGGGAGCGGGGCGGGGCATGTCCAGCTTCGAACTCAAGGGCGGCATTGGCACGGCCTCGCGCAGTGTGGTGCTGGGCAAGGCGGCGCAGAGTTTTACGGTGGGCGCGCTGGTGCTCTCCAATTTTGGCCGCTTGCCTGAGCTGATCCTTGCCGGCGAGCCACTGGGCGCGCAGCTGGCGGTCCAGGGCGGCAGCGACGGCGCGCCCGAGAAGGGGTCCATCATCATGATCCTGGCCACCGATGCGCCGCTGGATGCACGCCAGTTGAAGCGCCTGGCCACCCGCGCCGGTGCGGGCCTGGCGCGTACCGGCTCGGCCTATGGTCATGGCAGCGGCGATATCGCGCTGGCCTTTTCCACGGCGCAGCAGATCGAGGCCGAGGCTGACTGCGTGCAGATGGCGCTGTTCGCCGATCACCTGCTGGACCCTTTGTTCCATGCCGCTGCCGACAGTGTCGAGCAGGCCATCGTCCATGCGCTCTTCGCCGCCCAGACCGTACGCGGGCGCGACGGCCATGTGCGCGTGAGCCTGCGCGAGCGGCTGGCTTCCTGAATGGCATTCCTGAAAGAACCTCCCATGAGCAAGCGCGCCAACATCCTGGTTTCCGTCGATATCGAGGGCGTGGCCGGGGTCTTCCATCCCGAGCAGACCCGCGCTGGCAACGGCGAATACGAACGCGCCCGGCGCTGGATGACCGAGGAGGCCAACGCGGTCATCCGGGGCGCGCTGGCAGCGGGGGCCACGGCCATCAAGGTCAATGATTCGCACGGCGGTTTCCGCAACCTCTTGCCCGACCTGCTGCACCCGCAGGCGCGCATGGTGCTGGGCAAGCCGCGCGTGCTGGGGATGATGGGCGGTGTGGATCACGACATCGATGCGGTCATGCTGGTGGGCTATCACTCGCGGGCGCAGGGGCGCGGCATCCTGGCGCACACCACCAACAGCTTCGCCTTTGCCCGCGTCTGGCTGGATGGGCAGGAAATGGGGGAGGCCGGCCTGTATGGCGCGCTGGCTGCCGAACACGGGGCACCGGTGATCTTTGGCAGTGGCGACGATGCCTTCATCGAAGAAAACCAGCCCCTGTTTGCCCACGCGGTCTTTGCCGAGACCAAGAAGGCCTATGGCGCCAACAGCGGCGATTCGCTCACGCCCCAGCAATCCTGCGCCTTGCTGGAAGCGCGCGCGCAACAGGCCGTGGCGACCTGGCTGGCCGATCCGCAGGCCATGCCTGCGCGACCCCTGCGCGGGCCCTTGCGCTGCCGCCTGCAGGCGCAGACGGTGGCGCTGGCCGACCTGTTCAGCCAGTTGCCTATTCTGGAACGTTGCGACAATGTCAGCGTGGAGTTCGATGCGCCCACGGCGGAATATGCAGTGCGGGTGCTCAACAGTCTTTCGGCCATGTCGGCGATGTTGCGCTAGTTCAGCGGGCCTTGCTTTCGATCAGCTTGACCAGGGCATGGACGGTCAGGTTGACCGGCGTGGACAGTCCATGCGCCTGGGCGCGTGCGACGATGAAGCCATTGAGGTGATCGATCTCGCTGGGCTTGCCGCGCGCCAGGTCCTGGGCGGTGGAAGAGAACTGGCCCGGCATGGTCTGCACGATCTTGCGCACGGCGCTGTCCACGTCGCCGGACAAGGTCACGCCTTCGGCCGCAGCAACTGCCTTGCATTCAGTCACCAGCTGGGCAATCACCTCGGAGATGCCAGGGCCTTCGACCAGCTTGCCATAAGGCAGTTGCGCAATGGCCGAGAGGGCATTGTAGGCGCAGTTGATGATGAGCTTGAGCCAGAGCGCGCCGCGCACATTGTCTGATATCTCGGTGGGCACGCCCGCTGCGACGAGCGCATCGGCGGCAGCGCGGCTCCCCGCTGCGGGCTCGATGACCAGTTCGCCTCGGCCATGATGCTTGACATGCCCTGGGCCGGCCATCTCGGTAGCCACATAGACGACGGCGGCCGCTACCGGCTGGCGCAGCACGGTGCGCAGGCGCTCGGCGTTGTCGGTGCCGTTCTGCAGGCTCAGTACAAACGTGTCGGGCGCGAGATGGGGCGCCAGTTGCGCGCCGGCAGTTTCGGTATCGGGCGACTTGACGCAGAACAACACCAGCTCCGCACCAGCGGCAATGGCTGCATCGGTGCTGGCCTTGACCGCGATGGTCTGGTCGAAGGCCTTGGTTTCGAGACGCAGGCCACGGGTGTTGAAGGCCTCTACGTGCTGCGGCCGGCCCACCAGCGCCACCTCATGCCCGACCCGCGCCAGCATGCCGGCAAAATAACAGCCCACTGCGCCTGCGCCCATCACTGCGACTTTCATCCCGGTCTCCTCGCTGATCAAAGAGGGAAGGCTAGCACAGCGCCGTAGGGATTTCAGGAGGAGGGCAGGTATTGTCAGGAATCTGACGTGACAACGATGGCAGATATTTCAATTAAATAGCTTGCTATTTAATTTTGACCTCGCTAAACTGCGTTCCATGGTATCGAAAACAGACAAACGCAAGGCGGCCCCGCTACTGGATGCCCAGTTGTGTTTTGCGCTGTATTCGACGTCCCTGTCGATGAGCAAGCTCTACCGCAAGCTCTTGCGCGACATGGGCATCACCTATTCGCAGTACCTGGTGCTGATGGTGCTGTGGGAGCAGGATGAGCTCACCGTCTCTGAGATCGGCGAACGCCTGGTGCTGGATTCGGCCACGCTGACGCCCCTGCTCAAGCGCATGGAAGCGCAGGGCCTGGTGACCCGCGAGCGCGCAGCCAGCGACGAGCGGCAGGTGGTCATTTCGCTCACCGCCGAGGGCGACGCGCTGCGGGAGAAGGCGGTGGAGTTGCCGCGTGAAGTCTTGCGCGCCACCGAATCGACCGCTGCGGAACTGGCGGCGATCAAGGAAGAATTGATGCAGTTGCGGGCGCGCCTGCACAAGAATACCGGCGACTAGTCAGACGCCGCAGAGCAAGAGTAATGCAGACAGGGACATGGGCCGGATGGCGTGTCCCTTTTTTGAAGTTAAATATATAGCGCACTATTTAATGGTATGTAATTTTTCATTCAGCAAGTAGTACGCAGGTTGATGTGCAGGTTCATCCTTTCCATCCGACAGGTCCGGAGAAGGGCAGTTATACCGAGAGCCAATAGCGCCATATAAGTAGTTTGCTATTTAATAGTTCTTTAATTGAAGTGCCGTTTTTGTCGTAGCCCAACGCAGTCCCCTCGTTGCAGTTTCCCGGTGTTCGCACCGATTTGATATTTGATAAAGGAAGAAGATCATGACATCGTTCAAGCAACTCGCCGCCGTCGCCGCCATCGGCCTGGTATTCGGTAATGCCTACGCCGCTGGCGACGCGGGCGTGGAACCCACCACCCAGGCTTTCCTGCAGGCCCTCGAAGCCTGCGGCGGCAAGCCCCTGGAACAGCTTTCGCCGGCCGACGCCCGCGCCGTGCTGGTGGGGGCGCAAGCCAGCGTGAAGCTGCAACTGCCCAAGGCCGACGTCTCCGAGAAGACCATCAGCGCCGACGGCCAGCAGATCAAGCTGACCATCGTGCGTCCGACCGGTTCGGCCAAGAAGACGCTGCCGGCCTTCATGTTCTTCCACGGCGGCGGCTGGGTACTGGGCGACTTCCCGACCCACGAGCGCCTGGTGCGCGACCTGGTGGCCAACTCGGGCGCAGTGGCGGTGTTCGTGAACTACACGCCTTCGCCGGAAGCGGGTTATGGCGTAGCGATCAACCAGGCCTATGCGGCCACCAAATGGGTGGCCGAACATGGCAAGGAGATCCACGTCGATGGCCAGCGCCTGGCCGTGGCCGGCAACAGCGTGGGCGGCAACATGGCGGCCGTGGTGGCTCTGATGGCCAAGGACAAGGGCGGCCCGGCGCTGCGCTCGGAAGTGCTGCTGTGGCCGGTGACCGATGCCAACTTCGAGACCGCATCCTACAACCAGTTCGCCAATGGCTACTTCCTGACCAAGAACATGATGAAGTGGTTCTGGGACAGCTACACCACCGACGCCGCCAAGCGCAAGGAAATCACCGCCTCGCCCTTGAACGCGACCCCGGCGCAACTGTCCGGCCTGCCGCCGACCCTGATCCAGACCGCCGAAAAGGACGTGCTGCGTGACGAGGGCGAAGAGTATGGCCGCAAGCTGGCTGCTGCCGGCGTGGCCGTGACCAGCGTGCGCTACAACGGCATGATCCACGACTTTGGCCTGTTGAACGTGCTGGCCAAGGTGCCGGCGGTGCAGACGGCGATGCGCCAGGCGGGTGAAGAACTGAAGTTCCGCCTGAAGTAATTGCCTCCGCTTGCCCTGCGCGTGAAGTCGCGCAGGGCGCGGTGCTTCGAACGCAGAAAGGCCCCTGGACGCATGCATGTGTCCAGAGGCCTTTTGCGTTTTTGCCTTTTGTGTACCTGCTAACCGCTCGTCCTGAGTAGCGGCGGTAGCCGCGTATCGAAGGTGCTGCTGCCTGCACGCCTTCGATACGGCCCTGCGGGCCTACTCAGGACGAACGGGCGGCGGGGAGCAAAGGGATTCTTTGCACCTCTCTCGTCAGTCCATCTTTACGCCAGCACGCGCGTCAGCCATGCGCCGATATCCTCGACTTCTTCGCCACACACCGAGTGCTGCATCGGATAGTCATGCCACTCGACCGGATGGCCCAGTTGCGTGAGCAATTCACGCGACTGCACGGCGCGCTCCAGCACCACCACCGGGTCCATGGTGCCATGGGCCATGAAGATGGGCGTGTCGTGGTTGGCGGCGTGGCGTTCGGCCTCGATGGTGGCGGCCAGCGGCAGGTAGCCGGACAGGCACATCAGGCCCGCCAGGCGTTCCGGATGGCGCAGGCCGGTTTGCAGGGTCATGGCGCAACCTTGCGAGAAGCCGGCCAGCACAATCCGGTTGGCCGGGACGCCGCGCGCCTTTTCCTGCGCGATCAGGGCTTCGATGGCGGCCTGCGAGGCGCGCAGGCCGGGTTCATCCTCGCGGCGCACCAGGTCGGGGGCGAAGATGTCGTACCAGGCGCGCATCACATAGCCGCCGTTGATGGTCACCGGCATGGTCGGCGCGGTCGGGAAGATGAAGCGGATCGGCGGGCAGGCCGAGAGGTCCAGCTCGCGCACGATGGGCACGAAGTCCGAGCCATCGGCTCCCAGGCCGTGCAGCCAGATGACGGAGGCGGTGGGGTTGGGAGCGGTGTCGATCTGGATGGTGTCGAGTTGTGCGGCCATGGGCGTACGGTTCCTGATTCCTGTGCGGTTGGGGGGGGGCGATTTGTCTGTCTCGCTGCCCGGGCGCACAATACGGTTTTGTCCAAGGATGTGCGCCTGGGTGATGGGCTCACATCATACGATGAACGCGGCCGTCCTGCTGCGATCGGTCACAAGGAGCCTTGATGAAGTGCAAACGATTTTCCGGACTGCTGGCCGGCGCCCTGAGCCTGTTGCTGGTCTTGCCGCCGCCCTTGGCGCAGGCCGAGGCCGAGGGTCGGCTGTTCCAGCCCACCGGCGAGAACCTGATGATCGCGCCGCCCGCCGGCTGGCGGCTGGCCTATATGGATGGCGATCCGGAGGGAGATTATGTGGTCGATTTCCTGCCGAAGAACGAGGCCCACGATTCCTGGCGCGAAGGCTACATGAGCGTGCAGCGCCGCACCTTTCCGGAAGCCGCCCTGCGGGACAACATCCGCGCCCGCAACCTGACCATGCCGCAGGTGGCGATCTCGGAAGTGATGCAGATCGCACAGCGCAAGTGTCCTGGCCGTTTCGTGCCGATGGGGCAGAAGGACAGCCTGACCAACAATATTCCGACTTCCGTGAGCGGTGGTTTCTGCGACCGGCTGGGTCCCAGCGCGCCCTATGGCGAAGGCTCGGTGATGGCCGTCTTCGAGGGCAAGGAGCGTCTGTTCGTAGTGCAGTTCAGCTGGCGTCCGTCCACCGAGAATGAACTGAAGCAGTTTGCCTACCGGATCAGTCCGGAGCGACTGCAGCAGTTCCTGGACTTGCTCAATGCGGCCACGCTGTGCGGCGGGCCAGACGAGGGCAGATGCCCCAACTAGGACTGGCCGGGCTTACTTGCCGGCCGGGCTGGTCGGGCGGATTGCCGACTTGGGGCGGAAGGCCTTGCAGACCGCGTCATCGGTCTCGATGTAGGGCCCACCGATGAGGTCGATGCAGTAGGGGATGGCGGCGAAGATACCGGCTACGCGGGTCTTGCCGTCTTCATCCTTCAAGCCTTCCAGGGTTTCGCGGATGGACTTGGGCTGGCCGGGCAGGTTCAGCACCAGCGCGGCATGGTCGGCCGTTTCGCGGATCACCGCGACCTGGCGCGAGAGGATGGCCGTGGGAACGAACTGCAGGCTGATCTGGCGCATCTGCTCGCCAAAGCCCGGCATTTCCTTGGTGCCGATGGCCAGCGTGGCTTCGGGCGTGACGTCGCGCCGCGAGGGGCCGGTGCCGCCGGTGGTCAGTACCAGGTCGCAACGGGCCAGATCGACCAGTTCGACGATGGTTTGCTCGATCTGGGCGCGTTCGTCGGGGATGAGGCGGGTCTGGACCTCGAAGGCGCTGCGAAGCGCACGGCCCAGCCATTCTTTCAGGGCCGGGATGCCCTGGTCCTGATAGACGCCACCAGAGGCGCGGTCCGAGATCGACACCAGCCCCACCCGCAGCACCTCACGCTGAACTGCTTCAGCGCCCATCGCCGTCCTGCTCGTCATCGGCCTGCTCGGCGGCTTCGCCCTTGGCCAGCGCGGCCTGGGTCTGCAGCTGCTTGAGGATCTGGAAGATCTCGCGGTAGGCCTTGGGCGGCTTGTTTTCCGCCTGCTCCTTGCGGGCATTGCGGATCAGGGTGCGCATGTGCTGCACGTCCACCTCGGGGTGGCGGTTCAGCAGTTCGGTCAGCGCCTGGTCGTCGGCCAGCAGCTTTTCGCGGCGGCGTTCCAGCGCGTGCATGGCGGCGGTTTCGGCCTTGGAGGCGCCGTGCCAGCTGTCGATGGTCTTCTGGATGATGGCCAGTTCGTCGGGTTCCAGCGTGCGCATCTTCTTGCCCACGTACTGCATCTGGCGGCGACGGCCTTCGTGATCCTTGATCTGCTGGCATTCAAGGATGGCGTCGCGCACATCCTCGGGCATGGGCACGCGCTTGACGCGGTCGCGCGGTTCGTTGACCAGGGATTCGCCCAGCTTTTGCAGGGCATCCATCTCGCGCTTGAGCTGGGACTTGGAGGGGCGGTCGTATTCCTGTTCGAATTCGCTGGACTGGAATCCGACAGCGCCGCGGTTGGCATTGGGCATATCGTGACTTCGAGAAATAAAGCTTAACGGCTGCTATGATAACCGCTTTACCCGGATTTCAGAGAAAACAGGCTCATGAGCGATACCCCATTCACGCACAGTCAGGACCAGTTGAAGCAGTTGGCGCAGGATGTCCTGCGTTATGCCCGTGACAAGGGCGCCTCCGACGCCGCCGTCGATATCAGCGAAGGCAGTGGCCTCTCGGTAGCGGTGCGCAAGGGCAAGATCGAGACCATCGAGCAGAACAAGGACAAGGGCATCGGCGTGACCGTGTTCCTCGGAGAAGGCCGCCAGGTGCGGCGCGGCAACGCCAGCACCTCGGATTTCTCGCAGCAGGCCCTGAAGGAAACGGTCGAGGCCGCCTACAACATTGCCCGCTTCACCTCCATCGATGACTGCGCCGGCCTGCCCGATGCCGAGATGCTGGAAATGTTGCCGCGCGACCTGAAATTGTTTTCGCCGTGGAATATTTCCGCCGAAGAAGCTGTGGCGCTGGCCCAACGCTGCGAAACCGCTGCGCTGGAGACCGACCCGCGCATCAGCAACAGCGAAGGCGCTGGTGTCTACGTGCAACACTCGCATTTCATCGCAGCCAACAGCCGTGGTTTCATGGGTGGCTATCCATTCTCGCGCCACACCATCTCGGTGGCACCGATCGCCGGCAAGGGCGGGAGCATGCAGCGCGACGACTGGTATTCCTCCAAGCGCGATCCGAAGAAGCTGGCCCAGCCCGAAGCCATCGGCCGCTATGCCGCCGAGCGCGCGCTGGCGCGCCTGAACGCCCGCAAGCTGAGCACCCGCAAGTGCCCGGTGCTGTTCGAGGCGCCGCTGGCCGCGGGTCTCCTGGGTGCATTCGTGCAGGCCGTCTCGGGTGGTGCGCTGTACCGTAAATCGACTTTCCTGCTGGACTCCCTGGGCCAGCAGGTGTTTCCGGAGCACATCCAGATCCTGGAAGATCCGCACGTCATCGGTGGCGTCGGCTCGGCCCCCTTCGATGAAGAGGGCGTGCGTACCCTCAAGCGCGAAGTGGTGCGCAATGGCGTGGTGCAGGGTTATTTCCTGTCCACCTATTCGGCCCGCAAGCTGGGCATGCAGACCACCGGCAACTCGGGCGGTTCGCACAACCTCACGCTGCGCTCGGCGCTGACCACCCGCGCCGATACCTTCAAGGGCATGCTGAAGAAGATGGGTACCGGTTTGCTGGTGACCGAGCTGATGGGCCAGGGCGTGAACTATGTCACCGGTGACTATTCGCGCGGCGCTTCCGGTTACTGGGTCGAGAATGGCGTGATCCAGTATCCGGTGGAAGAGATCACCATTGCCGGTAACATGAAGGACATGCTGCGCCAGATCGTGGCCGTAGGTAACGACACGCTCATCCGCGGCACCAAGGAAACCGGTTCCATCCTGCTGGAAAGCATGACCATCGCGGGCGACTGAGTCTGGCGTCGGCCGCCATGTCTTGCGACATGGCTGTGCTGATTCATCACCTCTGGGCAACTGCGCCGGCGCGGCGTGGGCGATGCGCTGCTCTGCCGAGCGCATCGGCTCGCATTGGAGCCTGAAGCTCAAGGAGCAGCGCTACGAACTGCTGCTGTGAGCACGCCGGCAAGCTGTTCGGCGCAGCGCTAGAATGGCGGATTGCGCCTTGCGCGACTTTCCGGATTAGCTTCCCCGCAACATGGCCCTCCATACCGACGCCGCCCATTCCAGCGGCCAAGTCCTGCCGTTTCGCGAATCCTTGCTGGCCACGCTGGGCATTTGCTTCGTCATCATGCTGGTGGCGCTGGACCAGACCATCGTGGGCACCGCGCTTCCCACCATCGTGGCCGAGCTCAAGGGCTTCGAGCTCTACGCCTGGGTCGCCACAGCCTACCTGCTGACCTCGGTCATCACCGTGCCCATCTTCGGGCGGCTGGGCGACTACTTCGGTCGCAAGCCTTTCGTGATCGCCTCCATCATCGTCTTTGTCGGCGCCTCCGCCTTGTGCGGCATGGCCAACAGCATGTTGTTCCTGGTGCTGGCGCGCGGCTTGCAGGGCATTGGCGGGGGCATGCTGGTGGGCACCTGTTTTGCCTCGGTGGCCGATCTGTTTCCCGATCCCCGGGTGCGGTTGCGCTGGCAGATCATCCTCTCGGTGTCCTTTGGCATTTCCACGGCGGTGGGTCCCTCGCTGGGCGGCTTCCTGACCCAGGGGCTGGGATGGCGCTGGGTGTTCTACTGCAACCTGCCCATCGGCGTGATTTCGTTGTTCTTCGTGTGGCGTTTCGTGCCGCATATCCGCCATATGCAGCATGCCGGCAAGATGCGGCTGGACTGGCCCGGCGCGCTCTTGATCTCGCTGTCGCTGGGCAGCCTGCAACTGCTGGTGGAGCTCTTGCCCAAACGTGGCGTCACCAGCGGCATGCTGGTCTTGCTGGCGGTGTCGGTGGCGGCTTTCTACGCCTTGTGGAAATGGGAGCAGCGCGCCGCCCAGCCTATCCTGCCCTTCGAGATGCTGCGTGACCGTGCGCTGGCCAGCCTGTTCCTGCTGTCGGTGCTGGCCGGCTTTGCCATGTTCTCGATGCTCATGTATGCGCCGCTGCTGTTCCAGGGCGGGTTCGGCCTGAGTCCGCGCGAGGCCGGGTTGCTGATCACGCCCCTGGTGGCCTGTATCACCGTGGCCAGCATCGTCAACGGACGCATCATCACCCGTATTCCCAATCCCAACCTGATGATGAATCTGGGCTTTGCCCTGATCGCCGCGTCCTGCCTGGGCATCGTGCTGTGCGACCGCGTCACGGGCAAGGGCTTCCTGCTGGCGGTGATGCTGGCCGGCGGGTTCGGGCTGGGGCTGGTCCTGCCCAACCTGACCGTGTTCGCCCAGCAGGCCGCCGCGCGCGAGCACCTGGGCATTGCGACGGCCTTGCTGCAATCGCTGCGCATGATAGGCGGGATGCTGGGGACGGCCATCACCGGTACGCTGGTGAGCCAGATGTATGGGGCGGGCGTCGAGAAGGCGCTGGAGGGCGATCATGCCGCGCAATGGCTCAAGGATTTCAGTGACCCTGAAGTGCTGGTCAACCACGACATCCAGTCGGTGCTGCTGGCCCAGCTGATGCAAGCCGGCCATGATGGTTCGGCCTTGCTGGAAGCGGCCCGCGAGGCCCTGGTGGGAGCCATCCACATGGGTATTGCGATTGCCATCGTCGCCGCGCTGGTGGGGCTGTGGATGGTGCGCCGGGTGCCGCCTATCCGCTTCGATCAGGACAAGAAGGTCGAGCCGGTGATGTCGGAATGAGCGGCAGGTTGGCGCAATAACAAAAAGGGAGATTGATCCGCTTACTCGGTTTTCTTCACGACCGCATAGCGCTCCAGCGTGCGCTCACGCGCCTGCGCATGATCGACGATAGGGCGGGGATAGTTCTGTCCCAGCACCACCCCGGCATCCATGCGTTCATCTGGTGTAGCCGTCCACGGGGCATGGATGCGCTTGTTGGGGAGCTTGGCCAGTTGCGGCAGATAGCGTCGGATGAACTTGCCATCGGGGTCGAATTTCTCGGACTGCGTCACCGGATTGAAGATGCGGAAGTAGGGCTGGGCGTCGCAGCCCGAGGATGAGGCCCATTGCCAGCCGCCGTTGTTGGCGGCGAGGTCGAAGTCATTGAGGTGACGCGCAAAATAGCGCTCGCCCCAGCGCCAGTCGATGCCCAGGTCCTTGCTCAGGAAGCTGGCCACCACCATGCGCAGGCGGTTGTGCATGTAGCCGCTCTGGTTGATCTGGGCCATGGCGGCATCGACCAGCGGATAGCCGGTGCGGCCCTCGCACCAGGCGGCAAAGAGTGCTTCGGCCTGCGGGCCTTGCTCCCACTGGATGGCGTCGTATTCGGGCTTGAAGGCGCGGCGGGTGACGCGGGGGTGGTGGTGCAGGATCATGAAATAGAAATCGCGCCAGGTCAGTTCCGACAGCCATACCGCCGCGCCCGCCGCGCCTTGTCCGGCATGCATGGTCTGCATGGCTGCTCGCGCCAGGGTGCGGATGGAGATGGTGCCAAAGCGCAGATGTACCGACAGGTAGGACGGTCCCTTCACCGCCGGAAAGTCGCGTGCCGCGCCATAGCTGCCGATGCGGTCGAGGAATTCGTCCAGCAGGCTTTGTGCGCCCGCCATGCCGGTGGGAATCTTCAGTTCCTGCAGATTGCTGGGCGCAAAGCCCAGTTGCTTATGCGACGGCAGGTTGTGTCCGGTCTTGCCGGGTGGGGTGGCGAGGGCCTTGAGGTACTTCTCGACCGGATAGGGCTTGAGGAAGAAGTCGCCGTCGGCCGCGGCCAGCTTGCTCATCCAGGCATTCTTGTAGGGCGTGAAGACCGAGAAGGGTTTGGCCGATTGCGTCAGCACTTCGTCCTTCTCGAAGATCACCTGGTCCTTGTAGCTCAACAATTGTGCGCCCTTCTTGGCCAGGGTCTGGGCCACTGTCGCATCGCGTTCCACGGCAGCGGGTTCGTAGTCGGTGTTGGTATAAACCGCTTGCACGTCCAGCTCGGCGGCTAGCGCCGGGATCTGCGTGACGGCCGACCCGTGCAGCACGATCAGTCCGCCGCCGGCGTGGCGCAGGGCTTCATCGAGCTCGACCACGCTGGCCAGCAGGAAATCGATGCGGCGATCCTGCGTGACGCCCTCGGCCTTGAGGGCAGCGAGGATGTCGGTATCGAAGACGAACACGCACCACACTTGCCTGCTCTGCGAAAGCGCGTAGTAGAGCGCAGCGTGGTCGGTCATGCGCAGGTCACGGCGGAACCAGACTAGGGATCTGTCGAATTGGGGCATTGCGATGATGATGAACGGTGAAGGAGGATCGGATCGAGAGTATCCAGGATGGCTGCTGGGCAACCATATCGCCAGAGATGATAAGAGATTTGAACTGCATCGGCCTGGATAGGCGGCTGGTGACGCTGCTTTGACACAGGATGCGTGCGGGTGGTGGTGGTGCTGCTGCTGGGTCGCAGGGAAGGTGGATCCACGATATCCCGTTCGGACTGAGTAGCGCCGCAGGCGCGTATCGAAGGCGCGCATGGGAGGGGGATTCGTCCTTGCGCCTTCGATACGCTGCGCATGGCGCAGCTACTCAGTCCGAACGGGAATAGGGGTGTTTTGTGGTCCCAAAACGCAAAAGGCCGACTGACTTTCGTCAATCGACCTTTTTTGTTTTGCTGCGCACTGAGGCACTCGGTCACGTCCCGCGACCCCGTCCGGCCTTGCTCGTGGCCCCCAAAACGCAAAAGGCCGATTGATTTTCATCAATCGACCTTTTTTGTTTTGGTGCCCACGGAGGGACTCGAACCCCCACACCTCGCGGCACATGGACCTGAACCATGCGCGTCTACCAATTCCGCCACGTGGGCTGCGCTGTAAAGCGAAGAACGTGATTATAGACGGTCTGCGAGAACTGTCAACAGCTTTTTTGCTGCAGTGAAGGATTTTTCGTTGCAATACGATGCTCCAAGCCCTCTGACACCTATTATTGCGGTTAGGTAAATGGCCGCAACTCCGTTACACTAGGCACATCCACCCGCCGGGGCGCTTGATACACCGTTGTTTTCCTGTCCCGGCATTGTTAACAATTGCGCGAAACGAAACTTTTGAGCCAATTTCCCTATTCCATTCCCAGCCGGGAAGAAATCCTCGGCATCCTGCGCACTTCGTCCGGCGCGCAAAACGCTGCCGCCCTGGCAGCCGCGCTCGGCGTCAAGCCTGAAGAAATGGATGGCCTGACGCGCCGCCTCAACGCCATGGAGCGTGACGGCCAGATCAAGCCGGATCGCGCAGGTCACTACAAACTGACCCATTCGCCCGACTTCATCCTGGGCCGTGTCTCCAGCCATCGCGATGGTTTCGGGTTCCTGCTGCCCGATGACGGCAGCGATGACCTGTTCCTGCCGGAGAAGGAAATGCAGAAGGTCATGCACGGCGACCGCGTCCAGGCGCGCATCGTCGGCACCGACCGCCGTGGCCGTCCGGAAGGCACCATCGTCGAAGTCGTGGAGCGCGCCAACACCCACGTGATCGGCCGCCTGCTCAATGAAAACGGTGTCTGGATCGTCGCTCCGGAAGACAAGCGCATCGGCCACGACGTGCTGCTGGCCGGCCCCCCGGGCAAGGCCAAGGCGGGGCAGGTGGTCAGCGTGGAGCTGACCGAGCATCCCTCGCGCTACACGCAGCCGGTCGGCAAGATCGTCGAGATCCTCGGCGACATCGACGACCCCGGCATGGAAATCGAAATCGCCGTGCGCAAGTACGGCGTGCCGCATGAATTCTCCGAAGCCGCCAAGAAGCTCTCGGCCAAGCTGCCCAGCGAAGTCAAGGCGGCGGACCTGAAGGATCGTGTCGACCTGCGTGACGTGCCGATGGTCACCATCGATGGCGAGGACGCCCGCGACTTCGACGATGCGGTCTACTGCGAACCGGTCAAGATCGGCCGCACCAAGGGTTATCGCCTGATCGTCGCCATTGCCGACGTGAGCCACTACGTCAAGCCCAACGACGCGCTGGATGTGGATGCGCTGGAGCGCAGCACCTCGGTCTACTTCCCGCGCCGGGTCATCCCGATGCTGCCGGAAAAGCTCTCCAACGGCCTGTGCTCGCTGAACCCGGACGTGGACCGCCTGACCCTGGTGTGCGACGCCGTCATCACTGCCAAGGGCGAGATCAAGGCCTACCAGTTCTATCCCGCCGTGATCCACTCGGCAGCCCGCCTGACCTATACCGAAGTGGCCTCCATCCTGGCCAATACCAAGGGTCCGGAAGCGGCGCGCCGCATCGGCCTGGTGTCGCACCTGACGCACCTCTACGAAGTTTTCCAGGCGCTCTTGACGGCGCGCCAGGCGCGCGGCGCCATCGACTTCGAGACCACCGAGACCTACATCGTCTGCAACGCCGCCGGCAAGATCGAGAAGATCCTGCCGCGCACCCGCAACGATGCGCACCGGCTGATCGAGGAATGCATGCTGGCCGCCAACGTCTGCGCGGCCGACCTGCTCAAGCGCCACGATCATCCGGCGCTCTATCGCATCCACGCCGGTCCGACCAAGGAAAAGCTGACGACCTTGCGTACCTTCCTCAAGCAAGTCGGCCTCACGCTCGGCGGTGGCGACACCCCCAGCGCCTCCGACTATGCCGAGCTGATGCCCAAGGTCAAGGCCCGTCCGGATGCGGTGCTGATCCAGACCATGCTGCTGCGCTCCATGCAGCAGGCGGTCTACAGCCCCGACAACATCGGCCACTTCGGTCTGTCCTACGAGTCCTACGCGCACTTCACCAGCCCGATCCGCCGTTATCCCGACCTCTTGACGCACCGTGCCATCAAGGCCGTGCTGCAAGGTAAGCGCTACGAACCCAAGGGCATCGACAGCACTGCGCTCAACACCTCCATCTCGCCCGCCGCCCGCAAGGCGCAGGCGCTGCAGCGTGCCACCGACAAGGCGGCCGGCAAGAAGCCGCGCGGCGAGAGTGCGCTGGCGATCTGGGAAGCGCTGGGCCTGCACTGCTCGGCCAACGAACGCCGCGCCGACGAGGCTTCGCGTGATGTGGAAGCCTGGCTGAAGTGCTACTTCATCCGCGACAAGCTGGGCGAGGAATTCACCGGCACCATCTCCGGCGTGGCCACCTTCGGCATCTTCGTCCAACTGGATGCGCTCTACATCGAAGGCTTGGTGCACGTCACCGAACTGGGCGCCGATTACTTCCAGTACGACGAGGCCCGCCACGAACTACGCGGCGAACGCACCGGCATCCGCTACCAGCTGACCGACCGCGTCACCGTGCAGGTCAGCCGCGTGGACCTGGATGCACGCAAGATCGACCTGGCGCTGGTCAACGAGCCGGGCATCCGTACCCTCATCAAGAACGAAGCCAAGCGTGCTGAAAACGCCGCGCGCGGCAAGTCCGTTGGTGGCAGGCAAGTCCAGGCTGAAGGCCAGCCTGCCGCCCGTGGCAAGAAGGGCGCGGCCGCCAAGCCAGCAACTGCGGCAGCCGCGGCAGCCGCCGCTGGCAGCAAGGCCAAGGGCGGCGCCAAGGCCAAGGCTGGCGGAGCCCGCACCAGCACGGCCCGGCCCGGTGAGGCCGACCGCAAGCGCGCGGCGTCCAAGGGTTTCACCAAGGGCAAGAAGAAGCGATGAGCATGTCCCCGGTCGCGCGTGATGGCGTGATGGCGTGATGCGCAGGCCGGGTTTGATGGAACGAGGGGCAGATGCCCCATCAAGCAAGACGAAAGACACAAGCAGGATCTATGAAGAGCAAAATGATTTTCGGCTTCCATGCCGTGACCTCCCGTATCCGCCACGAGGCTTCCTCGGTGGACGAGATCTACGTGGATGCCGAGCGCCGCGACCGCCGCATGCTGGATCTGCTGCATGCGGCCAAGGAAGCCAATGTGCGCATCATCCAGGCCGATGACCAGCGCCTGGCGGCCATGGTCGGCACGCGCCGCCACCAGGGCGTGGTGGCCAAGGCCGCCGCGCTGTCGCTGGCGCGCACCCTCGATGAGCTGCTGGATGCTGTGGTCGGCCCGCCGCTGCTGCTGATCCTCGATGGCATCACCGATCCGCACAACCTGGGCGCCTGCCTGCGCGTGGCCGACGGTGCCGGCGCGCATGCCGTGATCGCTCCCAAGGATCGCGCCGTGGGCTTGAACGCCACGGCCATGAAGGTGTCCAGCGGTGCGTCCGATACCGTGCCCTACATCACCGTCACCAACCTGGCGCGTACCATGCGCGACCTCAAGGAGCGTGGCGTGTGGATCATCGGCACCTCCGATGATGCCGAGAAGGGTCTCTACGAAGGCGACTTCACCGGTCCCACCGCCCTGGTGATGGGCTCCGAAGGCGAGGGCATGCGCCGTCTCACCCGCGAGACTTGCGATGTGCTGGTCAACATCCCCATGTTCGGTTCGGTCGAGAGCTTGAATGTGTCCGTAGCGTCGGGTGTGTGTCTGTACGAGGCGCGACGCCAGCGCTTGCCCAAGTAGGTCCGGTCATCTCCGCATGACAGCATCGCCGGACTGTGTGTCCGGCGATTTTTTTTGTCATTCCACTTTTCTTTTATTCCTTTTATTCCTTTTATTCCTTTTATTCTTTTTATATCGTTCAGGAAAGTCATCATGTTCAGCCGACTCAGAGAAGACATCGCCAGCATCCGTGCGCGTGACCCCGCCGCACGCAACAGCTGGGAGGTGCTGACCTGTTATCCCGGCCTGCATGCGCTGATCCTGCATCGCTGGGCCAAGGCCTGCTGGCAGGCGCAACTGAAATGGCTGGGCCGTTTCATCTCGCAGCTGGGACGCATGCTCACCGGCATCGAGATCCATCCAGGCGCCACCATAGGGCGGCGCGTGTTCATCGATCACGGCATGGGCGTGGTGATCGGCGAGACCGCCATCGTGGGGGACGACAGCACCATCTACCAGGGCGTGACGCTGGGCGGCACATCGCTGGCCAAGGGCGCCAAGCGCCATCCTACGCTGGGGCGTGGCGTCATCATCGGCGCTGGCGCCAAGGTGTTGGGCGGCTTCTCCGTCGGTGATGGAGCCAAGGTCGGTTCCAATGCCGTGGTGACCAAGGAAGTGCCGGCCGGAGCGACGGCGGTGGGTAACCCGGCACGCATCATCGAACGCAACATCGTCTCGGCAGAGCCTGATCAGGCGGCTGCGCGGCTGTTTGCGGCCTATGGCGTGATGCCCAACGGCGACGATCCGCTGTCGAAGGCCCTGCATGGGCTCATCAACCAGGTAGCGGCCCAGGAGCAGCAGCTCCAGGTGATGCTGGCAGCCTTGCAGGGAGCGGGGATAGGGTGTCGACGCCTGGAAGAGGCCGGACAATTCGACGCCGCGCAACTGAACCGGCTGGTCGATTGAGGAGGAGGGGCGCAGCCGGTATCAGACCGGCTGCGTGGTTCGTCTTGGCTTTCGCTCAGGCGATCTCGTCGCCGTTCACATCATGCCGGTGCAGTGCGCCATCGGCAGTCAGGCTGATCCAGCCGCCGCGCGGCGTTTCCACGTCGTATTCCCAATCCGGCAGGACATAACGCAGCTTCTGCGCGTGGCCTTCACCGAGGCGATGCAGGGCAGGGCGATGCGTATGGCCGTGGATCAGTGTATCGGTGCCGGTCTGCGCAAAGAGAGCGTCGATGGCGCCAGCGTTGACATCCATGATCGCCATTTCCTTGCTCTGGTTGGCGTCCTGGCTGTTCTTGCGGATGCCTTCGATGATGGCCTTGCGCTGCGCCAGCGGCATGGCCAGGAACTGCTGCTGGTAGGCCGGCTGGCGTACCTGGGCGCGGAAGGCCATGTAGGCATGGTCATCGGTACACTGGGCGTCGCCATGGGCCAGCGTCAGTGTGCGGCCAGCGGCGGTGATGACGTGCGGGTCCGGCAGCAGCGTCAGTGCGGCGGCATCGGCAAAGGCCTGGCCGACCAGAAAGTCGCGGTTGCCCGCCATCCAGTACCGTTGCACGCCCTGAGCCTGTAGCGTTTTCAGCGCGTCGGCAATCAACTGGTTGTAGGGGGTGGCCAGGTCGTCGTCGCCGGCCCAGTATTCGAAGATGTCGCCCAGCAGGTACAGTTGCTGCGTCTGTACCGCATGGCTCTGCAGGAAGGCCAGGAAGGCGGCTGTGGTGCGCGGCAGGCTGGCCTGCAAATGGAGGTCGGAAACAAAAAGCGCAACCGTCGGTTGCGCTTTCTGCATGAACTGGAAATCAGTCATGGTCGATGAAGTCAGCGGTCAAGGCCGGGCTCAGACCACTTCTGCCTTCTCGATCACCACGTCTTCCGCAGGCACGTCGGCGAACATGCCGGCACGGGTGGTCTTCACACCCTTGATCTTGTCGACCACTTCAGTGCCTTCGACGACCTTGCCGAAGACGCAGTAGCCCCAGCCGTCCTGGCCCGGGTAGTCCAGGAAGCTGTTGTTCTTGACGTTGATGAAGAACTGCGCCGAGGCCGAGTGCGGAGCGGCGGTGCGGGCCATGGCCAGGGTGTAGGGCTCGTTCTTCAAGCCATTCTTGGCTTCGTTCTCGATCGGATCGCGGGTTTCCTTCTGCTTCATGCCGGGTTCGAAGCCGCCGCCCTGGATCATGAAGCCGTCGATGACGCGGTGGAAGATGGTGCCGTCGTAGTGGCCGGCGTTGACGTAGGCCAGGAAGTTTTCAACCGTCTTGGGCGCCTTTTCCACATCCAGTTCGATCTTGATGGTGCCGTGGTTGGTGGTGAGCAGAACTGCCATGATGAATCCTTTGCTGATGTAGGGGAAATAAAAAACCGGCGGGCGACATGGGCCCGCCTTGTGATACCTCTGATACCTCTGATGCCGCCGAGGCCTGTAGCGCCGGCTGGCTTACTTGACCAGGGTGGCCGATTCGATCACCACCGGGGTGGTCGGTACATCGCCGGCGCCGGTGCGCACCTGCTTGATCTTGTCGACTACCTCAGTGCCGGCGACGACCTTGCCGAACACGGCGTAACCCCAACCATCCTGGCCCGGATAGTCCAGGAAACGGTTGTTGGCGACATTGATGAAGAATTGCGCGGTCGCCGAATGTGGGGCCGAGGTGCGCGCCATGGCGATAGTATAAACCTCGTTCTTCAAACCGTTATTGGCCTCGTTCTTGATCGGGGCGTCGGTGGGCTTTTCGCGCAGGTTCTGGTCCATGCCGCCGCCCTGGATCATGAAGCCATTGATGACGCGGTGGAAGACGGTGCCGTTGTACTGGCCCTTCTTGACGTACTTGAGGAAGTTCTCCACCGAGACGGGGGCCTTTTCAGGGTTCAGCTCGACGGTGATATCGCCCATGCTGGTCTTGAGCAGCACGCGCGGGGCGTCAGCAGCCAGGGCCGGGGCGGCCAGTGCAGCGGACAGAGACAATGCTGCGGCCATGCGCAGCAGGTGACGACGGGAGAGGATCATGCGTTGCCTTCGTAGATGATTTTCCATTGCGAACCTTCACGCACCCAGTACTGGCGCTTGCGGATCGCGTTCTTGCTCTTGCCGACCGCACTTTCCTGGGTGAAAGTGCTGACGATCATGTCTTCCGGTGTGCCCGGGTAGCGGAACAGGCTGACATCGCGCAGTTTGACACTGGTATAGCGCGCGCCGTTCAGGCTCTTCTGCTGGCGACCGAACCAGGTGGCCAGGCTTTCGCCCTGGGCCGAGCGGAATTCGGGGGAATAATACGACAACACCTTCTCGGGGTCGGCGTTTTCCAGTGACTGGCCCCATTGTTCCAGGATGGCCGAGGCGGCGTCGCGCTGGCGCGCCCATTCATTCTTGTCCACGAACTGCACATGCTGGCTGATCACCACCACCGTCTTGCCGACCTCGGCGGTGGAGTACAGGCTCTGCAGGTCCGGGTTGGCCAGCACCACGCAGCCGTCCGAGGACAGGGGCGGGCGGCTGAAGTTGTCCGAGGGCGTGCCGTGCAGCCAGATGCCATAGCCGCTGCGGCCATTGCGCTTGTCCCATTCGTTCGGGTAGGACAGGGGCAGCGCGCCCGTGCCATAGAAATCAGGCAGCTTGGGGCCGGGGATGCGGTTGTTGACGTAGTACACGCCAATGGGCGTGCGCTGGTCGCCGGACTTGGACTTGTTGGCGCCGAAGCGGCCCTGGGAAATGTAGAAGTCGGTCTGGAATTTCAGCTCGCCGCCCTGGTTCTCATAGACGTACATGCGCGAGCGCGTGGTGTCGACCACCAGCACGTTCTTCTGGTCTTCGCCCACTTGCAGCACGGCCTTGGGGATCAGGTTGGGGTCGGGTTTTTCCTGCAGGGAGCGGATGCGCACCATGGCTTCATCGCGCAATTCCTTGAGCTTGTCGGCGGGGCCGTCCGCCATCGCGCCGAAATTGCGCACCGGCCGCGCATGCATCAACAGCAGGTCGCCACGCACCAGATGGCCCAGGCGGAAGGTCGGGTAGGCCGCCACCAGGGCGTCGGCCTTGGCCTGGGCTTCGCGCAGGCGGTTGGCGCCCAGGTCCTTGTAGATGTCGATCAACAGGGCTTCCGGGTCCGGCTTGGCGGCAGGCGCACCGGCCGGGGCGCTCTGGGGCGGAATGGAAGACGAGGAAGCGACGCTGCCCACCGAAGGCAGACCCGCCAGACACAAGATCAGCAGGCGTCCCAGCATGCGCGCGGGACGCCCTTGCAAAGCGCTAGCCACCAATTACCCTCCCGATCGTTCCTGTTTGATCAGCCATCGATTGCCCTGTTTTACGAAGATCAGGGTCTTGCGGCTGTCTACTGTTAATCGATCCGAATTATATATCTGGCGATAACGCACGGTGGCGGTGTTGCCATTGATGCTCACCGTGGCATTGCTGACCTTGACACTGATGCGACCCTTGTCCTCGATGCGGGCGCGGCGCTCTTCGGCCCATTCCTTGCGGGAGGCGCCCTTGGGGGTGTCGAAGTCGCTGGCGTAGTGACCCAGGTAGCTGCGCACGTCCTTGTCGCTCCAGGCCTTGGCCCAGCCATTCAAGGCGGCCAGCACGGCAGTCTTGTCCTGTTCGGCGCTGGCTTGTTCCTTGGCCTTTTCCTTGTCGGCGCGGGCCTTGTCTGCCTTGGCCTTTTCGGCTGCGGCCAGCTTCTCGGCTTTGGCCTTCTCGGCGGCGGCCAGCTTGTCGGCCTTGGCCTTTTCGGCGGCAGCCTGGGCGGCCTTTTCCTTCTCGGCGCGGGCGGCCTGCTCGCGGGCCAGCTTGTCGGCCTGTTCCTTGTCCTTCTGGGCTAGCAGTTCCTTCTGCTTCTGCTCGGCGGCGGCCTTGTCGGCAGCCGCCTTTTGCGCGCGCGCCTGTTCGGCAGCCAGTTGCTCGGCGCGCGCCTTCTCGGTACGGGCCTTCTCGGCGGCAGCCTTGTCAGCGGCGGCTTTTTCTGCGGCCGCCTTGTCGGCAGCAGCCTTCTCGGCGGCGGCTTTCTCCGCTGCAGCCTTGTCGGCAGCGGCCTTTTCCTTCTCGCTGGTGGCCTTGGAGATGGCGTTCTTCTCGGCTTCGGCCTTATCGGCGGCGGCCTGCTGGGCCAGCTTTTCGGCTGCTAGGGCCTTGGCGCGTTGCTGCTGTTCGGCCGCGCTCGCTTCAGCCTTGGCCTTGGCATCGCGCTGGGTGGCGGCTGCCGAGGCCAGGCGCGGCACCGTGCCGCCGGTGGTATTGCCGTTGAGCGAACGCAGCAGCGTCAGCTTGGGTTGCGGCACATTGGCGCCCGGATCGATCTGCAAGGCCTTGTCATAGGCCTGGCTGGCCAGCTTGGCGTAGACATCGCCCAGGTTTTCCAGCGCGGTGGCATAGGTCGGGTTGGTGCGCATGGCCATGTCCAGCGCCGCGCGGGCCTTGTCGTACTGGCCATCGGCCGCGTACAGCACGGCCAGGTTGTTGTAGGGTTCGGGCAGGTCAGGGAAATCTTCGGTCAGCTTGGTGAATACCGCGATGGCCTCGGCAGAACGGTTTTGTTCTGCTAAGATCAGGCCCTTCGTGAAACGCAGTTGCGCATCGCGCGGGTGTTTCGCCAGCACGGCATCGGTCTTGGTCAGCGCTTCGGCATACTGTCCGGCCCGCATCAGCTTGTTGATGTCAGACATTTCACTGGCATGCGCGAGGCTGGCGGGCGCCGCGAAGAGGGCGGCCACCAGGCTGGACATCACTGCCGTCTTGTGGGCAGTTTTGCTGATCAGATCGCGCAAACCATGAATGGGTGTCTGTTCTTGTGATTCTGGGGCCATGGTTTTATCGATGCTATACTCGAAGAGATTCGAAGAAAGCTGGCATTTTATATCAAACAAGTAAGACCAAAAGAGGTTTGGCGACCGTGACCCGTTCATGTTGCAACTGCTGCTAGAACAATGATCCCCCGGCAGGGGTGTTTCGGCGCGCGGGCTTTCGCGGCGCGAACCCCACGCACAATGCATGAACCAGGCGCCTTCTGCGGCGTCGCCAGATCCATAATCCCATCCCATGAGCGAGCTCAAGATTTACAACACGCTAGCGCGTGATAAGCAGACCTTTTCTCCGATCGAACCCGGCAAGGTGCGCTTGTACGTGTGCGGCATGACCGTCTATGACTATTGCCATATTGGCCATGCTCGCGTGCTTGTGGTATTCGACATGGTGCAGCGCTGGCTGCGCGCCTCCGGTTACGAGGTGACCTATGTGCGCAATATCACCGACATCGATGACAAGATCATCAAGCGCGCCGTGGAAAACGGCGAGACCATCGCCCAATTGACCAATCGCTTCATTGATGCCATGAACGAGGATGCCGCCGCCCTGGGCGTGCAGCGTCCCGACCATGAGCCGCGCGCCACCAGGTACGTGCCGCAGATGCTGGACCTGATCGGCAAGCTGGAAAAGAACGGCCTGGCCTACAAGGCCAGCGATGGCGACGTCAATTATTCGGTGCGCGATTTCCCCGGCTACGGCAAGCTCTCCGGCAAGTCGCTGGACGACCTGCGCGCTGGCGAGCGCGTCGATGTCAACACCGGCAAGCGCGACCCGCTGGACTTCGTGCTCTGGAAGGCGGCCAAGCCGGCGGAACCGGACGAGGCCAAGTGGGATTCGCCCTGGGGCTGTGGCCGTCCGGGCTGGCACATCGAGTGCTCGGCCATGTCCAGCGACCTGCTGGGGGACCACTTCGACATCCACGGCGGCGGTCAGGACCTGCAGTTCCCGCACCACGAAAACGAGATCGCCCAGTCCGAAGGCGCGCACCAGCACACCTTCGTGAACTACTGGATGCACAACGGTTTCGTGCGCATCGACAATGAGAAGATGTCCAAGTCCCTGGGCAATTTCTTCACCATCCGCGATGTGCTCAAGAAGTATGACCCGGAAGTGCTGCGCTTCTTCATCCTGCGCGCCCACTACCGTAGCCCGCTCAATTATTCCGATGCACACCTGGACGACGCCCGCCAGGCGCTGACCCGTCTGTATACGGCCCTGAAGGACGTGCCGCCGGAAGCCGGCGGTCTGGTGGCCGACGACGCCCACGCCCTGCGCCTGGCCGACGCGCTCAATGATGACTTCAATACGCCGGTGGCCATCGCGGTGCTGTTCGAACTGGCCAATGAGGTCAACCGTAGCCGTTCGCCCGCACAGGCGCGCCAGCTCAAGGCGCTGGCCGGCATCCTCGGCCTGTTGCAGCGGGAGCCCGGCGAGTACCTCAAGGGCGGCGTGGCGGCCACGGACGGCCTGGGCGAAGCCGAAATCGAGGCCTTGATCGCTGCCCGCAAGGCCGCCAAGGCCGGCAAGAACTTTGCCGAAGCCGACCGCATCCGGGCCGAACTGACCGAGGCCGGCATCATCCTGGAAGACAAGCCGGGTAGGCTGACTGAATGGCGGAGAGCGTGATTTGAATACCAACCGAAAAGCCAGCGACGTCGATCCCAGCCTGATCGTGCCGGCCTACTGGGAAGAGGCCAAGGCCGAGCTGATGAAGCGCGACCGCATCATGCGCAAGATCATCCCGCAGTTCGGGGACCTGCAACTGACGGTGCGCGGCGACGCCTTCACCACGCTGGCGCGTTCGGTGATCGGCCAGCAGATCTCGACCAAGGCCGCCAATGCGGTCTGGCAGCGTTTCCTGGAAGCCTGCCCGCGCTGCACACCCGGCCAGGTGATCCGCACCGGTCCGGAAGGGCTGGCCGGCTGCGGCCTGTCCAAGCGTAAGGCCGAATACATCCTCGACCTGGCCGCGCATTTCAAGGCCAAGACGGTGCATCCCGACAAATGGGCGGAGATGGAAGACGAAGCCGTCATTGCCGAGATGATCCAGATCCGTGGCATTGGCCGCTGGACAGCTGAGATGTTTTTGATATTTAATCTGCTGCGCCCCAATGTGCTGCCGCTGGATGACCTGGGATTGCTCAAGGGCATCAGCATCAGCTACTTCTCGGGCGAGCCCGTCTCGCGCAGCGATGCGCGGGAAGTCGCCGCGAACTGGGAACCGTGGCGCACCGTGGCGACCTGGTATCTGTGGCGCAGCCTGGACCCGCTGCCCTCCGATTATTGATCCAAGGGGAAGAGGGCGCAGGCACTGCTGGTGTATACTCCCGTCCTCGCAAGAATTGAAGGCAAACCGATACATCCGCGATCATCGCGCCGCAACCCGCACCGGGCCGGCATTTTCACCGATCCTCGCCGCATGATCGGACTTGTTGAAAAGGAACACAATGACTAAATCGACAACGACTTTTCTGGGCTTCGAGCAGGCCATCGCCGAGCTGGACGCCAAGATCGAAGAGTTGCGTTTCGTACAGGACGACTCGGCCGTTGACATCTCCGAAGAGATCGAACGCCTGGTCAAGAAAAGCCAGCAACTGACCAAGGACATCTACGCCAAGCTCACCCCTTGGCAGGTCTCCCAGATCGCCCGCCATCCGCAACGTCCGTACACCATGGACTACGTGCGCGAGATCTTCACCGACTTCCACGAACTGCACGGCGACCGCACCTTTGCCGACGACCAGTCCATCGTCGGCGGTCTGGCCCGCTTCAACGGCCAGGCCTGCATGGTGATCGGCCACCAGAAGGGGCGCGACACCAAGGAACGCGCCATGCGCAACTTCGGCATGCCCAAGCCGGAAGGCTACCGCAAGGCCATGCGCCTGATGAAGGTGGCAGAGAAGTTCGGTTTGCCTATCTTTACCTTTGTCGATACCCCGGGCGCATTCCCCGGCATCGACGCCGAAGAGCGCGGCCAGTCCGAAGCCATCGGCCACAACCTGTACGTGATGGCCGAACTGAAGGTGCCGCTGATCGCCACCATCATCGGTGAAGGCGGTTCCGGCGGCGCGCTGGCCATCGCCGTGGGCGACTCGGTGCTGATGCTGCAATACGCCACCTACTCGGTGATCTCGCCGGAAGGCTGCGCTTCCATCCTGTGGAAGACCGCCGACCGCGCCGCTGACGCTGCCGAAGCCCTGGGCCTGACCGCCCATCGCCTGAAGGCCATCGGCCTGATCGACAAGATCGTCAACGAACCGCTGGGCGGCGCCCATCGTGATCCCAAGCAGATGGCGGGCCTGCTCAAGCGCGCACTGTCGGATTCGCTGCGCCAGTTCCAGGGCATGAAGACCAAGGACCTGCTGGCCGCCCGTCACGAAAAGCTGATGGCCTATGGCAAGTTCAAGGAATTGAATTCGGCGGAATAATCCTGCCCGCTTGCTTTGTCCGCCCAGGCGCCAGCGATTGCTTCGCTGGCGTTTGTCTTTTCCGGCTTTGATTTTTTCCATGTCCGCTCATCCTCGTCACGCTCACGAAACCACCCTTGTCCTCTTGCAGCAGGCGCTGCAGGACTGCCTGTCCGCCAGCGGCTTTGACGCCGCCCACGACACGCTGGCCGTGGCCTACAGCGGCGGGCTCGATTCCACCGTGCTGCTGTGGGTAGCAGCGCAATGGGCGCGGGAGAGCGGCAGCATCAGCAGGCTGGCGCCGCTACATGTGCATCATGGCCTCAGTCCCCATGCCGATGCCTGGCTGGCCCATGCCCAGGCCTGTTGCGCGCAGCTGGGGCTGGTCTTGCAGTCCGAGCGTGTGCAGCTGGAAGGGGTGGCCGACAGCGGCGTCGAAGAAGCGGCGCGGCTGGCCCGCTATGCGGCGCTGGGCCGCCTGTGCCGCCAGCAGGGTGCGCGGATGCTGCTGACGGCCCATCACCTGGATGACCAGGCCGAGACGGTGCTGTTGCAACTGCTGCGCGGCAGCGGCCTGGCCGGCCTGTCCGGCATGGACCGTTGCAATACCGCCCCGGCCTTGCTGGGCGACGATCGATTGCTGATGTCGCGGCCTTTTCTGGGCGTGACCCGGGCGCAGCTGGAGGTGGTGGCCGATGCGATGTCGCTGAAGTGGGTCGAGGATGAGTCCAACAGCGATCCGCGCTATACCCGCAACGCCTTGCGCCATCAGGTCATGCCGGCGCTGGGCCAGGTCTTCCCCGGCTATCAGCAGCGGCTGGCGCGCGCCGCCGGCCATGCGCAGGGCGCGCAGGAACTGCTGCGCGAAGTGGCCGAGCAGGACCTGGCGCACTGCCGTGAGGATGAGCACCTACGCATGCCGCCCTTGCGCGCGCTCAGCGAACAGCGTTTCCTGAACCTGATGCGTCACTGGTTCGGCCTGCGCGGCATGCGCATGCCCTCGGCAGCGTGGATGCAGGAAATGCGTCATCAATTGCTGCAAGCCGATGTGGAGGCGCAATTGTGCGTCTCCCATCCTGATGGTGAAGTACACCGTTATCGCGAGCGCGTTTTCCTTGCGCCGCGCCGCACGCCGCCCGACGAGGGTGCAGTGGCCACGCTGCGTTGGAACGGCCAGGCGCAATGGCGCTTGCCGGCCTGGTACGGGATGCTGCACTTCGACCGTATCGGCGCCGATGACGTCCGCCCCGGTTTCGATCCCGCCTGGCTGCAGGGACAGTCCCTGCTGGCGTGCGGACGCAGTGGTGGGGAGCGCATCAGGCTGGCGGCCAACCGCCCGGCCCGCAGTCTCAAGCAGCAATACCAGAGCGCGGACGTGCCGGCCTGGGAGCGTCCCTATCTGCCGCTGGTCTGGGCGGGCGAGTCCTTACTCTTTGCGGCGGGGATTGGCATGGATTGCGGGCAGTTTGCGGCTTGCGGAGAGCGCATCAGCCTGCGCTGGCAGCCGGACTGAATCAGTCAAATAATGTAAATGATATAAAAAATATCGCCCCCGGACCTGCTGGTGCGGGGGCGATATCCCTGTCATCCCTGACATGGGTGGGCGTTGCGCACGCCCGGTCTTGCTCAGTGCCAGCGCTTACTTCTTGGCGCCGTCAGCGGCCGGCTTGGCTTCGGTGCCGGCGGCTTCCTTCTTTTCAGCCTTGGCTTCGCCCTTCTTTTCGGCCTTCTTGTGCTTGGCGTGATGCTTGGCCTTGGGTGCAGTCTCGCTCTTGGCGGCTTCTGCCTTGGCCGGTGCGGCGGCGGTCGCGGCAGGAGCGGCAGGGGTGGCGGGAGCAGCGGCGCCAGTCTGGGCGAACACGGGCAGGGTCAGGGCCGACAGCAGGGAAGCAACGATGATGGCCTTGGTTTTCATGATGGTGTCCTTTCGAAGACGGATGTCGGTAATGTCGGTAATGTCTGTGACGGTGTCAGTAATGAACCGAATGAATCTGATGAATCAGTAGTACGGCGTGCTGCCGGTCTTACTTGGTCTTGGCAGTGTCGGCGGCCGGCTTGGCGTCAGCGCCTGCGGCTTCCTTCTTTTCTGCCTTCTTCTCGGTCTTGCCTTCAGCCTTGGCTTCCGACTTCTTCTCGGACTTCTTGTGCTTGGCGTGATGTTCGGACTTGGCCTTGGGTGTAGCTTCGGTCTTGCCTGCTTCCGCCTTGGCCGGAGCGGCCGTGGTCGCAGCCGGCGCGGCAGCGGCAGGGGCGGTGGCGCCGCTCTGGGCAAACACCGGCAGGGCCAGCGCGGTCAGCAGGGAAGCGACGATGACGGATTTGGTTTTCATGGCAATTTCCTTTTGAAAGTGGTTATTACGCTCGGCGCTTGATTTTGCGTAATCGCTACATCGTTTCGTTGCGCCTTGCTTCCTATAACGACCCGGCGACGGGAAGGACGACGTCAAAGTGTTTCAATTCATCGTGGATTTGTAAGCATTCGTTGCTGGCGTCGGCACGGCCCGATTTGCCCGATGTGTGACGGGCCCTGCAGTGCGCGGGCTGCTTCTCTATAATGGTGGGCTTTCCTGTCTGCCCATCGAGATTCCCATGGATTATCAAACCTGGTTTGCCTTCTTCGCCGCTGCCTGCGTCATCGCCATCTCCCCCGGTTCGGGCGCGGTACTGTCGATGAGCCATGGCCTGAACTACGGCGTGCGCCGCACCAGCGCCACCATCCTCGGGCTGGAGATCGCGCTGGTGGTGATCCTCATCATCGCGGGGGCGGGCGTGGGTTCGCTGCTGGTGGCCTCGGAGACGGCCTTCAATGTCATCAAGGTGGCGGGGGCGCTCTATCTGATCTATCTGGGCTTCTCGCAATGGCGTGCGCGCGTGCCCAGCGAAGAACAGGGCGAAGCGCTGGACGCGGCCAATGCCTCGGCGCGCGCCCATGCTCGCCAGACCTGGTGGCAGCGTTGCATGACCGGTTTTCTCACCAATGCCACCAATCCCAAGGGTATTGTCTTCATGGTGGCGGTGCTGCCGCAGTTCATCGACCACGACCGCCCGCTGTGGCTGCAATTGCTGGTGCTGGCGGTGACCATGGTGGCGGTGGACCTGGTGGTGATGCACGGCTATGCCTTTGCCGCCAGCCGCCTGCAGCGCTTCTTCCGCAGCCAGAAGGCGATCCGTGCGCAGAACCGCTTCTTCGGCGGCGTGCTCATGCTGGTGGGGGCGGGCCTGTTCTTCTTCAAGCGCACACAGCACTGACGTCGTTGCCCAATAAAAAACCCGCAAGCCAGTGACTTGCGGGTTTTTTATTGCTGGTGGCCGGAAAGGGGATTACTTGTCCTTCTTCAGGCAGGACGACATGAAGGCCTTGCGTTCGTCGCCTTTCTTGCCGGCGGCGTCGGCATTGCACTGCTTCATCTTGTCCTGCTGGGTGGCCGGCTTGGGCGCGTCCTTCTTCAGACAGGACGACATGAAGGCCTTGCGTTCGTCACCTTTCTTGCCAGAGGCGGTGGCGTCGGCATTACACTGCTTCATCTTGTTCTGCTGGGCGTTTTCCGCCATGGCGGGGGAAGCCACCAGCAGCGGTGCGGCCAGTGCGAAAGTGGTCATGGCGAAGAGCAGTTTTTTCATTGGATTCTCCCAGGGGCTGGTGGATGCGGTGTCTGTTAATTCAGACGAGCGCATTACAGCATGAAAGTTTGCCACTGACTAGCGTACGCAGGCCACGTCCCCCTCCTGGCAACCGGCCAGGGCCTTGAGCTCATCGGTGCGCTGGCGCGTCTTCTCGGCCAGGCAGGTCTGGCGCACCGTGGCGGCGACCGAGCCGCCGGCGCTGGCGGCGCTTTCGAAGCGGCAGGACAGGTCTCGGTATTTCAGCCAGGCCAGTTGTACTTCGCGCAACTCGTTCTGGCGGGCGCGGTCGAGCTTGTCGCGGTAGGCCATGTAGGTGGCGTTGAGGTCGGCGTCGCTCTGGGTCAGGGTCTGCGAGGCGCAGGCATTCATCTCGGCCTGGGTGGCGGCCTTGGTGCAGTCGGCGGCCTGGGCGGCCTGACTGCCCAGGACCAGCAATGCGCCCAGCAGGGACAGGGAACGCAAGAGAGCTTTCATCTTTGGGGACTCCATGGGCGAGGACGAAGCCGCAGCGGGACCGCGTACCGTGCTTCGTCGGGATAAAATCACGTTTTGCGTGTCTTAGAAGAACGCGCAAGGCTGAGGTTCTCGGTCATTTGCAACAAGCCGTATCCGGCATGAGCCGAAAAAGGAGAGGTAGCGATGGGATTGAGCTGGTTGTCTGCCATCAAGTTGATTCCCTGGGGCGATGTGGTCCAGGCCACGCCGGGCATCGTCAAGGGCGCGCGCGAACTGTGGTCGCGCACCCGCAAGGCCAATACGGCGGCCCAGGCCCCGCAGGTCGCGCCCGCCGCCACCGATACCGAACGGCTGGCCCAGCGTATCGGCCAGCTCGAGGCCGAGCAGTTGGAAGCCACCCAGCTCATCAACACCCTGGCCGAGCAGAATGCACAGCTGGTGGCCACCGTCGATGGCATGCGCCGCCGCCTGCGCATGCAGACGGCCTTCTGCGTGCTGCTGGCGGTGGGGTTGGCGGCGCTGTGGTGGCGCTAAAGCATTCTTAGGCATCCTTGGACACTCTGAAGCGGCCTTGCTGAGGCACAGGCCGCCTTTTTCATCCCATTACCTCTCTTTTCCGCATGTTCCTACAAGCACTGCGCATGACCTGGCGCGACTGGCGCACAGGTGAACTCCGTTTCCTGCTGATCGCGTTGATCGTGGCAGTGGCTTCGCTGTCCTCGGTCGGCTTCTTCGTCGATCGCATGCGCGCCGGCATGACCCGCGACGCCCACCAGTTGCTGGGCGCCGACCTGCTGGTGGCGGCAGACCAGCCCTTGCCGCCGCAATGGATGCAGCGTGCCGCCGCGCAGGGCCTGCAGCAGGCGCAGACCCAGGTCTTCCCGAGCATGGCCCAGGCCGGGGAGGGCGACGCGGCGCGTGCGGTGCTCGCGTCCATCAAGGCGGTCACGGCGGGCTATCCGCTGCGCGGCCAGCTCAGGCTGCAAACGGCGTCGGGCGCTGACCGTCCGGCTGAGGGCATCCCCCAGCCAGGCACGGTCTGGGTAGACCCGCAAATCCTCTCGCAACTGGATGTGCGGGTGGGCGATACCCTCAAGCTCGGTGACCTGCCCCTGAAGATCGCGGCGGTCATCGCCGTGGAGCCTGATCGCGGCAGCGCCTTCGTCAACTTCGCTCCCCGCGTGATGCTGGGCGAGGCCGACCTGGCCGCCACCCATCTGGTGCAGGTCGGCTCGCGCGTGACCTATCGCTTGCTTCTCGCCGGGCCGGCGCCAGTCGTCAAGCAATTCCAGCAAGAGGTGGAGCGGCAGATCGAGGCCGACAAGCTGCGCGGCGTACGCCTGGAATCGCTGGAAAACGGCCGCCCCGAGATGCGCGCCACGCTGGACCGCGCCGAGCAGTTCCTCTCCCTGGTGGGCCTGCTGTCGGCCATGCTGGCCGCGCTGGCCGTGGCGATGGCGGCGCGCCGCTTCATGCTGCGCCACCTGGACGCCTGCGCCATGCTGCGCTGTTTTGGCCTCACGCAGGCGCAGGTGACGCGGCTGTACCTGGGTGAATTCCTGCTGGTCGGCCTGGCCGCCAGCGTGCTGGGCATGCTCATCGGCTATGCCGCCCATTTCGCGCTGCTGCAATGGCTGGGCAATTTCATGCCGACCGCCTTGCCGCCTGCCGGCTGGCAGCCGGCCGTGCAGGGCGTGGCGGCCGGCCTGTTGCTGCTGCTGGGGTTTGCCTTGCCGCCCATCCTGCAATTGCGCAATGTGCCGCACAACCGCGTGATCCGCCGCGACCAGCTCACCCCGCAACCCTTGACGGTGGCCACCTACGGGCTGGGTACCCTGGTGTTCTCCGGCTTGCTGCTGTGGCAGGCGGGTGACCTGAAGCTGGGCCTGCTGACCATCGCCGGTTTCCTGGGCGGCTTTGGCCTGTTTGCGCTGGTGGCGTGGCTGTGCCTGCGGGGACTGCGTTCGCTGCGCGGCCTGGTGGATCGCCAGAGCTGGCGCTTTGCCATCGACGGCCTGCAACGCCGTCCTGCCGCGGCCGTGATGCAGGTGGTGGCGCTGGGACTGGGTCTCATGGCGCTGCTGTTGCTGACGGTCATTCGCGGCGATCTGGTGGGCGCCTGGCGTCAGGCCACGCCCGCCGATGCTCCCAACCGCTTCATCATCAACATCCAGCCCGACCAGCGCCAGGCCGTGGAGCAGCTGCTGCGCCAGGGTGGGGTGGCTGATGTTGCGCTGTATCCGATGATCCGTGGCCGGCTGGTGCAGATCAACGGGCGCGCCATCAGCGCCGCCGACTATGCCGAGGATCGCGCCAAGCGCCTGGTGGATCGTGAATTCAATCTCTCGACCCTGCGCGAGATCCCCCCTGGCAATGGCATCGTGGCGGGGCGCTGGTACAACGACAGCCAGCCGGAAGCCTCGGTGGAACGCGGCCTGGCTCAGACGCTGGGGATCAAGCTGGGCGACCGCCTGCAATTCGACATCGCCGGGCAACTGGTGGAAGCTCCTGTGACCAGCCTGCGCAAGCTGGAATGGGGCTCGCTGCGGGTGAATTTCTTCGTCATCCTCAACCCCACGCTGATGCGCGACACGCCGCAGAGCTGGATCACCGCCGTCCATCTGAACCCGCAGCAGGAGGCACTGGGCAACACCCTCACGCGTGACTATCCCAACCTCACCGTGGTCGATATCGGCAGCGTGCTGCGCCAGATCCAGGACGTGGTGGGGCAGGTGATCTCGGCGGTGGAATTCCTGTTCCTCTTCACGCTGTGCTCCGGCGTGCTGGTGCTGTATGCGGCGCTGGCAGGCTCGCAGGACGAGCGGGTGCGCGAGGCCGGACTGTTGCGCGCGCTCGGCGCCACCCGCGTGGAGCTGGCGCGCGCCCAGCGCATCGAGGTGCTGCTGGTGGGCGCCTTGGCAGGGTTGCTGGCGGCCAGCGGGGCGGCTGCTATTGGCTGGGCGCTGGCGCACTATGTCTTCAATTTCGACTGGAGCTTCAGCCCGCTGGTATGGCTGGCCGGCATGGGCCTGGGTGCAGCCTGCTCGGCGCTGGGTGGCTGGGCCGGGTTGCGCCATGTGCTGCGCCGTCCGCCCTTGCAGACGCTGCGCGAGGCCTGATGCGCGCCAGGTCAAATCGCCTGCATATCGCCGCCGGGCGGCCCGCCGTGGGCTGGCCGGCTGCGGTATCATGACGCTCTTATGCAAATCGAAGACCCCAACCAACCCACCACCTTCGAACTCATCGGCGGCGCGGAAAAACTGCGCGAGATGGTCGACCGTTTCTATGACCTGATGGACCTGGAGCCGGAGTTCGCCGGCATCCGCGCCCTGCATCCGCCCTCGCTGGAGAGTTCGCGCGAGAAGACCTACATGTTCCTCTCCGGCTGGACCGGCGGTCCCAGCCTGTACATGGAGAAGTTCGGCCATCCGCGCCTGCGGGCGCGCCACCTGCCTTTCCCCATCGGCATTTCGGAGCGCGACCAGTGGCTGCGCTGCATGACCTGGGCCATGCAGGACGTGGGCCTGCCGGAAGACCTGATGAAACGCCTGCTGGCAGCGCTCTACCAGACCGCTGACTGGATGCGCAACAAGCCCGAGTAAGCTCCCATGAACCCATTCGAGATGATCCTGGCCGGCCTGGTGGTGGCCGGCATCGTGCTGCAGGTGCTGGTGCTGCTGCGTTCGGGCCAGCGCGAGGAGGCCGGCGCCGAGGTCGAAGAGATGCTGGAGCACATGCAGCAGGTGCTGCAGCGCCACCAGCAGGATATCGGCGAGCGCATCGAGCGCGAGCTGCGCAGCCAGGTCCAGGTCAGCGCCCAGAGCACGCGCCAGGAGCTGGGCGCCAGCTTCGCGCAGCTGCAACAGACGCTGGCGACCCAGATGGGTAGCGTAGCGAGCCTGCAGAACCAGCAGATCGATGGCTTTGCCCAGCAACTGGTCAAGCTCAACGAGACCAATGCCCAGCAGCTGGACAGCATGCGTCAGTCCATCACGCTGCAGGCCCAGGTCAGCCGCGAGGAGCAGGCGGTCTCGCTCAAGCGCTTTGGCGATACCCTGAACCAGCAACTGTCGGCCCTGACCGAGTCCAACGCCCAGCGCATGGGCGAAGTGCGGGCCACGCTGGAAGCCAAGATCAAGGACCTGCAGAACGATAACGCGCAAAAGCTCGACGAGATGCGCAAGACCGTCGATGAGAAGCTGCACGCCACGCTGGAGCAGCGTCTGGGCGAATCCTTCAAGCTGGTGTCGGACCGCCTGGACAAGGTCCACCAGGGACTGGGCGAGATGCAGCAACTGGCCACCGGCGTGGGCGATCTCAAGCGCGTGCTGACCAATGTCAAGACACGGGGCACCTGGGGCGAAGTCCAGCTGGAAATCCTGCTGGAGCAGATGCTCACTCCCGAGCAGTACGGCAAGAACGTCGAGACCGTGCGCGGTAGCGGCGAGCGGGTCGAATTCGCCATCCGCCTGCCGGGCGCGAAGGAAGAGGGCGAGCCGGTGTGGATGCCGATCGATGCCAAATTCCCCAAGGAACAGTACGAACGCCTGGTCGAGGCCGCCGAGCGCGCCGACGCTGATGGCGTGGCCGCCGCCGGCAAGGAGCTCGAGCGCGCCGTGCGTACCGAGGCCAGGACGATTGCCGAGAAATACCTGTCGCCGCCGCTGACGACCGATTTCGCCATCCTCTTCCTGCCCACCGAAGGCCTGTATGCCGAGGTGATGCGCAGGCCTGGCCTGTCCGATGATCTGCAGCGCAGCTGCCGGGTCACCATTGCCGGACCCTCTACCTTGTCGGCGCTGCTCAACAGCTTGCAGATGGGTTTCCGCACCCTGGCGCTGGAAAAGCGTTCTTCGGAAGTGTGGCAGGTGCTGGGCGCAGTCAAGACCGAGTTCGGCAAGTTCGGCGAAGTGCTGGCCTCCACCAAGACCGCCCTGGAACGCGCCGCCCGCAACATCGACCAGGCCGAGACCCGGACCCGCCAGATGACCCGCAAGCTCAAGTCGGTGGAAGCGTTGCCGGCAGACGCTGCGCAGAAGCTGCTGGGCGCGGCGGAGCCAGACCTGGGCGAGTCGGACGAGGCAGTGTGAGCGCGATGCAATCGCAGCACGGAAAATTGAACCCGTCCGTCCTTGCTGTGCTGGCGTTCTGAACCTCCCGTTCGGACTGAGTAGCTGCGCAAGCAGCGTATCGAAGGCGCGCTACCAGTGGTGCGCCCTTCGATACGACGCGATGCGTCTACTCAGGGAGAACGGGGTGGGAGAGGTACGTCGATCTGGCTGAACTGATTCACACCAGTCCGTCGAACAAGACCACCGCCACTTCTTCACCCGCAGCCACATCGCCGCGATCATGCTCCAGTTCGATGATGCAATTGGCGTCCGACATGGAGCGCAGGATGCCCGAGCCTTGCATGCCGGTCAGCCGCACACTCCAGTTCCCACTGTCATCAGGCGCCAGGATGCCACGCTGGTATTCGGTGCGCCCGGCCTTCTTGCGGATTGCCGTAGCGGTCTTCACACGCAGGCGTGGCAAGGGTTTGGCTTCGGCCCCGGCCAGGCGTAGCAGGGCGTCGCGCACGAAGAAGGAAAAGCTCACCGTCACCGCCACCGGATTGCCCGGCAGGCCGAACAGGTAGGCCTCCCGCCCGCGCGAACGGATGCGGCCAAAGGCCAGCGGACGGCCCGGACGCATGGCGATCTTCCAGAAGGCCATCTCGCCCAGGCTGGCCATGATCTGCTTGGTATAGTCGGCCACTCCGACCGACACGCCCCCCGAAGTGATGACCGCATCGGCCTCTTCACAGGCGCTGCGGAAAGCCGCTTCCAGCGCTACCGGATCGTCTGGCACCACGCCCATATCGAGCACATCGCAGCCCAGGCGCGTGAGCATGCCGTGCAGGGTGTAGCGGTTGGAGTCGTAGACGCAGCCCTCATCGAGCGGCTCGCCCACTGAACGCAATTCGTCGCCGGTAGAGAAGAAGGCCACGCGCAGGCGGCGCTGCACCGGCACCTCGGCCAGGCCCAGCGAGGCCAGCAGGCCGATGTCGGAAGGCCGCAGGATGCGCCCGCGCGGCAGCGCCACGCTGCCTAACGCCAGGTCTTCGCCACGCAGACGGCGGTTGTCACCGGCACGCACGCGACCGGGTGGCACGGTGACCGCGCTCTGGTCTGCATCCACCGTCAATTCCTGCGGGATGACCGTGTCGCAACCTGCGGGCATGGGCGCACCGGTCATGATGCGCACGCATTGACCAGGCCCGACCTGGCCCGTGAAGCGGTCCCCCGCATGGACTTCGCCGATGATCTGCAGGCGCAGTTCGCGGCCCTCGGCCAGGTCTTCGCCGCGCAGCGCATAGCCATCCATGGCCGAGTTGTCATGCGCGGGGACATCGATGCGCGAGACGATGTCTTGCGCCAGCACGCGCGAGAGGGCGCTGCGGATAGGCAGTTTTTCGACCGCCTCGATGGGGTGGATGAACTCGCGGATCACCGCCTGGGCGCGCTCCACGGTCATGGCGTGCGGGTCATAGCCGCTGATGCAGCTGACGATATCGTTCAGGGAAGGATGGGTCATTGTTCTTCTTCGAGCCGTTGCAGTTCCAGCCCGGTATTGATGTTGCAGAAGGCGCGCTCGTCGGGAAACTCGACTTCCACGCAGGCCAGTGTAGCGAACCAGTGGTCCATCTTGCGCTCGCCGGCGGCCAGGAAGGCTTGCAGCGAGGCTTGCGTGGAGCGGCGCAGCAGGGAGCAGACAGGATGGCGCTGCCGGCCATGCGCGCCAGCGGTAAGCGCCACCGCAGCGTCGGCGCCGGCCTCGGCCAGCGCAGTGGCCAGCCGGGCCACCATGTCGTAGGGAATCAGCGGTGAGTCGCAGGGGGTACTGGCCAGGAAATCGGTGGTGCAATGGACCAGCCCGCTGTGCAGGCCGGCCAGCGGGCCGGGGAAGCCTTCCTCCAGGTCATGCCAGACCGGATAGCCGAAGCGGGCATAGTCCAGCTGGGAACGGTTGGCGTTGATGGCCAGCGTGCCGACCTGGGGCGCCAGCCTTTCCAGCACATGCTGCACCAGCGGCTTGCCATGCAGCAACTGCAGGCCTTTGTCGACGCCGCCCATGCGCGTGCCACGGCCGCCGGCCAAGACCAGGCCGGTGATGTGGCTGGCGGAGAGGATGGGATTGGTGGTGGCGGCGGAGCGCATGATCGGCCCCGGCTCAGCCGCCGATATAGGACATCTCGACCTTGCGCAGCGGTGCTTCCCGCAGGGCGCTGCGCAATTCGGAATAACGATCGCCACGCTGGCCCCACAGTGCCGCGATGGCTCCGGCGATCTCGGCATCGCTGCCGCCGCTGCGCACGATGCTGCGCAAGTCGTGGCCCTCGCTGGCGAAGAGGCAGGTGTAGACCTTCCCCTCGGTGGACAGGCGGGCGCGCGAGCAATCCTGGCAGAAGGCCTGGGTGACGCTGGAGATGACGCCGATCTCGCCGCTGCCATCGGCATAGCGCCAGCGCTCGGCGGTTTCACCGGTGTAGTTGGGATCGGCCACTTCCAGTGGCATCTCGGCGGCGATCAGTCGCACCACCTCGGCCGAGGGCAAGACCTCATCCATGCGCCAGCCGTTGGAGGAACCCACGTCCATGTATTCGATGAAGCGCAGGATGGCCGGCGTGCCCTTGAAATAGCGCGCCATGGGCAGGATCTGGTCGTCGTTGACGCCTTTCTTGACCACCATGTTGATCTTCACCGGACCCAGGCCGGCGGCGTGGGCGGCGTCGATGCCCTCCAGCACGCGCGCCACCGGGAAATCGACGTCGTTCATGCGGCGGAAGCTCTCGTCATCGAGCGAATCCAGCGATACCGTCACGCGCTTGAGTCCGGCCTCCTTGAGTGCCTGGGCCTTTTGCTTCAACAGGGTGCCGTTGGTGGTCAGGGTGAGATCGACCGGCTCGCCATCGGGCGTGCGCAGAGCCGCCAGCATGCCGATCAGGGTCTCGATGTTCTTGCGCAGCAGGGGTTCGCCGCCGGTCAGGCGGATCTTGCGCACGCCGTGGGCGACGAACTGGGCCGCTACGCGGGTCAGTTCCTCGAAGGTCAGCAGATCCGAATGCGGCAGGAACTGGTACTGCTTGTCGAACACATCCTTGGGCATGCAATAGACGCAACGGAAATTGCAGCGGTCGGTGACCGAGATGCGCAGGTCATGCAGCGGGCGGCCCAGGCTGTCGCTGAGCCAGCCGGTGGGTTGCACTGCCATCGGCGCAAGCCGTCCTGCCTCGCTGGCGGGGAAGGCTTGCCGGTAATCGACGATGGGAATGACGCGCTGGTTCATGCTGGCTGGCGGTAACAGGTGTGTAACGATAGCACGGCTGGCGATCCGGCGTAGATGCATGATCATGCATATTTCCCGGCGTCTAACCGATCAGTGCTGCGCAACCCCAGCACCGGCGCGGACCAGGCAGGATGGGCGCGGAAAGAGGGCTTGCACTGTATCGCGCGGGTCTTCGGTCAACTGTCACCAAATAGGGGCTGGATTGCCGATGGCAAGAGGCGCCGCCTATGAGGCTGACAACGAAAAAGGGAGCCGAAGCTCCCTTTTTTCTGGACCATCAGGCGCTTGCCTGGTCGATCAACGACGCGTTTCCACCTGCACCAGCGGCTCGGTCGACTGCGGCGGCAACGGCTTGCGCTCGCGTGGTGCGCGCGGCGCCGGCTCGAAGGCCGCTGCGGCTTCCTGAGCTGCACGCAGCTTGACCGGATCGGTGGTGGCCAGGGTCAGACCGGCCTGCGACAGCATCTGCTGCAGCGAGTCCCACTGGGCGCCATTGCCGGCGGTTTGCACCGGGGCAGGGGCTGCTTGCGGGGCGGGCGCTGCTGGTGCTGCCGGCGCTGCTGGTGCAGCAGGCGCGGAGGCAACCACCGGCGCTGCTTCCACAGCGTCCAGCAGGCTGATCTGCTGCTGCACCACCGGAGCGGGCGCTGCAACAGGTTCGGCAGCCACCGCAGGGACTACTTCCACAGGTGCTTCCGAAGCTGCCGGAGCCTGCACTGGCGCTTGTACCGGCGCTGGCGCGAAGCTGGCGTCGATGGACGGCGCGACCGGCTCGATGGCGGGCTGGTGCGAGAAGACGGCTTCGGTAGCTTCGGCAGCTGCAGCGGCCACGGCTTCTACCGAGTTGACGCCGCTTTCTACCTTTGCTGCGCTCTCTGCAACAGGGGCATCCTCTGCGGCCGGTACCGGCGATGCGGCAAAGGAGGCCTGGGCCACGGCAGCCTGCGCCGAGGCGGCAGCGGCGTCAGCCACGGGCACGAAGGCCGGGGTGACAGCCTCAGCACCTTCTGCGGCTTCAGCGCCATCACCTTCAGCGCCGTCGCCAGCTTCGGCGTTGTCGATCAGGTTGCCGTTCTCGTCGCGTTCACGGCGATGACGGTTGCGACCGCCGCGACGGCGGCGGCGACGCGGTTCGCTTGCGCCTTCGGCGGTTTCAGCGCCTTCGACAGCTTCGCCAGCTTCGATCTGCGCGGCGTCCACTTGTGTGGCGGCCTCATCGCTGGCAATGACGGCTGCACCAGCGGCCACGGCCACACCGGCAGTGCCGGCAGCCAGGGCGGCTTCCAGCGGCAGGCCTTCCTCGGACTTGGCTTCCTTGCGTTCGCCACGCGGGGCGCGCGGTTCACGCGGCTCGCGAGGAGCACGCGGTTCACGGCCTTCGCGGCCTTCACGCGGCTCACGGGCTTCGCGAGGCTCGCGGTTTTCACGCGGCTCGTTGCGGCGGGCCTCCTTGGCTTCCTGGCCGTCACGGGCCTGGGCCTGGAGTTCGCGCGGTTCACGCGGCTCGCGGCCTTCCTTGGGTTCGCGCGGAGGACGCGGTGCGCGCACCTGCTTGCCTTCGGCGGCTTCGCCTGCCTTCAGTTCGGTAGCAACCGGGTTGCGGCCATTGCGCTCTGCGCGTTCGCCACGCTCGTTACGGTTGCGGCTGCGGCCATTGCGATCGCCGCCACGGCCATTGCGCTCACCTTCACGCTTGGCGGGGGCCTTGGCTTCCACCGGAGCGGGAGCCGCCACCGGCGCGACCGGCTTCTTGCGGAAGAAGCTGAAGATCTTGCCCAGCAGTCCCGATTCCGGCGCCAGCGTCGGCACAGGAGCAGCCACCGGTTCCGGGGCCTTGCGCTCGACGATGGGGGCCGGCTGGTCGGGGGTGATGCCCTTGACCACGGCTTCCTGGCGCGGACGCACTTCTTCCTTCTGGCGCTTGCTGTAGCCGATGTCGGTATCGGCCTGCTCGGCCATGGTGTAGCTGGCTTGGGCCTCGTCCAGGCGCGGATCGTCGTGCTTGATCCGTTCCATCTTGTAGTGCGGGGTTTCCAGGTGCTTGTTGGGGATCATGATGACCGTGACGCGATGGCGCGTCTCGATCTTCAGGATTTCGCCACGCTTCTCGTTCAACAGGAAGGCGGCCACATCGACCGGGGCCTGCACGTGGATGGCGGCCGAATTTTCCTTCATGGCCTCTTCCTGGATGATGCGCAGCACCTGCAGGGCGGAGGATTCGGTATCGCGGATGTGGCCGGTGCCGTTGCAACGCGGGCAGGTCACGTGGCTGCCTTCGGAGAGCGACGGACGCAGGCGCTGGCGCGACAGTTCCATCAGGCCAAAGCGCGAGATCTTGCCCATCTGAACGCGGGCGCGGTCGTGGTGCAGGGCGTCCTTGAGACGGCCTTCCACTTCGCGCTGGTTCTTGGAATTCTCCATGTCGATGAAGTCGATCACGATCAGGCCGCCCAGGTCGCGCAGGCGCAACTGGCGGGCCACTTCATCGGCGGCTTCGAGGTTGGTGTTGAAGGCGGTGGTCTCGATGTCGCTGCCACGGGTGGCGCGCGCCGAGTTCACGTCCACCGACACCAGCGCTTCGGTGTGGTCGATCACGATGGCGCCGCCGGAAGGCAGCGGGACCGTACGCGAGTAGGCGGTCTCGATCTGGTGTTCGATCTGGAAGCGCGAGAACAGCGGCACGTCGTCGCGGTAGCGCTTGACGCGATGGACCATGTCCGGCATCACGTGGGCCATGAACTGCTGGGCCTGGTCGTGGATGTCGTCGGTATCGATGAGGATTTCGCCGATATCGGGCTGGAAGTAGTCGCGGATGGCGCGGATGACCAGCGAGGATTCCTGATAGATCAGGAAGGCGCCCGAGGCGGACTGGCCGGCGCCTTCGATGGCGCGCCACAGTTGCATCAGGTAGTTCAGGTCCCACTGCAGTTCATCGACGTTGCGGCCGATGCCGGCGGTGCGGGCGATGACGGACATGCCATTGGGCAGGTCCAGCTTGTCCATGGTCTCGCGCAGTTCCTGGCGGTCTTCGCCTTCGACACGGCGGGAGACGCCGCCGCCGCGCGGGTTGTTGGGCATGAGCACCAGATAGCGGCCGGCCAGGGAGATGAACGAGGTCAGGGCGGCGCCCTTGTTGCCACGTTCTTCCTTCTCGACCTGGACGATGATTTCCTGGCCTTCGCGCAGCGCTTCCTTGATGCTGGCGTTGCGGACGTCGATGCCTTCCTTGAAGTAGGTGCGGGCCACTTCCTTGAAAGGAAGGAAGCCGTGGCGCTCTTCGCCGTAGTTGACGAAGCAGGCTTCCAGCGAGGGCTCGATGCGGGTGATGACGCCCTTGTAGATGTTGGACTTGCGCTGTTCGCGCCCAGTCGTTTCGATGTCGATGTCGATCAGCTTCTGACCGTCAACGATCGCTACGCGCAGTTCTTCCTGCTGCGTTGCGTTGAACAACATACGTTTCATGTTTTCACTCCGGGACCCGTAGGTCCTTCAAATGGCCCGTCCGTATGTGGTAGCGGGCCAAAAGTACAGGGGATGTACGCGGGAACGAAGTGATCGGGGGAGGGAATTGCCTTGATTGTGTGAGTGCGCCTTAGCGGGCGCTCCAGCACAAAGGGGCGCGGATGCGGTGGACCGGAACGCCGGGCAGCGCCGTATCCGCGCCGCGCGCTCCGCCATAGGCGGTCGCGCAGGCAACTGCGGACGGTAAGCTGGTCTGTGGAGCCAAACGTAACATATCAATTGGGTTGGCGACGGCGATCGGGTTTCACTGCATCAACCGGCAAGCTTCGCGACGCTCGGCCTGGATTGCGGCATGGCCCGTGCGATGCGCTGCAAGAGGGAAGGCGGATGAGCCTGCCGCTATTGCGCTGCTGGTCGCCGGTGGGCTGTGCACTGCTGTCCTGGGTCGGAACGCCGGATGCGAGTCTTGCCAGACTTTTATCCTGATGATCCAAACAATTCTGTTCCGCTTCCAAGTGCGTTATCCGATTGCAACTGCGGTGCAAACTGGACTCGCGCAGGGAAGATGCGTACTCGTTTCGAGGCCTTTATGTGGACCAGGCAAGCGGCATGATCGGCTGTATTGTCAACCGTTGCAGCGCTTTTGATGCGTCTGCGATGCCGCGCGTCGTGGTTTTCGGGGCCCCCTCCGTCTATTTTGCAAATGAGCGAGGCTGACGAAGTCTCCTCTTGTGTAGAATGTTCCTTTTTATTCTACTGACGCTGCTTTTTTGTTCAGCGTCGAACGATTATATATTCAAAATGAAGGACTTAGCGAGATTTTCTAGGGGGGCTTCTGAAAGCGCCAAAGCGGCGCCGGCCTCCCGGAACGCAACAGCCTCGCAGAGCGTCCCTCAGGTGCAGTTGCTGACCATTTCCGACGAAGAGGCGGGCCAGCGGATTGACAATTTCCTGCTGCGGGTCTGCAAAGGCGTTCCGAAAAGCCATATCTACCGTGTCCTGCGCTCGGGCGAGGTACGCGTCAACAAGGGCCGCATCGACCAGACCTATCGGCTGGCCGAAGGCGACGTGGTGCGCGTGCCGCCAATACGAGTTGCAGAGAAGCAAGAAACGGTGGTGCCGGGGGCGGAGTTCCGTATCCTTCTGGAAGACAGCCACCTGCTGGTCATCGACAAGCCGGCCGGCGTGGCTGTGCACGGCGGTTCCGGGGTGAGCTACGGCGTCATCGAGCAGTTGCGCGCAGCCCGGCCGCAGGCCAAGTTCCTGGAACTGGTGCACCGGCTGGACCGCGACACTTCCGGCGTCCTGTTGATCGCCAAGAAGCGCTCGGCCCTGACCAACCTGCACGACCAGATGCGCGAGGGCACCACCGACAAGCGCTACTTCACCCTGGTCCAGGGCGACTGGAAGAATGCCCGCCAGCATGTGAAGTTGCCGCTCTTCAAGTACAGCACACCTGATGGTGAGCGCCGCGTGCGGGTGCAGGCCGATGGTCAGCCTTCGCATACGGTGTTTTCGCTGTTGCGCCGTTTCGGCGACTTCGCCTTGCTGGAAGCCGAACTCAAGACCGGGCGCACCCACCAGATCCGGGTGCACCTGTCTTCCAGCGGCTTTCCCATCGTCGGCGACGACAAGTATGGCGATTTCGCCCTCAACAAGGCGCTGCAGAAGGCCGATGGCCGCCGCATCGCCTTCAAGCGTATGTTCCTGCACGCCTGGCGCATCAGCTTCCGGCATCCGGAGTCGGGCGACACCGTCACCCTCAAGGCCGGCCTGCCGCAGGAATGCGCCAGCTTCCTGCGCAGCCTGGAAGGCGGCGAGGAGGGCGAGCTGTTGCCCTACGGCATGCTGGCTGACGCGGAGGGCTGAAGGACAGTACACGGAGTTGGCCGGGATATGATACTTTCTGCCCGGAATTAACAGAATCGCATGCCCGTTCGCCAATGTGGATCTGGCGACGGGCGGGCAAGCAAAGAGCATCTCAATCATGGCAAGAAAGCAATTCGACCTGATCGTCTTCGACTGGGACGGCACCCTGATGGACAGCACCTCCACCATCGTGCGCTGCATCCAGGCGGCGGCGCGCGACCTGGGTCTGCCCATTCCCGACAAGAGCGCGGCTTCCTACGTGATCGGGCTGGGCTTGCAGGATGCGATGCAGGCCGCCATCCCGGATGTGGACCCGAAGTATTACCCGCGCATCGTCGAGCGTTATCGTCATCACTACCTGGGCCAGGACAAGGACCTCACCCTCTTCGAGGGCGTGCCCGAGATGCTGGCCGACCTGTCGCAGCAGGGTTATTTCCTGGCCGTGGCCACCGGCAAGAGCCGGGTCGGGCTGAACCGGGCCATGAACACGACCGGATTGCTGTCGATGTTCGACGCCACCCGTTGCGCCGATGAAACCTTTTCCAAGCCGCATCCGGCCATGCTGCAGGAACTGACCCGCGAGCTGGGTCAGGACATGCATCGCACCCTGATGATCGGCGACACCACGCACGACCTGCAGATGGCTATCAATGCCGGCGCGGCCGGGGTGGCGGTAGAATTCGGCGCGCATCCGCCGCAACAGTTGCAGACCCTGTCGCCGCTGTACTCGGCGCGCTCCATCCGCGAACTGCACCAGTGGCTCTGCGATCACGCATAAGGTGCAGCCATGACCGCTTCCGACGCCATCCTCATCTGCGCCTCGGCCGAGCTGGCCGAGGGCGGCCTGGGCAAGCGCTTTCCGGTGCAGGTGCGGGGCGATGAGGCCAGCGGCTTCGTGGTGCGCTATGGCGGTGTGGTCTATGGCTACCTGAACCGTTGCGCCCATGTGCCGGTGGAACTGGACTGGGCCGAGGGCGAGTTCTTCGAGTCCAGCGGCCTGTATCTCATGTGTGCAACACATGGCGCAGTGTATGCGCCTGATACCGGCAAATGCGCGGGCGGTCCCTGTACCGGCGCGCATTTGCGTAAGATCATGACGGTTGAGCGGGACGGCCAGGTGTTCTGGCGCCCGGACGATGTCGTCAAGCCCGTCGAGGCATGAGCTTCGAGGGAAATCCGGCGCAGCTGGCTGCGCAGTCTTGAGTGAGCCTATGAGCAACAACGAATCTGAACATCCGGAATCGCAACAGCAATCCACGCCGCCTGCACCTCCTTCTTCCATTCCCGCCAGCGTGCGCGATGACAAGAAGAGCGGCTGGGAGCGCGATGTCCTGGAAAAGCTGGCCCTGTTCGCCGTCAAGGAACAGCGCGCACGACGCCGCTGGGGCGTGTTCTTCCGCATCGCGCTGCTGGCGGTGGTGGTGCTGGGCGTGTGGATGGCCTTCACCTTCAACCGCATCGAGAACGAGCCGCTGGGACCGCATACGGCCCTGGTCGAGATCAAGGGCGCCATCGATTCCGAGGGCCAGGGCTCGGCTGGCGTAGTGATCCCCGCGCTGGACAAGGCCTTTGCCGCCAACGACTCGGTGGGCGTGATCCTGAAGATCAATAGTCCCGGCGGCAGCCCCGTGCAGGCCGGCATGATCAATGACGAGATCACCCGCCTGCGCAAGCAATATCCGAAGAAGCCCATCTACGTGGTGGTCGAAGAGGTCTGCGCTTCCGGTGGCTACTACATCGCCGCGGCGGCTGACAAGATCTTCGTCAACAAGGCCAGCCTGGTCGGTTCGGTGGGCGTGCTCATGGACGGCTTCGGCTTTACCGGCCTGATGGACAAGCTGGGGGTGGAGCGCCGACTGCTCACAGCCGGTGAGAACAAGAGCTTCCTCGACCCCTTCAGCCCGCAGAGCCCCAAGCAGCGCGAATATGCGCAGTCCATGCTGCAGGAGATCCACCAGCAGTTCATCGAAGTGGTGCGCCAGGGACGCGGCGCGCGCCTGAAGGAAACGCCGGACACCTTCTCCGGTCTGGTCTGGACCGGCTCCAAGGCGGTCGAACTGGGCCTGGCCGATGGCTTTGGCACGGTGGACAGCGTGGCGCGCGATGAGATCAAGGCCGAGGACGTGGTGGACTACACCCAGACCGAGAACCTCTCCGAGCGCGTGCTCAAGAAATTCGGCGTCGCCTTTGGCGCCGGCTTCGCCAAGACCGTAATGTCGTCGTCGCTGCCGCAGTTGCGCTGACGCTTCAGGTTCTTGGATGTAAAAAGGCCGGTTGCGTGGTGCAACCGGCCTTTGTCTTTGCTGGTCTTTGGTGGTCTTTGGTGCTGTTGACGCTGGTGGTGCAGCCGACTTAGTCTGCCAGCAGCAGGAAGACCGTGGGCTTCTTGTGGAAGTCCGGGGCCTGCTTGGCCGCCAGCGCGGCCTGCCACTGGGCCGCTGTCTGCGTGCGCACCGTTTCGGTGGGCAGCGACAGGTCCGTGGCCACGCAGATCAAGGTGCCAGGCTGGCAACTCTGCGCCAGTGCATCGAGCATGGCGCCGTTGCGATAGGGCGTTTCGATGAGCAGCTGGGTCTGCTTTTCCTTGCGGGAACGGTCTTCCAATTGGCGGATGCGCTTGCTGCGCGCCTCGGCATCGGTGGGCAGGTAGCCATTGAAGGCGAAGCTCTGACCATTCAACCCGCTGGCCATGACGGCCAGCAGCAGGGAAGAGGGGCCCACCAGCGGTCGCACCTGGATGCCATGCTGGTGCGCCAGCCGTACCAGGTTGGCGCCGGGGTCGGCGACCGCGGGCACACCTGCTTCCGAGATCAGGCCGCCATCGCGACCGGCCAGCAGGGGTGCGAGCAGGGTCGGCAGGGCGGCTGCCGGGGTGTTGACGTTGAGCTCGCTGATCTCGATTTCCTGGATCGGCTTGGCCAGCGCCTGGCTGCTGCCCAGCAGCTTCAGGAAGGCCCGTGTGCTCTTGGCGTTCTCGGCCACGAAGTAGTCCAGGCCAGCGGCGATGACCTGCACCTGGCGTGGAATGATGGCCTCCAGCGGATGGGCGGCGCCGGGCTCTGCGCTGAGTTCGGCGGTGCCGAGCGTGTTGGGAACCAGATAAAGAATGCCGGGCATGGGGGGAAAATTGGATAAATTGTATAAAATAATATGTGCAACGCAGCACGACTTCGCTGAGCCGCCATTCTACAGGGTGCAAGCTGTCATCAAAGTGTAATGCGCGCCCATTATCTTGTCGGAGTGGAGACAGGATGCGGTTTAAATTATTTAGCAATTGTTTCGGGGGCCATCCGCCCGGAACCCTTGCGGAAGGAAATGCATGTTTGCTGCGGTAGATCTCGGTTCCAACAGTTTTCGCTTGCACATCGGCAAGTACGAGGACGAGGGCATACGCGTCATCAAGAGCGCGCGCGACCCCATTCGCCTGGCTGCCGGCATCGACAAGACCGGCAATCTCACCGAACAGGCCTGTCAGAGCGCCATCGATTCGCTCACGCGCTTTCGCGCCATCCTGCGCGACTATCCGCTGACCGCTGTGCGGGTGGTGGCCACCAATACGCTGCGCGTGGCCAAGAACGCCGGTGAACTGCTGCCGGCGCTGGAGCGCGCCATCGGTTATCCGGTGGAAATCATCTCCGGCGAGGAAGAGGGCCGCCTGATCTACATGGGCGTGGCCGGCGTGCTGGCCGATGCGGGTGAAGAGCGCATGGTCATCGACATCGGCGGCGGCTCCACCGAGGTCATCCGCGGGCTGGGCGAACATATCCGTCACGTCGAGTCCTTCGGCATCGGCACGGTCAACCAGAGCCTGGCCTTCTTCCCTGACGGCGCTATTACCGCCGCTGCCTTCGAGCGTGCCATCATCTCGGCCCGCTCGCATGTGGAGGACGCTGTCCATCTGTTCAGCTTCGATGCGAGCAGGGTCAACGTCTACGGCTCCTCGGGTACCATGCGCGCCATTGCCGACACCATTGACCGCAACAATATGGGCGACGGTCGCATCTCCCTGCCCAGCCTGGCCGACCTGATGCAACGCCTGATCGACTTCGGCCACGTCAGCCAGATTTCGCTGGACGGCATGAAACCCGACCGCGCAGGCGTGATCATGGGGGGATTGGCGGTGCTGATCGGGTTCATGCAGGAATTCGGCATCGAGGTCATCACCCCGGTGGAAGCCGGCCTGCGCATGGGCGTGATGTGGGACCTGCAACTGCGCGCCACCAAGGCCGACCGCCGCGACCGTTCGGTCGAGGAGTTCGCCCGCCGCTTCCACATCGACGCCGCCCGCGCGCATGGCGTGGCCGATACGGCGCTGGGCTTCTTCGAGCTCTTGAAGCCCGCTACCGATTCCTATGCCCGCTACCTCTACTGGAGCGCGCTGTTGCACGAGACCGGGCTGGTGGTCTCGCCGACCGGCTATCACAAGCATTCGGCCTACATGATCGCCAATGCCGACCTGCCGGGGTTCACCACCCGCGAGCAGCGCCTGATGAGCACGCTCATCCTCGGACAGAAGGGCAACCTCAAGAAGATCAGCGAGATGCTGGCCGACATCGATTTCGCCAAGGCCGTGCTGGCCCTGCGCCTGGCGGTGATGTTCCGTCATGCGCATATCACGCTGGATCTGGAGAAGGTGCGGGTCAAGCTCAAGAGCAGGATCGACCTGGAAATCCGCCGTGACTACATCAAGGAGCATCCCAGCATTTCCTTCTGGTTCCAGAAGGAGCAGGAGTGGTGGGCCGGCATCGGCGTCGATTTCGCCGTCAAGGTGATCTGAGCGCCTGACTGTCTGGCGCTACCCGCAAACGCCCTTGCCGCGCAATCGCCGGCGAGGGCGTTTTGCTTTCTCGGGCAGGGGGATTCTGCCGATGATAATGCTTCTTATTTGTGATATAGTCGCCTGCGGTTTATCAACCGCATACTCATACTCATAACGAGGCGACCATCAGGCCGCCCGCTGCGACAGCCAAGTCCCCCAGGAGCGCGCTCCCGGACCGTCTTCCGCGCCAAAAGAAAACGCCGTTTTGCCACGGTGGTCGTTTACTTTTTTTTGAAAAGGATGGTCCATGTTCCCTCGTCAACTCGCCGTCGGCGCCATGCTGGCTGCCATTGCCACGTCCAGCTTCGCCCAGGAGAAGGTCATCAACCTCTACTCGGCGCGCCACTACCAGACCGATGAAGCGCTCTACGCCGACTTCACCAAGACCACCGGCATCAAGATCAACCGCATCGACGGTGACGACGCCGGCATCCTGGCGCGCTTGAAGAGCGAAGGCGCCTCCAGCCCGGCCGACGTGATCCTGCTGGTGGACGCCGCCCGCCTGTGGAAGGCGCAGAGCGATGGCCTGTTCCAGCCGGTCAAGTCCAAGCTGCTGGATGAACGCATTCCCGCCAACCTGCACAGCAAGGAAGGCAGCGATGGCACGCAATGGTTCGGCTTCTCCACTCGCGCCCGCGTGATCGTCTACAACAAGGCCAGCGTCAAGCCGGAAGACGTGGAGACCTACGAAGCCCTGGGCGACCCGAAGAACAAGGGCAAGCTGTGCACCCGCAGCGGTTCGCACCCCTACAACGTGTCGTTGTTCGGCGCCTTGCTGGAGCATGACGGTGCGGCCAAGACCGAATCCATCCTGAAGGGCATGGTCGCCAACCAGGCGCGCCAGCCGGTCGGTGGCGATACCGACCAGATCAAGGCCGTCGGCTCGGGCGAGTGCGGCGTGGCCATTTCCAACTCCTACTACGTGGCGCGCCTGATGCGCTCGACCAAGCCGGAAGACGTGGCGCTGATGGAAAAGGTCGGCATCGTCTGGCCCAACCAGAAGAGCTATGGCGCCCACGTCAACATCGCCGGTGGTGGTGTGGCCAAGCATGCGCCGCACAAGGCCGAAGCGGTGCAGTTCCTGGAATACCTGGCCAGCGATTCGGCCCAGCGTTACTTCGCTGAGGGCAATAACGAATGGCCCGCCGTCAAGAGCGTGAAGACTGAGAACCCGGCTCTGGTCAAGATGGGGCCGTTCAAGGCGGAGGTGATCAATATCGGCGCAGTGGGCGCCAACCAGCAGAAGGTGTTGCAGATGCTGGATCGTGTCGGATATAAATGATTTAGACGATTTATATCGTTTTCAAGGAAAGCCGGTCCATGCGCTGCATGGACCGGTTTTTTTATGCCTGCCCGTCGGGAGGGGGCAGGCACCGTTCAGCGCGGCGGATCCCGGAAGGGATTGTGTTCGTTCAACTCGGAAATATAGCCGTCGATGCCATTGCTTTCGCGTGACAGGAAGTGTTCCACCGCATCGTAGAACCCCGGATGGGCCAGCCAGTGCGCTGACCAGGTCTTCTGCGGCAGGAAGCCGCGCGCCATCTTGTGCTCGCCCTGGGCGCCGCCTTCGAACCAGCGGATCTTTTCGGCGATGCAGAATTCCAGCGGCTGGTAATACGCGGTCTCGAAGTGCAGGCAGGGGACGTGTTCCAGCGCGCCCCAGTAGCGCCCGTAGAGGGTATCGGCATCATGCACGGTCAGCGAGGAGGCGATCGGCTCCTCGCCGCGCAGGGCCACCGTCAGCAGCAGGTGCTGCGGCATGGTGTCGCCGATGCGGCGGAAGAAATCCAGGTTCAGGTAAGGCGTGGAGTAGTGCGCGGCATAGGTGTGCCGGTAGCAGCGGTTGAAGAAGCGCCAGTGCGCATCGGTGATCTCGGCGCCGCGCAGCCAGACGAAGCGCACGCCCTGTTCGGCCACCTTGCGACGCTCGGCCAGGATGTTCTTGCGCTTCTTGCGGTCCAGCGTATCGACGAATTCTGAAAAATCGCCATATCCTTCATTGTGCCAATGGAACTGCACGCCGCTACGCAGCAGGAAGCCGGCTTCGGCCAGTTGTCCAGCCTGTTGCTCAGGCGGGTAGAGGATATGGGTGGACGAGTGCTGGCCTTGCTGCTGCAGCCTTTGCAGCGCCTCCAGCAGGGCGGCGCGGGCGGTCTCGTCGATGGCCATGAGCCGTGCGCCGCGCACCGGCGTGAAGGGGATGGCCGAGAGCAGCTTGGGGTAGTACTCCACGCCATGGCGCTGGTAGGCCTCGGCCCAGGCCCAGTCGAAGACGTATTCGCCATAGGAATGGAACTTGCGGTACAGGGGCAGGGCGGCCGCCAGGGCCTCGTCCTGCCATAGCGTCAGGTAGTGCGGCTCCCAGCCCGACTCTGGACTGGCGCTGCCGCTCTCGTGTAGCGCATGCAGGAAGGCGTAGGAGAGGAAGGGATTGCCTTCCTCCTGGGCCGCTACCAGAGCGTCCCAGCGGGCCTGGCCGATCTCGGCCAGAGAAGAAACGATTCGCGTGCGATAATCCATGGACTGCGAGTGACCTGCGAAAGATGGCGCGGCCCACGGCCCCGCTCGAACAGGCATTCTACGCAAAATGAACAAAACGCGTCGCCGCTGCGGCGACGTGCACGGAGTCCAGAACACGCTATGCAAAGCCCCTTCTTCAATCTCTACAGCCACGGTTTCGCCCGCGTCGCGGTGGCGGTGCCGGACTGCAAGGTGGCCGATCCCGGCTTCAATGCCCAGCGCACCATCGCCCTGGCCGAACAGGCCGCCGCCCGTGGCGCAGTGCTGGTGTCCTTCCCCGAACTGGGCCTGTCGGCCTATAGCTGCGAAGACCTGTTCCAGCAACGCGCCTTGCTCGACGCTTCCCTGCAGGCCCTGCAATCGGTGCTGGAGGCCTCCATGCGCATCCCGGCGGCACTGATCGTGGGGCTGCCGCTGAAGGTCGATCACCAACTCTACAACTGTGCCGTGGTGGTCCATCACGGTCGCATCCTGGGCGTGGTGCCCAAGAGCTACCTGCCCAACTACAGCGAATTCTACGAGGCGCGCCAGTTCAGCAGCGCCGATTGCGCAGTCACGCGCAGCGTGCATCTGCTGGGGCAGGAGGTGGGTTTCGGCAGCCATCTGCTGTTCGAGATCCGCAATATCCCCGACTTCCGTTTCCACATCGAGATCTGCGAAGACGTCTGGGTGCCGATCCCGCCATCCTCCTTCGCGGCCCTGGCCGGGGCCACCGTGCTGGTGAACCTGTCGGCGTCCAATATCGTGGTGGGCAAGTCGGGCTACCGCCATCAGCTGGTCTCGCAGCAATCGGCACGCTGCCTGGCGGCATATCTGTATTCGTCGGCGGGCAATGGCGAGTCCACCACCGACCTGGCCTGGGACGGCCAGGCGCTGATCTGCGAGAACGGCGAACTGCTGGCCGAGTCCGAGCGCTTCGCCCAGGGCGGCCATGTGATCTATGCCGATGTCGACCTGGAACGCCTTTCCCGCGAGCGCTTCCACCAGACCACCTTCGGCCAGTCGGTGCGTCGTCATGCCGACGAAGTGCGCCGTTTCGAGGTGGTCGGCTTCGAGGTGCAGATCCCGCAGCAGCAGGCGCTGCCGCTGCAACGCCGGGTGGCGCGCTTCCCCTATGTACCGGCCAATGCCGAACAGCGCGAACTGCGCTGCCGCGAGGTCTACAACATCCAGGTACAGGCGCTGGTGCAGCGCTTGTCGTCGGCGGGATTGAAGAAGGTGGTCATCGGCGTCTCGGGCGGGCTCGACTCCACCCATGCGCTGCTGGTCTGCGCCAAGGCCATGGACAAGCTGGGTCTGCCCCGCAGCAACATCCTGGCCTATACCATGCCGGGCTTCGCTACCAGCAGCCGCACGCTGGTGCAGGCGCACCAGCTGATGGCGCAGGTGGGATGCTCGGCGCAGGAAATCGATATCCGTCCCAGCTGCGAACAGATGTTGAAGGACCTCGGCCACCCGTATTCGCGCGGCGAGCCGGTCTATGACATCACCTTCGAGAACGTGCAGGCCGGTGAACGCACCAACCATCTGTTCCGCCTGGCCAATCACCATGGGGCCATCGTCATCGGCACCGGCGACCTCTCCGAGCTGGCGCTGGGCTGGTGTACCTACGGGGTGGGCGACCACATGTCGCACTACAACGTCAACGCCAGCGTGCCCAAGACCCTCATCACCCACCTGGTGCGCTGGGTGGCCGAATCGGGTTCGCTGGAACTGAAGCAGCCGGAAGTGCTGATCCACGTCCTGGAAACCGAGATCAGTCCGGAACTGGTGCCGGGCGCCTCCGATGGCGAGCCGGGCCAGCGCACCCAGGACTTCATCGGCCCCTATGAGCTGCAGGACTTCAATCTTTACTACATCCTGCGCTACGGCTTCACGCCGGCCAAGGTTGCCTTCCTGGCGCACAGCGCCTGGCACGACCGCGAGGTCGGGCATTGGCCCGACGGCCTGCACGGTACGCACAACGAATACAGCTTGCCGCAGATCAAGAAGAACCTGGGCATCTTTGTCTATCGTTTCTTCAAGACCAGCCAGTTCAAGCGTTCTTGCGTGCCCAACGCCCCCAAGGTGGGGAGTGGCGGCTCGCTCTCGCCACGTGGGGATTGGCGCGCGCCCAGCGATGGCGAGGCCACCGTCTGGTTGCAGGATCTGGAAAGGATTCCCGATCTGGAGGGCTGAAACGCGCTTTTTACGGTCCTGCCTGCGTACGGAGGTTGAAAGCTGCGCAAGCCTGATTGACAATGTGCAAGTGGGCAGGGTGCCGCGACCTTGCCCGTAAAATAACAACAATGCTTAACCGCTATTCAACAGATCGTTTCTTTACGACATACCAAGAGAGGAATTGCCATGAAACAAGTGACCGCCATCATCAAACCGTTCAAGCTGGACGAGGTGCGTGAATCCCTCGCTGAAGTCGGCGTCACGGGCCTGACGGTCACCGAAGTGAAAGGCTTCGGGCGCCAGAAGGGCCATACCGAACTCTATCGCGGTGCCGAATACGTGGTCGACTTCCTGCCCAAGGTCAAGATCGAAGTCGTGGTGGACGACAAGGTGGTCGAGCAGGCCGTGGACGCCATCATCAAGGCGGCCCGTACCGGCAAGATCGGCGACGGCAAGATCTTCGTGCAGGAAGTGGAGCAGGTGATCCGTATCCGTACCGGCGAAACCGGGCCGGATGCCGTCTGATCCCGAACTGCGTTGCGCATCACCAGAAACCGGCCACCTGGCCGGTTTTTTTACGTCCGTTGCAGGCGGGCAGGGTGTTGCAGGCTGTTGCCCTGGCGTGTCACAGGCTGCGCCAGATTGACACAGCGTGACAGGGGCGCTGGCCACGCAGGCGCGTCCACGCTGGGCTTCAGGGCTGGCATGCGATTTGCCATCCAGAGGGATGAACGTTCGCCGCGACCTTGGCCGTGGCGGGATTTCAACCATAACCCCAACGGAGACGACATGAACCTGGCAGACATCAGCAAACTCGGCGTACGCGACCCCTTCAAGCAACGTTACGACAATTTCATCGGTGGCAAATTCGTGCCGCCGGTCAAGGGTGAATACTTCGAGAACATCAGCCCGGTGATCGGACGCGCCTTCTGTGAAGTGGCCCGTTCCAGCGCCGAAGACGTGGAACTGGCGCTGGACGCCGCCCACGCGGCAAAGAAGAGCTGGGGCAAGACCTCTCCCACCGAGCGCGCCAATATGCTCTTGAAGATCGCCGACCGCATGGAAGCCAACCTGGAGCTGCTGGCCACCGCCGAAACCCTGGACAACGGCAAGCCCATCCGCGAGACCATGGCCGCCGACATCCCGCTGGCCATCGATCACTTCCGCTATTTCGCCGCTGCCGTGCGCACCCAGGAAGGCAGCATCTGCCCCATCGACAATGACACCTACGCCTACCACTTCCATGAGCCTCTCGGCGTGGTCGGCCAGATCATCCCCTGGAACTTCCCCATCCTGATGGCGGTGTGGAAACTGGCCCCGGCGCTGGCCGCCGGCAACTGCGTGGTGTTGAAGCCCGCCGAGCAGACCCCGGCCTCCATCATGGTGCTCATCGAACTGATCGCCGACCTGATCCCGCCCGGCGTGGTCAACATCGTGCAGGGCTTTGGCGTGGAAGCCGGCAAGCCGCTGGCCTCCAACAAGCGCATCGCCAAGATCGCCTTCACCGGCGAGACCACCACTGGCCGCCTGATCATGCAATACGCTTCGCAGAACCTGATCCCGGTGACGCTGGAGCTGGGCGGCAAGTCGCCCAACATCTTCTTCGCCGACGTGCTGGACAAGGACGACGACTTCTTTGACAAGGCCCTGGAAGGCTTCGCCATGTTTGCGCTGAACCAGGGCGAGGTCTGCACCTGCCCCTCGCGCGTGCTGGTGCAGGAATCGATCTATGACCGCTTCATCGAACGCGCCTTGAAGCGCGTGGCGGCCATCAAGCAGGGCAATCCGCTGGACAAAAGCACCATGATCGGCGCGCAGGCCTCGCAGGAGCAGTTGGAAAAGATCCTGTCCTATATCGACATCGGCAAGCAGGAAGGCGCCAAGGTGCTGGCCGGCGGCGGACGGGAAGAACTGGGCGGCGACCTGGCCTCGGGCTACTACGTCAAGCCGACCGTGTTCCAGGGCAATAACAAGATGCGCATCTTCCAGGAAGAAATCTTTGGCCCGGTGGTCTCGGTGACCACCTTCAAGGATGAAGAAGAAGCGCTGGCCATTGCCAATGACACGCTGTACGGCCTGGGCGCGGGCCTGTGGACCCGGGATGGCACGCGCGCCTTCCGCATGGGCCGCGAGATCCAGGCTGGCCGTGTGTGGACCAACTGCTATCACCTCTATCCGGCGCATGCGGCTTTCGGCGGCTACAAGCAATCCGGCATTGGCCGCGAGAACCACAAGATGATGCTGGACCACTACCAGCAGACCAAGAACCTCTTGGTCAGCTACAGCCCCAAGGCGCTGGGCTTCTTCTGAACCTTCGCTGGTCTCCTTTGCAGCAAGGCAGCTTCGGCGCCGGTCCGCTCTGTGCGGCCGGCGCCGTTTTTATCTGGATCATTGAGGCAGGAGGATGCCGATGACAGCCTTACCCCGCGTCACCGCCACCGACGCTACCGTGGACCTGCTGCGACAGTTGAAGACGCGGCATGGCGCGCTGATCTTTTTCCAGTCCGGCGGCTGCTGCGATGGCAGCGCACCGATGTGCTATCCCGAGGGCGATTTCACCCTGGGCGATACCGATGTCTATCTTGGCGACATCGATGGCGTGCCGTTCTACATCGGCGCTGACCAGTTCGAGTACTGGAAGCACACGCAACTGATCATTGATGTGGTCAATGGCAATGGCGGCATGTTCTCGTTGGAGAACGGCAGCGGCAAGCGCTTCCTGACGCGCTCGCGGCTGTTTACCGATGAGGAGTATGACGCCCTGGCCCCGCTCAGTGCCCGCGTGACTTGAAGCGGCGGTAGAGCGTATTGCGCGATACCCCCAGCGCCTTGGCGGCGGCGCTGACGTTGCCGTCATGGGTGCGCAGGGCGCGTTCGATGGCGGCCCATTCGTTGTCGTGCATGGACAGCGGTTTTTCGTCCATCTCTTCATAGGCTGCCGGGGCAGGCATCCCGCCCGCCGCCAGCAGCGGCGCTGCCTCTTCCAGAAAGTCATCTGGCAGGTGTTCTACGCCTATCCGGGCCTCTCCATCGGCCATGGCCAGCGCGGTGCGGATCAGGTTGGACAGTTGCCGCAGATTGCCCGGCCAGCGGCTGGCCTGCAGCAATGCGAGGGCCTGGGTATCAAAGCGGGGTGCATCGCGGCCGCCTTCCTGTTCCAGGATGCGGTCAATCAGGGCGCTCAGGTCGCTGCGCTCGCGCAAGGCGGGCAGCTTTACCTGCAAACCGTTGATGCGGTAGTACAGATCTTCACGGAAGGCATGACGCGCAGTCATCTCGCGCAGGGGTTGGTTGGTGGCGCACACCAGCGCAAAGTCCACCGGGATGACGCGTTGGCTACCCAAGGGTGTTACTGCGCGTTCCTGCAGCACGCGCAGCAGGCGGCCTTGCAGGGCCAGCGGCATGTCGCCGATCTCGTCGAGGAAGAGGGTACCGCCCTGGGCCTGTGCGATCTTGCCCAGCGCGCCTTTGCGGCGGGCTCCGGTGAAGGCGCCGTCTTCATAACCGAACAGTTCGGCCTCGATCAGGTTCTCGGGAATGGCCGAACAATTCACGGCTACGAAGGGGGCTGCGCCGCCCCGGGTTTGGGTGGTACTACAGCGTGCGCTTTCGCGGTGGATGGCCTGTGCCAGCCACTCCTTGCCGGTGCCGGTTTCACCGGTGATGAGGACCGGGATGTCGCGGTCGATCACCTTGCGCAACTTGCCGATGATGGCGCTCATGCGGGCGTCGCCGGTATCGAGGGCTTGCAGGCCGCCACGCGGCTGGCCCGGATGGGGGCGCACAGGTGGGGCTGGGCGAGCAGATGGGCTGGCGGGCAGTACTTCCGGTGCCTCGATCACGGCTTCGCGCGCATTCTGGAAATGCTGGTCGCGCAGCCGCAGTTCTGCGCGGCCATGGATGCGGATGCCATTGTGCAGGCACAGCTCCAGCAGGCCTGGGGCGGCCTTGCGATGATGCTCGAACAGCAGCGACAGCGGCACCCCGAAGAGCGACGCAAAGGTATGCGACTGCAGTGCCGAGAGCGTCAGCCCCAGCTGGAACTGCGCGCTGCGATTGGCCGCCAGGAAGCGACCGCCCGGCGTGAAGCTGACGATGCCCTCGACCAGCGTACCGACGAATTCGGCGCGGCTGTGGAAATGCAGGGTGATGCAATCAGGAAAGCTGCCGGCCAACAGATGGTTTTCGATCATCTGCGCCGACATGCGCACCAGCGCCATGGTGTGCTTGTGGAAGCTGCCGCATTCGCCCGAGACATCCAGCACCCCCAGCACCTGGCCGCGATGGTCGAAGATGGGGGCGGCCGAACAGGTCAGGAAGCGATTGGCGTCCAGGTAATGCTGCTGGGCGTGCACGGTAGTGGGCTTCTGCTCGAACAGCGCTGTGCCGATGGCATTGGTGCCGCGCAGTTGCTCGGACCAGCGACCACCCGGCCCAAGGGCCACGCGATCAGCCTTGGCCAGGAAATCGCTGTCGCCGAGGGTATGCAGGATGGTGCCTTCCGCATCCGACAGGATCACCATGCTGTGGGTATTGCGGATCTGGTCGTAGAGGGTTTCCATGACCGGGCGGGCGTGGCCGGAGAGGGTCTGGTTGGCTTCGAGGGTCTGCGCCAGGTCGGCGCGCGAGAGCGAGTCGAGGTCGGGCCGCTGGCCGCGCGTGATGCCGTAGGACGAGCTGCGCTGGTGAGAGCGCTCGATGGCCTGCAGATCCGGCACGCCATCGGTGCTGGCCTGCACCAGCGGCGAGGCGCCCAGCAATGCACCGGCGCCGGGCCGGTTTGCCTGGTATTGCATCCTTGTCTCCTTGGGACCTCTGGCGGTCCTTGTTCCCCCTTGTGGTGGCTTTCTTCTCTGTTGGGAAGCTGAGGGTGAATTAGCATAACCGATTAATGCGGCAGCCGGACAAATTGAAACAGCATTTGCAGGGCCGTCCAAGTGAAGGCAGAATACTGTATATAAATACAGTATTGTTGAGCTTCCGGTGGCCTCCTTCCCCAAATTTCCGCAGGGCATCGCCCAACCTTTTCCGACCCAGTCAGCGCCCACGGCAGAGGACGATCCTAGCCTCACGCCTGCGACCTTCATCCATCGCAGCCAGGTAGCCCAGAAGGGACGGGGTGCGGTCACCAACCTGCGGGGGCGCTATGAATCGGTGAGCCGGGAAGAGTTCGATGATGGCTGGCAACCCATGCGCTGGGCCGAGGAAGAGGGTGCTGCCGCGCTTGAGCAGGAGGAGGAGCCGGCGCGCCTGAAGACCATCGTCACCGAAGAAACCGCCAAGTCCATCATCAGCCGCAATACCTCGCCGGACCTGCCGTTCTCGCTGTCCCTGAATCCCTACCGGGGCTGCGAACATGGCTGCATCTACTGTTTTGCCCGTCCATCGCACAGCTACCTGGGGCTTTCGCCAGGCCTGGACTTCGAAAGCCGGCTGGTGGCCAAGACCAATGCCCCCGAGCTCTTGCTGCGCGAGCTGGCCAAGCCCTCCTACCAGCCCGACACCATCACCGTGGGCATCAATACCGACGCCTACCAGCCCATCGAGCGCGAACGCCAGCTGACCCGGCGCATTCTGCAGATCCTGCATGATTGCGAAAACCCGGTTGCCATGATCACCAAGTCCGCCCTGATCGAGCGCGACATCGACTTGCTGGCCGCCATGGCCGCCAAGGATCAGGCCATCGTGGCTGTCACCATCACCACGCTCGATCCCGCCATCGCCCGCACGCTGGAGCCGCGCGCGGCCAGCCCGGCGCGGCGCTTGCGGGTGATCCGCACCCTGGCCGAGGCGGGCATCCCGGTGAGCGTGTCGATTGCGCCGGTGATTCCCTTTGTGACCGAACCTGATCTGGAGCGGGTGATGGAGGCGGCGGTAGAGGCGGGCGCACGCCAGGCAGGCTATATCGTGCTGAGGTTGCCGTGGGAGGTCAGCCCGCTGTTCCGGCAATGGTTGCAGGCGCATTTCCCCGGCCGGGCGGCGCGGGTGATGAATCGCATCCAGGACATGCGCGGCGGCAAGGATTACGACGCCGATTTCGCTACCCGCATGCGTGGTACGGGCGTGTGGGCCGACCTGTTGCAGCAGCGCTTCGAGAAGGCCAGCCGCCGCCTGGGTATCCATCATCGCAACCGGGCGTTTGCTACGCTGGACGCAAGTTGCTTCAAGCGGCCACAGTGGGCGCCTGAAGCGCTGCGGCAGCCAGCCACGTCGGACGGGCAGATGGATCTGTTCTGATGCGGAGCTTGCCGGTGGCTTATGGCCGATGGCCGTTCAATCAGGCCCGCTCGCTGGACTTGAGCAGCACCACCAGCGCCCCCGCGCCACCGTCGGCCGCGCGGGCCTGGCAGAAGGCCATGACTTCATCCTTCTGGGCCAGCCAGTTGCGTACCTTGTGCTTGAGTACCGGCTCCTTGTTGACCGAGCCCAGGCCCTTGCCATGGATCACCCGCACGCAGCGCAGGCCACGGCGGCGCGATTGACGCAAAAAATCACCTAATGCTTCACGCGCCTGGTCGCGCCGGTAGCCGTGCAGGTCGAGCTGGGCCTGGATCACCCAGTTGCCGCGCCGCAGCTTGGAGAGCACGTCCATGCCCACGCCAGGGCGGGCGAAACTGAGGTTTTCGTCGCTGTCCATCAGTGTGTCGATGGTGAATTCGTCGGAGAGCGACTCCAGCAGCGCCGCCTGCTCATCGGCCAGGTGCTGGCGCGGGATGGGCAAGGGCGCGTCGGGCAAGTGAAGCGCCTTGTCGATGGCCTTGCTGCGCAGCGGCGCGATCTGGCCGATGCTGTTGCGGAAGAGGTTGGCCTCTTCGCGGATGGCCGCTTCCTGGCGCGCTCGCTCGGCCAAGGCCAGCGCACGCGCTTTTTCCTGCTCTTGCAGGTCGCGGCGCAATCCCTTGAGCGCCGCAAAATCCTTCATAGTCGCCATGACAGCCACCCCAACCCTGTAGCGAATTTGTCCCTGAGCGGGCTACTGTAGCAGAAGCTGGCGCAGTCTTCAGCCGCAGGCCAGCTTGATGATGACGCCGCCTGGGTCGACGTGGATGTTGAGCCGGCGCGGATTGAAGTCCATCGTGGCCGCGTCGCCGGGCTTGAGCACGCGTGTTTCCTGGGCGCCGGACTCGGCGGCCGCCTGGCGTTCCACATAGCCGCTCAGGTCTTCGCCTATCCAACGCTGGACCTTACCGGCGTCGCACTGGCTGGCGGCAGCATCGGCCGGATCAGTGGCGGCAGTGGCGGCAGTGGCCTGCGGCTCACGCGAGGCGCTGCAGGCGGCCAGGATGCCGCCCAAGGCCAGCAGGGCGAGGGCGACGGTGATGGCGGACGCGGGACGGGGCACGTTGTTTTCCTTGGGGAAAGAAGGAGTTGCCGGATTGAAAACAAAAAAGCCGGGACGATCTGCTCGTCCCGGCCCTTGGATGCTCCGTCGCGCTGCGAGTTCTCGCAGCGCAGCAAGATTATTCCAGTCCTTCCAGGTAGCGCTGTGCATCCAGCGCGGCCATGCAGCCGGTGCCGGCGCTGGTGATGGCCTGGCGATAGACGTGGTCCTGCACGTCGCCGGCGGCGAAGACGCCGTCGATGCTGGTGGCCGTGGCAAAGCCCTCGGTGCCGGTACGGGTCTTGAGATAGCCGTTCTGCATCGCCAACTGGCCTTCGAAGATGCTGGTATTGGGCTTGTGGCCGATGGCGATGAACAGGCCGTGCACTGGAATCTCGGTGATGGCGCCGTCCTGGGTGGACTTGATCTTGATGCCGGTCACGCCGCTGTCGTCGCCGACCACTTCATCCAGCGTGTGGTGCCACTGGATGGCGATCTTGCCTTCGCTGACCTTGTGCAGCAGGCGGTCGATCAGGATGGGCTCGGCGCGGAACTTGTCGCGGCGGTGGATGATGGTGACCTTGCTGGCGATGTTGGAGAGGTACAGCGCCTCTTCCACAGCCGTGTTGCCGCCGCCGACCACGGCTACTTCCTTGCCGCGGTAGAAGAAACCGTCACAGGTGGCGCAGGCCGACACGCCACGGCCCATGAAGGCTTGCTCCGAGGGCAGGCCCAGGTATTGCGCCGAGGCGCCGGTGGCGATGATGAGGGCGTCGGCCGTGTACTCGCCGCTGTCGCCGATGAGGCGGAAAGGGCGCTCCGACAGCTTGGTGGTGTGGATATGGTCGAAGATGATCTCGGTCTTGAAGCGCTCGGCATGCTGCAGCAGGCGCTGCATCAGCTCGGGGCCTTGCACGCCCAGCGGGTCGCCCGGCCAGTTTTCGACGTCGGTGGTGGTCATCAACTGGCCGCCTTGCTCCACACCGGTGATGAGCACCGGGTTGAGGTTGGCGCGCGCGGCGTAGACGGCGGCGCTATAGCCGGCGGGGCCGGAGCCGAGAATCAGGACCTTGGCATGTTTGGGCGTCGTGCTCATAAGCTACTCTTCGTATGTTGTGGGTTCGCCTCCCTAGCTTGAGGCGTGACCCGGGATTTCAATTCCTGACCACGGGCGGGCTGCGCAGCCGTTCAGGAGACGGGATTCACACGGGCAAACGGACAAACGGATTGCCGCGCTGCAAAACGGGTAAGATTATAGTCCAAGCCCTCCTGCGGGCCGATGGAATTACGCTATGCCGGCGATAGCCGCAGGGGGCCGCGCAGGCAACACAGCAACAGAAGAACGATTACCGTCGGGACCGGTCAGTGCAGCGTAGGACGCCTCTGCCCGGTAAAACCGCGAAGCGCCAATTCAATGCCGTTACAATGGCGGCTGGTTTTTTTTGCACGGAAGTTATGTCGAAGACGAGTCAAGCCCACATCCGCAACACCAAGGCGCCGGCGCCCCCCATGCCCAGCCGTCTGGTGCGGCTGTTATCCGAGGCGCGCTGGCTGGCGCTGTCCGCCTTGCTGGTCTACCTGGTACTGATCCTGCTGAGCTATTCCAAGACCGACCCCGGCTGGTCGGTGGCCAGCTCGGTGCCGCGCGTGGGCAACTGGGGCGGGCGCGTGGGCGCCTGGATGGCCGACCTGATGCTCTACATCTTCGGCCTGTCGGCCTGGTGGTGGTGCGTGCTGGCCGCGCGCTCGGTGTGGAGCGGCTATCGGCGCCTGTCCAACCGCTTCCTGGTGGCCCAGCCGGTGGAACCGGAACACCAGCAGGAGCCGCTCATCCGCGCCGTCGGCTTCGTCTTCATGCTCACTGGCAGCATGGGCATCGAATTCACCCGCATGCATCGCTTTGCCCCCAAGCTGCCGCATTCGTCCGGTGGCGTGCTGGGCGAAATGATCGGTTCGGCCGTGCAGCCCACCTTCGGTTTCACCGGTTCCACGCTGCTGCTGCTGATGCTGTTCGGCCTGGGCTTCTCGCTGCTGTTCCATGTCTCGTGGCTGGCAGCGGTGGAGCGCATCGGCGGACTCATCGAGGATGGCCTGTTCTGGGTGCGCGACTTCTTCGCCGCCCGGGCCGACCGCAAGGCTGGCCAGGAGGCCGCTGTCAAGCGCGAGGAAACCGTGGTGCAGGAACGCGCCAAGATCGTCGAAGCGCCGCCCATCCGCATCGAGCCGCAGATCGTGGAGGTGCAGAAATCCGACCGCGTCCAGAAGGAAAAGCAGACCAGCCTGTTCGATGACGTCAGCACCGACCTGCCGCCGCTGTCGCTGCTGGACGAGGCCCCGCCGTCGCAGCAGACGGTGTCGGTGGAAACCCTGGAATTCACCAGCCGCCTGATCGAGAAGAAGCTCTCCGACTTCGGCGTCGAGGTCAAGGTGGTGGCGGCCTATCCCGGCCCGGTGATCACCCGTTACGAGATCGAACCGGCCACCGGCGTCAAGGGCAGCCAGATCGTCAACCTGGCGCGCGACTTGGCGCGTTCGCTGTCGCTGACCTCGATCCGGGTGGTGGAAGTCATCCAGGGCAAGAATTACATGGGCCTGGAATTGCCCAACCCCAAGCGCCAGATCGTGCGCCTGACCGAGATCCTCGGCTCCAAGGTCTACAACGACAGCCATTCCAGCCTCACCGTGGCGCTGGGCAAGGATATCGCCGGCAACCCGGTGGTGGCCGACCTGGCCAAGATGCCCCACCTGCTGGTGGCCGGCACCACCGGTTCGGGCAAGTCGGTGGGCATCAACGCCACCATCCTCTCGCTGCTCTACAAGTCCACCCCGCGCCAGGTGCGCCTGATCCTGATCGACCCCAAGATGCTGGAACTGTCGATCTACGAGGGCATCCCGCATCTGCTGGCGCCCGTGGTGACCGACATGCGCCAGGCTGGCCACGCGCTGAACTGGGCGGTGGAAGAGATGGAGCGGCGCTACAAGAAGATGTCCAAGCTGGGCGTGCGCAACCTGGCTGGCTACAACCAGAAGATCGCCGACGCCGAAAAACGCGGCGAGAAGATCCCCAATCCCTTCAGCCTCACCCCGGACGCGCCGGAGCCGCTGGAGCAGCTGGAAACCATCGTCATCATCATCGACGAACTGGCCGACCTGATGATGGTGGTGGGCAAGAAGGTGGAAGAACTGATCGCCCGCATCGCCCAGAAGGCGCGCGCAGCCGGTATTCACCTGATCCTGGCTACCCAGCGTCCCTCGGTGGACGTCATCACCGGCCTGATCAAGGCCAACGTGCCGACGCGCATCGCCTTCCAGGTCTCCTCCAAGATCGACTCGCGCACCATCCTCGACCAGATGGGTGCGGAAACCCTGCTGGGTATGGGCGACATGCTCTACAACCCGCCGGGTACGGGGCTGCCGGTGCGTGTGCACGGCGCTTTCGTCTCGGACGATGAAGTGCATCGTGTGGTGGAACACCTCAAATCCCAGGGGGAACCGAATTACATCGAGGGCATCCTAGAGGGAGGCGTGCTCGAAGACGCCGACGGCGGCGGCAGCGGTGCTGCGGCTGGCGGAGCCGGCGGCGGCGAGGGAGACGAGATGTACGACCAGGCCGTGGCCGTGGTGCTCAAGCATCGCCGCGCCTCCATCTCGCTGGTGCAGCGCCACCTGCGCATCGGCTACAACCGGGCCGCGCGCCTCCTGGAGCAGATGGAGCAGAGCGGTCTGGTCTCCACCATGCAATCCAATGGCAACCGTGAAATCCTGGTGCCGGCTGGCGCCAGCGATGCCGCTGAATAAGCCGGCCGAATAAGCAGGTCGAATAAGCAGGCCGCCACCCTGGCGGCGGCCCACCTCAAGAAGGAATCAAATAACATGGACAATTCCAGATACGCATCTCGCCTGCGCACCGCGCAAGCGCCTGCCTCCACGCTGCGCCGTCGGCTCATGGCAGCCGGCCTGTCGGCCCTGGTAGTGGCTGGCGCCATCACCATCACGGCGTTGACGCCGGGCCGCGCCTCGGCAGCCGCTTTGGACCAGTTCAAGCAATTCGTCAGCAGCACCCAGTCGGCCAAGGGGGCATTCACCCAGCGCATGGTCAGGACCGAGAATGGCACCACCAAGGTGGTCAACACCTCCAGCGGCAGCTTCGTGTTCTCGCGCCCGGGCAAGTTCATCTGGACCTACCAGAAACCGTACGAGCAGGTGATCCAGGCCGATGGCGAAAAACTGTTCATCTACGACAAGGACCTCAACCAGGTCACCACCAAGAAGCTGGGCAATGCGCTCGGCTCTTCGCCAGCGGCCATCCTGTTCGGCAGCAATGATCTGGAAAAGAACTTCACCCTCAAGGAAGCCGGCGACAAGGACGGCCTGGAGTGGCTGGAAGCCGTCCCCAAGAGCAAGGACACCACCTTCGACCGTATCGGCATCGGCTTGAAGAATGGCACGCCGGTGGCCATGGAATTGCATGATTCCTTCGGCCAGGTCTCGCTGCTGAGTTTCGACAGCTTCGAGAAGAATCCGCCGCTGAAGGTCAACAGCTTCAGCTTCACCATTCCCAAGGGCGCGGACGTCTTCAACAACTGAAACTGATCTGCACGGATCGAGTGGCAAGAATGAAGACAGCCCCGCAGGCATATGCTTGCGGGGCTGTCTTCATGTTGCACTGGGTCAGGCCTGCGGCTGTTCCAGCAGCGGTAGCTTGTCCGCCACGTCCTTCCATTTCTCGTGCCCGGGCAGGGGCGGCTTGGCCTGGGTGATGGGTTTCCAGCCCGGCTGCCGGGACAGTCGGGCATTCAATTCCTCGAAATGCGCCAGGGTCGCCGGCAGGTCGGTCGCGTTGTAGATCGCCCCGACCGGACACTCCGGCACGCACATGGAGCAATCGATGCAGCCGTCCGGGTCGATGACGAGGAAATTCGGGCCTTCCACGAAGCAGTCCATCGGGCAGACGCTGACGCAATCGGTATATTTGCACTGGATGCAGGAATCGGTGACGACGAAGGGCATGGAGAAGGCAGGGTGAAGAAATAGGCGCAGGCCGCATTCTAACCGCTGGGCCGGATGGCTGCAGGCCTCGCCCATCGCCCCCATCGCCGCCTGCTGCGTTAGACTACGGCCTTTGGTGAACGCGTCTGGCAATCCGGCGCTACGCCCGCATCCTGATGAATATGAACTTTATTTCCCCAGCTGCCCTGCAGCGGTCCTGCTTCTTCGTCGCTTCCAGCTCTCTGGAGGAGCGTCCTCATGGCTGACCTGTTCGCCCAAGAGCCCACTGCACCGCTGGCCGAAGCGCTGCGGCCCAAGACGCTCGACGAAGTCATCGGGCAGTCGCACCTGCTCGGAGAAGGCAAGCCGCTGCGCCTGGCTTTCCAGTCCGGCAAGCCGCATTCCATGATCTTCTGGGGCCCGCCGGGCGTGGGCAAGACCACGCTGGCGCGCCTGACCGCGACGGCCTTCGAGTGTGAGTTCATCGCCTTGTCGGCGGTGTTCTCGGGCGTGAAGGATATACGCGGGGCCATGGAACAGGCCGAGCAGAACCTGGCGATGGGCAAGCACACCATCTTGTTCGTCGATGAAATCCACCGCTTCAACAAAGCTGTCAAGTCATATGTAAATCAACGACTTACAAGCCTGATTGTGCAAATTATTGGGCTCCCCCATTGTTCTGAGGCGGGAAACCATGTCTGATCTGTTCGCACCAGAGCCATCTGCACCACTGGCTGAAGCCCTTCGCCCCCAAACCTTGGATGAGGTCATTGGGCAGTCTCACTTGCTGGGCGAAGGCAAGCCTCTGAGACTGGCCTTCCAGTCAGGCAAGCCGCACTCCATGATCTTCTGGGGGCCTCCCGGCGTTGGCAAGACCACGTTGGCACGGCTCACGGCCAGTGCCTTCAAGTGCGAGTTCATCGCCTTGTCTGCTGTTCTTTCTGGCGTCAAAGACATCAGGGAAGCAATGGATCAAGCAAGGCAATATCTTGCGCAGGGCAAGAACACAATCTTGTTTGTAGATGAGATTCACCGATTCAATAAGTCTCAACAAGATGCCCTGTTGCCTCATGTTGAATCAGGCTTGTTTACCTTCATTGGTGCCACAACTGAGAACCCTTCTTTTGAGGTGAACTCGGCTTTGTTGTCGCGGGCTCAGGTCTATGTCTTGAAGTCGCTAACAGATGACGAATTGAAGCTCTTGCTCAAGAGGGCACAAGAAAAAGCTCTTGGCGATTTGGAGTTTGAAGACAAAGCTGTTGATACGATTGTCGGCTATGCAGACGGTGATGCCAGGAGGTTCTTGAACCTGCTTGAGCAGTGCAAGACCGCTGCCGGGGCTGCTGGTGTGCAGAGGATTGATGCCGAATTCATACAGAATGCTTTATCACTCAATGCAAGGCGTTTTGATAAAGGTGGCGACAACTTCTATGACCAGATTTCGGCATTGCATAAATCTGTTCGTGGTTCGCATCCTGATGCTGCCCTCTATTGGCTAACAAGAATGTTAGACGGTGGTGCTGATCCTCGGTATCTATCCCGCCGCATTATTCGTATGGCGTGGGAAGACATTGGCTTGGCTGATCCAAGAGCCATGCAGATAGCCAACGATGCTGCCTTGACCTATGAGCGGCTTGGAAGTCCAGAAGGTGAGCTTGCACTTGGTCAGGCGGTCATCTATCTAGCTGTCGCTGCCAAGAGCAATGCTGGATACAACGCCTACAACCAAGCACGAGCCTTCGTGAAGCAAGACAAGAGCCGGGAGGTTCCTGTTCATCTTCGCAATGCTCCGACAAAGCTCATGAAGGAACTAGGTTATGGGCATGAATACCGTTATGCTCATGATGAACCCAATGCTTACGCTGCTGGTGAAACCTACCTGCCTGAAGGCATTGCAGAACCTAGCTGGTATCAGCCAGTGCCAAGGGGCTTGGAGATCAAGATCGGCGAGAAGCTCGCCATGCTGAAGAAGTGGGACGAGGAAGCTGGCGAAAAATAAGATTTTTCTGGAGGGGCGATGTCTGATTCATCAAACAATGAGAACTTGCAGCAAGAAGACCTCTTCTATGAGGACCGTTTTCTTGAAAGTTGGGCGGGTGCCATCGTCACCAATCCCAGCACGGCTATTGTCGAACTCGTTGCCAATTGTTGGGATGCCTACGCCACCGAAGTCAAGATAAGCTGGCCTGATCCAAAGACCCACAAGCAGTTCTCCATCTCGGACAACGGTAAGGGCATGACAAAGGCCGAATTCGATTACATCTGGCGTGCCATGTCCTATGACCGTATCGCCAAGGGTGGTGTCACAACCGCACCGCCACCAGGTGTAGAAGGTCTTCCGCGCTTCGTCTTCGGCAAGAATGGCAAAGGCCGATTCGCCAGCTTTTGCCTCGCCAAGAACTACCAGATCACCTCGATCAAAGACGGTCAGAAGTTCGTCTACAAGGTCAGCAGAACGCCCAACAAGCCGCTGATCACTGAACTTGTGGAGTTCGTTGAGAAGGATGTGGAGGGGCACGGAACGACTATCGTCGGTGACGGTGAGATCCGTCAAGTCAACCTCCCCGTAGAGCAAGCCAGAGAGCTTCTAGGTGGACGGTTCCTCGCCAATCCGTCCTTCAAGGTCATCCTGAACGGAACGCCGATTTCGTTTTCCGACATCAGCAAGTCGTCCCTGTCTATCGTGGATGTTGAGGTGCCCAGTTACGGTACGGTCAAGATCTACCACATTGACACTCGCAAGGCTGACAAGACGACGAAGCAGCATGGCATCGCGTGGTGGGTCATGAACCGTGCAGTGGGCGATTGCCGTTGGCGTGGCGCCGACGTTGAACGCATTCTTGATGGCAGAACCGAAAAGGCCAAGCGGTTCACCTTCATTGTTCAAGCTGACTTTCTGAACAAGGAAAACGCCGTCAAGGAAGACTGGTCAGGCTTCATTGAAAAGAACCCGGCATGGGAAGCAACCAGACCCATCGTTCAAGACAAGATTCGAGAGATCATTGACAACACCAGTGCTGCCGAACGCGAAGACAAGCGTAGTGCTGTTCTTGAGCGAGTCGGTCAGTCGGTCAACGCTCTTCCTCTTCTGAGCAAGGATCGTGTCACCACATTCGTCAATGAGGTTGTGGACACCTGCCCGAATTTCGGTGAGCAGGAGATCGTTCAACTGACTGGCATCCTGGCGAAGCTGGAGAAGAGCAAGTCGCAGTACGGTTTGCTAGAAATCTTGCACAACCAAGATCCGAATGATCTGGATGCCCTTCACGAAGTGCTTAGCCAGTGGACCATTGGCATGGCGAAGGTCGTCCTTGACGAAATCCAGGGCCGCCTGAAGGTCATCAACGAATTGCGGATCAAGATTCAGGTTGCTGGAATCGATGAGGTCAAGGAACTCCAACCGCTCTTTGCCAAGGGTTTGTGGATGTTCGGAGATAAGTTTGAGTCCATCCATTTCACGTCCAACAAGGGCATGACGACCGTCATCCGCGAGCTGTTTGACGGAAAGGCTGAAAAGGCTTCGTTGAACAGGCCAGACTTTGTGATCCGCGGTGATGGCAGCATCGGCTTCTACTCGCTGCCTTCCTACAACGAGGAACATGAAGAGGTGGGCGTGGGCCACCTTGTCATTGTTGACCTGAAGACCACCAAGCTTTCACTGGGGTCCAAGGAAAAAGAACAGATCTGGAAGTATGTGAAGGAGTTGAAGCAGAAGGGGTACATCCAGCCGGAGACGCGGGTGGATGGCTTCGTTCTTGGGGATCAGATTGAGAGTGGTGAGGGTGGCACCCGCACCGAAGACAACGACAGGGTGAAGATTCAGCCCTTGCTGTACAGTATCATCTTGAACCGGGCTGAACAGCGCCTTCTGAAGCTCTATGACAAGGTGAAAGAAGCCCCGTTCCTTGTGGCACAGCAGGAAGAGCTGTGCAAGTTCATTGAGCCCATTGCCGTGCAGCAGTCTGATTTCTTGGAGGCAGAGCCGGTGGTGGAAAAATGAACGCCTCCGTGAATTGGATCGCCGCCTACAACTACCTGTTCTTGGCCTTCAACAGCGAGAACCAAGCGCTGTATGTCGGCGGTTCTACGTTCTGCCGCATGTTGCAGCAGGTCGATCCTGGCTCTCCGAGCTACCAGCAATTGATTGCGTTGAGACAGCAGCAGGGTAAGTCCACCTCGCGAAAAGACTTCTACTGGGACTTGATTCAGAATCTGCCAGAAGAGCAACGTTTCCGCCTGTACCGCGTGTTTGTCGACCACGTTGAGCCTCACGACAAGGCTGCCGCTGACAACGTGCGGAACATCGTGTTTGGCGGTGGGCAGGCCGTGCCTGTCACGGTCGTTCCTGTTGATCTTTGGAACTCGGAGAAGCTGAACAAGAGCCTCAAGGACATTGACCAGGCTATCGATGCCCACCACTACAACCGGGCAACGACACTGAGCTACACGTGTCTTGAAGGGCTCTACAAGGCATACGCCTCGCAACCGTTCTGGGCCTATCTTGAAGGCGAGTTGAAGAAAGTCAAAGATGTGACTCATATCAAGTCTAGCGAGCCAGTGAAGGTAGCCGGTAAGGTCAGAAGTGCGGGTCTTGCCAATGAGCTGGCAGAGAAGTTCCTAAAGTCTTCTCAAAGGGTTGGTACTGAGGCCATAACGAAGAGAAATGAGCAAGTAGAAAAGCTGACCAGCCTCCTTAAGCCGAAGGTCGATGCTCATGAATCGGAAGAAAGTTAGTCTCAGACGCATTACTATCAATACAAAAAAGCACCCGATGAGGTGCTTTTTGCTCATTCTTGGGGCAGGTCAGTGCGACATTGCCAATACGCCAGTGAATAATTAATTTTTTCGGCAATCAGGGCAAGGTTCTGGCTACACGTTTAATTGAGCCAAGTCGGCATTCATTCAACTACTTCATAGCGAACCGACGCCTCGCCTTTCTTGATCCGCACGGATTGAATGCGGATCTGCCCGATCTCTCCCAGAGCGGCGACATGCGTCCCGCCACAAGGATAGGCGGGCAAATCCCCAAAGCCGATCTGCCGCAAACCGTCTTGCATCGCCATCACACAGGGCAGGTCCTGCGCCAGCAAGGCATTGCAACGGCGCTCCAGCTCCGCCGGCACCAGCTCTTGCGCCGCGACCTCTGTCGAGGCGGCCACGCCCATGACGCGTGCTTCTCCCGGCCAGTGGTGGGCCTTGGTCGGCTTCCATCCCAGTTCGGTCATGACCTGGCCAATCACATGTCCCGCCGAATGCAGCCGCGTATGCAGCTGGCGCGGCTGGGCGTCGACCAGTGCGACGGCTGGGCCGGGTGTGACGGGGGCAGTGGTGTAATGAACGACGCCGTCACTTTCACTGACCACGCGCAGTACCTCGGCTTCAGCGATCAAGCCCGTATCGCTGGGCTGGCCGCCGCCTTGCGGATGAAAGGGCGTGGCGGAGAGGCGGATGGCGTAGCGGCCATCGTCCTGCGGGGTGCAGTCCAGTACGTGGATGTCGGCGCGCAGGGCGCGGTCGGTGAGGTAAAGGCGTTCTGTCATGGCTAGGCTTTCCGATTGGCTGGCAGCAAGTGTCCTGCATTGTATCGATCGGCTGGAGTTGCGATAATCCAGCTCCTGAGCAAATGATCTTTGCACCATGAGCACAAATCAAAGCATCGCGCTGCTGAACGAAATGGCGGTTTTCGCCAAGGTGGTGGAGACCGGAAGCTTTTCGGAAGCGGCCCGCCAGCTGGGCGCCACGCCCTCAGCCATCAGCCGCGCCATCGCCCGGCTGGAAAAGGCCCTGGGCACCCAATTGCTGCAGCGGACCACCCGCAAGCTGCGCCTGAGCGAGAGCGGCCAGGACATCCACGCCCGTTGCCGCGACATGCTCAATGCGGCCCAGGCCGTACTGGCTGTCTCAGGCGCTTTCGACGCCGAGCCGCAGGGGCAGGTGAGGGTGAGCGTGCCCAAGGCGGTCGGGCATGCGCTGGTGCATCCGCATGTGCCGGATTTCCTGGCCGCGCATCCCAAGGTGGACGTGTTGCTGCGGCTGGAAGACCGCTATATGGACCTCATCGACGATCAGGTCGACCTGGCCATCCGCATCACCGATCATCCGCCACCGGGCCTGATGGGGCGGCGCCTGATGCGCATCGATCATCTGCTGTGCGCCACGCCGCACTACCTGGCCACTCACGGTACGCCAGCCCATCCCCAGGCCCTCAAGGAGCATAGTTGCATCTATCTCGGCGAATCGCCGGCGGATGCGCGCTGGCGTTTCCGCCGGCAGGGAAAGTCGGTCAATGTCGAGGTGCAGGGACGGTATGCGGCCAACCATACCGGCGTGCGGCTCGATGCAGTGCTGCGCCATCTGGGCATTGCCAGCCTGCCACATTTCATCGCCAGGCCGGCGCTGGAGGAGGGCAGTCTGGTGCAGGTGCTGCCGCAATGGAGCTTCAGGACGCACTACTGCGGCGAGCTGTGGGCGTTGTATCCCGCCACGCGCCATCTGCCGCCGCGCCTGAGCGCCTTCGTCCAGTTCCTGGCCCAGCGGCTGGCGCAGGAGCCGACGCTGGCGGGCGGCGGCAAGGCGGCGCGCTGAGGGGGCCTCAGGCGGCCGGGCGGCTCCAGACATGGAAGCTGCCTTCCATGGCCGACATGGCGGCGATCACGGTGCTGTAGTTCTGGTCGTTGTCATAGCCGGGCAGGCGCTGCTTCATGGCTTCCATCAGCGCTTCCAGGCCCTCGGCGTCGTTCGGGACCAGGATGCCCTTGATGCCTTCGGCGCTCTGGCCCGAGAGTATCCATTCGGGTTGCGGCAAGTGGCCTTCGCTGATGCGGATGGTCACGTCCTTGACCTCTGCCCAGGCGATGCCTTCGCGCTTGGCACCGCGCACCATGGTGCGGATTTCTTCGTCATCGAATGCGACGCTGATCTTGCGCGCCTGCTGCGCCGCCAGCCGGGCCGGCGAGAGCTCGGCGGCGCCCGGGGCCTGCACCTTCCAGTCGCTCTTGCGCGCCTTGGGCGGGACGAAACGGTTCTTGATCTGCTGGCCGAAGGCAAAGGCGGCGCCGAAGGAGAGGCCGGCGATCAGTCCGTAGAACAGGCTGGCGTCGTTGGACATGTAATGGATGCCGGCCCACAGGCCCAGGGTGAAGGTGGCTACCAGACCCAGCAGCGAAAACAGGACGGGGACGTCGCGCGGGGCGCGGGGATCTTGCGGTGCAGACATGGCGAAAGGGACAGGGTCTCTGGATGGCGGAATTGGCCGAATGGTAACCCGCCCGGATGGGCCCCGGATACCCCCGGCCAGTGCTGAAGTGGCATTTTCTTGCGAACTGGCATCGCTGGAGGCCCGTGGTGGCCGCCTGACTTGGTACAATCGCGGTTTCGAGCACCAAACCTATCGTATTTTCTTCCCATGATCGACATCCAACTCCTCCGTAAAGACATCGAGAACGTCGCGGCCCGCCTGGCGGCCCGCAAGTTCGTCCTGGACGTGGCCGGCTTCAATGCGCTCGAAGCCGAGCGCAAGCAGATCCAGACCCGTACCGAAGAACTGCAGGGCAAGCGCAACAGCCTGTCCAAGCAGATCGGCATGCTCAAGGGCAAGGGCGAAGACGCTTCTGCAGTGATGGCCGAGGTCAACGGCATCGGCGACGAGTTGAAGGCTTCCGCCACCCGTCTGGAAGAAGTGCAGCAGCAGATGAACCTGTTCCTGCAGGCCGTGCCCAACCTGCCGCACGAATCGGTGCCGGTGGGCAATGACGAGAGCGGCAATGTCGAGCTGCGCAAGGTCGGCTCGCCGCGCCAGTTCGACTTCGAGATCAAGGATCACGTCGATGTGGGCGCTGCGCTGGGCCTGGACTTCGATACCGCCACCAAGCTGACCGGTTCGCGCTTTGCCGTGCTCAAGGGCGGCATCGCCCGCCTGCACCGTGCGCTGGCGCAATTCATGCTCAACACGCACACGATCGAGCATGGCTACACCGAGTGCTACACCCCCTACATCGTCAATGCCGACAGCCTGCGCGGCACCGGCCAGTTGCCCAAGTTCGAGGCCGACCTGTTTGCGGCCAAGAAGGGCGGCCAGGAAGGCGAGGCCGAGAATGCCGCGCTGTACCTGATCCCCACCGCGGAAGTGCCGCTGACCAACTTCGTGCGCGACGAGATCGTGGCCGGTGATGCGCTGCCGATGAAGTTCACCGCCCATTCGCCTTGCTTCCGCTCGGAAGCCGGCTCCTATGGCCGTGATACCCGCGGCATGATCCGCCAGCACCAGTTCGACAAGGTGGAAATGGTGCAGATCGTCCATCCCGAGAAGTCTTACGAAGCGCTGGACGAGATGCTGGGCCACGCCGAGGCCATCCTCAAGAAGCTCGGCCTGCCGTACCGCGTCATCACCCTGTGCACCGGCGACATGGGCTTTGGCGCGGCCAAGACCTATGACATCGAAGTCTGGCTGCCGGCGCAGAACACCTATCGCGAGATTTCTTCGGTCTCCAATTGCGAAGCCTTCCAGGCACGTCGCATGCAGGCGCGTTTCCGCAATGCCCAGGGCAAGCCGGAACTGCTGCATACGCTCAACGGTTCGGGGCTGGCCGTGGGCCGCACCCTGGTGGCCGTGCTGGAAAACTACCAGCAGGCCGATGGCAGCGTTGATATCCCCGAGGCGCTGCAGCCCTACATGGGCGGCGTGATCCGGCTGGCCCCGGGTGCCTGACACCTGAGCATTCCCGCTGCGCTGCATGCAAAAGCGGCTGCCTCTGATTGAGGCAGCCGCTTTTTTTGCTGCGGACGGTGAAAACGTTTTCTTGATGGCGCTGGCTAGGCGTCCTTGAGTGCCCACGAGAAGGTTGCCGGGATGCGGCGCTCGATGAAGAGGCTGTTGCCGGGGATTTTCTTGGCTTGCTTCTTGGCCCGTGTGGCGGCCGAGGCGATCTGGTGTGGCGAGGAATATTGCGAGGGCTCGATCTTGACCGCACCTAGCGACACCGACACCAGCCGATGGAAGATCCGGTTGCCCTGGCGGTCGTCGGTGTAGTAGCCGCCGCGTTCGACGTCTTCGTCGTAGTAGAAGCTGCGGGTCTCGGCGTCGAAATTGTCCAGGATGCTGCGGCAGCGCTTTTCCCAGTCTTCGCTCTGGAACAGGATCAGGAAATCATCGCCGCCGATATGGCCGATGAAATCCAGTTCAGGATCGCAGGCCTGCTGCAGTACGCGGCCGGTGGCCTGGATCATGTCATCGCCCTTGCGGTAGCCGTAGACATCGTTGAAGGGCTTGAACAGGTCCAGGTCGCAATAACAGATGCAGAACTCCACGCCGCTTTGCAGCAGGTATTCGATGTGGTCGTTGATGGGCACATTGCCCGGCAATTGCGTGAGCGGATTGGCATGGCGGGCCGCGTCGATCTGCATCTGGGTGATCTCGCGCAGCAGGTCGTGGCCGGTGCCCAGGCCCATGTACTGGCCACGGTCGGTAATGATGAAGCCGTTGGAGAGGTGGTGCGATTCGGCATGCACCAGCAGGTTGGAGAGGTCCTGCAGGCTGGTGCTCTGCTCGGTCAGGATGGGATTGGGGTCCATAAAGAAGGCGCAGGACTTCTTGCCATACAGCTCGCGCCCGTACAGGCGGGCGAAGCGTTCGACCATGCTGTAGCGGTTGATCAGCCCGATCGGCAGGCCGTTGCTGACCACCGGCAGGGCCTGCAGCTGGGGATCGTTGACGAACATGTCGTAGACCGTGTCGTTGCTCACTTCGGGGCTGACGTAACGGGTCTCGCGCAACAGCTTGAAGACGGTGGCGTTGTGCTTGCCGGGGCCGTATTTCTTGGCGTCCAGCGGCACCTTGTCGCGGCGCAGGGTCTTGGTGACGTCATCCGAGATCGACACCGGTGGCTCCGGCAGCGGGCGCGAGATGTGATATCCCTGGCCGCAGGCGATGCCCAGGTCGCGGATGGTCAGCAGTTCGGCCTGAGATTCGATGCCTTCGGCGATGACGATGGAGCCGGACTTCTCGGCGATCTCCTGGATCGACCGGACGAACTGCAGCTTCATCGGGTCGTGGTTGATGCCCTGGACGAAGTGCATGTCCACCTTCACGTATTCCGGCTGCAATTCCGACCACAGGCGCAGGCTGGAAAAACCTTCGCCCAGGTCGTCGATGGCGATCTGGAATCCCATGTCGCGGTAATGCATGGCGGCATTGCGCAGTTGGGCGTAGTCGTAGGTGGGTTCGTTCTCGGTCAGTTCGATGATGATGCGCTGCGGGTTCACGCCCAGGGTATCGAGATAGCGCAGGGTTTCACCCTGGATCGCCTCGGGCTGCATCAGCGCCCCCGGCGAGACGTTGAGGAACAGGTTGCCCGGCAGGCCCAGCTGGGCGAAGCGGGTCAGCACGATGTGGCGGCACAGGTATTCCATCTGTACCGACATATTGTGTGCGCGCGCTACCTTGAACAGCGCCAGCGGCGAATGCAGGGGGGTATTGGAAGGGCCGCGGATGAGGCCCTCATAGCCCAGGATCTCGCCATTGCGCATGCGCACGATGGGCTGGAACAGGGCCGTTAGCTTGCGCTGGGCAATGATCTCGTGCAGCAGCGAGAGCATCGGGTCCTCGGTCCCGGACATCGTACCTCCCGCAGCGCGGGCGATCAGGTCGGCGACTTCAGCGCCGAGCGGGAAGGAAAGGTTGGAAAGGGGCGCCATCTGGCAGGTACCGGGTTGGAATGGTCGAAAGAACGGCAAATAGTTTACGGATGCTAGAAGTGATTTATGACAAGATGATGATGCCGGGCAGCTCTGCGCTAGGGGAGATGAAAATTCCTTCACCTACGTTGCGTGCTGGGGCGGCGTTATCAGGTGGACATTATTTTTTAAACTTTTTTTTGTGAAAATAGTTCCACTCTGAAAATAGTTCTGCTATAGTCGCTGTCTTTGCTGCACCACGCAGTGAAACGACCGAAGTTAACCGGAGAGGTGGCAGAGTGGTCGAATGTACCTGACTCGAAATCAGGCGTACGGTTTCCCGTACCGTGGGTTCGAATCCCACCCTCTCCGCCAGTTGGCTCACAAGTTATAGAAGTTGTTGAGATAAGGCTCTGATTTTTCAGGGCCTTATTTTTTTATCTGTCGCTTTGGCAGGCTGCTCGAGGGGAGTGGCCGGCTGTGCGACGGCATCATCATTGCCAGCGGCGCGTTCTCGTGGGGGGGGCGGGTCGCCAGGCTGTCATCCTTCCCGCCTTACAGGGCGATCCGCGCGGCCTTCGCTGGCGTGGTGGTTATTCACCCCTGCGCCAAGAAGCAGTGTCGCCGGCCCGCCGGCCTTGATATAGTCGTCCAACGCGTTTGCCTTCGTAGCGGATTCATCATGTCCCTGAATCGACTGTTCCGGCTCATTTCCATCGCCTTGCTGCTGCTGTTTTTGGCATTTGCAGTCTCGCTGGTCTGGACCGAGTGGAACAGCTATCGCAACGGCGCCAACAGCGTGCCGGCCTTGCGCACTTTCAGGTTGGCGCTGGTGGCGCTGGAAAAACTGTCGTCCGAGCGGGGGCCGGCCAATGCCTACATGGGCGCTTCGGCCAGCCAGAGGGAGGCTGTCGCCGACAAGCTCAAGAGCGCCCGGGCCGAGACCGACGCCGCCTTGGCAGCCTTGCGCCAGGCGCTGCAATCGCATGCCCGACTACGCCAGTCATGGTCGCTGGACAAGGTCAAGACGGTCCAGCAGGCGCTGGAGCCGGCGCGCGCCGCCATCGACCGTATCGGCCGCCAGCCTGAGGCCGAGCGCAATAATGTCTATGTACTCTCGGCCGTGGGCGGCATGGTCGACATGATTCCGCTGATGATCCGCGTGGCGTCCGAACTGAGCAGCGAAGTCGATCATGCCGATCCGGAGTTGCGCGAGGGGCTGGCCGCCATCCGTGCCGCCGCCAGCTTGCGCGAATACGCCGGGCAGGTCGGGTCGCGGTTTACGCCGGCCTTGATCGCCCATCGCAAGCTGACCCAGGACGAGGTCATCGAGATCGGACGGCTCTATGGCCGCATCGAGTTGCTGCGCGGTCTGCTCAATACCCAGATGGTTAGCTACGTCCAGCGCCCGGAGTTCGCCCGCGCGCTGGAGCTGGTGGATAAGCAATATTTCGACAATGGCTTCCAGTTCCTCGATTTCCTCTTGCAGACGGGTGTCGCCTCAGGCGACTACGGCCTGACGTCGGTGGACCTGTTCCGTTTCTACGTGCCACAGATGAAGTCCATCACCGACCTGCGCGATCTGCTGCTGGACGACATGATGGAGCAGGCCGAGCGCCACAACCGGCGCGCCCGCAACTACCTGCTGCTGGTGATCGCCGTAACGGTGGTGGCTTGCCTGTTCTTCCAGGTGCTGATGGTGCTGATCCGCCGCCGCGTGGTGCAGCCCTTGGTGCTGGCGACCGATCTGGTCTCAGGCCTCGTGGAGGGGCGGCTGGACCAGGAGATTCCGCAGCCCCGCTACGAGGACGAGATCAGCGCCATGATGCGGGCGCTTAAGGTGCTGCGCCAGCGCATGCGCGAACGCAACAGCCTGGCACGCGAGCGCGAGGCGCTGATCACGCAATTGCAGACCTCTTCCAATACCGATTTCCTGACCGGGGTCTTGAACCGCCGCGCCTTCTTTACCCATGGGCAGCAGCAGATGACCGTCGCCAAGCGCTACGGACGCGAACTGGCGGTGGTGCTGTTCGATATCGATCACTTCAAGCAGATCAATGATTCCTACGGCCACCAGGCCGGCGACGCCATCCTGCGCGGTGTGGCGCAGTCGGTGTCGCAACTCTTGCGCAAGGTCGATGTGCTGGCGCGTTACGGCGGCGAGGAATTCATCATTCTCCTGCCCGAATCCAGCCTGCTGCAGGCGGCTGCGGCCAGCGAAAAGCTGCGCGCGGCGCTGGCGGCGGGTGAATTCGAAATCGATGGTGGTCGCCGCATTCGTGTCACGGCCAGCTTCGGCGTAGCCGCCGAAAACGGCGGACCGGGGCTGGAGCATCTGATCAAGCAGGCCGACATTGCGCTCTACCGCGCCAAGAAGCTGGGGCGCAATCGCGTCGAGCTGGCCGGCGAGGAGGAGGGCGTGGACGGGGCGCCGTCCTGAGCCGTGGCTCAGGTGCTGTCGCGCTCCAGGATGGAGTAGCCCAGGTCGTGTACCGCCTGGTCCAGAGGATCGCCGTCGAAACGGGTCAGCAGCATCTCGGCCGCGGTGAGGCCGATCTGGTGTGCGCTGATCTGTACCGTGGTCAGCGCCGGCAGCACTTCGGTGGCAATCTCCAGGTTGGCGAAGCCGGCCAGCGCAATGCGCCCGGGGACGGCAACGCCGCGCCGTGCGCACTCCAGCACTGCGCCCGCAGCGATCACGTCATTGCTGAAGAAAGCGGCATCCACTTCCGGATGCTGGCTCAGCAGGCGGCCGATGGCTTCACGCCCAGCTTGCAGGAAGGCGCCCATGGGCATCACCAGATGCACGGGTTCGGCTGCGCCATGGTGGTGTAGCGACTCGCGCAATCCGGCCACCCGCGCCATCCCGCGCGGATCGTCGCCGCCCACGAAGGCCATGCGCCGATATCCCTTCTGGTACAGGTAGTCCCCCATGGCGCGGCCAGCGGCGTGATTGTCGAAGCCGGCCAGCATGTCGATGGGCGTGTCGGTCAGGTCCCAGGTTTCCACGACCGGGATGCCAGCCGCCTTCAAGCGCTGGCGGGTCATCGGTGAATGCTGTACGCCGGTCAGCACCAGGCCGTCCACGCGACGGCCGATGAAGGCTTCTACCAGTCCCGTTTCCGCCTCTTCCGAATAATTGGTCTGGCCCAGCAGCAACTGGTATCCCTGCATGCACAATTGTTCCGACAGCCCGCGCAGCGTCTCGGCAAAGATGGAATGGCTGATGGTGGGAACGATGGCCGCCACGATGCGGGTGCGCCGCGAGGCCAGTCCGCCGGCCAGCAGGTTGGGGATGTAGCCCATGCTGGCGATGAAGGCTTCGACGCGCTCGCGCGTGGCCGGCGAGACCTTTTCGGGGGTATTGATCACGCGCGAGACCGTAATGTGCGACACGCCGGCTGCGCGCGCGACGTCTTCCTTGGTGACGGCGCGCGTTGGCATGGCAGGGGGCTCGGGTTTGTGGCTCATCGTTGCGGTCTGTCAAAGAGGTTGCCGCAAGCATAACAGCAGCATGAGGGCGGTGCCCCTGCGGACATCCACAGGCAGTCGCTGGGCCGCCTTCTAATCGCGGTCATTGAAGGCCGAGATGTACGAGACCTGGAATACGCCGGACAAGGACTGCAGCTCATTGCGATGCAATTGCGCCAGGCGGTGCAGGTATTGCTCTCCCAGGGTGGTCAGGCGGACCTGGACCAGGCGCTTGTCGCGGTCATCGGGTGTGCGGGTGACCAGGCCGGCCTTCACGCAGCGTGTGACCAGCGCCACCACGCCGTGGTGCTGGGATTGCAGCCGCTCGGCCAGTTCGCTGATGCTGGCCCAGTCGCGGCCGGGAGATCCCTTGATGTGCAGCAGCAGCAGATATTGCAGGGGCGTGAGCCCCTCGCTCTGGGCCGCCTCTTCCGAAAAACGCAGGAAACGGCGCAATTGGTAGCGAAATTCCGACAGGGCTTCGAAATCATCCTTTTGCAGGCGGGATGGGCTTGTCATGGCTGCTGGCTCCATTCTTCGATGGAGGTGGAGGACGGCTCGGCAGCGGGGAATCGGGACATATATATCATCTTGTGATGTAATTGCGGTCTGGCTGGCGCAGCGGGTGGCGGTGCGCAGGGCCAATTCGTATGAAACGTCGTCGCGGAAATGGATATGCCGGATTCTATCTCGCTGTGGTTCAAAAGTTTTATTCCTGCCAAGGCCAATGTCGATCGCTTCGAGCGCATGCGCTCCTGCGCTGGCAGCCTCTTTGGCATCCTGCTGGTCGGTGTGGTCAGCTATGCGGTGCTGCCGCACAAGGCCGGCACGATCTGGTTGATTGCGCCCATGGGGGCGTCGGCGGTGCTCTTGTTTGCTGTGCCATCCAGTCCGCTGGCCCAGCCATGGTCCATCATCGGCGGCAACCTGTGCGCGGCGCTCATCGGCGTGACCTGCGCCAAGCTGGTGCCGGAGCCAGCCCTGGCGGCGGCCTTGGCCATTGCCCTGGCCATTGGTGCGATGTTCTATCTGCGTTGCATCCATCCGCCCAGCGGTGCGGTCGCGCTCACCGCAGTGTTGGGTGGGCCGGCGGTGCAGGCCATGGGGTACGGTTTCGTGCTCTCGCCGGTATTGCTCAATTCGGTGTTGCTGCTGGCCACGGCGCTGTTCTTCAACAATGCCAGCGGTCGCCGCTACCCGCATGCCCAGCAGAGTGCCGCGCCTCATCCGCACCATACGCGGGATGAATTGCCGATTACGCGGCTGGGCTTTTCCCATGAGGACCTGGACGAGGTGCTCAAGCGCTACAACCAGGTGCTCGACATCGGCCGGGATGACCTGGAAGAAATCTTCTTGCAGACCGAGATGCGCGCCTATCACCGCCGTTTCGGCCAGACCCTGTGCGCCTCGGTGATGTCGCGCGATGTGGTGGCGGTGGAGTTTGCCACCGGCCTTGATGAAGCCTGGCGACTCTTGCAGGCGCATCGCCTGCGCGCCTTGCCGGTCATTGATCGTGGTCGCCATGTCATCGGCATCATCAGCCGCAGCGATTTCCTGGAGCATGCCGGCGTGGAGGTGCATACCGGGCTGACGGCGCAATTGAGGGCGCTGTTGCATCGCGTGCCGCTGCTTCATTCCGACAAGCCTGAAGTGGTCGGGCAGATCATGAGCCGGCCCGTGGTGACAGCCCAGGTCGACACGCCGCTGCTGGAGCTGGTGCCGCGCATGGCCGATGGCCTGCATCAGATTCCGGTCGTCCAGGCTGACGGCAAGCTGGCGGGCATGCTGACCCAGTCGGACATGATTGCCGCCCTGTATGAAAAGAACCTGGCTGCTGCACGCAGCGGGCCGGGCTTGCGCAGTGCGGCTTGACAGGTGGCGCGGGGAGGGGGATTCTGCGGCGATGGCGGTGTGCGCCGCTGGAGCGAACACGTGAGGAGAAGCTGATGAGAACCAAGGCGTTGCTGATGGTGCTGTCGGCCATGCTGGTGCTGCAGGCTTGCCAGCGCCAGGAGGCCAATCCGCCCAAGCCGGTCACCTCGGCGCTGGAGGCTCAAATAGAGGCGGGTTGATCGGATGGCGGGCAGCTTGTAGCCTTGCTAGATATTTTTCTGGTGAATATCTGCTATTGCCACAATAAAGCAGACGTGATGGGCGGGGATGACTATAGTTGCACCTGTCTCCTCCAATCTCCTCCTTAAGAAATTGGATTCAAGCCCGCACCTCTTGGTCGCGGGCTTTTTTTTTGCCTTTTTCTTCTTCTGCCGTCGCGCTGAAATGATTGTCCCTTCCGGCATCAGGGCCGGGGATGCGCCGCTTCTTGGTAAGATGGCGTGTGCAGCGCCGGGATCCACGGGTGCGCTGCTTCCTGTCATTCGTTCAGAACACCTCAATGTCTTCAGCTTCCGTCTCCCCCTCGTCGCCCCAGTCCCTGCCTGAGCGGCCCGACACGCCTTGCGTGGCGGTCTGCTCCACGACCTTTGATGATGTCTGCCGCGGTTGCGGCCGTACCGTCGATGAGGTGGCGCAATGGGTCTTCATGGATGTGGACCAGCGTGAGCGGGTGTGGCAGCGTATCCTGGAGCAGGGTTACCCGCGTCGCAATTACTGAGGCGAGGCCAGTCCGAAAAAGCCTACGCCCGCCTGGCGCAGCATCGTGGTCAGGGCAATGAGCGGCAGGCCGGTGAGGGCAGTGGGGTCGTCGCTGCGGATGCTTTCCAAGATGGCAATACCCAGCCCTTCGTTCTTGGCGCTGCCGGCGCAGTCGTAGGGTTGTTCGATGTGCAGGTAGGCATCGAGCTCGGCGTCGGAGAGGTCGCGCATGCGCACCAGGGTTTGCACATTGCGGAGCTGGGCTGCCTGGGCGGCGTCAGGGCGGCGGCCATCCCACAGGCACAATGCGGTATGGAAGATCACTTCGCGTCCGCGCATCATCTGCAGTTGTCTCAAGGCATTGGCGTGATTGCCGGGTTTGCCGATCTGCTGCCCATCCAGGGTGGCCACTTGATCCGAGCCGATCACCAGGGCGGCGCCAGCGCGCGCGGCAATGGCGGCCGCTTTTGCGCGAGCCAGCCTGAGCGCAGTCGCTTCCGGCGTCTCGCCGGCGTGCGGCGTTTCATCGATATCCGGCGTCATGGTCTCGAAGGGCAGACCCAGGCGCTCCAGCAGTTGCTTGCGATACACCGAGCTGGAGCCCAGGATGAGGCGGGTGGTTGGAGCGGTGAGGTGGGAATGCGACATGGTCGGTGGCAGGAAGGGATGGGTTTGCGCGGCAATCGTGGTATTTGCCCGAAGATGGGCTCAGAAGCCTTTCATCAGGCCGCGTCAGGATATTTTTTGTGAGAAATTCGCAAACGCCGCGCTAAGGCTTTGACTGGTAAGGAAATTTTCTGTTATTATCGCAGGTTTTCCGGATTCTGCTTTGGCTATGAATGCATTTGTGATCGACGCGTTCGACTTCTGTCGGCTGAAACAGCAGGCACAGGGCGAGATTCCGGTTGCTGAATTAGGTCGTCTGGCGCAAGAGACGGTTGACCGTTCCGGCACGATTCGTTGGGCTCTGTCCGGCGATATCGACAAGCTGGGGCATGCTCAACTCAGTCTGGCAGTGTCGGGTGCAGTTAATCTGATCTGTCAGCGTTGCCTGACGGCATTGAATTTCGAGATTGATTCGAAGTCGCTGCTGGTATTGGCAAAAGATGAGGCCCAGGCCGACGCAATCGAAGAACTGATCGATGATGACGAGATCGATGTCATTGTCGGTTCGGCAGCCTTCGATGTGAACTACCTGATCGAGGACGAAGCGTTGCTGGCTCTGCCGGTGGCGCCCAAGCATGACAAGTGTCCCGAGGGCGGTGGTGCGGCGGTCGAGGCCAAAAGTGCTGAACGGGCTTCCCCGTTTGAGGTACTGAAGAAGTTGAAGCAGTAATTGTTTGGGGATGTCTGGCAGGTGCCGGGCAGCGGCACAGCGGGTTTACGGAAACCTGAATCCGGTGTGTTAAAATTTTCAATCTTAAGTAAGGTTTAGGAGTAATCATGGCCGTTCAACAGAACAAAAAGACCCCGTCCAAGCGCGGTATGCACCGTGCACACGACTTTCTGACTGCACCCCCGCTGGCTGTGGAGCCGACGACTGGTGAAACCCACCTGCGTCACCACATCAGCCCCAACGGTTTCTACCGTGGTCGCAAGGTGCTCAAGACCAAGAACGACGAGTAATCTCATTCATTGAGCTTGCTGTTTTTGGAGAAAAGCGGCGCAATGAGCTTCTGTTCAAGGAGGTTCATTTTGCGCCGCTTTTTTATGTCCGCGACATCCGTGTGCGGATCCGCCTGCCTGCTTGCGTGAACCTTCATCTGGCGCATTGTCCGAGTGTGCCTGTTTGAACGGTCTCTAAACTGCCTCATAATGTGGGCTGGCAAGGCTCTGAATCAAATCGATGACAATCAAAATTTCAATCGACTGCATGGGTGGCGATCATGGCCCGTCAGTCACTCTCCCGGCCGCTGCCTCCTTCCTCAAGCGCCAATCTGATGCGGAGCTGATCCTGGTCGGCCAGGAAGCCGTGCTGCAGCCGCTGCTGAAGAAATACAAGCTGGCTGGCGAAGCCCGCATCCGTATCCACAATGCCACCGAGGTGGTGACCATGGAAGATCCGGTCGAGGTGGCCCTGCGCCGCAAGAAGGATTCTTCCCTGCGCGTAGCCGTGACCTTGGTCAAGGACGGGCAGGCCCAGGCGGCCGTGTCGGCCGGCAATACCGGCGCGCTCATGGCGGTGTCGCGCTATGTCCTGAAGACCTTGCCGGGCGTTGATCGTCCGGCTATCTGCACCATCCTGCCCAACCAGAAGGATGGCCCCACCTACATGCTCGACCTCGGCGCCAATGTCGACTGCGAGCCACAGCATTTACATCAATTTGCACTGATGGGCTCGGCCCTGGTGGCGGTCATGGAAGGCAAGGCCAAGCCGACGGTGGGCCTCTTGAACGTGGGCGAGGAAGACATGAAGGGCAACGAGCTGGTCAAGGCGACTGCCGGCCTGCTGCGTGCCGATCATGAGAAGGGTATCCTCAACTTCTACGGCAACGTGGAAGGTAACGACATCTTCGAAGGCACCACCGATCTGGTGGTCTGCGACGGTTTCGTGGGCAATGTGACGCTGAAGGCCTCCGAAGGCCTGGGGCGCTTCGTCAAGCAGGTGCTCACCAGTGAATTCAAGAAGGGCCTGGTGAACAAGTTGGGCGCATTGATCGCCTATGGCGCCATCAAGGCGCTGTCGCGCCGGCTCAATCCTTCCCGTTACAATGGCGCCAGCCTGCTGGGCCTGAAGGGCCTGGTCTTCAAGAGCCACGGTGGCGCCGATGTGTATGCGTTTGAATGGGCTATCCGCCGCGCCTACGACGCGGCCAAGTACGATGTGCTGGCCCGTATTGCCGCCAGCATGGCGGAGCTGATGCCCCAGGGGCAGGGGCGCACGGCCGAGGTCGCAGCGGTGGCTTCCGAGCCGGCGCCGGTCTCGCTGGATCAACCGAACTAACAGAGCAAGAAGACGGCATGACCACTTACAGCAAAATCATTGGCACCGGCAGCTATCTGCCTGCCAAGCGCGTGACCAATCAGGAACTGGCGGCGCAACTGGCCGAGCAGGGCATCGAGACCTCGGATGAATGGATCGTCACGCGTAGCGGTATTTCCGCGCGCCACTACGCCGAGCCCGCCGAGCTCTCCAGCGACCTGGCGCTGCAGGCCGCGCAGCGCGCATTGCAAGCCGCAGGCCTGCAGCCCAATGATATCGACCTGATCATCATGGCCACTTCCACCCCGGATCACCTGGGTGGCTTCCCCAGCACCGCCTGTGTGGTCCAGCGCAAGCTGGGCATCACCAACGGCGCGCCGGCCATGGACGTGCAGGCGGTGTGCAGCGGCTTCGTCTATGCCATGTCGGTGGCGGACAGCTTCATCAAGTCGGGCGCCCACAAGAACGTGCTGGTGATCGGCGCCGAAGTGTTCTCACGCATCCTCGATTTCAAGGATCGCACTACCTGTGTGCTCTTTGGCGACGGCGCCGGCGCCATCGTCATGAGCGCCTCGCAGGAGCCCGGCGTGCTGGCCACCAAGCTGCACGCCGATGGCAGCCATGGTCACATCCTGTGCGTGCCAGGCAGCGTCAACAATGGCGCCGTTGCTGGCAGCGCCTATCTTTACATGGATGGTCCGGCGGTGTTCAAGCTGGCGGTGTCCTTGCTGGACAAGGTGGCGCGCGAGGCGCTGGAAGCGGCCAACATGCAATCCACCGACGTGGATTGGCTGGTGCCGCACCAGGCCAATATCCGCATCATGCAGGGCACGGCCAAGAAGATGGGCCTGCCGCTGGAAAAGATGGTCGTCACCGTTGCCGAACACGGCAATACCTCGGCTGCCTCCATTCCGCTGGCGCTGGACCAGGCGGTGCGCGATGGCCGCATCCAGCCTGGCCACACCGTCATGATGGAAGGCGTGGGCGGCGGCTTCACTTGGGGCGCCGTGCTGGTGCGCATGTAAGCAGGGCGGGGCGGTTCATCGAGCCGCCTTCCGTCGCATGGCATTTTTATCCAACTTCAATCACATCCAAGCATGACAACATTTGCTTTCGTTTTCCCGGGCCAAGGTTCTCAGGCCATCGGGATGCTCAATGGTTTTGCCGACAATGAAGTCGTTCGCCAGACCGTCGCTGAAGCTTCCGATGCATTGCAGTTCGACCTGGGCAAGCTCATCGCCGAAGGCCCCAAGGAAGACCTGGACCTGACCACCAACACCCAGCCGGTCATGCTGACGGCTGCAGTAGCCTTCTACCGCGCCTGGCTGGCAGCGGGCGGCAAGGCGCCGGCGCTGGTCGCCGGCCACAGCCTGGGTGAATATTCGGCGCTGGTCGCCGCCGGCGTGATCGCCTTCAAGGATGCCGTGCCGCTGGTGCGCTTCCGCGCCCAGGCCATGCAGGAAGCCGTGCCGGTCGGGCAGGGCGGGATGGCGGCCATTCTCGGTCTGTCCGATGAGGACGTGCGTGCGGCCTGTGCCGAAGCCGCCCAGGGCGAAGTGGTCGAGGCCGTCAACTTCAATGCGCCGGCCCAGGTCGTGATCGCTGGTCACAAGGCTGCGGTCGAACGCGCCTGCGACATCGCCAAGGCCAAAGGCGCCAAGCGCGCGCTGCCGTTGCCGGTGTCGGCGCCGTTCCACTCGTCGCTGCTCAAGCCCGCATCGGATCGTCTGCAAGCCTACCTGGCCAATGTCGCGTTTTCCGCGCCGCAGATCCCATTGATCAATAACGTCGACGTCGCCGTGGTCAATGATCCGGCTGCCATCAAGGATGCGCTGGTGCGTCAGGCTGCAGCACCCGTGCGTTGGGTCGAGACCGTGCAGAAGATGGCCGCCGAGGGCGTGACCCATCTGGTTGAATGCGGTCCTGGCAAGGTCCTCACGGGTCTGACCAAGCGCATCAATGGCGAGCTGGTGGGTGAAGCCATCGTCGACCAGGAATCCCTGAACAAAGTATTGGAGTCGCTGAAATGAGTGCACAGAATCTGCAAGGCCAGGTCGCCCTGGTGACCGGCGCATCGCGCGGTATCGGCCGCGCCATCGCTACCGAACTGGCCCGCCAGGGCGCCAAGGTGGTTGGTACCGCCACCTCCGAGTCGGGCGCAGCCGCGATCACCGAGTACCTGGCTGCGCTGGGTCCGGAAGCCGGCCGCGGCGCGGTCCTGAACGTCAATGATGCCCAGGCCAGCGTGGCGCTGGTGGAGCAGGTGCAGAAGGACTTCGGTTCCCTGTCCATCCTGGTCAACAACGCCGGTATCACCCAGGACCAGTTGGCCATGCGCATGAAGGATGAGGAATGGGACAGCGTCATCGCCACCAACCTCACCGCCGTCGGCCGCCTCTCGCGCGCCGTGCTGCGTGGCATGATGAAGGCCCGCACCGGTCGCATCATCAACATCACCTCGGTGGTGGGCGAGGCCGGCAATCCTGGCCAGATGAACTATGCCGCCGCCAAGGCGGGCGTGGCCGGCATGAGCCGTGCGCTGGCCCGCGAGATCGGCAGCCGCAATATCACTGTCAACTGCGTGGCCCCCGGTTTCATCGATACCGACATGACCCGCGCCTTGAACGAGCAGCAGTCCGCCGCCATCTTGCAGCAGATCCCGCTGGGCCGCCTCGGTGCGGCCGAGGAGATCGCCTATGCTGTAGCCTTCCTGGCCTCGCCGCAGGCGGCCTACATCACCGGCACCACGCTCAATGTCAATGGCGGCATGTACATGGGTTAAGTAAGTCTTGAGGGCTTGATTCAAGTCCTTTTGACGACTTTTGTTTGAAGTTAAGCTGCACTTGGCGCAATCTTGCCAGGAATAGTTAAAAGTAAATTTTCCGCGCGCAAACCTGCTAAAATGCGCGCACTTTTGTAACCTATCATCCCTCTGGAGGAACACTATGTCCGATATCGAACAACGCGTGAAGAAGATCGTCGCTGAGCAACTGGGCGTCGCCGAAGCCGACATCAAGAACGAATCGTCGTTCGTGGACGACCTGGGCGCCGACTCGCTGGACACCGTCGAGCTGGTCATGGCACTGGAAGATGAGTTCGAAATGGAAATCCCCGACGAACAAGCCGAAAAGATCACCACCGTGCAACAGGCGATCGATTACGCCAAGTCGCAAGTCAAGGCCTGATAAGGGCTTTGGTCAAAGTTTCAGGAGAATTGCTTGAGCCGCACTCGTGAACGTCGTGTAGTCATCACCGGCCTGGGATGCATCTCGCCTGTCGGCAACAACGTCGCCGATACGTGGAGTGCCATCAAGGAAGGCAAGTCCGGCATCGCTACCGTCACCAAGTTCGACGCAACCCCCTTCACCACGCACTTCGCCGGTGAAGTCAAGGGCTTCAATATCGAGGATTACATCCCCGCCAAGGAAGCGCGTCATATGGATACCTTCATCCACTATGGCATGGCCGCCGGTATCCAGGCCATGCAAGACAGTGGCCTGACGGTAACGGATGAGAATGCCGAGCGCATTGGCGTCATGATCGGTTCGGGCATCGGCGGCTTGCCGCTGATCGAAGAAACCCACGCCGAACTGACCAACCGTGGTCCGCGCCGCATCAGTCCCTTCTTCATCCCGGCCTCGATCATCAACATGATCTCGGGCAACTTGTCCATCAAGTTCGGCCTGAAGGGTCCCAACCTGGCGATCGTCACCGCCTGCACCACCGGCCTGCATTGCATCGGCTCCGCCGCGCGCATGATCATGTACGGTGATGCGGATGTGATGGTGGCCGGCGGCGCCGAATCCAGCGTTTCGCCGCTGGGCATCGGTGGTTTCGCTTCGGCGCGCGCCTTGTCTACCCGCAATGATGATCCGGCGACTGCGTCCCGTCCCTGGGACAAGGATCGTGACGGCTTCGTGCTGGGCGAGGGCGCTGGCGTGATGGTGCTCGAAGAGTACGAGCACGCCAAGGCCCGTGGCGCCAAGATCTATGCAGAACTGCTCGGCTTCGGCATGAGCGGCGATGCTTACCACATGACTGCGCCCAATCTGGATGGTCCGCGTCGTTGCGTGCTCAATGCACTGCGCGATGCCGGCGTGAACCCGGATGAAGTGCAGTACCTCAACGCGCACGGCACGTCGACCCCGCTGGGGGACAAGAACGAGTCGGACGCGATCAAGGCCGCTTTCGGTGACCATGCTTACAAGATGGTTGTCAATTCGACCAAATCCATGACCGGTCACCTGCTGGGTGGCGCCGGTGGCCTGGAAACGGTGTTGACCGTGCTGGCAGTACACAACCAAGTGTCGCCGCCGACGATGAACATCTTCAACCAGGATCCGGAATGCGATCTGGATTACTGCGCCAACCAGGCGCGGGACATGAAGATCGATATTGCCGTCAAGAACTCTTTCGGGTTCGGCGGCACCAACGGTACCCTGGTCATCGGCAAGATGTAAAATGCATGACCCGGCTTCCCTGCGGAAGCCGGGTTTGTCGTTTTAATGGCGCACATTGCGCACTTCGCGCCCGGGCCTCTCATGTCGATAGCTGTCTCTGCGGATATCAAACCTTCCCGCCTGCTTCTGCTGGTCACTGGTTTCGCCTGCCTGTGCGTGGCGTTGACCGGCGTCCTGCTGTGCGTGTGGCTGCCGGGATCGTGGTCCTGGCCCGCGCGTATTGCACTGGCGCTGGCTTGCATTATCGCCGCCGGCGTGGCGCTGCTGACGGTGTTGCGCGAGCGCAAGACCATCTGGCTGCATATTTCCGGCACCGGGCAGATTCGCGTGGTGGAACATCTGCTGACCGCCTCGAGCCGCGCCAAACCGCAAGTCATGAGCGCCGGACTGGCGCAATTGCTGGCCGGCAGCACGATCTGGCCCGGCATGCTGTTTTTGCGGCTGCGCCTTGAAAGCGGCAAGACCCGCACTATCCCCGTCCTGTCGGATTCTGTTTCCGAAGATACATTCCGCGCACTTTCCGTGGCATGTCGTTGGCTGATCAGTCACAATACGGCCAAAGCCAGGATGCTGGAAAAGTAAGGTCGGCAGACTTGAAAATTGCCGAGGTGGAAGCATCTGCCTCTGGCAATGACGATAAAACAATACTGCCATAAAAAACAAGGAACCCGGTTTGACGACAGAACGCGAAATAGACCAGCAGCTTGTTGAGCGCGTCCAGCGTGGCGACAAGAAGGCGTTCGAGCTATTGGTGGTCAAGTACCAACGCAAGCTGATGCGCCTGGTCTCGCGGCTGGTCCGCGACCAGGCTGAAGCCGAGGATGTGGTGCAGGAAGCCTTCATCAAGGCTTATCGTGCGCTGCCGCAATTCCGTGGCGATTCAGCTTTTTATACCTGGCTCTACCGTATTGGTATCAATACCGCGAAGAACTATCTGGTCACCATGGGCAGAAGGGCGCCCACATCGACTGAAGCAGATGCAGAAGAAGCGGAAACTTTTGACGATGCAGACCATCTGAGGGACATCAACACTCCAGAGTCGATGTTGGCCACCAAGCAGATTGCTCAGACGGTCAACGTGGCGATGGAAGCATTGCCGGAAGAATTACGTACTGCCATTACGTTGCGCGAGATCGAGGGGTTGAGCTACGACGAAATTGCAGATGCGATGAATTGTCCGATCGGCACCGTGCGCAGCCGTATTTTCCGCGCCCGGGAAGCAATTGCCGAGAAGTTGCGTCCACTGCTGGATACGGCAGCGGACAAGCGCTGGTGATGCAGCCGCAAGGCTGTTGTTGAAAAAGCAAAATAACAAAGCGGGATATGGAACTAAGATATTTGCCGGGTGACTGCTCATGGATACCAAAGTAACGACCAGAGAACAGACCTCAGCCCTTGCCGATGGCGAGCTGAGTGCTGAAGAAATGACCATTGCCCTCGCGGGTCTGCGTTCCTCCCAGGATGCGCAGCAGGCGTGGGAAGACTATCATCGCATTGGCGAGGTGCTGCGTTCGGAGGAGATGGATGTTCCCCTGAGCGCCGGTTTCTCCGCGCGCATGAGCGCCTTGCTGGATGCCGAACCGACTATCATTGCACCGCAAGCGACGGCCGCAGAGGCTGCTCCTGCGGCGCAGCCGGCCGTGGCCGTGCAGGCTGCCAAGGCGGCAGCCAATGGCGATCATCGCGCCGCCCGTCCGGGGCGCCTGGTGCGCTTCTTGATGCCCAGTGCGGCTGCCGCAGCAGCTGCCGTGGCCGCTGTCTTCGTGGCCATGCCGCAGCAGCAGGCCATGGTGACTGCCGACGCCAAGGCGGTTGCGCCGGTCAGCCAGGTGGCCGTGGCGCCGGTCAATGTGCCTTCGGCGATTGCCACGGTGTCCACCACCAATGCCAATCCCCAGAACGTCACCCAGGTGAGTTCGCTGGCCCAGCAGGGTGAAGTCAAGCGCGATCCGCGCATTGACGACTACCTGTTCGCCCATCAGCGTTTCTCGCCCTCCTACAGCTCGGCGCAATACGCCCGTTCCGCAGCCTTCTCCACTGACGCTGACAAGTAATATGCGTCAAACGGGGCGTCTGTTAGGCGTACTGTGCTTGCTTCCCGCGTTGCTCTTGCCATCCGCCCATGCGGCGGATGGCGAGCAGGCTTCCGCTTCTTCCTCGCTGATGGCGCAATTGCAGAAAATGCAATCGTCCGCCCAGCACCTGAATTATTCCGGTAGTTTCGTCTATCAGCAGGCTGCGCTGATACGCAGTTCACGTGTCACGCATGTGGTCGTGGGCAAGAATGAGCTGGAAAAACTCGAATTGCTCGACGGCAAGCCTGCTGAATTCATCCGCAGTAACGACGAAGTGGCCAGTTATTTGCCGCAATCGCGTACGATCCTGATGGAAAAGCGCGTCACCCGTGACGTCTTTCCCGCCATTGTCGATGTCCGGCCGCAGGAATTGGGTGCGCAATACCGTCTGCGTGCCGGTAGCGACGAGCGCGTAGCCGGGCGCGATTGCCAGGTCGTCGTGCTGGAGCCGCGCGATAAACTGCGTTATGGCTACCGCTTCTGGACCGACAAGGCCACTGGCTTGCTGCTGCGCGCCCAGACGCTGGATGGCCAGGGCGAAGTGATCGAGCAGATTGCCTTCACCCAGATCGAGATCGGCGGGATTGATCGCGCCCGGGTCAGCCCTAGCTACAAGGACACGCATGGTTGGCATATCGAAAAGGCCGTCATGACGCCCATCGAGCTGCCACAGTGGCAGGTCACGCCGCCGCCCGGGTTTCGCAAGATCCAGCAAGTGCGTCGACTGATGGCTGGGAGTGCGGCCGAAGGTGCGGCGCCGGCCCAGAACAGGGCCGCCGAGCGTGAAGTGTCGCAGATCGTGTTTTCCGATGGCCTGGCCGCCATCTCGGTGTTCATCGAGCCGGGCAGCCCGGGTCGTGAGGAGGGCAGCGCCCAGCAGGGCGCCATGCATATCCTCGGGCGTCCCCAGGGGGACTACTGGCTCACCGTGGTGGGGGAAGTGCCGGCGGCCGCGATCCGGCAAGTGGCTGATTCCATAGAATTGAAATCCAAATAAAAGAGACTGTTGCAATGACACCCTTGAAGACTACCCTTGCCAGCGCCTTGCTGGCCGCTTCCGTATTTGTTGCCGCCCCCGTCGCGCTGGCCGCTCCGCCAGTGGCGTCGCCCGCTGTGGCTGCCTTGCCGGACTTCGCTGATATCGTCGAGCGCACCGGTCCGGGCGTGGTCAATATCCGCACTACCGAACGCGTGCGCCAGAATGCCCAGGGGCAGGGCGGTGTCGATGATCCGGAGATGCAGGAATTCTTCCGCCGCTTCTTCGGCATCCCCATTCCACGCCAGCAACAGCCTGGCACTCCGCGCGGCAATGGCAAGCAGGGTGGTCAAGGGCAGCAGGAGGAAGTGCCGCGCGGGGTCGGCTCGGGCTTCATCATTTCGGCCGATGGCTTCATCATGACCAACGCCCACGTGGTCGAGGGCGCCAGCGAGGTCTATGTCACCCTGACCGACAAGCGTGAATTCAAGGCCAAGATCGTCGGCTCCGATACCCGCACCGACGTGGCCGTGCTCAAGATCGATGGCAGCAACCTGCCGCGCCTGAACATGGGCGACTCCGACAAGATCCGCGTGGGTGAATGGGTGCTGGCCATCGGTTCGCCCTTCGGCCTGGAAAACACGGTCACTGCCGGCATCGTCTCGGCCAAGGCCCGTGACACCGGCGATTACCTGCCGCTGATCCAGACCGACGTGGCCGTCAATCCGGGCAACTCCGGTGGTCCGCTGATCAACCTCAAGGGCGAGGTGATCGGCATCAATTCGCAGATCTATAGCCGCTCCGGCGGCTTCATGGGGATTTCCTTCGCCGTGCCCATCGACGAGGCGCTGCGTGTGGCCGATCAGTTGAAGGCCAGCGGTCGCGTGACCCGTGGCCGTATCGGCGTGCAGATCGGTGAGGTGACCAAGGATGTCGCCGAATCGCTGGGGCTGGCGCGTGCTCAGGGCGCGCTGGTGCAGCGGGTCGAGGCCGGCGGCCCGGCGGAGAAGGCGGGGCTGGAGGCCGGTGACATCATCCTCAAGTACAACGGCGCCGCTATTGAGCGTCCCAGCGACCTGCCGCGCATGGTGGGTTCCACCAAGCCGGGCGCCAAGGCGACCGTCAGCATCTGGCGCAAGGGCAGTGCGCGTGACGTCAGCGTGACCGTGGTCGAGCTGGAAGCCGACAAGCCCAAGCAGGCCGAAGAGAAGAAGGCCAAGCCTGACAACGCGCCCAATTCCCTGGGTCTGGTGGTCAGTGACCTGTCCGATGCCCAGCGCAAGGAACTGAAGGTCGATAACGGTGTGCTGGTCGAGGCCGTCAATGGTGCGGCTGCCGCGGCCGGCATCCGCCCGGGAGACGTCATCCAGCGCCTCAACGAAGTGGATGTGAAGGACGCCAAGCAGTTCGCCCAGCTCGTCTCCAAGCTGGACGCCAAGAAGCGCGCCGCCGTCCTGGTGCGTCGTGGCGATTCTTCGCAGTTCGTGCCGCTGCGCCCCAACGGCGGTAACTGATCCCTCGCAGCCCCAGGTGGGCTTGTGACGTCGAGGCTGCGATTCCGCGTGGATCGCAGCCTTTTTCCATCCTATTATCCGCTTGTAATTTTTTATGTCCCTCACCTCGTCTCCGAACCCTTCCGGTTCCGATGCCCTGCAGTTCCTGATCTATTCGCGCAGTTACTGCCATCTCTGCGAAGACTTGCGAGAGGCCTTGCTAGCCGCGTTGGGGGAGACGGCAGCCCGGGTCGAGATGGTGGATGTGGACGCCGACGCCGCGCTGGTGGCGCAATATGACGAGCTGGTCCCGGTGCTGATGGGGTGTGACCGGGAGGGGCGGTGGGTGCAGCTGTGCCACTACCATCTGGATGAGGCGGCCTTGCGCAAATTTCTTGCTTCACGGTAATTGAGCCCGCGCGTAGGCTGATGCTTTTCGGTGCGCCGACGCGCCAGCCTGCACCGGAAAGTCGGGCTTGTCCCTGTGAATTCCGGTAAAATGCCGGGTCGAATAAGCTGTTGCAAAGGCGCTCGGCTGGGCAAAGCCCGCTACTGAGCGCCTTTTTTCATCGTTTCCAGTCTGTTAATGAACAATATCCGTAATTTCTCGATCATCGCCCACATCGATCACGGCAAGTCCACGCTCGCCGACCGCATCATCCAGTTGTGCGGGGGCTTGTCCAACCGCGAGATGGAAGCTCAGGTGCTGGATTCGATGGATATCGAGCGCGAGCGCGGCATCACCATCAAGGCCCAGACCGCAGCCCTGGCCTACAAGGCCAAGGATGGCCAGATCTACAACCTCAACCTGATCGATACCCCGGGTCACGTCGACTTCAGCTATGAAGTCTCGCGCTCGCTGTCGGCCTGCGAAGGCGCGCTGCTGGTGGTCGACGCCTCCCAAGGCGTGGAAGCGCAGACAGTGGCCAATTGCTACACCGCCCTGGACCTGGGCGTGGAAGTGGTGCCGGTCTTGAACAAGATCGACCTGCCCTCCGCTGATCCCGACAACGCCAAGAGCGAGATCGAAGACGTGATCGGCATCGACGCCTCCGACGCCACTCCTTGCTCGGCCAAGACCGGTCTGGGCGTGGAAGACGTGCTCGAAGCGATCGTGGCCAAGGTGCCGGCCCCCAAGGGCGACCCGGATGCACCGCTGCAGGCGCTGATCATCGATTCCTGGTTCGACAACTACGTCGGCGTGGTCATGCTGGTGCGCATCGTCAACGGCACCTTGCGTCCCAAGGACAAGATCCTGCTGATGGCCACCGAAACCCAGTACCTGACTGAAAGCATCGGCGTGTTCACGCCCAAGTCGCAATCGCGTGAATCCTTGTCGGCAGGGCAGGTCGGTTTCGTCATCGCCGGTATCAAGGAACTGAAGTCCGCGCGCGTGGGCGATACCATTACCCTGGCCGGCAAGCCCGCCCCGGCGCCGTTGCCTGGCTTCAAGGAAGTGCAGCCGCAGGTGTTCGCGGGCCTGTTCCCGGTGGAGGCCAACCAGTACGACGCCCTGCGCGACTCGCTGGAAAAACTGAAGCTCAATGACGCTGCCCTGATGTACGAGCCGGAAGTCTCGCAGGCGCTGGGCTTCGGCTTCCGCTGCGGCTTCCTGGGCCTGTTGCACATGGAAATCGTGCAGGAACGCCTGGAGCGCGAGTTCGACATGGACCTCATCACCACCGCGCCGACGGTGGTGTACGAAGTGCAGCAGCGCGACGGCACCCTGCTGATGGTGGACAACCCGTCCAAGATGCCGGAAGTGTCCAAGATCGAAGAAATCCGTGAACCCATCGTCACCGTCAACCTGTACATGCCGCAGGAATACGTGGGCTCGGTCATCACCCTGTGCACGCAGAAGCGCGGCATCCAGATGAACATGAGCTACCACGGCAAGCAGGTGCAGCTGACCTATGAAATGCCGATGGCCGAGATCGTGCTGGACTTCTTCGATCGCCTCAAATCCACCTCGCGTGGCTATGCTTCCATGGACTATGAGTTCAAGGAATACCGCGCCGCCGACGTGGTCAAGGTGGACATGCTGATCAACAGCGAAAAGGTCGATGCGCTGGCCATCATCGTGCACCGTGCCGCCGCGCAGATCCGTGGCCGTCAGGTGGCGGCCAAGATGCGCGAACTGATCCCGCGCCAGATGTTCGACGTGGCCATCCAGGCCGCCATCGGCGCCACCATCATCTCGCGTGAAAACGTCAAGGCCATGCGCAAGAACGTGCTGGCCAAGTGCTACGGCGGCGACATCTCCCGTAAGCGCAAGCTGCTGGAAAAGCAGAAGGCCGGCAAGAAGCGCATGAAGCAGGTGGGCTCGGTCGAAATTCCGCAGGAAGCATTCCTGGCAATCTTACAAGTGGAAGACAAATAACATGCAGGCTTTGTTGGGCAACTTCGCACTGATTCTGTTCGTGCTGATGCTGGTGACCGGCGTGATCTGGTTTGCCGATACCTTCTTCCTCTCCAAGCAGCGCCGCTCCCGCGCCGACGCCGCCCTGGCCGAGTTCGACGCCCGCGTGGCGCGCGACGAGGCGCAAGGCATCAAGCGCGATGGCAGCGTCGCCAGCAGCCGCGCCGACCTGCAGGCCCATCACCTGAAGCAGCCGGCCTGGATCGAGTATTCGGGCAGCTTCTTCCCGGTGATCGCGCTGGTGTTCTGCCTGCGCTCCTTCCTGTACGAGCCGTTCAAGATCCCGTCCAGCTCCATGGTGCCGACCCTGCTGGTGGGCGACCTGATCCTGGTGAACAAATTCACCTACGGTATCCGCCTGCCCATCATCAACAAGAAGATCGTCGAAGTGAACCAGCCGCAGCGTGGCGACGTGATGGTGTTCAAGTACCCCAAGGACATGTCGGTGGACTACATCAAGCGCGTAGTGGGCGTGCCTGGTGATAAAATAGTCTATAAAAACAAGCGCTTAACGGTTAATGGTGAACAAATTTCTTATAAAGCGCTGCCGGATTATCTGGACGAGGAAAATCTGACGTACTATAAGCAGTGGCAGGAAAACCTGACCGGCGTGGAGCACAAGATTCTGACCGATGAGCGCGCTCCCAACTTCGTGCCCAATCCCGATGCCTTCCCGCATCACGAGCTGTGCACCTACAACGCCGAAGGTTTCGCCTGCACGGTGCCGCCGGGCGAGTACTTCATGATGGGCGACAACCGGGACAACAGCCTCGACAGCCGCTACTGGGGCTTCGTGCCGGACCAGAACATCGTCGGCAAGGCCTTCTTTGTCTGGATGAACCTGGGCGATATCAAGCGGATCGGCAGCTTCCACTAAGAGCGCGCCGCATCCTGGTCCAGCAGCTTTCGTAGTTTCCGCAGTTTCCATTTGGCAACTTTGCATTGTGGAGGCAGACCCGGAGCAGTTTTCAGCTTTGCTTTGAACCGATCCCGCTGACTGGTCAGGCTGGTAATCCCCGACAATCGCGCCGCTGCGCGCCGGGGCGGCAGACTGAATGACGGATGAAAAAATGGATCCTCAACTCTTGCAACAACGGCTAGGCCACACTTTCAAGGATGCTTCGCTCTTGCAGCAGGCCTTGACCCACCGTAGCCATAGCGCCTTGCATAACGAGCGGCTGGAATTCCTCGGCGATTCGGTGCTGAACTGTGTGGTGGCCTCGCTGCTCTTCGAACGTTACGACAAGATCGACGAGGGCGACCTCTCGCGTCTGCGCGCCAACCTGGTCAAGCAGCAATCGCTGTACGAGATCGCCCAGCGGCTGGAGTTGTCGCAATTTCTGCGCCTGGGCGAGGGCGAGCTCAAGTCGGGCGGTTTCCGCCGTCCCTCCATCCTGGCCGATACCCTGGAGGCGCTCTTTGGCGCCATCTTCCTCGATTCCGGCTTCGAGGCCGCGCGCGCAGTGATCCGCTCGCTCTACGTGCCCGTGCTGGAACACGTCGATCCACGCACCCTGGGCAAGGACGCCAAGACGCTGCTGCAGGAATTCCTGCAAGGCAAGAAGATCCCGCTGCCGCAGTACAACGTCATCGCCACCCACGGTGCTGCCCACAGCCAGGAATTCGAGATCGAGTGCCTGGTGCCCAAGCTGGACATCCAGGTCTTCGGCACCGGCGGCAGCCGGCGCGCAGGCGAGCAGGCCGCTGCCAAGCTGGCGTTGGAGGCGGTGCAACTGGCCCTGGCCAAGACGCCCTCGGCCGGCCGCAAGCCGCGTACCCGTACTACCCAGTTGAAGCTGGCCGGCATTGCCACCATCCAGCCGGATGCGCCGGAGCACGAAGGCGGCAAGGGGAATCGCCCCGACGCCCCTCCAGCCAGCACCGGCAAGCCGGCCAAGCCTGCCAAGGAGCAGAAGAGTGCTTCTGCAACTGCCCGCAGCGAGGCCAAGAATACCAGCGACCGCCCTGAAACGGCCGCGGCAGAACCCATTTCGGCGGCTTCATCCGCCACGCAATCCAGAACAGCATGACAGATTCCCCCATGGCCGACGACGCGTCGGCGCAGACCCCCGATAGCGATTACCGTTGCGGCTACATCGCCATCGTCGGTCGTCCCAACGTCGGCAAGTCGACCCTGATGAACGTGCTGGTCGGCGCCAAGGTCAGCATCACCTCGCGCAAGGCCCAGACCACGCGCCACCGCATCACTGGCATCCAGACCATCGAGAATACCCAGTATGTCTATGTCGACACGCCTGGCTTCCAGACGCGTCACAGCAATGCCCTCAACAAGACCCTGAACCGCACCGTCACCAACACCCTGACTGCGGCCGACGTGATCCTGTTCGTGATCGAAGCCGGCACCTTCGGCCCGGCCGACAAGCAGGTGCTGGACCTGCTGCCGGCCAACGTGCCCTGCATCCTGGTGTTGAACAAGGCCGATCGTAACAAGGACAAGACCACGCTCATGCCCTTCGCCCGCGAAGTGGCCTCGCATCATGATTTCGCCGCCGTGGTGCCGGTCTCGGCCAAGCAGCGCTTCCAGCTCGATCGCCTGCAGGAAGAGGTGCGCAAGCTGCTGCCGCAGAATCCGCCGATGTTCGACGAAGACGACATCACCGACCGGAGCGAGAAGTTCCTGGCCTCCGAAATCGTGCGCGAAAAGGTGTTCCGCTTCGTCGGCGAAGAGCTGCCCTATACCAGCACGGTGCTCATCGAGAAGTTCGAGCAGGAAGGCAACCTGCGTCGCATCTTCGCCGCCATCCTGGTCGAGCGCGACAATCACAAGGCCATGGTGATCGGCCAGAAGGGCGCGCGCCTGAAGGAAATCTCCACCCAGTCGCGGCTGGACATGGAGCGTCTCTTTGGCGGTCCGGTCTACCTGGAAATCTGGGTCAAGGTCAAATCGGGCTGGGCCGACAACGAAGCCGGCCTGCGCGCCTACGGCTACGAATGATCCCGGCTGCAGCCCGTCCTGCGGGCTGCACGGAATTCCTGCATCATCATGGCATTACGCCGCGCCCTAACGACGTGGCTTCACGCATTCAGGACGGATATCCATGACCACCATGCTCACCGAATCCCAGCTCGACAGTCAGGCTGACCCAGCCAACGCCGCAGCGCCGGTGGTCGCGCCGCAGGCGCCTGCCAAGACGCCCGCGCGCAAGACGGCCGCCCCGCGTGCGCGCAGCCGCGCCGTGCCAGAGAAGGAGCACAAGGTCCTGGCGCAGCCGGGCTTCGTGCTGCACAGCTATCCCTACAAGGAAACCAGCCTCATCATCGACGTCTTCTCGCGTGATCATGGTCGCGTGGCGCTGGTGGCCAAGGGCGCCAAGCGCCCGCATTCCAAGCTGCGCGGGGCCTTGCAGACCTTCCAGCCGCTCTCGCTGTCGTGGAGCGGCAAGTCCGAAGTGCGTACGCTGACCGATGCCGAATGGGTCGGCGGCCTGCTGCCGCTGGAAAAGTCAGCCCTGTTGTGCGGCTTCTATCTCAATGAATTGCTGGTCAAGCTGCTGGCGCGCGAAGATGCGCACCCGGCGCTGTTCGACCATTACGTGGCCACGCTCAACAAGCTGGCCCACGGCGAGAATGCCCCCATCGTGCTGCGCCAGTTCGAGCGCATCCTGTTGAAGCAGACTGGCGTAGCCGGCAACTGGAGCCATTGCGTGGCCAGCGGCAAGACCGTGCGGCCCGATCTTATCTACGTGGTCGATCCGGAGCAGGGCACCCGTCCCGAGCGCCTGTCCGACCGCGCCCCCAAGGTCAGCGGCAAGACCCTGCTGGACATGGAGCGCGAGGACTACAGCGATCCCACCACGCAACTGCAGAGCAAGTTCCTCATGCGCTACCTGCTGGCGCACCATCTGGGTGGCGCGCAGTTGAATACGCGCCAGATCCTGATCGACCTCATGCAATTGTGATGCGGCCGCGCTCATCGCGCCGCCGTCTGCGCAGCGCTCTGCCCACATCCGCCCCCATGCCGCTACAATCCAGATCTGGCTGCACCGTCATCGAGGTGCAGTCCTGAGCACATCCGAACATCATTCACACGAAGCTTCCTGACGCCATGAGTTTCCTGCAGCCCGCCGGCCCGGCCATTGAACTGGGTATCAACATCGACCACGTCGCCACCTTGCGCAATGCGCGCGGCACGCGCTATCCCCACCCGATCCGGGCCGCACTGGAAGCCGAGGAAGCCGGCGCCGACGCCATCACGCTGCACCTGCGCGAAGATCGCCGCCACATCCGCGACGACGATGTGAAAGCCATCCGTCCGCTGCTGCAGACCCGCATGAACCTGGAAGCCGCGGTGACCCGCGAGATGATCGATTTCGCCTGCTTCATCCGCCCTCAGGATGTCTGCCTGGTGCCGGAAAAGCGCACCGAAGTCACCACCGAAGGCGGTCTGGATGTGGCCGGCCATTTCGCCGACGTGCAGGCGGCGATCCGCCAGTTGCAGCAGGAGCAGATCAGGGTGTCGCTGTTCATCGATGCCGATGTCCAGCAGATCAAGGCCGCCGCCGAGTCCGGCGCGCCGGTCATCGAGCTGCATACCGGCCGCTATGCCGACGCCACCAGCGAGCAGGAACAGCAGGAAGAGCTGGAGCGCATCCGCCTGGCCGTGCAGGAAGGCGTCAAGCTTGGCCTGAAGGTCAATGCCGGCCATGGCCTGCACTACACCAATGTCCAGCCCATCGCCGCCATCCCCGAGATTGCCGAACTCAATATCGGCCATGCGGTGGTGGCCCATGCGGTCTTTGCCGGCTGGCGCAATGCGGTCTCGGAGATGAAGGCCATCATGATCAAGGCGCGCCTGGAAGCGCTCAAGGCCAAAGCCTGAGGCGCACCGCATGATCTACGGCATCGGTACCGACATCCTCCAGATCTCGCGCCTGCAGGCCGCCCTGCAACGCAATGGCGACCGCTTCGCCGGCAAGATCCTGGGTCCGCAGGAAATGGAAAAATACCTGCGCCGCAAGGCCAAGGTGGAAGCCCGTGGCGTGCGCTTCCTGGCCACCCGCTTTGCCGCCAAGGAAGCTTTTTCCAAGGCCATCGGCCTGGGCATGCGCATGCCCATGACCTGGCGCGCCATGCAGGTGCTGAATGCACCCAGCGGCAAGCCGGTGGTGGTCTGTAACGGCGCCTTGCAGGAATGGATGCAAGAGCAGGGCCTGACGGCCCAGGTGTCCCTCACCGACGAAGTGGAATACGCCGTCGCCTTTGTCATCGTGGAGAAGTCATGAATCAAGCCGTCAAACCGCTCGGTCCGGTGATGCTGGACGTGGTCGGCACCCGGCTGGATGCGGCCGATATCGCCCGCCTCCAGCATCCGCTGACCGGCGGGGTCATCCTGTTTGCCCGCAATTACGAAAGCCGTGCGCAACTGGTCGCCCTGACCAGCGCGATCCGCCAGGCCCGTCCCGGCATCCTCATCGCCGTGGACCATGAAGGAGGGCGCGTGCAGCGCTTCCGCACCGATGGCTTCACGCGCCTGCCCGCCATGGGCCAGCTCGGCCAGCTGTGGGACCGCGACGTGCTGCAGGCCACCAAGGTGGCCACTGCCACCGGCTTCGTGCTGGCCGCTGAACTGCGCGCCTGCGGCATCGATTTGTCGTTCACGCCGGTGCTCGATCTCGATTACGGAGCCTCCACCGTCATCGGCGACCGCTCCTTCCATCGTGATCCCCGCGTGGTCACGCTGATGGCCAAGAGCCTCAATCACGGTCTGGCGCTGGCGGGCATGGCCAATTGCGGCAAGCATTTCCCTGGTCACGGTTTCGTCACGGCCGATTCGCATGTAGCCATCCCGGTGGACGAGCGCGAGCTCGATGAGATCCTCGGCGACGACGCCACGCCTTACGACTGGCTGGGCATGAGCCTGGCCGCCGTGATGCCGGCGCACGTCATCTATCCCAAGGTGGATGCGCAGCCGGCGGGCTTCTCCAAGGTCTGGCTGACCATGCTGCGCGAGCGCTTCGGCTTCCAGGGCGTGATCTTCAGCGATGACCTCAGCATGCATGGCGCCAGTGTCGCCGGTGGTCCGCTGGAGGCCGCGCAGGCTGCACTGGATGCAGGTTGCGATGTGGCCCTGATCTGCAATTCGCCGGACAAGGCCGATGCCATCCTGGCAGGCTTGCAGGGCGGCGCGGATGCAGCCTCGGCTGCGCGTCGCGCCACCTTGCTGCCTTGCGGAGAGGCCCTGGAGTGGGACGCGCTGCAGGCCGACCCGCGTTATCTGGCTGCGCGCGCGCTGGTGCAGTCGCTGTAGATCAGTCTTCGCTGTTGCCCATGTCCGACCTGCCTGCCTCCCCGCTGCCCGACCCGCGCGAAGCCGTACTGGAGACGGTCGCCCGCCTGCCGCACCTGCCGGGCGTCTATCGCTATTTTGACGCCGAGGACAATGTCCTCTACGTGGGTAAGGCGCGTGATCTCAAGAAACGCGTTTCCAGCTATTTCCAGAAGACCCTGACCAGCCCGCGCATCGCCATGATGGTCGAGCGCATCGCCCGGCTGGAAACCACGGTCACCCGCAGCGAGGCCGAAGCACTGCTGCTGGAAAACAATCTCATCAAGACGCTGCGTCCGCGTTTCAACATCCTCTTCCGCGACGACAAGTCCTATCCCTACCTGAAGATCACCGGCCATGCCTTCCCGCGCATGGCCTACTATCGCGGTGCGGTGGACAAGCGCAACCAGTATTTCGGCCCGTTCCCCAATGCCGGCGCCGTCAAGGAATCGATCCAGATCCTGCAGAAGGTGTTCCTGCTGCGCACCTGCGAAGACACCGTCTTCGCCAATCGCACGCGGCCCTGCCTGCTGCACCAGATCCATCGCTGCAGCGGTCCCTGTGTGAACCTGGTCAGTCGCGAGGATTACGCCATCGATGTGGAGAATGCCTCCAAATTCCTGCGTGGTCGCCAGAGCGAAGTGATGGAAGCGCTGGAGCAGAAGATGCACGCCTTCGCCGCCGACCTCAAGTTCGAGCAGGCCGCCGCCGTGCGCGACCAGATCGGCTCGCTCTCCAGCGTGCTGCACCAGCAGAGCATGGAGACCGTCAGCGACGCCGACATCGACATCATTGCCGTGGTGGTGCAGGGCGGTCGTGCCTGCGTGAACCTGGCCATGGTGCGCGGCGGCCGCCACCTGGGTGACCGCGCCTACTTCCCCACGCATGTGGACGATGCCATGGACACCGCCGAGGAGAGCATCGACGTCGAAGTCCTCAAGGCCTTCCTGGCCCAGCACTACATCGACAAGTTCATTCCCGGCTCGCTCATCGTCGGCACCGAGTTCGATGACCCGGCGCTGATGATGGCCTTGATGGAGCAATGCGGCCATCGCATCACGCTCACCTTTCAGCCCCAGGGCCAGCGCCGCCAATGGCTCGAGATGGCTGTCAAAGGGGCCGAGATTGCGCTGGCGCGGCTGCTGTCGGAGCAGGGCTCGCAGCAGGCCCGCACGCGCGCGCTGGCCGATGTGCTGGAGCTGGAGCGCGAAGACCTCGACGAATTGCGTGCCGAGTGCTTCGACATCAGCCACACGCAAGGCGAAGCCACACAGGCCTCCTGCGTGGTGTTCCATCACCATGCCATGCAGAACGGCGAATACCGCCGCTACAACATCAATGACATCACCCCCGGCGATGATTACGCCGCCATGCGCCAGGTGCTCACGCGCCGTTATGAGAAGGTGGCCAACGGCGAGGGCGTGATGCCGGACATCGTGCTGATCGACGGTGGCAAAGGCCAGGTCGAGATGGCGCGTCAGGTGCTGACCGAACTGGGCCTGGACATCAGCCTCATCGTCGGTGTAGCCAAGGGGGAAGGGCGCAAGGTCGGCCTGGAAACCCTGGTCTTTGCCGATGGCCGCGCGCCCAAGGAACTGGGCAAGGAATCGGCCGCGCTGATGCTGATCGCGCAGATCCGCGATGAAGCGCACCGCTTTGCCATCACTGGCATGCGCGCCAAGCGCGCCAAGGCGCGCCAGAGTTCGCGCCTGGAAGAGATCGAAGGCATCGGCGCCAAGCGCCGCCAGCGCCTGCTGGTGCGCTTCGGCGGCTTGCGTGGCGTGGCCGATGCCAGCGTGGACGACCTGGCTTCCGTGGAAGGCATTTCGCGCCAGCTGGCCGAGGAAATCTACCGGCAATTGCACTGATCTTGTCGGCCTGGTTGTTTTGCCACGCACTCTCCCACGTAAAGGAGGGCGCAGCAGCGGGCGACTCTGCTACTATTCGGTAACTTTTTTTCGTGTACGCCGCTCCAACCCTTCAAGACGTATGCCTTTCAATATTCCGATTCTGCTGACCTGGTTGCGGGTGGCGCTCATTCCTCTGGTCGTCGGTGTGTACTATCTGCCCGAGATCGGCCTGAACCGTTATGAGCAGGGCATTGCCGCCACTGCCATTTTCATCGTGGCGGCTGCCACCGACTGGTTCGATGGCTTCCTGGCCCGGCGCTGGAACCAGACCTCAGCCTTCGGCGCCTTCCTCGACCCGGTGGCCGACAAGCTCATGGTCACGGGCGCCTTGCTGGTGCTGGTCCATCTGGACCGGGTTCATCCGGTGATCGCCTTTGTCATCATCGGCCGTGAGATCGCCATTTCTGCGCTGCGTGAATGGATGGCGCAGATCGGCGCGTCCAAGTCGGTGGCCGTGAGTTCGTTGGGCAAGATCAAGACCACGGCGCAGATGATCGCCATTCCCATGCTGCTGTACTACGACCAGTTGTTCGGCTTCATCGACACCCGTCTGTGGGGCAGCCTGCTGCTGCTGGTGGCGGCCGTGCTGACGGTGTGGTCGATGCTGTATTACCTGCGCCGCGCGATGCCCATGATCAAAGAGGCCGATGCAGAGAATCGAAAGAAGATAATTAAATAAATAATTAAAAAACCAAGATTGATAGTTGACAAAGGCCAACGGCAGCTTATAATAGCGTTCTGTTTTCGATGCGGGAGTAGCTCAGTTGGTAGAGCGATACCTTGCCAAGGTATAGGTCGAGAGTTCGAGACTCTTCTCCCGCTCCAGGTTACTTGGAAAAAAGGAAGCCTAACAAAGCTTCCTTTTTTTATTGTGATAGGTGAGCGAGCATTGAAAGTTTGGCTTCGGCAGATGTCGAAAAAAGTCAAAAAAGATGTTTGCAAACAACACGCGTTTTAGGTAGTATGCGTGTCCCCAAGGCGGGGTAGCAAAGTGGTTATGCAGCGGCCTGCAAAGCCGTCTACGCCGGTTCGATCCCGACCCCCGCCTCCAGTACGCTCCATGCGGGAGTAGCTCAGTTGGTAGAGCGATACCTTGCCAAGGTATAGGTCGAGAGTTCGAGACTCTTCTCCCGCTCCAGATTCAAGGCAGGCAGCCCCGGCTTCCTGTTGCAGTAAAGTGATGGTTCCCATGCGGGAGTAGCTCAGTTGGTAGAGCGATACCTTGCCAAGGTATAGGTCGAGAGTTCGAGACTCTTCTCCCGCTCCAGATTCAAGGCAGGCAGCTTCGGTTTCCTGTTGCAGTAAAGTGGTAGTTCCCATGCGGGAGTAGCTCAGTTGGTAGAGCGATACCTTGCCAAGGTATAGGTCGAGAGTTCGAGACTCTTCTCCCGCTCCAGATTGAAAGAGGAAGCCTTCGGGCTTCCTCTTTTCATTTCTGCCTGGTTTTCCTTCCCTTCCTTTTTCCCTCTGCTCCCTTCTTATATCGCGATCGTCCCGGTCATCCCGATCTGGCGCTTCTAGTTCATCTGCGTGAGCATGGTCCGCAGGCGCCGCAGCGAAATCCACAGCAGGATATTGCCAATCAGAAAAAGCGCCAGCAGTTGTGGCCAGACCATCTCCAGGCCGGCGCCGCGATACAGGACACCTTCGCCAAGCCTGACCAGATGCGTGGACGGGGCGGCCAGCATCAGATACTGGATCAGCACCGGCATGCTCTCGCGCGGCGTAGCCCCGCCCGACAGCAAGATCAGCGGCAGCAATACCAGCATGAGCAAGAGGCCGAACTGCGGCATGCTGCGCGCCACCGTGGCCAGGTAGATCCCCAGCGCGGTATTGGCAAACAGGCTCAGCGCAGCCCCAAAAAGAAACAGACCGACCGAGCCTTCGATGGGGACGTCCAGCAAGCCGCGCACCACGCCATGCAAGGACAGCGTGGCCGCCACCAGGACCACGCCGCCCATGGCCAGGACCTTGGCGCCCATGATCTGGACAGGCGATACCGGCATCACCAGCAGGTGTTCGATGGTGCCATGCTCGCGCTCGCGGATCAGCGCAGCGCCCGCCAGGATGATGGCCAGCATGGTGATGTTGTCGATGATCTGCAGCACGCTGCTGAACCAGGTCTTTTCCAATGCCGGATTGAAACGGGCCCGCAAGGCCAGCGTCACCGCCTGGGGCGGTTCGTCCGGTCTTTTCTGCAGGAATCTGCGGATCTCCAGTTGCAGGATCTGCTCCACATACGCGCTGCCGCTGTAGGCCTGGTCCATGCGGGTGGCGTCTACGTTCAACTGCACTTCGGCCGGCTTGCCCGTCTGCAGCTTGCTTTGCAGGCCCGCCGGCAGATGCAGGACGAAGACATAGCGGCCCGCATCCAGTCCAGCATCCATCTCGGCCACGCTGATGCGCTGGGGCGTGCTGAATTGCGGCGCCATGAAAGCCGCGGCCAGGCGCTGCGAGAGCGGAGAATCGTCGTCATCGACAATGGCAATGGCGGCATTGCTCAAGGTGTCGGGAATGGCCGAGGCGGCGCTGTAGACCATGCCCGTGAAGCTCAATACGATCAGGCAGAGCATCACCCGGTCGCGCCAGAGGCTCCACAATTCCTTGAGCGTCAACTGCCACAGATTGGCGAGACCCTGTCGCATCTCAGCCCTCCTGCTTGCGCAGCATCAGCACCGCCAGCCCCATCACGACGGGCAACGTGGCCAGCAGCAGGGCCAGCGATGCGGCCACGTCGGCCAGTCCAAGTGCCTTGGCATACACGCCTCGGCTGATCAGGAACATGTGGGTCGCAGGATGGATGTCGCCGACCAGGCGGCCCATGCCTTCCAGTGAACTCACCGGTGTGGTCATGCCGGCGAACTGCGTGGCCGGGACCAAGGTGCCGAGCAGAGCGGCAAACATGGCCGCGATCTGGCTGCGCGTGAGCGCCGAGGCAACCAGGCCCATGCCGGTGGCAGTCACCAGGTACACCAGCGTGGCCAGCACCAGCGCAGCGTAGCTGCCCTTGACGGGCAATTCCAGCAGCGTCACGGCGGCCATGCTCATGAGCAGGAAATTGAGCATGCCCAGGGCGATATAGGGTAGCTGTTTGCCGCACAGGAATTCCAGGCGCGTCACTGGTGTGACGTAGAAATTGATGATCGCGCCCAATTCCTTTTCCCGCACCACCGCCAAGGCGGTCAGCATGGCCGGCAGCGTCAGCAGCAGCAGTGGAATGACCGCGGGCAAGATGGCCGGCAGGCTGCGCAGGTCAGCGTTGTAGCGCAGGCGTGTCTGGATCTCCAGAGCGGGCGTCTGCGGGCGGCCTTGCAGACGCTGCTGGCGCTGCTCCAGCCAGTGCTGGTGCATTCCCAGCACGTAGGCCTGGACCGTCTCCGCCCGGCTGGGCATGGCGCCGTTGATCCACGCGCCGATCTCGACCTGGCGGCCCGCCGCCAGATGACGACCGAAACCGGAGGGAATCTCGATGGCCAGCGTCAGCTCGCCATTGCGCATGCGCTTGTCCAGCTGCGCCGGCCCCTGCAGCGGCGCACGCTCCTGGAAATAGGGCGAGGCACGCAGCGCAGCAGCATAATCGCGGCTGGCGCTGGTCTGGTCCTGGTCCAGCACCGCATAGGGCAGTCCGTTGACGTCCGTACTGATACCGTAGCCGATGACGAACATCAGCAGCAGCGAGCCCAGCAAGGCCATCGTTGCCCGCACTGGATCACGGCGTAACTCCAGGGCTTCGCGCCAGGCATAGCTGAGCATGCGTTGCCAGCTGAAAGAGGTGGGCGGGGCAGGATCGAGCGGGAGTCCGGCCGGCATCGCGTCTGTCTGGCGGCTTTCGCCAGCGAGCGCATGCTTCTCGTCCTGGCCCGCCTGGACCAGATAGCCGATGAAGGCTTGCTCCAGCGTAGCGGCGCCGCGTTTGTGCATCAGCGCGGCAGGGGTATCGCTGTCGAGCACCTTGCCCGCATGCATCATGGACATGCGATCACAGCGCAGCGCCTCGTTCATGAAGTGCGTGGAAAGGAAGATCGTGACCTTGTCACGTCGCGACAGCGTGACCAGCAATTGCCAGAAATGATCGCGCGCCACCGGATCGACGCCGGATGTGGGCTCGTCCAGGATCAATATCTCCGGGCCATGGATCGTGGCGACCGCCAGCGAAAGCCGCTGCCGGATACCCATGGGCAAGTCGGCGGCCAGGCTGTCCATTACCGGCGTCAGCTCGAAGCGCCGGGCCATCTCCTCCACGCGCGGGCCGATCTGCGCCGCCGGCAGGTGGAACAGGCGCGCGTGCAGCGCCAGGTTCTGGCGCACGCTCAGGTCCTTGTACAGCGAGAAGGATTGCGACATGTAGCCCACCCGCTTGCGCAAGGACACATCGCGCGGATCGATCTCCTGCCCGAACAGGCGAGCCCGGCCACTGCTGGCCGGCAACAGGCCGGTGAGCATCTTCATGGTGGTGGTCTTGCCGCATCCGTTGGAGCCGAGAAATCCGAAGATCTCGCCGCGACGGATACGGAAACTGACGTGATCGACCGCCGTGAAGCCGTCCGCGAAGCGCATGCTCAAGTTCTCGGCCTCGATGGCGATGTCATCGGCATGGGTTTCCAGTGGCGGGATGGACAGGGCTTCATGGCCGGCTTTGCGATGGGCTGGCAACAAGGCGATGAAGGCGCTTTCCAGCGAGCTTGCACCGGTGCGCGCCAGCAGCGCTGCCGGTGCGCCGGTGGCCAGCACCCGGCCCTGGTCCATCACCGCCAGCCAGTCGAAGGCCTGCGCCTCGTCCATGTAGGCCGTTGCCACGATGACGCTCATGCCGGGATGGCGTTGTCGCAGGCGCGCGATCAGCTCCCAGAACTGCGCCCTGGCCAGCGGGTCCACGCCGGTGGTGGGTTCGTCCAGGATCAGCAGGTCGGGGTCGTGAATGAGTGCGCAGCACAGGCTGAGCTTCTGTTTCATGCCGCCCGAAAGCTGGCCGGCTGGCCGCGCCAGGAAGGGCTGCAGGCCTGTGCTGTGGGTGAGGTCATCGATGCGTTGGCGTCGTTCTTGTGCGTCCTGCCCGAACAGGCGGGCGATGAACTGGAGGTTTTCTTCCACCGACAGGGTGGGATAGAGATTTTTGCCCAGTCCCTGCGGCATGTAGGCGATGCGCGGGCACACTGCCTCCCGATGAGCCGCCTGACCCATATCGCCACCCAGCACATCGATGCGGCCGGCACGGATGCGACGCGCCCCGGCGATCAGCGACAGCAGCGTGGATTTGCCTACACCATCCGGCCCGATCAGGCCCGCCATGCAGCCGCCAGGAATCTCCAGTTCGACATGGGACAGTGCCGGGTTCTTGCCGTAGCTGTGACTGACATCGTGCACGCGGGCAGCGCAGCTTGGCGCGGTCATGGCGATTGTTCCGGTGCAGGCAAGGTCTTCGGCCACGGGAGTTGTTCGGCGGTCTTGATCCAGGCCACGCCGGGCATGCCTGCTTTCAGATGCGGCGCGATGCTGCCACGGGACGAGGGCGTCAACTGGGCCTTGACCCGGAACATCAGCTTCTGCCGCTCGCTGGCGGTCTCCACGGCCTTCGGTGTGAACTGCGCCTGTCTGGAGACATAGGTGATCCTGGCGGGCAGGGCGTCTGCCGGCATGGCGTCGAGCACGACCCGCACCTCTTGTCCAAGCCGCACCTTGCCGGCCAGTTCGGCTGGCAGGAAGAAGTGCATGTGCAGGTCCGACAGGTCGATCAGGTTGAGCAGCTTGCTCCCTTCGGTCACTACCTCGCCAGCCTGGGCCAGTCGATATTGGATATGACCATCGCGAGGAGCGCGGATGGCGCCTTCCTCCAGGTCGGCCTCAACGCGTGCGGTAGCGGCCTGGGCGACTTCCAGCATTGCCTGGGCGCTGGCCACGTCGGCTTCGGCGGCGCGGATGGCGGCGCGCGCTCCTTCTTCCTGGGCTTGCGCGGCATCGAGCTGCGCGCGCGCTTCGGCCAGGGCGGTCTCTTCATCGTCCACCTCCTGGGTGCTCAGGGCTTGCACACGACCCAGCGGCTGGCTGCGCTCGACGCGGCGGGTGGCGGCGGAGAGGCTATTGTGTCGTTGAACGGTCAAAGCCTGCGCACCGCGCTGCTCGCTGCGGCGCATGGCCAACTGGGCCTGCGCCACTGTCACGCCTTGGCTGGCGCGCTGCTGCTGCGCTCGTGCTTCACGCAGTTGCGCATGCAGGGAATCGACCTGCAGATAGGCCAGCACCTGGCCCGCCTGGACCGCTTCACCTTCATCGACCAGCATGTGCCGGATACGTCCGCCGAGGCGGGAGGCGATATCGACCTCGGTGGCTTCCAGGCGGCCATTGCTGGAGACCAGGCCGGAGGGCGCATCTGCGTGGCGCCACCAGATCCAGCCCATCCAGCCCACTGCCGCCAGGACGACCAGCAGCAGACCCGCAAAGAGGGGATGTTGCAAGCTTCGGTTCATGATGCATCTACTCTTGTTGAGAGGGAGAGGCGGCGGAGAGATGTTGCGTTCCACCGCCCAGGGCCACATACAGGGCGATCTGGTTACGCAGCAGGGCGTGTTCGAGCATGTGCTGGCGCTGCTGCGCGCGCAGATGGTCGCGTTCGCTCTCCAGCACATCGAGCCGGCTGGCGCGCCCGTAGCGCAGCCGCATGTGCATCTGCGCCTGCCGTTGCGCTTGCTGTTGCACGACCTCGCGGCGCAACTTGAGCTGCTCTTTCAACCAGTGCGTTTGCTCAAGACGCTGGGCGACTTCGCGAAAGGCGTTCTGGACCGTCCGTTCATAGTCCAGCAGCGCCCGTTGCCGGTCTAATGCGGCGATATCGTAGCGGCTCTGGCGCAAGCCTCCGTCCAGCAATGGCAGGCTGATCTCGGGAACGAAATTCCAGGCCCTGCTGGGCCCTTTGAACAAGTCCTGCAGTGCTGTGCTGGCCACGCCGCCGAAGGCAGTGAGGCTGATGCGCGGGAAGAAGGCCGCTCGGGCCGCCTCCACCTGGGCGGCCGACGCCTGCAGGCGATGCTCGGCGGCGATGATGTCGGGCCGTGCGACCAGCAGCGTCGAAGGCAGTCCGGGCGCCAGCACGACCGGCAGGAGGATGGTGGTCGGGGTGGGTTCCAGTGCGGCCGGCAGTTGCGTCAGGCCGGCCAGCATTTCCAGCGTCGATCGCTGGCTGGCCCGCATCTGCTGCAGTTCGGCTTGCTCGGCCCGCATCTGCGCCAGCTCGCTGCGTTGCTGCGCCAGTGCGCCCGCATCGGCGCGGCCTGCATCGTGGCGTGCTTGCATCAGGGCCAGCGATTCTGCGCTAGCGGCCTGGAGAGATTCCAGCAGATGCAGGCGCTCATCGAGTTCGCGCAGGCTGGTCCACGCCTCGGCGACCTGGCCGATCAGGCTGATGACGAGGGCTTGTTCAGCGGCTCGGCTGGCCATCCATTCCTGCAAGGCTGCTTCGTTGAGGCTGGCGATGCGGCCCCAGAAGTCGAGCTCCCAGCTGCTCGCGCCAAGGCCGACCCGGTACTCCCGGGTGCTCGCCGCTGGCCCCGATTCGGGCGGCTCCAGCGGCCCGCGTGAGCGGCGCGCCTGCGCCTCCAGGTTGACGGCCGGCAGCCCGGCGCTGCGCTGGATGCGCCATTGCGCCTGCACTTGTTGCAGCCGCAGGCGCATGTCGCGCAGATCAGGGTTATGGCGCAGCGCCTCCGTGATCAGCGATTGCAGTGGCGCTTGCGGGAAGTAGTCTTGCCAGCCTATGGCGGATGCGGACGGAGCAGCGTTGGCTTGTGCATCTGCTGCTCCAATGCGCGGGTAGTGCGTCGGCATTGCCAGCGCGGACGGTGGCAGCGGCGCTGTCAGCGGCGCACAGGCGCATAGCGCCAGGGCGGGCAGTAGCCGCAGATGACGATACATTGTTTTGCTCATGCCCGTCCCGTGTCGGAGGCCGGGGCAGTGTGGTGCTGCGCCAGTTCCGGCGCGTCCGGCAGCAGGCCGGCAAGGCCAGGCAATGAAGACGCCGCGATGAGTACTAGCGGACATCGGTGCTGGGAGGAAGGGCTGGGGTGCATGACGGCGGGCAAATTGATTGGGCAGCCCGTAATAAACCATGCGTCCAACAAGTCCGCGCCAAGAATCCATGAAGGATTCCTCAAGCGCCTTGCGGTGCCGTCCCTTCAGCCGGTAATTCGAGGTGCATCCGCGCACCCCCTGCCGGGCGATTGTGTACGCTCAGCTTGCCCCCGTGCGCTTCACAGATCGCCACCGCCACCGCTAGCCCCAGGCCGCTGCCGCCGGCATGGCGGCTGCGCGAGTGCTCGGCCCGCCAGAAGCGGTCGCAGGCCAGCTCCAGATGTTCTGGCGCAAATCCGGGGCCATCATCTTCCACATCGATATGTATCTGTCCATCGTGCAGGCCGGCGCTGATGGTCAACAATTTTCCGCTGGCCGCATAGCGCAGGGCGTTGTCGATCAGGATCGAGATGGCTTGCCCCAGGCGGTCGCGGTCGGCGTTCAGCGGCAGGTGTTCGCAGCAGTACAGCGCGGCGGACATGGGCAGCAGGCGCAGGCTCGGTGCGGCCCAGGCCAGGCGCTCTTCCAGCAGAGGACGCAGCAGGAACTGCGAGCGCACCAGGGCCAATTGTCCCGCGCTGACCAGCGAGAGCAGGTAGAGATCGCTGATGAGCCGGTTGAGCTGGTCCAGCTGCCGCATGATCATCGAGAATTGCTGCGGCGAGTGATCGAAGATGCCATCCATGATGCCCTGCAACCGGGCCTTGGCCGCCGTCAGCGGCGTGCGCAATTCATGGGCGATGGCCGCACTGGAGGCATGCAGCTCGCGCTCGCGACGCTCCAGCCGTTCTGCCATTTCATTGACATCGCGCATCAGATCATCCAGCGCGGCAGGCACTTGCTTGCAGGAGAGGGCGCGCGCGCTGAAGTCACCGGCAGCGATGCGGCGCGCCGCCACGGCCACGGCGTCAAGATGTCGGGACAGGCGCAGCGAGAGCATCAAGCCGGCGCCAACGATGAGCGGCAGGGCGATCAGCACCAGCAGGCTGAACCAGAGCAGATCGGCCTGCAACACTTCAGGGGTGAAATAGTCGCCGTACAGATATTGCCCGTAGATCTGGCGCAGGCGTTCGGCATCGGCGTAGGGATCGTTCTCCAGGCGCTTGAGTTCGTTGAGGATGGCGTCGGGGATGCGCTCGCGCAGGCGCGCTTCCCACCAGAAAAAGCGCAACCACATGCCGGTCCCCACCAGCAGGGCCGCCAGCAGCGCCAGGGCGATCATGCGCAGGCTGATCCAGTACCACAGCTGGCGGGCGCGTGAGTGTGCGTGTGCATGCAGGGGCGCGCTCATGAGGGATTCCGGAAGCGATAGCCCAGCCCGCGCACCGTCACCACGACCTCGCGGATGCCTGCCTGTTCCAGCTTGCGCCGCAGGTTGTGGAGATGGGCGTCCACCACGCGTTCCATGGCGTCGCTCTCGGGTTGGCTATGGGCCAGCAATTCAGCGCGCGAAAACATGCGCGTGGGCGCCGCCATCATCTGCGCCAGCAGGTTCAGTTCGGTGCGTGTCAGGGTCAGTGCTTGCGGCTGGCCGTCCTTGTCGACCGTGGCCAGCGCGGCATCGGAGTCCAGCGTCAGGGCGCCGTGACGCAGGACGGCCTGCTGTGGCGCGTCCGAGAGGGGGCGCAGCAGGCGTCGCAACACCGCATGCACGCGCGCCACCACCTCGCCGGGATGATAGGGTTTGACGACATAGTCGTCGGCGCCATAGAGCAGGGAATTGATCAGCCGAGGCTGATCGGCCACGGCGGTGACCATGATGACGGCAGTGGAGGCATGTTGACGGATCGCCGCCAGAACTTCATTGCCGCTGAGGCCAGGCAGCATCACATCCAGTAGCACCAGATCGGGCCGCCAGCGCCGGTACAGTTCCAGCGCCTGGTGCCCGTCGGCAGCCTGACGGGTCTGGAAACCTTCGCGGTTCAGGTAGGCGTCGAGGATGTCGGCGCCGTCGAGATCATCTTCGACGATCAGTATTCGTCCTTTGCTCACAAGGTCCTCCTTAGTGAAATCTTGATAATGTCTTCATCGTGGCTTCACCTTGCGGTGAGACGATGAGTGAATTCAAGCGTGGCGGAGGATCGGTGGGACGATCGGACGCAATTATAAGCACGCTGACAAGGGTGGGGCAATTCTTTGATGCCGACCAAAAACCGGGGGCAATTCATTTCGCATTTTTCGCCTTTGCCCCAGGCAACACCTCTATCATCGACACAGGGAAAACATGAGCCATTCTTCCAAGAGCGCGCGCTGGGGTTTCCAGCGCTTCGTCGCGTCATCGGTTGCCGAAGGTTTCCTGCATGAACCGGTCATCATGCAAGGCATGTCAGGCGCCGAAGTGACTCGCAACGGCCGGTCTTACGTCAACTTTTCGGGGATCAATTATCTCGGCTGGCAGCAGGATGCGCGGGTCTTGGATGCCTTTGTCGAATCGGCCCGGCGTTATGGTCTCTCCACCGGCGGATCGCGCGCCACCCAGGGCATCTGCGAGCCGCACCTGCGGCTGGAGAACATGCTCAGCACCTTGCACGGAAAGGAGCGTACGCTCAGCTTCGCTTCCGGCATGCTCGCCAATATCGGTTTCATCAACGCCATGACGGCCAGGTTCGGTTTCTCATCGCGTAGCGCCATCGACAATCGCGACGCCGTGCTTGTCTTCGACCGGGACTGTCACTGGAGTCTCTGGAAGGCAGCCTCGCATCTCAAGTTCGGTGAGTCGCTGCTGGCGTTCAAGCACAACGACGTGACCGACCTGACTGCGGTACTGGCCAAGCTGGGTGGGCGCAAGGCCATCGTGGTTTTTGAAAGCCTCTATTCTTCAGACGGCAGTGTCGCCCCCATCGGTGAAATACTGGATGTCTGCCAGCGTTTCGATGCCCTGAGCTATATCGACGACGCCAATGGCTTCATGGTCTACGGTCCATCGCAACGTCCTTTCCATGAACAGTTCCGTCACATGCGGCGGGCTGATTTCATCATGGTGTCCTTGTCCAAGTCGGTGGGTCTGGAGGGTGGGGCCATCAGTGGAAGCGCCGAGTTCATCGATGCCTTCGAGGTGCTCAGTGGAACCTCCATCTTTACGGCGGCCATCCAGCCGCCCACTGCGGATCTGGCGGCATTCATCATCGAGCGTCTGCGGGCCAATCCATGGATCATGGACGACTATCTGGACCGCAGTGCGATGTTTCGTCTGAAACTGCAGGCCAGCGGTCTGCGCCTCAATGACACCGCGTCCTATATCACCTCGGTGATGATCGGTCGGGATGACAAGGCTGAACAGGTACGGCAAGCACTGGAGCAGCAGGGATTCTGCGTCCCCATCTTCCGCTATCCAGCGGTCAAGCCCAATCAGTCCTTGATCCGCCTGATCCTGCATCGTCTGCATACCGAGCCGCAGATCGATCGTTTCGTGGCCAGCCTCAAAGATCTATTGGGGCAGGGCGCAAGCGTGGACGCAACCAATGGCGCCGAGATCGTCGGGGATCCCCAGGGATGAGCCAGAGCGTTCCCCCTGGCGCGATGACATGGGAGGCAGGGCGTGCTGTGCCACTGGAGGGTGCGTTTGATATCCGGCTGGATGGAACGATTGCGGCCATCGATGCGCAGCAGTGGGAAGGTCTGCGGCATCCCGGACAATTCTGTCGTCATGATTATCTGCTGGCGCTTGAACAAAGCAGGATTGCGTGCCAATTCCTCTATGCCACGGCGTGGCGCGATGGTCAACTGGTCGGCGCTGCGGTGGCCACCATCTGGTCCCTCCGCTTGTCCTGGTGGGTAGAGCTGAAGGTGAGCACCATGGGGACTCCGCTCAATACGGGTCTGGCCATGATGCTCGCCGGGGCGCATGCCGATACCGGCTTGGCGGACTCGCTGATCGCCGCTCTGGAAAAGGCTTCGGCGGCACAAGGGGCCAGGCTATTCGTGGCCCGCGATTTTCCCGGACCGCACTGCCTGGGGCAAGCATCGCTCGACCTGCTATACAGACGGGCCTGTCTGGTCTTGCAGCAGGCCGATTTTGCCGCGTTTGTGGCAAGTCATCCGCGCGGCAAGCATATCCGCCGCGAGATACGTTCATTGGACAAAGCCGGTTACACGGTGGAGATACGGCGGGCCAGCGCACTGAGCCTGTCTGAAGCCCAGCGCCTGCATCAACTGTGGCTGCAACTGTTTCACAAGCATCGCTCTGCGGACCAGATCGAAGTGGGCCCCGCCTTCTTTGCCAGCATGAGTCGTCTGCCGCATGCGGTGTTCCTGCTGTTGCGCCGGGAGCAGCAGATCGATGCCTTCGATCTCTGTTTCATCCTCGGCGAAGAACTGGAGTCAACCTACTGCGGTGTTGATCTGGCGCGCACGGCCAAATTGTCAGTCCATCGCGCCATGGGACATCACATTGTGCGCGTGGCCTACGAGGCGGGCCTTAGGCGAATCAATTTCGGCATCTCCAATGAACAGCAAAAGCAGGAAATGGGTTGTCAATTCGACGGTCTCTACGCCCGCATCACGGCCTCTCCACGTTGGCTGGGCGGTCCGCTGCGCTACCTGTTGCGGCGCTTCGTGCTGACGCCGACGACAGCGGACGGCGTCAGCGGCCAGGACCGTTTGGAAGTGGCCTGATGAATGCGCCGGCGGGCAGAGCCAGGCAGGCCCTGATGCGTCTGATCATCCTGCAGTTCCTGGTCTCGATGGCGGACTGGATGCTCATCGTCCTGCTGCAGATGCTGATGTTCGAACTCACTCAATCGGCGTTTCAGGTCATGCTGCTGGTGCTGGCCGAACTGGCGCCGATGCTGCTGCTGGGGCCGTGGGCCGGCGCGGTGACAGATCGCAGTGGCTTGCGCCGTATACTGGGCGGTTCATGCGCAGCCAGACTGGCCCTCATCCTGCTGCTTGCTCTGCCGGCCACCCGCACCAGTCCGGCACCTTTGCTGGCGATAGCCGCGTTGACGGCGGTGTGCAACAGGTTCTTCACCCCGGCTGCCAGCGCGCTGCTGCCTTGCCTGGTCGGCTCTGGGCGGTTGCCATCGGCCAATGCATATGCGATCGGGGCCAGGATGGCTGGCATGGCGCTCGGAGCAATGGCCGGCGGCTTGCTGGCGGGGGTGGCCGGAAGCGGCGCCGCGATCCTGGCGATGGGACTGTTGATGCTGGCCAGTGGCGGCCTCAGCCTGAGCTTGCCTGAACGTCGTGACACCCCGGTGGCGCAGGTACCTGCCCGGAGCTGGACGGCTTTCGTGCGGGACATCGCAGTTCCTGGGCGTAGCGGCTGGCTGCCCATCGCCGCGAGCATGCTGGTCATGATGGCCTTGGGCAGCTTCGAAATCCTGGCGATCATTTATGTCAAAGAGGTCTTGCACAGGCCCTCGGCTGATGTGGGGCTGCTCTTCGGGGCTTACGGGGCAGGGGTCGTGGCCGGTCTGATCTTGTCATCCTGGCACCGTATTGCTGGGAGAAGCGATAGCGTCATACGCCTGGGCCTGTTGTTGATGTGCGCGGCGATAGGGGGCGTGTCGCAGGTCCAGGGTCTCGGCAGCGCCGCACTGCTGGTGAGTATGGCTGGGCTGGCCGAAGGGGTGGTGATGAGCCTGGGCTTGTTGCAGTTGTACCAGACGGTCGATCCGTCCCGTCTCGGGCGCGCCACTGCGCTTCTGGATAGCGCCTCGGGCGCGGCCTTCCTGCTGGCCGTGGTGGTCACCGGCCTGCTCGCCGACACCGTCGCGGCAGATCGGCTCATCGGAGGACTGGCCGTTGTTCTTGCCATCCTGACCTTGCTGCTCATCACATCAGGGCTGCAAGCCGGGGATGTCGGGCGAGCAAAAGAGAACGTTCTTGCGACAAAAAATCATGAAAATCAAAATGATTTGATTGACTGATTGCCACGTAGCACTTTCCCTACTACATTTGTGAATCAGGCATTTGCCTGTCACATCATATCCAACGGGGAGTGGGGGAAATGGATAATTTCCAGAAAGAGATTGATGAAAGAACCAATCTCACGGCATCTAACAAATTCGAGCTGTTGCTGTTCCGGTTGGGGACCGATCCGCACGGCGAGCGCTCTGAATTGTTCGGCATCAATGTGTTCAAGATTCGCGAGATCGTGCCCATGCCGCCGGTGACCAAGGCGGCCGGGACGCAATCGCCCATGCTGGGCATGGTCAATATCCGCGGCCAGATCATCTCCGTCATCGATTTGCCGGCCGTGGTGGGCTGTGTGCCCAAGACCGGCCTGAACATCCTGCTGGTCACCGAATACGCCCGCAGCACCCAGGCTTTCGCCGTGGAATCGGTGGATGAGATCGTGCGCCTGGAGTGGAGCCAGGTGCTGTCGGCCGAGACCAGCAGCGGTGGTGCATTCGTCACCAGCATCGCCCGTCTGGACGCTGACAAGGACACCAGCCGCCTGGCCCAGGTGCTGGACGTGGAGCAGATCCTGCACGAGATCATGCCCACCGACCGCGACATGAAGATGGAAAACCTGGAAAAGAGCGCCAGCCATGGCATCCGTCCAGGGACGGTGGCCATCGCCGCCGATGACTCCAAGGTGGCGCGCTCGCTCATCGAGCAGGGCCTGCGGGCCATGGAGATTCCCTACGAGATGCACGTCACCGGCAAGGAAGCCTGGGAAAAGATCCAGAAACTGGCCAAGGAAGCCCGTGCCGAGGGCCGGCCCATCTCCGATAAGATCTCCTTCGTCCTGACCGATCTGGAAATGCCCGAGATGGATGGCTTCACGCTGACCCGCAACATCAAGCGTGAAGACTATCTGAAGAGCATCCCCGTCATCATCCACTCCTCGCTGTCCGGTTCGGCCAACGAGGATCACGTCCGTAGCGTCGGCGGCGATGCCTACGTCGCCAAGTTCGAGGCCAATGAGCTGGCCGCGACCATCTACGGTGTGCTCGACAAGACCGGCGTCAAGGCCTGAGCGTCGCCAGGCCTGGCGCGTTCGCAAAGGGGGCCCTGCGGGGCTCCTTTTTTGTTGGCTCGCTTTGTTGGCGCGCTTCGTCGGCTCGCCCGGCAGCCGGCGATCTCGTATACTGTCGCTCCCTTGATCCTGCCCTTGTCGCCGCGACCGCCCCATGCAGATTCCCACCCTCGTTTCCCCCCAGGACGCCGTCCTGTCAACCCGGCTGGACCGCCTCATCGATGACAAGACCAAGCCGCTGGGCAGCCTGGGCGTGCTGGAGCGCCTGGCGCGGCAGATCGGCCTGATCCAGGGCACCGAGCGACCCACCATCGCCAGCCCGGCCATCATCGTCTGCGCTGGCGACCATGGGGTGACCGAAGAAGGGGTGTCGGCCTATCCGCAAAGCGTGACTTGGCAGATGGTCGAGAATTTCCTCGCCGGCGGCGCGGCCATCAATGTCTTTGCTCGCCAGAACGGGATTGCCCTGCATATCGTCGATGCCGGGGTCAATCACGACTTCGGCGTGCGTCCCGGCCTGGTCGATCGCAAGATTGCGCCCGGCACCGCCAACTTCTGCCGTGGCCCGGCCATGAGCCCGGCGCAGTGCGCCGCCGCCATGGAGGCCGGCATGCGCTTCGTGGATACGCTGCAGGCCGATGTGCTGGGCTTCGGCGAAATGGGGATCGGCAACACCACCGCCGCGGCCGCCTTGATGGCCGCCTTGACCGGCATCGCCGTCCAGGACTGCGTGGGCGCCGGCACCGGCCTGGATGCCCAGGGCGTCTCCCGCAAGGCAGACGCCATCGCGCGCGCCCTGCAGAGGCATGCCCAGGCGCAGACGCCGCTGGAGACGCTGGCCGCGCTGGGTGGTTTCGAGATTGCCTTCATGTGTGGGGCGATGCTGCGCGGTGCGCAACGGCGCATGGTGCTGGTGATCGATGGTTTCATCGTCACCTCCGCCTTGCTGGTAGCTGCGGCCTTGCAGCCGGTGGTGCTGGAGTATTGCGTGTTTTCGCATTGTTCCGACGAGGCTGGCCATGGTCGCATGCTGGCTCACCTGGGCGCGCGTGCGCTCATGCAATTGGACCTGCGCCTGGGCGAGGGCACCGGCGCGGCGCTGGCCTTGCCGCTGTTGCAGGCAGCGGTCAATTTCCTGGCCGACATGGCGACGTTCTCGTCGGCCAGCGTCAGTGGCAAGCATGACTGAGCCTATGCCAAGCTCATCCTCGCCGGGCAGAGGTGTGCTGTACCAACTGCGCCTGTTCTTCACCGCCCTGCAATTCTTCACGCGCTTGCCCATCCCGCGCTGGGTGGGTTTCCAGCCGGACTGGCTGGCGCACTCCATGCGTTATTTTCCCTTGGTGGGCTGGATCGTCGCCTGGGCCTCGGCCCTGGTGTACCTGTTGGCGGTGCAGTTCTGGCCGCAGCCTGTGGCGGTGCTGCTGGGTACGGCTGCCGGCATCTGGCTCACTGGCGCTTTCCATGAAGACGGGTTTGCCGATCTCTGCGATGGACTGGGCGGCGCGGTCAGCCGGGAGCGCGCGCTGGAGATCATGCGGGACTCCCGCCTGGGCAGCTATGGCGTCATCGGCCTGGTCTTGCTGATGCTCACCCGTCTGGCCGCGCTCGATGCGCTGCTGCCCTTGCAGATCCTGGCGGCGCTGGGCATTGCCCATCCGCTGTCGCGCTGGCTGGCCACCTGCCTGATCTGGCGCATGGACTACGTGCGCGAAGAGGGCAAATCCAAGCTGCTGGCCCAGCGCATGAGCGCTGGCGAATTTCTCATCGCCACCGTGTGGGTGATCGTGCCGGTCATTGGTACGGTCGCTTTGGGTCTGATGTCCTGGCAACGCATCGCCATGGGCTTTGGGCTGGCCACGCTGGCAGCGCTCTGGCTGGCGTACCGCTTGCAGCGGCGCCTGGGTGGCTATACCGGCGATGGTCTGGGCGCAGTGCAGCAGTTGAGCGAGACCTTTTTCTACCTCGGCGTGCTGGCAAGCCTGCCGGCCTTCTTGACGGCGTGAGCGATGGCGCTGCTGTTGATCCGTCACCCCCGGCCGCGCATTGATCAGGGCCATTGCTACGGCAGCAGCGATGTGGAGGTCGCCGATGACGTCTGGCAGGCCAGCTTCGCCGCGCTGCTGCCGCAATTGCTGCAGTTGCTGCAATGGCCGCAGAGGGCCGCGATCGTCACCAGCCCGCTGCGGCGTTGCGCGGTATTGGCGCAGGCGCTGGCGGATGCCCTGGGGCGGCCCCTGACGGTCGAACCCGACCTGCGCGAGATGGATTTCGGCGCCTGGGAGCTGCGCGCCTGGGACGATATCGCCTGGAGCGAGGTGGAGGCCTGGAACCAGGATCTGCTGCACTACGCACCGGGCGGCGGCGAGACCCTGCCGGCGGTGGCGCGACGGATGTGGCGCGCCTGGGAGCGGCTACGGCAGCATGCTCAGGCCGAAGGGGACGGCGTGAGCGACCTCATCGTGGTCTGTCACGCCGGATCGATCCGCATGTTGCGCGCCTGTGCGGCCTGGCAGGCAGGGCAGCTTCAGGCTAGCGCACCGGATGCAGCGGCGCTGGACGCCATCGCCCTGCTGGCGGTGCAGGAGCGTGGCGAGATTGCCTATGGCGAAGTCATGCGCCTGGCGCTGCCGCAGCATCCGTGAATGCCATCACGGCGCGCCGCCGACACCGCGCGATTCCACCGCAAACTTGATCAACTCGGCCTGGCCATCGATATTAAGCTTGCGCTTGATATTGAGGCGATGGGTTTCCACCGTCCGTACGCTGAGGTCCAGTTCGCGGGCGATCTGCTTGTTGGACTCGCCATTGGCGATATGCATGAGCACCTCGCGCTCGCGCTGCGTGAGCAACTCGCGCGGCGGCAGTGGCTGGGTCAGCTGGCGCGCCAGCGCGGCGCTGTAGTAGATGCCGCCCGAGCGCACCGTTTCGATGGCGTGGACGATGTCCTGGCTGGGGGCGTCCTTGAGCACATAGCCGCGTGCGCCGGCCTGGATGGACTGCATCACGTATTCGGCCTTGTCATGCATGCTCAGGATCAGCACGGCAATTTCAGGATGGCGGGCATGGAACAGGGCGGTGAGCTCGATGCCATTGATGCCGCGCATGTTGATATCCATCAGGGTCAGGTCGATCTCTTGCGCGGCAGCCGCAGCCAGGGCTTCGTCGGCATGGCCGGCTTCGGCCACCACCTCCAGTCCCGGTACGGTTTCCAGTCGCGCCCGCAGGCCGTCGCGCACCAGCGGATGGTCGTCGATGAGCATGATACGGGTGGTGGCAGGGGCGGTGGCAGCGGTCATGGTGTCAGGCAGGGATCAGTGAGGGGAGGGAAGCACGGGCGATGACGGCGCTGATGCTGGTGCCGGCCGGCGAGGAATCGATGCCCAGCTCGCCACCGACGGCTTCGATCCGTTCGCGCATGTTGCGCAGGCCGATGCCATGGCGCGAGTGGTCATCCACCTGGCCCAGGTCGAAGCCGTGGCCATTGTCTTGCACCTGCAGCATCAATAGGTTGTGGCCTTGGTAGAGGCGCACCTTGATCCGGCTGGCGCCGGCGTGACGGGCGATATTGGTCAGCGCCTCCTGGGCGATGCGGAACAGCACCGTATTGACCACGTCGGGCAGCGCCGCACCGTCGCCTGCCTGGGCCTGGTTTTCAAAGACGATCTCCACGCCCGCGCCGGCGGCATCGCGCCATTCGCCGCACAGGTGTTCCAGCGCGGCGGCCAGTCCCAGGTCATCCAGGATGGCCGGGCGCAGGTCGTGCGAGATGCGCCGCACTTCGGCCAGCACGCCATTGATCTGGGTGGCGGTCTTCTCGAAACCGGCGCGCGCCGTGGCGGCCTGTTCGGGCGTGCCGTTCAGGCGCACCAGCGCGGCTTCGATCTGCAGCTTGATCGACACCAGCCACTGGCTGATGCCGTCATGCAGGTCGCGCGAGAGCCGTGCCCGTTCTTCTTCCTGCGAGCGCACCACGCGCTGGGCCAGCTGGCGCAGCTTGGCGTCGGCCACCCGGTGCTCGCTCAGGTTCAGCAGCAATCCGGCCAGGCCCACGGCCAGGGCGCTGGCCAAGGCGATGGAGGCGATCAGCAGCAAGGTCTGGTGCAGATAGCCGGAGTTCCGGCGATCGATCTGCGCCAGCGCTGCCTCCACGTCGTCGAGGTAGATCCCGGTGCCGATCACCCAGCCCCAGCGCGGCAGGCTGATGACGTAGCCGAGCTTGGGCGCGACGGTCTTGCTGGAAGGTTTGCGCCACAGGTAGCGCTCATAGCCGCCGCCTTGCCGGGCGCGCTCGATGAGATGCTGGATGGTGAAGCTGCCGGAGGCATCGCGCCAGTTCCACATCTCGCTGCCTACCAGCTCGGGCTGGCGCGGATGCATGATGCTGCGGCCAGTGTCGTCATAGACGAAGAAATAGCCGTCGTCACCGAATTCCAGGTCGGCCAGCAGATGGCGCGCCTCTTCCTTGATGGCGTCGTCGGTGCGCCCGGTGTCGTAGAGATGGGCCAGGGCATGCTGGGCCAGGTCGACGTAGTGGCGCAGCTCGGTGTTCTTGCTGGCCAGGTAGGCCGCCTCTACCGCAGCGCGCTGCTGGCTGGCCAGTTCCACGGCCTGGTAGCGCACCACCAGCGCGATGGCGGTGAAGGCCAGGCACAAGGGAACGATGGCGAGGAAGATGATTTTCTGGCGCAGCTTCATGCCGCGATTCTACCCAAAGCCTCGCCCGGGGCCGCGAAAAACTGCTGCGCTGGCCGCCGCTCTGCGTAGTTCTACGTAGAGGCTCTGCGTAGTGCTGCGCTTGTGGGGCTGCGGTGGGGTGCCGATACTGACGGGCGTCGCGCCGGCCTGTCTGTGTCTTTGCGTTGTTGATGCCGGCGACGCCCATAACAAGAATACTTTCATCACCCTACAAGAACCCCGCAAGGAGGAGAACAATGAACCGGATAGTTTCCCGGCTGGGCTGGCTCGCGCTGGCCCTGGCAGGCGCTGGCGCCTGCGCCTATGTCGCGTTGCAGCGCGGCGAATCGATCAATGCCGTCTGGCTGGTGGTGGCCGCCGTGTGCGTCTACCTGATCGCCTACCGCTTCTACAGCAAATTCATCGCCGAGCGCGTGCTGGGCCTGGATGGCGGCCGCATGACGCCGGCCTACAAGTTCAACGATGGCCTGGACTACGTGCCGACCAACAAGTACGTGCTCTTCGGCCACCACTTCGCCGCCATCGCGGGCGCAGGGCCCCTGGTGGGGCCGGTGCTGGCCGCGCAGATGGGCTATCTGCCGGGCATGCTGTGGATCCTGGCCGGGGTCGTCTTTGCCGGCGCGGTGCAGGACTTCATGGTGCTGTTCATCTCCACCCGCCGCGATGGCCGTTCGCTGGGCGACCTGATCAAGTCCGAACTGGGCCAGGTGCCCGGCGTGATCGCGCTCTTTGGCGCCTTCATGATCATGGTCATCATCCTGGCGGTGCTGGCGCTGATCGTGGTCAAGGCCCTGGCTGAATCGCCGTGGGGCAGCTTCACCGTGGCGGCCACCATTCCGATTGCGCTGTTCATGGGCGTCTACTCGCGCTACATCCGCCCGGGCCGCATCGGTGAAGTGTCGTGGATCGGCTTCGTGCTGCTGATGCTGGCCATCGTCGGTGGTCAGTATGTGCAGGAACATCCTGCACTGGGCCAGATGTTTACCTTCGACGGCAAGCAATTGACCTGGATGCTGATCGGCTACGGTTTCGTCGCCTCGGTGCTGCCGGTGTGGCTGCTGCTGGCCCCGCGTGACTACCTGTCCACCTTCCTGAAGATCGGCACCATCCTGGCGCTGGCGCTGGGCATCGTCTTCATCGCTCCGCACCTGAAGATGCACGCAGTGACCCGCTTCATCGATGGCAGCGGTCCGGTGTGGTCGGGTTCGCTGTTCCCCTTCCTGTTCATCACCATTGCCTGCGGTGCGGTCTCGGGCTTCCATGCGCTGATTTCCTCGGGCACCACGCCCAAGCTGCTGGAAAACGAAAAGCACGCCCGCTTCATCGGCTATGGCGCCATGCTGATGGAGTCCTTCGTGGCCATCATGGCGCTGATCGCCGCCTCCTGCATCGAGCCGGGCATCTACTTCGCCATGAACAGTCCGGCCGCGCTGATCGGCACCACGCCGGAAAACGTCGCTCAGGTGATTTCGCAGTGGGGCTTCCATATCACCCCCGAGATGCTGACCCACACCGCCCAGGCCGTGGGGGAACACACCATCATCTCGCGCGCCGGCGGTGCGCCCACGCTGGCCGTGGGCATGGCCCAGATCCTCTCCGGTGTGACCGGCGAGGCCATGATGGCCTTCTGGTACCACTTCGCCATCCTGTTTGAAGCGCTCTTCATCCTTACCGCCGTGGATGCGGGCACCCGCGCTGGCCGCTTTATGCTGCAGGATCTGCTGGGCGCTTTCATCCCGCCGATGAAACGCACCGACTCCTGGGTCGCCAGCCTGATTGCCACCGGCCTGTGCGTGACCGGCTGGGGCTACTTCCTGTACCAGGGCGTGGTCGATCCGCTGGGTGGCATCAATACCCTGTGGCCGCTGTTCGGCATCTCCAACCAGATGCTGGCCGGCATCGCCCTGATCCTGGCCACTTGCGTGCTGTTCAAGATGAAGCGCGACCGCTTTGCCTGGGTCACCGTGCTGCCCACCGCATGGCTGCTGGCCTGCACCCTGACGGCGGGCTGGCAGAAGGTGTTCGACGCCAATCCGCGCGTGGGCTTCCTGGCGCACGCCAGCAAGTACCAGGCGGCGCTGGATGAGGGCAAGCTGCTGGCCCCGGCCAAGTCCATCGAGCAGATGCGCCAGGTGATCTTCAATGACTACGTCGATGCCGGCCTGGCCGCCATGTTCATGCTGGTGGTGATCAGCGTGCTGGTGTTTGGCATCCGTACGGTGCTCAAGGCGCGCTCGGCGCACCAGCCCAGCGTCAAGGAAGCTCCCTACGAAACCCTGCCGGCCAGCGCGCTGGCGCAACAATAATGTCTTTCAGGAGTCGGCAATGAGCAAACCTGGCGCTCTGGCGCAACTGCTGGCCTGGCGGCGCCAGGTCGGCCGCACGCTGAACCTGATGGTCGGCATGCCGGAATACGACAACTACGTGGCCCATATGCAAAAATCGCATCCCGATCAGTGCGTGATGAGTTATGAAGAATTCTTCCGCGAACGGCAGGAGGCGCGCTATGGCGGCAAAGGCCGGGTAGGGCGCTGTTGCTAACGCGTGAGGTGGATCGAGGAGACCGGCAAGGTCTCCTTTTTTCATGGCGGGCCACTTTCCGAAGCGGATTACCCTTTGGAAAAAAACATGCACCTTTGTGCAAAACTGTAGCAATTTATTGGAAACCCTTGCCACTCAAGCTTGTCAGAATGCTGGCTATTGCTTATCAACAGGCTTGTTCACAGGTTTTGTGGATAACTTCGTTGGGCGCCTTGCCTGGGGAGGGTGGGGCAATGGGCTGATCTGCCGCAATCTTGCGTATAATGCAGCCTTTCTTGCTGACAAGATGCTGACAAATTTTTCTTCCTGAACAGGACTCGATGCGCCGACTGCTGCTCTTGCTGTTGACCTTGCTGATCCCGCTGCAATTGCTGGCGGCGACGGCGGAGCCACAGCTGCGCCAGGCCGTGCAGGGTGGTCAGGCGCAGCTATGCGAAGCCTCGGCCACACTGGGGCAGTGGCATGCACATGCCCTGGCCGGCGAGTCCCTGGCGGACATTGCCAGCGAGGATGCGCCCGACGAGGATGATGATTTTCCCTCCTTGCAAGCCGAGCTGGAAGATCCCACGCTGCCGGCGAGCATTGCTACCCCGGATGCGCATTGGTATCCGTTTCCTCACGTCTTCTCGACTGTCCTGACCTGGTCGTCCTATCTGCGCGAGCAGTTGCGGCCACCCCCACTGGCCTGATATTCCAGTATCCGGCCTGGTTCGGCCAATCCTGCTTTGCTTGCAGGACAGGAGTCGGCCAGCCACCCGGACTGGCCGCCCCCATTTTGTGTCCCCCCGTTCCGACCCGGCCGTCGCCGCAGTGTGCGGCCCTCATTGTCATTCAGGAAAAATCATGAAACGCGTCATCCTCTTCCTTGTCACCAACCTGGCCGTCATGCTGGTCTTGAGCGTCACCGCCAGCCTGCTCGGTGTGAACCGCTACCTCACCGCCAACGGACTCAACTTCGGCATGCTGCTGGTGTTCTGCGGCCTGATGGGTTTTGGCGGTTCCTTCATTTCGCTGTTCATGTCCAAGACCATCGCCAAGTGGTCCACCGGCGCGCGCGTGATCGAGCAACCACAGAATTCCACCGAACTGTGGCTCTTGCAGACCGTGCAGAACCTGGCCGCGCGGGCGCAACTGCCGATGCCGGAAGTGGCCGTCTATGACGGTCCGCCGAACGCCTTTGCCACCGGTGCCAGCAAGAGCAATTCGCTGGTGGCGGTGTCCACCGGCCTGTTGCAGGGAATGACCAAGGACGAGGTCGAGGCCGTGCTGGCCCACGAAGTGGCCCACATCGCCAATGGCGACATGGTCACGCTGACGCTGATCCAGGGCGTGGTGAATACCTTCGTGATGTTCTTTGCGCGCATCGTCGGTTATTTCGTCGATTCCTTCCTGCGTCGCAACAATGAAGAGAATTCCGGTCCCGGCATCGGCTACATGGTCACGGTGTTCGTCTGCGAAATCATCTTCGGCATCCTGGCCAGCATCATCGTCATGTATTTCTCGCGCCAGCGTGAATACCGGGCCGATGCCGGTGCAGCCTCGTTGATGGGTTCCAACGCGCCGATGATCAATGCCTTGCGTCGCCTGGGCGGCATGCAGTCCGATGGCCTGCCGCAGAACCTGCAGGCCGCCGGTATTTCCGGGCGCGAATCCTGGATGGGCCTGTTCTCCAGCCATCCTCCGCTGGAGTCGCGCATTGCTGCATTGCAGTCGCGTCGCTGATTCGCCTGCTGTCCTTGCTGCTGCGCCCCGCCAAGTGCAGCAGTTCCCTGGCCGGGGCAGTGGCCGTGCTAGTCTCTTTACGGTTGCTGCGCCAGGCCTTCCAGTCATTCCGACAATTCATCCACCCAGAAAGGAAACCTGACTGATGCCCCATCACACTCCCCTGATTGCCACCATTGTCGCAGGCCTGGTGCTGGCCTTCATCTTCGGCACCCTGGCCCATCGTCTCAAGATGCCGCCCTTGGTCGGCTACCTGGTCGCTGGCATTGCCATCGGCCCCTTCACGCCCGGTTTCGTGGGCGACGCTGACCTGGCGCAGGAACTGGCCGAGATCGGGGTGATCCTGCTGATGTTTGGCGTGGGCCTGCATTTTTCGCTCAAGGATCTGCTGTCGGTCAAGAACATCGCCATCCCCGGTGCGGTAGCGCAGATCACCATCGCCACCTTGCTGGGCATGGCCTTGGGCTGGCTGCTGGGCTGGCCGATGGGAGAGGGTTTCCTGTTCGGCCTGGCGTTGTCGGTGGCCAGTACCGTGGTGCTGTTGAAGGCCTTGCAGGAGCGCCGCCTGGTGGAAACCCAGCGCGGCCGCATCGCCGTGGGCTGGCTTATCGTCGAGGACATCGCCATGGTGCTGGCGCTGGTGCTCATCCCGGCGCTCTCGGGCATTCTCGGCGGCAAGGGCGAGGCCTTGAGCGGCAACGCCGTGCTGCTGACCCTGGGCATTACCCTGGGCAAGGTGGTGGCCTTTGCGGCGGTGATGCTCATCGTCGGTCGCCGGGTCATTCCCTGGATACTGGAGCGCATCGCCGATACCGGTTCGCGTGAACTGTTCCGCCTGGCGGTGCTGGCCATCGCACTGGGCTTTGCGCTGGGTTCGGCTTATGTGTTCGGAGTCTCCTTCGCGCTGGGCGCGTTCTTCGCCGGCATGATCCTGTCCGAATCCGAACTGAGCCATCGCGCCGCCGAAGAGTCGCTGCCGCTGCGCGATGCCTTCTCGGTGCTGTTCTTTGTCTCGGTGGGGATGCTGTTCGACCCCTCCATCGTCGCGCGCGAACCGCTGCTGGTGCTGGCCACCGTGCTCATCATCGTGGTGGGCAAGTCGCTGGGGGCGCTCTTGATCGTGCGGGCCTTCGGTTATCCCAACGGTACCGCGCTGACCATTTCGGCCAGCCTGGCGCAGATCGGTGAATTCTCCTTCATCCTGGCCACGCTGGGCCTGTCGCTGGACCTGCTCTCGCCGATGGCGCGCGACCTCATCCTGGGGGGCGCCATTCTCTCCATCTTGCTCAATCCGCTGCTGTTCTCGCTGCTGGACCGTTATGAAGCGCGCCTGCCCAAGGCGCCGCAAGCCGACGACGGACCGCAGACGGTGGAGTTGCAGGATCACGTGGTGCTGGTCGGTTTTGGCCGGGTGGGGCGCGGCATTGGCGAGCAGTTGCGCGCCCAGGGCAAGCCTTTCGTGGTGATCGAAGCCCAGCTGGAAAACCTGGAGGCTTTGCGCGCCGCAGGCGTGCCGGCGCTCTACGGCAATGCGGCCCAGAGCAAGTTGCTGCAGGCGGCCGCCATCGATCGCGCCCGCTGGCTGCTGGTGGCGATTCCGGAAGTGTTCGAGGCTGGACAGGTGATCGAGAATGCGCTGGAGCTCAACCCCGGCCTGCAGGTGGTGGCGCGGGCGCATTCCGACGCCGAGATCGAGCACCTGGAAAAACACGGCGCCCAGCGCGTCATCATGGGCGAGCGGGAGATTGCGCGGGGCATGCTGGAACTGGTCGGGCAGGGCGCCTGAACTTCAGCAATTCGCTCCGCCATCTGCAGCATTTTTCCTGACATGATACAGTCGCGGCTGCTGTGGCAAGCAGGTTTGCGCCTGCTGCGCAGCAATACGTTCTCGGGGCGGGGTGAAACTCCCCACCGGCGGTAATCAGGCGGCGTCGTCCGACGTCTTCTGTAGCCCGCGAGCGCCCGGTCTGCCTTTCAGGTGAGCCGGGGTCAGCAGACCTGGTGTGATTCCGGGGCCGACGGTCATAGTCCGGATGAAAGAGAACGGGATGTTCGGTCAACGCCGCTGCCCTGCAGTGTGCGTGCGGCCGCGCATTCCAACGCCCTGTTTATTCATCGAACAGGAGTCCTGAACCCATGTCGCAATCGCATCTCTCTGCCGTCTCTTCCCATCACGGTCAACGTATCGCCTTCATCCAGGCTTGCTGGCACAAGGATATCGTCGACCAGTGCCGCATCGCCTTCACCGAGGAAATGGCCAAGCTGGGCTGGCCCGCCGCCAGCATCGATTTCTTCGAGCTGCCCGGCGCCTTCGAAATCCCCCTGCATGCCAAGGTGCTGGCCAAGACTGGCCGCTACGCCGGCATCGTCGCCAGCGGGCTGGTGGTCGATGGTGGTATCTATCGCCACGACTTCGTTGCGCAGTCGGTCATCTCTGCGCTCATGCAAGTGCAGTTGGACACTGAAGTGCCGGTGTTTTCGGCAGTGCTCACGCCGCATCACTTCCATTCCCACAGCGAGCATCACGACTACTTCCACCAGCACTTCCTGGTCAAGGGCCGCGAAGCCGCCCAGGCCTGCGCCACCACCGTGGCCAAGCTGGCGCAAGTGCGCGCGGGCGCGCAGGCCAGCCTGAATGCGGCCTGAATGCGGCTGATGTAGCAGCAGGGCTTCCGGACTGAAGCATTGTGATTCAACATTTACTTAACATTTGTGAATCATTTGCTTACAAACCTTACCGGTTTGGTCTGGAAGCGCTGTCGGGGCGGGGCTATAGTCTGGTCACGTATTCAGAACAGCGAGGAGCTAACGTGAAAAAGTCGATTTCTGTGATTGCCGGCATGGCCATCGTTGCCGCCGTGGCCGGCCTGTCTGCCGCCCCGGCGATGGCGGGGCATGTCTCGATCGGCGTGAACATCGGCGTGCCGGGTGCATACGTGGCTCCGCAGCCTGTCTATGTGCAGCCGGCCCCCGTCTATGCGCCGCCGCCGCCGGTCTATGTGCGTCCGGCGCCGGTCTATTACGTCAATCCGGCCCCGGTGTACGTGGAACGTGATTATTACTATTACCGTGGTCATCACCGTCACTGGCACCGTCCGCCGCCTCCTCCGGGATATTGGGGACGTTGAGCTGGCATCCCCTGCCTGGCCCCTGCAAGCGCAAGGGTCCTCAGCAATGGAAATGGCGGCCTAGGCCGCCATTTCCATTGGTCAATCAGATCAGTCCTGACGATTTGTAGATTACTTCTTGCCCGGCGCCGTGTCGTCGTCGACATCGACCAGCAGATAGCGCTCGGCCGCGCCGAAGAAGCGGTCGTAGAAGTCCGACGAGCGTATCGTTTCACTGGAGACGCGCACCATCGAGTCGTCACTGGCGGCAAAGGGCATCGAGACCGAGCCCAGCACGCTCACGCCCAGACTGGCCGAACTGTTGCTCTTCTTGATGCCGTAGCCATCCTGTGTGGCGCTGACGAACATGGTCGAGCTCTTGCCGTTGCCATTGGAAGCGCAGACCACATGGAAGGCGATTTCCATATGCTTGTCGGCGGCCGGCTGGAAGCTCTTGTTGCCGTCCATGGTGTTGTCGGTAGCCTTGGTGATGATGTAGCCCTGACCCAGCAGCGCACGGCGGGCGGCTTCGCAGACGGCCTTTTCACTGCCAGGGAAGCTGCGCGAGAAGGCGCTGGTGTCGCTGAACTCTTCCTGGTGATAGAAAGCCGCCTTGGTGCCACAGGCGGCCAGGGTCAGCGAGAGGGTGGCGGCAAAGCAGAGCGAAACAGAAAGGCGCGGACGCAACATGCGGCGGATCTCCAACGGCAGACAGACGAGTGGCGGGAATTGTAAAGGATTCGGGCTATGCCAGGTTTGGACAGATCGTAAAGATCGGTAACAGTTCAGCTCGAAGCGCTTATCACTCGACGGGAACAAGGCTCGTCAAAGCTCATCGGTCAGATACCTGAAGGTAAAATCACTTGTTAAATTGCCCGACTGAAAGTAATGTTGAGAGCCTGCAGCAGAAGGGTTTTCCATCGGGACTAAGGTGAACCTGCATCGCACATGCACCGATTCGAATACAGCCTCGTCAACGACAGCAATGGACAAACATCAGAAAGCGGAATTGGACCGTATCCGGCGTGAGCTGGTTGACGCGCACAATAAAGCTGCGTGGCAGATGGCCGCCACGATCATCAAGGCTTCGCTGGTAAAGAATGGCATGGATCAGCCGCCGACCGCGGCCGAGCTGGCCGAACTCAACGCCACCATTACCAACCTGCGCAGCGTGGCGGAAGACGCGCTGGAGTTGCTCAAGCGTTGAGGGCTGTTGCACGCTTGGCCCTTGCCCGGCAAAGAGGCCGCCTTTTACATCCTCCATCGAATCTGATCTCAGCGTTCCTGCCACTGGCTTCATGCGTTCGTGAGAAATTCACTTGCCCCGCGCGAGGGCGGCGGGCAAAAGATCAGCGTATTCCGCTCTGCATTTCGTGCTCAGCCGCCAGCGCCAGGAAGGCCGAGCGTGACATGCGTCGCGCCTGTGCCACGGAATCGATGCGCGCCACCAGGTTCTGCGGCAGGCTGACGTTGAGTCGTACTGACTTGGCGTTCACGCGCGACAGATCGATCTCCACCAGCATCCAGTAACCGCCCTGGAATTGTTCATCGTCAACCCATTCTTCGGGCGCGCTCGGGTCGGGGATAGGCTCGGCGTGCCCGTGGAAATGCGCCTCCACCGCCTCCTGCGCGGCGGCGGGCAGATCCTGCAGCTCGTCCGCTGCGGCGAAGCAGCCGGGAAAATCGGGGAAGGCAGCGCCATAGGCGCTTTCGGCATCCTTGTGGACGTAGAGAGGGTAGAGCATGGGTTTCTCCTGATGGCCGTTACTTCAGGCCCGCTTGCTTGAGAATGCTGTTCTGCGTGGACAAGGGCAGATCCTTCTTGGGATGTGGCACCGTCACCTTGCCGCGCTTGGTCGGATGCTTGAACTGGTGGTGCGAGCCTACTGTATGTACCAGGTACCAGCCGTCGGCCTTGAGTCGTTTGATGAGGGCTGCGCTGTTCATGCAGGGTATTGTGGATTGTACACACGATTACACAATATGGCCTTTTGGGCAGATCGCGCACTCAAATTTCACTCACCAGCGTCTGATCTCCTCCTAAATCGCCTTATCCGACGTCTGGCCATCCTGTTGATCAGGTCCGCCTGCATACGTGTCGTAAATCGTTAGGGGATTGGTACTACGGGCTGCTTCTGCAGGACTGCGATATTTCCATCGGAAGCCATCGCATCGGCTTGAAAGCCTTGACTGGTGCCTGAGGCCGGGGTCGAACCGGCACGCCCCCTTCCGGGTAAGCGGCGGATTTTAAGTCCGCTGTGTCTACCAATTTCACCACTCAGGCATGAGAGATGCCGGCGAGGGCCGCCGGAAAAGGGACGCATTATAGCAGCGACTTGCACTGCATCATCCGTTTTTTCTGCGGAAAATTCCGGGTTTTTGATACATCTGGTTCGTGCACCACGTCCGGTCTGTTTGCACGCGCCGGACGGCATTCCATCCCGTCCGAGAGTTTCATTTTCGGCCGATAAGCTGTCGTGAGAGGGTAGAATGACGTCTTCTTTCATCTGGAAAACCCTCACCATGACTGAAGCCGTAGTCAAGACAGTGCAGTGCATCTCGCCCGCCGGTTTGCACACCATGGCCTACAAGGAGTGGGGCGACGCGCGCAATCCCAATGTGCTGGTCTGCGTCCATGGCGTCACCCGCGTCTCCGATGATTTCGATCGCATGGCGCGCGAGCTGTGCGATACCTATCGCGTGATCTGTCCGGATGTCGTGGGGCGCGGGCGCTCCGGGCGTCTGGCCAATCCGCAGTTCTATACGGTGCCGCAGTATGTCAGTGACATGGTCACGCTGCTGGCGCGTCTGGACGCGCAGATCGTCGACTGGTTCGGCACTTCCATGGGCGGCCTGATCGGCATGGCGCTGGCCTCGCTGCCGGGCAATCCCATCCGTCGCCTGGTCTTGAACGATATCGGCCCGTCCATCAATGGTGCCGCCTTGGCGCGCATCGGTGACTACATCGGCCAGGACGTGCGCTTCGACAGTTTCGAGGAGGCTGCCCAGTACATCCGCACCATCTCGGCCAGCTTCGGCCAGCACAGCGACGAGGAATGGCACAAGCTGGCCAAGGACGTGCTGCGCCAGAACGAACAGGGTCAGTGGGTGCGTCACTACGATCTCGCCCTGGCGCTGCCGTTCAAGCAGACCACGCCTGAAGCCGCCAGCGTGGCCGAGCAGATGCTGTGGGCCGCCTATGACGCCATCCGTTGTCCCACGTTGCTGGTGCGCGGCGCCCAATCCGACCTGCTGTTGCCGGAGGTGGCCCAGGAAATGACCCGCCGCGGCCCCAAGGCCAAGCTGGTTGAATTGCCTGATGTGGGACATGCACCGACCTTCATGCATGCACCGCAGATCGAGGTCGCCCGCCAGTTCCTGCTGGGCTGAGTGCGCCTGCTGCACGCCGTTTTTGAATTTGAAGTTGATTTTGAATCAGCCGGCTCTTCGGGAGCCGGGCATCACGTAAAAGGAATCACCATGTCCGTACAACGCCTGCACGTCGGCAACCGTCTCTCCGAAGTCGCCATCCACAACGGCACCGTCTACCTGGCCGGCCAGATCGCCGAAGACACCACCCAGAACATCGAAGGCCAGACCCGCGAAGTGCTGGGTCATATCGACCGCCTGCTGGCCGAGGCCGGCAGCGACAAGAGCAAGATCCTGTCGTGCCAGATCTTCCTGTCCGACGTGAAGGATTTTGCTGGCATGAACGCCGTCTGGGACGAATGGGTCGCGCCCGGCAATGCCCCTCCGCGCGCCACCGTCGAAGCCAAGCTGGCCCGTCCCGAACTGCTGGTGGAAATCATCATCGTCGCTGCACAGAAGTAATCATTTATGGTTTCGGTAGCAAGTACACAGGGCGAAGGCCTGGCGGCGCTCACCGCTGGTCTCGGTCCTGAGGATGCCGCACGGGTCGCGCAGGCCTTGGCCGAGCTCGAGCCGCTCTATGCCGACAGGCAGATCCTGTCCGGGCAGAACGCGCTGCAGTTCTCCATCTCGGTGGCCACGGTGCTGACTGCGCTCAATGTCGATGCCGCCACCCGTATCGCCGCGCTGGCCTTCGAGGTGCAGATGCTGCATCCCGAACTGGAAGAGAAGCTGGAAGAGCGTTTCGGCAAGGAGATTGCCGACCTGGTGGGCAATGTGCGCCAACTGATGCGCTTCCACAGCTTCAGCTTCCAGCCGCAGCAGGAGGTCTTGCGTGGCAAGAACGCTGCCCAGCAGGCCGCCGCGCAGATCGAGACCCTGCGCAAGATGTTGCTGGCCATGGCCACCGACATGCGCGCGGTGCTGGTGCGCCTGGCCTCGCGTGTGGCCACGCTGCGCTACTTCGCCGAAACCAAGCAGGAAGACGAGGCCAGCGCCAACTACGCGCGCCAGACCTTCGAGCTGTATGCGCCGCTGGCCAACCGGCTGGGGATCTGGCAGCTGAAGTGGGAGCTGGAGGATCTGTCCTTCCGCTTCCTTGAGCCGGTGACCTACAAGCGCATCGCCAAGATGCTGGAAGAAAAGCGGCTGGAGCGCGAAGCCTTCGTCGCCAACGCCATTGCGCGCCTGCGCGCCGAGATGGCGGCGCAGGATATCCGTGCCGAGGTCAGTGGCCGACCCAAGCATATCTACAGCATCTGGAACAAGATGCGCGGCAAGCACATCGACTTCTCGGAACTCTATGACGTGCGCGCCTTCCGCGTGATCGTCGATGACGTCAAGACCTGCTATGCAGTGCTGGGCATCGTGCACGATATCTGGACGCCGATTCCCGAAGAGTTCGATGACTACATCTCGCGGCCCAAGCAGAACGGTTACCAGTCGCTGCACACGGTGGTGACGGCCGAGGATGGCCGGGCGCTGGAAGTGCAGATCCGCACCCACGAGATGCATCATTTCGCCGAGTACGGGGTGGCGGCGCACTGGCGCTACAAGGAGAGTGGCGGTTCCAATTTCTCTGCCCAGAAATACGACGAGAAGATCGCCTGGCTGCGCCAGCTGCTGGCCTGGAAGAATGAAGTCACCGACGCCGTGGTGGACCAGGAAGAGGTGCGCCGCGACTGGGTCGAGAAGCTGAAGTCGGCCACCCTGGACGAGCGCATCTATGTGCTCACGCCCCAGGCGCGGGTGATCGAATTGCCCAGCGGCGCCACGCCCATCGATTTCGCCTATCACCTGCACAGCGATGTCGGCCACCGCTGCCGAGGGGCGCGTGTGGATGGGGTGATGGTGCCATTGAACACGGCGCTCAAGAATGGCCAGACGGTAGAGATCATCACCGTCAAGAGCGGCCCCGGCGTGGGGCCGTCGCGTGACTGGCTCAGTCCGGATTATGCGGTCAGCTCGCGCACGCGTTCCAAGATCCGCGCCTGGTTCAACGCCATCGAGCAGCAGGAAACCCTGTCGGTGGGCCGGGGCTTGCTGGAAAAGACCTTGCAGCGCGAGGGCAAGACGGCGGTCAACCTGGAAGAGCTGGCGCAGAAGCTGGGCTTTGCCAAGGTCGATGACCTGTGCCTGTCGCTGGCCAAGGAAGAATTCAGCCTGCGTCACGTCGAGCAGGCCTTGCACGAGGGGCAGGAAAAGAAGCCCGAGATCGACGACGAGACCCTCATCACCCGCAAGAGCCGTGCGTCCAGCATCGTGCAGGGCGCCAAGTCAGGGGTGCTGGTGGTGGGCACCGATGGTCTGTTGACGCAACTGGCGCGTTGCTGCAAGCCAGCTCCGCCGGACGCCATCGCCGGGTTTGTCACGCGTGGCAAAGGCGTGTCCATTCACCGCGTGAGTTGCAAGAACTTCGCCGAGATGAGTTTGCACGCGCCCGAGCGGGTGATCCAGACGACCTGGGGCGCGCCGGCGCGCGAGACGGTCTATCCGGTGGATATCTTCGTGCTGGCCAGCGATCGCCAGGGCTTGCTGCGGGATATCTCCGATATCTTCCTGCGCGACAAGATCAATGTGATCGGCGTGAGTACGCAGAGCGTCAAGGGGCATGCACGCATGGCCTTTACCGCCGAGATCGGCTCTACCGAGCAGTTGCAGAAGGCCTTGACGGTGATCCGCGAGGTCAAGGGCGTGATCGAGGCCAAGCGGCAATAAGAGCGGGGCAGGGCGGTCGAGAAGGGAAGCTGAAATTTTTTGATGATTTTGCCATTTACCCCTTGGCAAAAGTCCAAAAGCTTCCTATACTCTCGCTTCTTCGTTAGGCGCGTAGCTCAGCTGGTTAGAGCACTACCTTGACATGGTAGGGGTCGTTGGTTCGAGTCCAATCGTGCCTACCAATTCTTCCTGGTGTGGAAGGGTTGGGGCGAAGAAAGCTCAAAGGAGGCGCTCCGGCTGCTTCCTTTTTGATTTTTGATGCACCGTTTTCGCTAGGCGCGTAGCTCAGCTGGTTAGAGCACTACCTTGACATGGTAGGGGTCGTTGGTTCGAGTCCAATCGTGCCTACCAATTCTTCTGTCGATGCAGAGGGGTTGGCAGCGAAGTGATACCGAAAAGGAAGCGCATTGGCGACTTCCTTTTTTGTTTTTTGCCTCTCACTTTTCTTTCCTCGCTCTTTCCTGCAGCGCGTGACCTGCCTTGCGCCGGCTTGTCCCCGATCAATGCTGGCTGGATTACTGCCCGGTAAAACCTCGTTTTGGCGTTTATCCAGCCCGATGTTTCGCGGAAGCATCGAAAAATGAATTAAACTTGCTAACGAATTTTTTGCGAGTTTTGTCCTCGAACTCTTATCTCACCGAAAAAACGAAATTAGCTATGGCGGCAGATGATCAGTATTTCCTGGTAGTTGATGACTTTTCGACCATGCGTCGTATTGTCAGCGGGCTGCTGAAGGAACTCGAATACACCAAGATGGTGGAGGCCGATGATGGTTCTTCGGCGCTGAAGATCCTGGAGGCGGGAGCCTTGCCGGTGACGTTCGTGCTGACCGACTGGAATATGCCCGTCATGGATGGTCTGGCCCTGCTCAAGAAGATTCGCGCCACGCCGTCGATGGCGCATCTCCCGGTGCTGATGATCACGGCCGAAGCCAAGAAGGAAAATATCGTCGAGGCGGCCCAGTCCGGTGCGGACGGCTATATCGTCAAGCCCTTCAACGCCGCCACGCTCAAGGACAAGATCGAGAAGATCCTGGCGCGTCGCGCGCATCTGGCCAAGGCCTGAGGTTCTGATGGCCTGCGCGGGCTGCTGAGCAGTCTTGCCCGGGAAAAAGAAACGGCATCTGCGGATGCCGTTTTTTCATTGGTGCGGAGGCGGGTCGTTTCAGCCCAGGCCAAAATAGCGGACGACGTCGCCGCGCGTCCATGACTTGATTTCCAGGCCGTCCAGCAGGACCCGATATTCCTCGTGCCGCTCGCCGTTATCCAGCTCGACCGTGCGACTTTGCAGTGTGTATTCACGGTTGTTGATGACGGTCCGTTGCGAATGTTGCTCGATGCAGTTCTTGGCGTCCGGCATGATGCTGTTCTCCTTGAATTGATCCTGATCCTAGCACGCAAAAGCGGCAGGGCGCGGGGCAGTGCGTGTAAAGACGGATATTTGCGTCGGTAAATGATGAGATTCGCTGAGGAACGTTGTGCTACGGTCGCCCTGGTGCGTATCTGGCGTCCGGGCTTGTTGTGATGTCATGGTCGTGCCGGCGCTGCAGCGCTGGTGAATACTTGTGCCAATGCATGGGGCGAAATTTGCTATAATCGCCGCCTACCCTGTGCGACCGCCCTGCGGCGGACCCAATCAGGTGGTCCCTATACCGAATCTGTAAGAGCGAGAAAGGCAAACCGGTTATGACACCGCGAACTACCACCGAGGTTTTAACGCGACGCTAGTCGGGTTCTTTTTCGTCCTTTGAAAAAGCGCGGCTGGTCCGCGTTTTTTTTCGTCCGTCTTTTCGACATTACCCTCAACAGGCAAGGCAGCAAGGCTGCCGACATGGAGTGCACAATGGTTTCAGTTCGTCTTCCCGATGGTTCGCAACGCCAGTTCGACAACCCGGTCACGGTGGCGCAGGTCGCTGCCAACATCGGCACCGGCCTGGCCAAGGCGGCCCTGGCTGGCCGCGTCGATGGCAAGCTGGTCGATACCTCCTACCTGATCGACAAGGATGCAGAACTGGCCATCATCACCGACAAGGATGCGGATGGTCTGGAGGTGATCCGTCACTCCACCGCCCACTTGCTGGCCTATGCGGTCAAGGAGCTGTTCCCGGACGCTCAGGTCACCATCGGCCCGGTCATCGACAATGGCTTCTACTACGACTTCTCGTACAAGCGCCCGTTCACTCCGGAAGACCTGCAAGCCATCGAAAAGAAGATGGCCGAGCTGGCCAAGAAGGATGAGCCGGTCACCCGCAAGGTGCTGCCGCGTGATGAGGCCGTGGCTTACTTCAAGTCCATCGGCGAGGACTACAAGGCCGAGATCATTGCCTCCATTCCCCAGAACGAGGATGTGTCGCTCTACACCGAAGGCAGCTTTACCGACCTCTGCCGCGGCCCGCACGTGCCGTCTACCGGCAAGCTGAAGGTCTTCAAGCTGATGAAGCTGGCCGGCGCCTACTGGCGTGGCGACTCCAACAACGAGATGCTGCAGCGTGTCTACGGCACCGCCTGGGCCAAGAAGGAAGACCAGGAAGCCTACCTGCACATGCTGGAAGAGGCCGAAAAGCGCGACCACCGCAAGCTGGGCCGCGCGCTGGACCTGTTCCACTTCCAGGACGAGGCGCCGGGCCTGATCTTCTGGCACCCCAAGGGCTGGACCATCTGGCAGCAGGTCGAGCAATACATGCGCCGCGTCTACCAGGACAATGGCTATCAGGAAGTGAAGGCGCCGCAGATCCTGGACCGTTCCCTGTGGGAAAAGACCGGTCACTGGGAAAACTATCGTGAAAACATGTTCACGACCGAGTCCGAAAATCGCGCCTATGCCTTGAAGCCGATGAACTGCCCGGGACACATCCAGATCTTCAATTCCGGCCTGCACAGCTACCGCGACCTGCCGCTGCGCTACGGCGAATTCGGCCAGTGCCACCGCAACGAGCCTTCCGGTGCGCTGCACGGCATGATGCGCGTGCGCGGCTTTACCCAGGATGACGGTCACATCTTCTGTACCGAAGACCAGATCCAGGATGAAGTGGCTGCCTTCAACCGCGTGGTGCGTGAAGTCTATGACTGCTTCGGTTTCAAGGAAGTGGCCGTGAAGCTGGCCCTGCGTCCGGAAAAGCGCATCGGCGCCGAGGAAGTCTGGGACAAGGCCGAGAACGCCCTGCGTGAAGCCATCCGCGCTTCCGGCTCCGAGTGGGAAGAGCTGCCGGGCGAGGGGGCTTTCTACGGTCCCAAGATCGAATACCACCTCAAGGATTCCATCGGCCGTTCCTGGCAGTGCGGCACCATGCAGGTGGACTTCTCCATGCCGGCCCGCCTGGGTGCGGAATATGTCACGGAAGACAACAATCGCAAGGTGCCGGTAATGTTGCACCGGGCCATCGTCGGCTCGCTGGAGCGCTTCATCGCCATCCTGATCGAAAACCACGCCGGCGCGATGCCCTTGTGGCTGGCGCCAACACAAGTTGTCATCCTGAATATTTCCGATGCACAGGCGGATTATGTGCAGAACGTTGCACAAACGCTGAAAAAACAAGGGTTTAGGGTAGAGGCCGATTTGCGCAACGAGAAGATTACCTATAAAATACGGCAGCATTCAATTCAGAAGCCGCCCTATATCCTGGTTGTCGGCGATAAAGAACGGGATGCCAACACTGTGGCCGTGCGAGCGCGGGGCAATGTCGATCTGGGCGTCATGTCCATCGACACCTTGGTGGAGCGCCTCAAGGATGAGGTGGTCGCCAAAGCCTGAGACGGGGAAGCTAGGGCTTCCTCCCAGCGCAAGAGCACGGCTTAATTTATTGGATTTTAAAAGGAAACTGCAATAGCTACTGACAAGTCGCATCGCCTCAATCGCGAGATCACTGCGCCAGAAGTGCGCCTTTCGGGTGTTGAAAACGAGCCGCTGGGCATCGTCAGCCTGGCGGAAGCCTTACGTCTTTCCGAAGAGGCTGAAGTCGATCTGGTCGAGATTGCGCCCACCGCGCAACCTCCGGTCTGCCGTCTGATGGACTACGGCAAGTTCAAGTACCAGGAGCAGAAGAAGGCGCACGAGGCCAAGCTCAAGCAGAAGGTCATCCAGGTCAAGGAAGTCAAGTTCCGCCCGGGTACCGATGATGGCGATTACAACATCAAGCTGCGCAACCTCACCAAGTTCCTGGAAGAGGGTGACAAGACCAAGATCACGCTGCGTTTCCGCGGTCGTGAAATGGCTCACCAGGAAATCGGCATGCGTGTGCTGGAGCGCCTGAAGGCTGACCTGGAACCGTATGGCCAGGTCGAGCAGTTTCCCAAGATGGAAGGTCGCCAGATGATCATGGTGCTGGCGCCCAAGAAAAAGAAATAAATCATTTAGATCATTTGGATCATTTAAATCATTTATATATTTTTCAGCTTTCCAGGTTGTAGGGTTTCAAGCAGTTAGCCGTATCAGGACGACATCTCCCCGGTGTCGTCCATGCCGCCACAACGCGGCAGCGAAGGCCGACAAAGGATTTGCAGGGCGCAGGCGACTGCGCCAGGCAAAAGCAGCGGGTTCTCCCGCTGTCAAATAAGTGAGAGCAGGCATCCAAGAGCAGCGAGTGTGCTGCCACCTGCAATCATCAAAAAATGGAGCTGTCCGAAAGGACAGAGTTGCTATGCCTAAGATGAAATCGAAGAGCAGCGCGAAAAAGCGTTTTCGCGTCCGCCCGGGCGGTACCGTCAAGCGCGGTCAAGCCTTCAAGCGTCACATCCTGACCAAGAAGACCACCAAGAACAAGCGTCAACTGCGCGGTACCGAGGGCGTCCATGAGACGAACCTGAATTCCGTTCGCGCGATGCTGCCGTTCGCTTAACCTCACCTACACTAAGGAGCTACTATGCCTAGAGTCAAACGTGGGGTAACAGCACGTGCCCGTCACAAGAAAGTCCTCGCACTCGCCAAGGGTTACCGCGGCCGTCGTAAAAACGTCTACCGTATCGCCAAGCAAGCAGTCATGCGCGCTGGTCAATACGCGTACCGTGACCGTCGTAACAAGAAGCGCGTGTTCCGCGCACTGTGGATCGCCCGTATCAACGCCGCTGCGCGTTCGCACGGCGTGACCTACAGCGTGTTCATGAACGGCCTGAAGAAGGCTGCGATCGAACTGGACCGCAAGGTTCTGGCCGATATGGCTGTCACCGACAAGGCTGCTTTCGCCGCCATCGTCAACCAGGTGAAGGCCAACATCGCTGCCGCCTAAATCGACAGCGTGTTGACGCGGTAGCCGGCCGCAACATCCACGACGCAAGTCAGACGAGCAGCCGGCGCTGCAAAATCCTGCGGGGCAGAGGTGTCACACCGATGCCCCGTATGTTTTTGATCCACGGTTTCGTGGATTTTTTTCCTTTTCGACTTCGTCGTCGGATTTTCGATTGGAGCGAGACTTACCGCATGAATCCCCTAGACCAACTCCTGGGCCAACTGGTCACGCAGGCGCAGGCTGATTTCGCCGCCGCGCCCGACGCCGCCGCACTGGAAAACGCCAAGGCCAAGTACCTCGGCAAGACCGGCCAGATCACCGAGCAGATGAAGGGGCTGGGCAAGCTGGCGCCGGAAGAGCGCAAGGTGCAAGGGGCGATCATCAACGTCGCCAAGGAACAGATCGAAAACGCGCTGACCGCACGCCGCGATGCGCTGGCCAATGCCCAGATGCAGGCGCGCCTGAATGCCGAAGCCATCGACGTCACCCTGCCGGGCCGCGGCCGTGGCGTGGGCGGCATCCACCCGGTGATGCGCTCCTGGCAGCGTGTCGAGGAAATCTTCCGCTCCATCGGTTTTGATGTTGCTGACGGTCCCGAGATCGAGACCGACTGGACCAACTTCACTGCATTGAACAGCCCCGAGAACCACCCGGCGCGCTCCATGCAGGACACCTTCTACATCGAAGGCAACGACAGCCAGGGCAAGCCCCTGCTGCTGCGTACCCACACCAGCCCGATGCAGGTGCGCTACGCCCGCATGAACAAGCCGCCCATCAAGGTCATCGCCCCGGGCCGCACCTACCGCGTCGACAGCGACGCCACCCACTCGCCGATGTTCCACCAGGTCGAAGGCCTGTGGATCGCCGAGGACATCAGCTTCGCCGACTTGAAGGGCGTCTACCTCAACTTCGTCAAGGCCTTCTTCGAGACCGATGACCTGCAGGTGCGCTTCCGTCCCTCCTACTTCCCCTTTACCGAGCCCTCAGCCGAGATCGACATCGCCTTCGGCAGCGGTCCGTTGAAGGGCCGCTGGCTGGAAGTCTCCGGCGCCGGGCAGGTGCATCCGACCGTGGTGCGCAACATGGGCCTGGATCCCGAGCGGTACATCGGTTTCGCGTTCGGCTCCGGCCTTGAGCGCCTGACCATGCTGCGCTATGGGATCAACGACCTGCGCCTGTTCTACGAAGGCGACCTGCGCTTCCTGAAGCAATTCAATTAATCCGAATGAAGGGTGCTGTGTCACGTCACCTCAAGTTACGTCGCAGCGCGCCTCTGGCTGATAGCTGAAAGTCTGAATCATGCAATTCTCTGAAAACTGGCTGCGTACCATGGTCAACCCGACCATGACCTCGGATGAACTGTCGCATCTGCTGACCATGTCCGGCCTGGAAGTCGAGGAAGTCGAACCGGTTGCGCCCCCGTTCACCAATGTGGTGGTGGGTGAGGTGCTGGAAGTCGCCAAGCACCCCGATGCCGATCGCCTGAACGTCTGCCGCGTCAACGTGCATACCGGCACCATCCTCAACATCGTCTGTGGCGCGCCCAATGTGCGTGCCGGTCTGAAGGTGCCTTGCGCCATGGTCGGCGCCGTGCTGCCGCCGGGCCCCGATGGCAAGCCCTTCGAGATCAAGGTCGGCAAGCTGCGCGGGGTGGAATCGCAAGGCATGCTGTGCTCGGCGCGCGAGCTGAAGCTGTCGGAAGATCATGGCGGCCTGCTGGAGTTGCCCGACGATGCGCCGGTGGGCCAGAATTTCCGTGACTACCTGCAGTTGAATGACCTCAAGTTCACCATCAAGCTCACCCCCAACAAGGCGGATTGCCTGTCGGTGCTGGGCGTGGCGCGTGAAGTCTCGGCCCTGACCGGCACCCCGCTGAAGGCCCCGACCTTCCAGCCGGCCGCCGTCAACCTGGATGAGAAGCTGCCGGTGCGCATTTCCGCGCCCGACCTGTGCGGCCGTTTCGCCGGTCGTGTCATCCGTGGCCTCAACGCCAAGGCCGCCACCCCGCAATGGATGAAGCAGCGTCTGGAGCGCAGCGGCCAGCGCCCGATCTCGGCGCTGGTGGACATTTCCAACTACGTCATGCTGGAGCTGGGCCGTCCCTCCCACGTGTTCGATCTCGACAAGATCCACGGCAGCCTGGATGTGCGCTGGGGTCGCAAGGGCGAGTCCTTGAAGCTCTTGAACGGCAATACCGTGGAAGTCGATGAATGGGTCGGCGTGATCTCGGACGACAAGGAGCTCGAATCGCTGGCCGGCATCATGGGGGGCGACGCTACCGCCGTCTCGCTGGACACCACCAACATCTACCTGGAAGCGGCCTTCTGGTTCCCGCAGGCCATCCAGGGCCGCGCCCGCCGCTACAACTTCTCGACCGATGCCGCGCATCGCTTCGAGCGTGGCGTCGACTTCGCCACCGTGGTCGATCACATCGAACGCATCACCGCGCTGCTGCTGGAAATCTGCGGCACCGCCGAGACCCGTGTGGGTCCGGTGGACGACCAGATCGTCAACCTGCCCAAGCGCGAACCGGTTACGCTGCGCACCGCACGCGCTGCCAAGGTGATCGGCGTGGAGATCACTGACGAGATGGTCTCGGACATCTTCAAGCGCCTGGGCCTGTCCTTCGACTACCAGCCGGGCCTGTTCTCGGTGACGCCGCCGTCCTATCGCTTCGACATCGAGATCGAAGAAGACCTGATCGAAGAAGTCGCCCGCGTCTACGGTTTCGAGAACATCCCGGCACTGCCGCCGGTGGCTGCCCATGCCATGCGCATCGCGCCGGAGAACACCCGTTCGCTGTTCGCCATCCGTCGCCTGCTGGCTGACCAGGATTATCAGGAAGTGGTCAACTTCAGCTTCGTGGAAAGCGCCTGGGAAGCCGACTTCGCCGGCAACACCGATCCCATCAAGCTGTTGAACCCGATCGCCAGCCAGATGAGCGTGATGCGCTCTTCGCTCATCGCCGGCCTGGTCGCCAATGCGCGCTATAACGTCAACCGCAAGGCCGCGCGTATCCGCGTCTTTGAAGTCGGTGCGGTATTCAGCAAGAACGCCGCCGTGACCGATGGTCCGCTGGCCGTGGCCGGTTTCGACCAGCCCAAGCGCGTGGCGGCCCTGGCCTATGGTCCAGTAGCCGAGGAGCAATGGGGGCAGGCGACCCGCAACGTCGATTACTTCGATGTGAAGGCCGACCTGGAAGCGCTGTTCGCGCCGCGCACCCTGCGCTTCGTCAAGAGCGAGCATCCGGCCCTGCATCCGGGGCGCACGGCCCAGGTGCTGCTGGGTGAGCAGGTCATCGGCGTGATCGGCGAACTGCATCCCAAGTGGCAGCAGAAGTACGACCTGCCGCTGGCGCCGGTGGTCTTCGAAGTCGATGCTGATGCATTGCAGCAGCGCGACCTGCCGACCTATGTCGAGATTTCCAAGTTCCCGGCCGTGAGCCGCGATATCGCCCTGGTGGTCAAGCAGTCCGTGGGGGCGCAGCAGCTCATGGACGTCTTTGCCGCCGAGAAGCAGGCCAATCCGGCCTGCCAGATTCTGCAAGCCCTTGTTTTATTTGATGAATATCAAGGTCGCGGACTGGAGAGCGACGAAAAAAGCCTTGCGTTCCGCTGCACCTTGCAAGATACTCAAAACACCCTTCAGGATGACAAGGTTGACCTTGCGATGAATGCACTGGTGGCCGCTGCGAGCGCCAAGCTCGGCGCCAGACTGCGTGCCTGATGTGATGTCCGCGAGCGAAAATAATTACAGACCGGAATCGGTTGAGGCCCAGTCATTCATCGCCATGAACAACGTGAATTCGAACGAATTTCAATCCGTGCTGGACGCCGACCTGCATCGCGCCGTGCTTGAATCCCAGGCGCGCTCGCAGGCCGACAAGAACCTGCCCACGCTGACCAAGGCCGAGCTGGCCGAACTTTTGTTCGAGCAGGTCGGTCTGAACAAGCGCGAAGCCAAGGACATGGTGGAAACCTTCTTCGACGAGATCCGCAACGCCCTCGAGCGCGGCGAGGCCGTCAAGTTGTCCGGCTTCGGCAATTTCCAGCTGCGCGACAAGCCGCAACGGCCTGGCCGCAATCCCAAGACCGGTGAGGAAATACCGATTACCGCACGGCGCGTGGTCACTTTCCACGCAAGTCAGAAACTGAAGGAAATGGTGGAGCTCTCCAGCGGCAGCCCCGTTGAAATGTCCGTCTAATCTATGAACGATCGTGTCAATAAGCCTGCGGCAATCGTCTTGCCGCCCATTCCGGCCAAGCGTTACTTCACCATTGGCGAGGTCAGCGAACTCTGTGGCGTCAAGCCGCACGTGCTGCGCTACTGGGAGCAGGAATTCACGCAGTTGAAGCCCGTGAAGCGGCGCGGCAATCGGCGCTACTACCAGCATCATGAAGTGCTGCTGATCCGCCGCATCCGCGAGCTGCTCTACGAGCAGGGTTTCACCATCAGCGGTGCGCGCAACAAGCTCGATGGCAGCAACGAGCCCGAGCAGCCCGAGATTCCCGAGCCGCCATCGATCAGCCTGGATGAAGAGGGCATCGAGAAGGTGCGCGCGGAACTGCTGGATATCCTGCAGGTGCTGCGCCCGGAAGCCGTGGCCGCCGCCTGAGCCCTGCTGGCCGGATCATTTGCAAAACCGCTGCTTGCCAGCGGTTTTTTTCTTGGCGCATATGGTTTGTGGCCTCGATACTCGAAAATTATATAAATGATATAAAAAAATATAGGTCTTTTATTCTATGAGCATGACATGGCAACCCATGCAGCTCGCTGACCTCGATGCTGTCATGGCGATCGCGGCGCTGGTGCATGCGGGATTCTACGAGCGGCGCGAAGTCTTTGCCGAGCGGTTGGCGTTGTATCCACAGGGATGCTGCATCGCTCGTGAGGGTAGTGGCACAGGTCAGGCAGTCGGGTATGCGTTCATGCATCCGGCTCTTCTGGGTCAGCCTCCGGCGCTGGACAGTTTCCTGGTAGAACTTGATCCTCGTGCCGACTGCCTCTACCTGCACGACGTCGCCTTGTTGCCGACGGCGCGCTCAGCCGGACTGGGTCGCGCACTGATGCAGCAACTGTCGACGCTCATGGAAAAGGATGACCTGGCGCATGCCGCGCTGGTGGCGGTGCATGGCTCCGCGCCTTACTGGCGCAGCTGTGGATTCGAGGTGCTGGCCGATGCGCCGCCGGCATTGCATGCCAAGTTGCGCAGTTACGATGAACACGCGCTCTACATGATCAAGCCGGCCTGATGGGGCCGCTGCTTGTCGCATGACGCCGGAGCCGCAGGGCATCCGGCGTTTTTTTCATCAGGCCGGACAACTCACAACGGCTCGCTGCGCGTATAGACGCGCTCATGCCCGGACAGCCACAGCGCGATCTGTTGCAGCAGTTGCTGCGTCGGCGCCGGCCGCGCATCCGATCCCGCCAGCATGAAGGCCGCGAAGGCCACCAGCACGAAGCGTCGGCGCAAGACCTCGGCCGGTCCGCGCAGTCCCAGCCAGAACCAGGCCCCGGCCAATGCCCCCAGCGCCAGGCCGGTGATCACTTCCGAGGGCGAGTGGACCTTGATCGCCAGCCGCGACAGTCCCACCGTCACCGCCAGCAGTACCGCTCCCGATACCGTCACTGCGCGCGCCGTGCCGCTCTTTGCTTCGCTGAGCAGCAAGCCCAGTCCCAGATAGAAGCACATGGCCGAGGCCGAGTGGCCGCTCACGCCGGTGAAGTTGGGTAGCCAGGGCGGCACGATATGCCAGCCCATGAAGAGCAGCTTGCTTACCACCACGATCATCATCGCGCCGCCAAAGGCGCATAGCCAGCGCAGCATCGTGCGCCAGCGCCCATTGGCGGCCAGCCACAGGGCCAGCACAACCGCACCGGGAACAGTCAGCGCACTGTCGCCGAAAAAGCTCAGGGCATGCCACCACTCTTGGGAAAGAAAACCAAACATCCAGTCTGTCGTCACTTCATGAAGGAAAAGAAAAAGGCAGGGCGCTCAACGCCAAGTCCAAGATGAGCTTGATCCCCCGATGCCCGCCAAGTTCATCAAAAACGCAGAAAAACAGCCGTGTCGGAGCTTCCGAACCCAAAACTTCCGTTCTTCCTACAAGAGCTATCGGACTTATCCGATTGACGGAAGAGGGGTGTTTTTGCCTTAGCACACATTGTTTCGTTTGGCAACAAATATTTTTTGATTAAGTGTCAAAAATGATGCATGATGAACTCTGATTTTTTCTGTTGCGACGCAGCAATGCCGACGCCGGAAATCGCCACTGTTATAAAAGATTTATCTAAAAAGAAAGGACATTGGAAAGATGGCTTGGCAGAGACATTCCTGGCTCAATCGTAGACGTAGTGCGCAAGTCCTTGCTGTGCTTGCCTTCATGGCCGCCCAGCAGGCCCATGCCGACGATGATGGCCAGGTGGTGACGCCGTACGTGCAGTACTCGATCCTCTATGACGACAATTTGCTGCGACTGCGTGATTCGGCGCAGGCGCAGTCCACGCTGGGCACGACGCAAATGTCCGACACCGTGCAGTCCAAGGCAGGCGGAGTGCGCTTTGACCGGATGTTCAGCCGCCAACATATCCGGCTTGACGCACGGCTGACGCAGAACACCTTTGACAATTTCAGGCAGTTCAACAACGACCAGCGCGACCTCAATGCCTATTGGGGCTGGGTGCTGGGAGAGCATCTTTCGGGTGACATCGGTTATGTGTATTCGCAAGGTCTGACGCCGTTCCAGAACCTGCGCGTGCTGGAGAAGAACATCCGCACCGCGCAGACCCGCTATGCCACGGCAGCCTGGCAATTGCACCCGGACTGGACTGTGCGCGGTCAGTATTCGCGCTTCAGTCTCGGCTACGACCTGCCTTCCTTGCAGAACAACAGCTTTTCGCAGGACATCTACGAAATGGGTCTGGACTACACCGCTCGCAGTGGCAGCATCGCCGGCCTCCAGGTCAGGCATACGCGCGGCAATTACCCCGAGCCGACCCTGGTGAGCGGCACGCTGATCAACAACTCGTTCAGCCAGGATGAATTGAAGGCGCGCGTCTCCTGGCTCTACAGTGACAAGACCAAGTTGCAGTTCCTCGGCGGCTATGTGCGCCGCGAGCGTGACACGGGCGGCGCGGCCAATTTCAGCGGTCTCAATGCGCGCCTGATCGCCGACTGGGACGCCACTGCCAAGACCGCTTTCACGATGAACCTGTATCGCGAGATCGGTGGCGTGAGCGACGTCGACGCCAACTACGCCTTGACCAACGGCCTGAGCCTGTCCACCCGCTGGCGCGCCACCGAGAAGATCCGCGTGGATGCCGGCATCGATTACCAGCGACGTGACTACAACGGTGCAGCCGTGGTCACCGGTGTCACGCCCTCCGGCCGCAAGGATACCTACAAGAAATACAGCTTCGGCGTCATCTACGCCCCCCTGCGCTCGCTGTCCCTGATGGCGGCCATCTACCGTGAGGATTCGTCCTCCAACATCAGCGGTTATGGCTATGTCTCCAACGGTATTGCTTTGACCACGCGCTATGAGTTCTGAGGCCCCCAAAATGAATGAGATCCGTGACACCCTTCCCATGGTGAACGTCAAGCCCAACGTGATCGTCATGGTGTTCAAGCGCCTGCTGGAACCGGCCATGATCGTGGCCTACCTGTGGGTGCTGGTACGCCTGCACGGACTGCCGTTCTCGGGGGACTACTGGATGCTGGCCATCATGGCCTTCTTCATCAGCTCCTATTTCTTCACCGAATTCCACGAGCGCCGCCTGCGCCGCAATCCCAAGGGGGCGCGTCCGGTGGCATCGATCTTCGTGGACTGGTTTGCCGTGGTGGCGGTGCTGGGCCTGATCGGCTATGTCTGCGAGTTCTACCAGCAGTTCGCGCCGGGCGTGCTGGCGGCCTGGGTGATCGGCACGCCGCTGGGCCTGTTGGTGTCGCAGTACGCGCAGTCGCGCGTCATGCGTGACCTGCATACCAAGGGCGAGGTCAGCAAGGCCATCATCATTGGCGTCAACCCGGCCGCGCTGAAGCTGGCCGAGCGCATGGACAACTATCCCGCGCTGATGATCAAGCTCATGGGCTTCTTCGATGACCGCGAGATCGGCCGCCAGCCGCAGGGTACCTTCACGCCCCTGATGGGCAAGATGTCCGACGTGGCCGCCTATGTGCGCAAGCACAACATCAACATGGTCTACATCAGCATGCCCATCTCGGCCCAGCCGCGCGTGCTGCAGATGATCGACGAGCTGCAGGACACCACCGCCTCGATCTACTTCGTTCCCGACATCTACATCTTCAATCTGATCCAGGCCCGCTTCGACTACGTCGGCGGGATGGCCGTGATGGCCATCTGCGAAACGCCCTTCACGGGCATGAACAATTTCGTCAAGCGCGTCAGCGATATCCTGCTGGCCACCGTCATCCTGCTCATGCTGCTGCCGGTACTGGTGGTCATCGCCATCTGCGTCAAGGCCACCTCGCCGGGTCCGGTGATCTTCAAGCAGCGCCGCTACGGGCTCGATGGCGAAGAGATCGTGGTCTACAAGTTCCGCTCCATGACCGTGCTGGAAGACGGCGCCAATGTGCAGCAGGCCACCAAGGGCGACGCCCGCCTGACCAAGATCGGCGGCTTCCTGCGCAAGTCGTCGCTGGACGAGCTGCCGCAGTTCGTCAACGTCCTGCAGGGACGCATGAGCATCGTCGGCCCGCGTCCGCACGCAGTGGCCCACAACGAGCTCTATCGCAAGCAGATCAAGGGCTACATGCTGCGCCACAAGGTCAAGCCGGGCATCACCGGCTGGGCCCAGGTCAACGGCCTGCGTGGCGAGACCGAGACGCTGGACAAGATGAAGGCCCGTATCGAATTCGACCTGGAGTACCTGCGCCGCTGGTCGCTCACCTTCGATCTCTGGATCATCGTGCAGACCGTGCGCCTGGTGCTCAAGCGGGAAAACGCTTATTGACCCGATCTCGCTGAGAACGAAGCTGCCAGCCTTACCAAGTACCAAGGATACGAAGAAATGAAGACAGAAAAAGGTATCACCCGACCTGCCGCAGGCGCGCTCAAGAGCGGCGCCGCCTTGCTCATGCTGGCGCTGCTGGCAGCCTGCGGGAAGCAGGAGCAGGCCGCTTCCGGGCAGGCCCTGGCCAGCGTGGACGGCAAGGAAATCACCATCCACCAGCTCAACGCCGAACTGGGCAAGGGCGGTGCGCGCGAAGCCAACAAGCAATTGCTCGATGGCCTGGTGGCGCGCCAGGTACTGGTCAATGCAGCGCGCAAGGAAAAGCTCGACGCCGACCCCGCCGTGCTGGCCGACATGGAGCGTGCGCGCGACCTGGTACTGGCGCAAAGCTATGTGCAGCGCAAGCTGGCCAAGCCCGCGCGGCCCAGCCAGCAAGAGGTCAGCACCTTCTACGACCAGCATCCGGACTGGTTCGCGCAGCGGCAGCAATACGAATTCGCCGAGCTGGTGATCGACCGCGCCAGCGTCAATGAGGAACTCACCAAGATGATGGTGGGCGTGCGTCCGCTGGAAGACGTGGCGGCCTGGCTGCAGAAGCAGCACATCCCCTTCACGCGCCTGCAGGTCACCAAGACCTCCATGGACCTGCCGCCGCCGATGCTGGCCGGCGTCAAGAAGATGGAAAAGGGCCAGCTCTTCATCGTCAATGAGGGCGATGCCGCCATCCTGGCCGCGCTGGCCGATGTGCGCAACGTGCCGCTCTCGCGCGCGGCCGCCACCCAGCAGATCGAGCAATACCTGGCCAACCAGCGCCAGGGCGAAATCACCGAGCAGGCCGTGGCCCGGCTCAAGGCCGACGCCAAGATCGTCTACTTCGATTCGGCCAAGACCTTGAAGGACAACAGCGTCGCCCCCGTGGCCGATGCGACCAGCCCCGGCAAGGACGTCGCGGCAGGCGCCGCCATCCGCTAGGGCCGCGCCGTCAGAATTTGCAAGACCCCCAACATCGAATCAGGCCGTACAGGCATAACTCCGGAGTCAAAACAATCATGAGAAAAATTTTGCTAATGCTTGCAGGTTTGCTGGTTGCTGTGCTCGCCTTCTCGGGCAGCGCTCGCGCCGAGGATATTCCCCTGGGGCCGGGTGACGTGATCCGCATCAACGTCTACGGCAGCCAGGACCTGACGCTGGAAACCCGCATCAGCGAGGCCGGCATCATCAGCTATCCCCTGATCGGCGAGGTCAAGGTCGGCGGCATGTCCACTGCCCAGGCCGAGCGCAAGATCGCCGGCATGCTCAAGCAGGGCGGTTACCTGGTCAACCCGCAGGTCAACATCCTGGTCGCGGCCCCGGCCAGCCAGATGATCTCGGTGCTGGGCCAGGTCTACAAGCCCGGCCGCTATCCCCTTGATGGCCGCCGCAATGTGGCCGATGTGATCGCGCTGGCCGGCGGCGTCAATCCCGACGGCGGCGACACCATCACCATCGTGCGCACCGAGGACGGCAAGGTCACCCGTAACGTCGTCGATATCTACGCCATCACCCACAACGGCGACACCACCGAGCTGCCCACCGTGGGCGCCAATGACGTGGTCTATGTGGAGCGTTACCAGCGCTTCTACATCTACGGCGAAGTGCAGCGTCCCGGCGCCTACAAGCTCGAACGCGGCACCACCGTGCTGCAGGCCCTGACTCTGGGCGGCGGCCTGACCCCGCGCGGCACCGAGCGCGGGCTCAAGGTCAAGCGGCGCGATGCCAATGGCGAGCTGCAGGAAATCAGCGTCAAGAAGGACGACCTGCTGCTGCCGGACGACATCGTCTACGTCAAGGAAAGCTGGTTCTGACCGGGCGCCGCCAGCGTCCAGCCCAGAGCTTCCCGGTCACGACATTCTTGTCAGGAGTATTCCAATGAACCTATCCCAGTTCCTGCTGATCCTGCGGGCCCATCTCAAGATCATCCTGGCCATCTTCGGCGTCACCGTGGCGGCGGCGCTGGTGGTGAGCCTGGTCTTGCCCAAGACCTACAAGGCCACCTCCTCGGTGGTGCTGAACTACAAGGCCACCGATCCGGTGACCGGCACCATGGTCACGGCCCAGGCGCTGCCGGGCTACATGCCCACGCAGGTGGATATCATCAACAGCCGCAGCACCGCGCTGGCGGTGGTGGACGCGCTCAAGCTGGCGCAAGACCCCGCCGTCAAGGAGAGCTACGCCAACAGCAACAGCCAGCTCGACATCCGCAACTGGCTGGCCGGCATCCTGCTGGGCAACCTCGATGCGCAAGCCTCGCGTGACAGCAGCGTGATCGACATCACCTACAAGGGTCGCGACCCGCAGACCGTAGCGACCATGGCCAACGCCTTTGCCGAGGCCTACCAGCAGGTCAGCATGCAGCTCAAGCTGGACCCGACCCGCAAGGCATCGGCCTACTTCAATGACCAGATCAAGGTCTTGCGCGAGAACTACGAGCAGGCCCAGGCCAAGCTGTCCAAGTACCAGCAGGAACACGGCATCACCAACCTGGACAACCGCGTGGACGTGGAAAACAATCGCCTCAATGATCTCTCCACCCAGTTGGTGGCTGCACAAGGCGCGCTGGCCGAAGCGCAATCGCGCCGCCAGGCCGCAGGCAGCGCCCAGAATTCGCCGGACGTCAACGGCAATCCGCTGGTGCAGAACCTGAAGGCCAACCTGGCCGCCTCCGAAGCCCGCTTCGCCCAGGCCGCCAAGCGCCTGGGCACCCAGCACCCGGACTACCTGAACGCCAAGGCCGAAGTCGATGGCCTGCGCGCCCAGTTGAATGCCGCCATTGCCGCCACCTCGGCCAGCGTGGCCACCAACGCCAGCATCCTGCAGAAGCGCGAGGCCGAGATCCGCAGTGAATTCAATGCGCAAAAGCAGAAGGTGCTGGAGCTCAATCGCACCCGCGACGAACTGTCGGTGCTCTCGCGTGATCTCGACAGCGCCCAGCGCGCCTACGAGCTGACCGCCCAGCGCTTCACCCAGACCAACCTGGAAGGCCAGTCCAACCAGTCCGACATTTCCATCCTGGCCAGCGCCATGCCGCCCACCGCGCCGTCCAGCCCGCGCCTGTTCATCAACCTGATCCTGTCCATGTTCGTCGGCCTGGTGCTGGGCGTGATGGCCGCCCTGGGCCTGGAACTGATCAATCGCCGCGTACGTTCCGAAGCGGACCTGGTGGAGGGGATCGGCCTGCCGGTGCTGGGTGTGATCTCCCACCCCGCGGCGCAGAAGGGCCGCGACCGTCGCCTGGGCTTTGGCCGCGAACCGGGCGCCGCGCCAGTCTGATGGGCTGATGGCTCCAGACTGAGCCGCGCCCATCTTCGTACCGGTCAGCCCAGGCTGGCCGGATCGTTACCGCTTCCTATGTAAAGGTCACTCCATGGATACCGTCACTCTCATCCACAGCAAGGAACAAGACAGCTTGCCCAACCGTTCCATCGGCGCGATCCTCATCGACGTCGGCAAGCTCACTCCGGAAAAGGCCGAACGCATCCTGCGCCTGCAGCGCGAGCGCGGCATGCGCTTCGGTGACGCCGCCATCCAGCTGGGCCTGCTGACCCAGGCCGACATCGACCAGGCGCTCTCGCGCCAGTTCGACTATCCCTACCTGATGAAGGGCGAGAGCAAGGTCAGCGAAGCCGTCGTGGCCGCCTACAACCCCTTCAGCGCGCAAGTGGAAACCCTGCGCGCGCTGCGCAGCCAGCTCATGCTGCGCTGGTTCGACGCCGATCTCGGCCACAAGGCCCTGACCATCACCAGCCCGGCGCGCGGGGAAGGGCGCAGCTTCCTGGCGGCCAATCTGGCAGTGGTCTTCTCGCAACTGGGCGAGCGCACCCTGCTGATCGACGCCGACATGCGCCACCCGCGCCAGCACGAGCTGTTCGGGCTGGACAACCGCAATGGCCTGTCGGGCGTGATTGCTGGCCGCGCCACGGCGGCCGAGGCGATCCAGCGCATTCCGGCCCTCATTGATCTGTCGGTCATGCCCACCGGTCCGACCCCGCCCAATCCGCAGGAACTGCTGGGCCGTCAGACCTTCGCGCAACTGTTGCAGGAGCTCGCGCCCAGCTACGACGTCATCCTCATCGACACGCCCGCCGGCGGCGACTGCGCCGATGGTCAGATGGTGGCAGGGCGTACCGGTGCAGCGCTGATGGTGGTGCGCAAGAACGTCAGCCACATGAGCGCCGTGCGCAGTCTCACCGACCGCCTGGCCGATGCTCGCGTGATGGTGGTGGGCAGCGTGCTCAACGAGTTCTGAACCTGCCGCAGACACGTCCGTCATGAGCCTGGAACAGACCCTCAATCCCCCGCAGGAGCGCAGCCCTGGACTCATGTCCTGGCTGTTGGTCGCGCTCGGGCTGGCCGCCATGTACGTGCCCAGCTTCGTGGACCTGCTGCACGGGGTGTGGGGCAGCGAACGCAATGCCCACGGACCCATCGTGCTGGTGGTGGCCTGCGTCTACCTGGGCGTGCGCATTCGCCAGCTGCGCGATGAGGGCCTGATCGAGCGCCAGCCGGCGCCATTGGCGGGCAGCCTCATGTTGTTGCTGGGCCTGCTGTGCTTTGCCCTGGGCCGGGCGCAGACGGTGCTGTTCATGGAAGCCGGTTCGCTCATCCCCATCCTGGTGGGCATTGTTTTGCTGGTGTATGGCGTGAAGACCTGCCGCCGCCTGTGGTTCGCCTTCTTCTTCATGCTCTTCATGGTGCCGCTGCCGGCCTCGGTGGTGGACGTGCTGACCCAGCCGCTGAAGATAGGCGTGTCCTATGCGGCCCAGCATCTGTTGCAGTGGCTCGATTATCCGGTGGCGCGCAGCGGCGTGATCATCAGCATCGGCCCCTACCAGTTGCTGGTGGCCGACGCTTGCGCGGGCCTGAATTCGCTGTTCACGCTGGAAGCGCTGGGTCTGCTGTACATGAACCTGGTGCGGCATCCCTCGCTGGTGCGCAACACGCTCCTGGCCTTGCTGATCGTGCCGATCTCCTTCACCGCCAACACGGTGCGCGTGGTGGTGCTGGCGCTGATCACTTACTACCTCGGGGACGCCGCCGGGCAGGGTTTCCTGCATGGCTTTGCGGGCATGCTGCTGTTCTTCGTGGCGCTCGGTCTGATCATCGGCATGGACAGCCTGTTGCGCTGGATCGCCGTGCAGCTGGCGCGCTGGCGGGGCAGGGCGCTGCCGGTCGCGCCAGTGCGCCGCCAGGCGGCCGCACCGTTGCGCCAGGACGGCCTCTTTGCCCTGCGCATGCCGGTGGCTGCGGTGCTGGCCGGCGGCATGCTGGTCTCCGTGGGCGCGGCGTATGCGCTGGCGCCGCACCAGGAGAGCGTGGCCAAGACCGCACCGTTTGCGACCTTCCTGCCGCAACGCTTCGGCGACTGGCGCATGGTGCCCTCGCCCTATCTGCAGGTGAGCACGGCCTTGCAGGAAGGCACCGGCCGCACCGCCGAGCAGCCCTATGACGACGAGATCGCCCGCACCTACGTCAACAGCCGCGGCCAGCAGGTCATGCTGGCGCTGGCCTACGCCCGCGAGCAGATGCAGGACGTCAAGATCCATCCGCCCGAGGTCTGCTATGTGGCGCAGGGCTTCACGCTCTCCGGGCAACAGCCGCTGTCCATGCGCGCTACCGACGGCAAGACCATCGAAGGGCGGCGCTTCCTGGCCCGCAGCGGCGACCGCATGGAGCCGGTTACTTACTGGACGCGCATTGGCGATGCACTGCCGGTCGGCGGCCTGGATGCACGCCTGACGATTTTCCGCCAGGGCATGCAAGGCCGTATCGCCGACGGCATCCTGGTGCGCGCCTCCAGCCTCATCAGTGATCCATCCGGGCAAGACGCCGCCTTCGCCCTGCAGCAAGGCTTCCTGCAAGACCTGGAAGCCGCGCTGCGCAAGAACAATCCAGGCCTGCTGTTGCCGGCCTGATGCAATCTGAATTTTCTCCTGGCCCCGTGCAGAGGATGCAAGCATGAAACGATATTCCCTCGATCGCAGCCAATGGCTGTTGCTGGCCGCCGCCGTCCTGGTCTCCATCCTGGTCGGCATGGCCTTGCCCGTGGCCATCGCGCTGCTGGGCGACAGCGTCGGCCGCCTGGCGGCGTTGCCGGCGCTGTTCGTGCTGGGCGGGCTGTTCCTGTTCAACCGCAAGCTCTTGCTGCTGCTGATCTTCCTGTTCCGCGCCTCGGGCGACATCGTGCTCGAATCGACCCGGGTGGGGGGCGGCATGGGCCTGGGTGCGGCCATCAATGGCCTGATCATCCTGATCGCCTTCCTCTTCGTGGTGGAAAAGCCCAAGCAGCTGCCGCGCTGGATGGCCGTGCCCTGGCTGGTGCTGCTGGCCGTCGCCTCCGCGGGCGTGCTGATCTCGCCCGATCGCGTGGCCGCCATCAAGATCGTGCTCTCGCTGTGCTCCTACTTCGCCGTCTTCGTCTGCGCCTTCTACGTGGTGCGCACGCCCGAGGATTTCCGCAGCATGGTCAAGCTGATGATCGCTTCTTCCATCGTGCCGGCCCTCTATGGCATCGTCGCCACCGGCCTCTATGGTCGCGGCGGGCTGGCCAACTTCCGCCTGCAGAGTACCTTCGGCCACCCCAACATCCTGGCCTTCTACCTGACGCTGGTGATTTCGCTGGGGCTGTACGTGCTCAAGAGCCCCTTCTTCCGCCTGACCCAGTTCAAGCGCTTTGCGCTGATGGGCTACATGCTGCTGCTGTTCGTGCTGTTGCTGCTGACCCAGACACGCAGCGCCTGGATCGCCTCCTTCATGCTCTTGCTGCTGTATGGCCTGATGTTCGAGCGGCGCTACCTGATCTACCTGGCCATCCTGCCCATGCTGGCCATGCTGGTGCCCAGCGTGCAGGAGCGCGTGATGCAGCTCGACAGCGGCAACACCGTGCAGACCTATGCCAAGCTCAATTCCTTCGCCTGGCGCGTCTACCTGTGGGAGTCGGGGCTGAAGTGGATGTCGCCCTCGCACTACCTGACCGGGTACGGCGTGGAATCCTTCCCGTACTACTCGCAGACCTTCTTCCCGCTGGCCGGCACCACCAAATGGGGCGCGCACAGCGTGTTCGTGCAGTGGTTCTTCGATACCGGTCTCATCGGCATGCTGGCCTACCTGAGCATCTTCTACATGGTGCTGCGCAAGCTGATGAAGCTCTATCGCCTGGACCGCCTGGGTGGGGTGATCCTCATCTGCACCCTGGTCGAATACCTGGTCGTCTCGGCCTCCGACAACCTGCTGTCCTACCTGGCCTTCAACTGGTACTTCTGGTTGCTGCTGGGCATGGGTTGCTCGGTCTACATGAACAGCGAAGCCTGGCAGGAAGAACTGCGCCAGCGCAAGGTCCGTCCCTTGCATCGCGCCGCCATGCCGGGACTGCGCCATCCGGAACCCTCGAACTGAACGCGCATTGCGCCACGACACGACATGCCGACAAAAATCGCCTACTTCATCAACCAGTATCCCAAGGTCAGCCACAGCTTCATCCGCCGCGAGATCGCCGCGGTCGAAGCCCAGGGCTTCGAGGTCGTGCGCATCGCGCTGCGCGGCTGGGATGCCGAGATCGTCGATGACGATGACCGCGCCGAACTCGGCCGCACCCGCTATGTGCTGCGCCGGGGCATGGCGGGATTGCTGGCCCCCTTGCTGCGCCAGCTGACGGCCGCGCCCGGACGCTTCCTGGCCGCCCTAGGCCTGGCCCTGAAGATGGCCCGGCGCGGCGAGCGCGGGCTGCCTTACCACCTGGCCTACCTGGCCGAAGCCGCGCAGGTGACGCAATGGTGCGCCGCTGAAGGGGTGCGCCATATCCATGCCCATTTCGGCACCAACTCGGCCGAGATCGTCATGCTGGCGCAGTGCCTGGGCGGGCCTTCCTACAGTTTCACCGTGCATGGCCCGGAAGAGTTCGACAAGCCCCAGGCCCTGGGCCTGGACGAAAAGATCCGCCGTTCGGCTTTCACGGTGGCCATCACTTCGTTCTGCCAGAGCCAGCTGTACCGCTGGGTGGAGCAGAGCGCCTGGGACAAGGTCGCCATCGTCCACTGCGGCCTGGAGCGCGCCTTCTACGCCGGTGCGCCCACCACGCCGCAGATCGCCCCGCGCCTGGTCTGCATCGGTCGCCTGTGCGAGCAGAAGGGCCAGCTCTTGCTGGTGGAGGCAGCGGCGCAACTGATGCGTCGCGGCGTGGCCTTCGAACTGGTGCTGGCCGGCGATGGCGAGATGCGAGCCCAGATCGAAGAGCGCATTGCCCATCACGACCTGCAGCAACACATCCGCATCACCGGCTGGATCAGCAGCGCGCAGGTGCGCGAAGAATTGCTGGCCGCACGCGCCATGGTCTTGCCCAGCTTTGCGGAAGGCTTGCCGGTGGTGATCATGGAAGCCATGGCCTTGCGCCGCCCGGTGCTGACCACCTACATCGCCGGCATCCCCGAGCTGGTGATCCATGAAGAAAACGGCTGGCTCTTCCCGGCCGGCGACATCGAACGCCTGACCGACGCCATGCAAGCCTGCCTTCAAGCCACGCCCGAACAACTGGCGGCGATGGGGCAGGCGGCCCAGCTGCGCGCGGTGGAACGGCATTCGGTCAATGTCGAGGCCGCCAAGCTGGCGCGCCTGTTCAACGCCCACCTGGCCCCGCAGCCGCAGGCGCTGGGCCTGGCCGCACCCGCAGGAGGGACCCGATGACGCTGGCCCGCAGCCTCTCTCCCGCTGGCAGCGCCCAGGAGTGGCGCGCGCTGGGCATGGTCCATACCCAGCACAAGGAAATCCCTTCGCTGGATGGCTGGCGCGCGCTGGCCATCGCCATCGTCTTCCTGAGCCACGCCGGCCTGGGCCGCATCGTGCCCGGCGGACTGGGCGTGACCATCTTCTTCTTCCTCAGCGGCTATCTCATCACCACCTTGCTGGTGCGCGAGTTCGACCGCAGCGACAGTGTCAACGTACGCCACTTCTACCTGCGCCGCCTGCTGCGCCTGACGCCGCCCTTGTTGCTGGTGCTGGTGCTGACCTATACGCTCACCTGGCTGGGCATCTTCACTGGCGACGCCTCCTGGTCGGGCTTCCTGGCGCAGTTGTTCTACTTCGCCAATTACTACGTGCTCTTCTTCGACCCTGGCCATACGCTGCCGCAGGGCACCGGGGTGTTCTGGTCGCTGGCGGTGGAAGAGCATTTCTACTTCGTCTTCCCGGCGCTGTTCGTCTTCCTGATGCACAAGGCCGACCGCCGCAAGATCCCGCTCTACCTGGGCGGCCTCTGCCTGCTGGTGCTGCTGTGGCGCTACGGCCTGGTGTTGCTGGGGGACGCATCGATGGACCGTACCTATTACGCCACCGACACGCGCATCGATTCCATCCTGTTCGGCTGCATCCTGGCCACGCTGAAGCTGCCGCCGGCGGTCTACGCAGCGCTGCACAAGCCGGCCGTGCGCGTGGGCGGCGTGACGCTGGGCGTGGTGCTGCTGCTGTTGTCGCTGGCAGTGCGTGATGAGGTGTTTCGCGAAACCCTGCGCTATAGCGTGCAGGGGCTGGCGCTGATGCCACTGTTCTTCTATTCGGTGATGCATCCGCACAGCTTCCCGTTCCGCCTGCTCAACCTGCGCTGGGTGCAGCGCATCGGCATCTATTCGTATTCGATCTATCTCTCGCACGAAATCCTGCTGAGCAACGTGGATTGGGTGTCGCACAACGCGGCCATCAACATCGCCGTGGCCGCCGTGTTCTCGCTGCTGTTCGCCATGGCGGTGGACCGCTGCATCGATGCGCCGCTGCGCGTGCTGCGCGCGCGTTTCCGCTGATCCCGATCCAAACCGATAAGGAAGCCTATACGTGTTCTTGACCAAGAAAAATGACGCCGGACCACCGGCACCCCACCCACGCCGCCCGGGGGGGATGGCAGGGGAACATGCGCTCGGCGCGGGCGCAGCGCCGTCCTTGCATCCGGCCTACCGGCCCGACATCGATGGCCTGCGTGCCGTCGCCGTGGGCTCGGTGGTGATCTTCCATGCCTTCCCGGAATGGTTTGCGGGCGGTTTCATCGGCGTGGACATCTTCTTCGTGATCTCGGGTTTCCTGATTTCGCTGATCCTGTTCAAGAACCTGGAGCATGGCCGTTTTTCCATCGTCGATTTCTATGTGCGCCGGGTGCGCCGCATCTTCCCGGCCTTGATGACGGTGATGTCGCTGTGCCTGGTGACGGGCTGGTTCGTGCTCTTCGCCGATGAATACAAGCAACTGGGCAAGCACCTCTTCGGCGGCTCCACCTTCATTTCCAATTTCCTGTTCTGGCGCGAGAGCGGCTACTTCGACAATTCCGCCGAGACCAAGCCGTTGCTGCACCTCTGGAGCCTGGCCATCGAGGAACAGTTCTACCTGTTCTGGCCGCTGCTGCTGGCCTTCGTCTGGAAGCGCCGCTGGGGCTTCCTGGGCATCATGGGCGTGATCGGCCTGCTGTCCTTCGGGGTGAATCTCTATTTCATCGGCCATGACCAGAGCGCAGCCTTCTATTCGCCGCTGGCGCGCTTCTGGGAACTGATGATCGGCGGCGCGCTGGCCTACATCAACCTGCACCGGCAAGACCTCACGCGCCGCTACAAGAACCTGCAGGCCTGGCTGGGCGCAGCCTTGCTGGTGGCTGGATTTGCCCTGCTGGATGGCGCGCGCGCCTTCCCGGGCTGGTGGGCGCTGCTGCCTTCGCTGGGCGCCTTCCTGCTGCTCTCGGCGGGACCGGGCGCCTGGTTCAATCGCCGCGTGCTGGCCAGCAAGGGCATGGTGGCAGTGGGCCTGGTGAGCTATCCGCTGTACCTGTGGCATTGGCCGCTGCTGGCCTTCGCCACCATCATCGAGGGCGAGAGCGCGCCGGCCGAATGGCGTGCCGCGGCGGTGCTGGGTGCGCTGCTGCTGTCCTGGCTGACCTATCGCTATATCGAACGTCCGCTGCGCGGCTCCACCCGCAGCCGCACCGTGCTGGTACTGCTGGCCATCAATGTGGCTGTGGGCCTGGGCGGGCTGACGATCTACCTCAAGGGTGGCTTCGATGAGCGCGCCATCAATGGCAAGCTCGATTACCTGACCCAGAGCGATGTCTTCGAAGGCTCGCGCAATTCCGATGGCAGCTGCGCGCGCCTCAATGGCATGGAGGGCGTGGATGAAGAAGTCTGCCTGTCCAACTCGGCCGCGCCGCGCACCCTGTTCGTGGGTGACAGCCACGTGATGGCCTTGCACTCGGCGATCTTCTCGGGCGACGTCAAGATGCCGGCCATGATGGTGGCCGGCCATGCCTGCCGCGTCTATCCTAACCTGCCCTATACGCCGACCCATCTGCTGCGCTGGGCCAACAATTGCACGGCCATCGCCAATGAAGCCATTGCGGTGGCGGGCAAGCTGCCTTCCATCGATACCGTGGTCATCAGTGGCGCCTATCCCCGTGGCGACCTCTCGCAGCCTTCCGAATACCAGCAGGACGGACGCACGCTGAGCAAGCGCGACGCGTTCCTGTCGGGCTACGGGGCGCTGATCGAGGCCTTCCGCAAGCAAGGCAAGAAGGTCGTCTTCATGCCCGACGTGCCTTATCTCAAGCTCGATCCACATGCCTGCGTGAACCGTTTCAGCGACGGCCAGGCGCGTGACTGCGCCTACACCGAGGCCGAGCATCAGGCGTTGCGGCGCGACTATGACGCGGCGGTGGCGGCCCTGCAGCGCGCGCATCCGCAAGCGCTGTTCTTCGATCCGCAGGGCCTGTTCTGTCCGGATGGCAAGTGCCAGGCCAAGCTGGGCGACGCCTATTTGTACAACGACAACCAGCACATCAGCCTGGCGGCGTCGCGGCTGTTGCTGGCCGAGATGCAGCGGCGCGGCTTGTTGCCGGCGGCGCAGCCGTGAAGTGGCAGGGAGAGTCAGGAGAGCAAAGAAAAGCCCCGCGCTCGTGAGAGGGCGGGGCGCTGAGGCCAGCGGGAAGTGCGGGCAGCCTCAGTCGGCGCTGATCAGCTCAGCCCCAACGTTGGAGGGCTGGCCGGTGCCGCCGCTACGGGCATAGACCGCCAGCGCTGGTTTGGCGGCGGTCCAGGTGAAGGTCTTGCTCTGGCCGTTGTCGAGGTAGCCGCTGTCGAAGGCGGCCTTGCCGGTGGCCTGGTCCTGCACCAGCAAGCGCAGCTTGCCGCCGCCGGTGGTGCGGGCGGTCAGCTTGTAGTTGCGGCCAATGACCGGCTTGGCCCAGCTGATACCGGCGATGCCGCGGTTGGCGTAGTTGACCACCTCGGAGACGCTGCTGGAAGCCGGGAAGACCACCGCCTGGTCCCAGGAGCTGTACTTGCCCAGGGTGCTGCCGGATTGCTGGGTCCAGTTGCCGCGCATGGAGAGCATGTTCAGGTTCTGGTTGGGCGTGAAGCTCTTGCCGTTGCCATCGACCCAGCCGCTGGCCCCGGTCACGCGGCGCAGGGCGGCGCGGATGACTTGCAGTTCACTGGCGGCCGTGTTGTTCCAGCCATTGGGATGCAGGTTGTAGGACGCACCGATCTCAACGTAGATCGCAAAGGGTGTGCCGGTGTTGGCGTCGACGATGTAGGCGCCGTAGCGCTTCAAGGTCTCGGCCACGCGGCGCAGCTCGGGATCGGTCAGCTTGCTGGTGTCGAAGTCGGGCGGCAGCATCACCAGCGCGCCTTCCGGGAAGGCGCCGCTGTTGAGCTTGGCGGCATTGGTATCGGCCGAGGTGGCCGGGAAGACGTAGGTCGGGTTGGCCGACAGGCCGTTGAAGGTCAGCGACATGGCCAGTGCATGCGGATAGTAGTCCGGTTTCTGTTCCACCTCGTGGGTGCGGATCAGGCCCCCCGAGGCAGGCACCCCGGTGGCGCGCGCGCCCTGGTAGTAGTGCGCAGGATCGGGCCAGCCGCGGCCATCGAGCTTGGTCCAGGAGTATTGGGCGGCGGTCCACTGGGTGCCGACCTGCTTCAACTGCCAGAAGGAATGGATGATGTTGGTGGTCGGATCGACGATGTCGGCATGGCCATCCGAGCCGGACGCGGGCTTCACCGAAGCCGGCCAGTGCGGGATGGTGATGTCGTGGTAGCCCTCTTCGTCGGTGATGAGCAAGCCCTTGCTGCCGGCTGCGCCCGTGACCGTGACCGGCGGATCTTGCGGCGAGGCCAGGAACACGCCAGTGGAATAGGCGCCGGCGTTGATGGCCGGGAAGTAGGTGGAGGTCGGGATCACATCCGACGCAAAGCTGGGATTGACGGGCCGGCTGTTCCACAGCGAATCGGCGGCGAAGGGCTTGCGGTACGTGCCCCAGTCGTCGGCCTGGGCCGGCATGGCGGCGTGCAGCGCGCCGAGCATGGCCAGCAGTGGTAGAAGTCGTGGTGGGCGGGTGCGTACTTGCATCATCATTCCTTTGAGGTGAGTGTGAGGATGAGGTGAAGGACCGTATTTGTTAGTTTTTCTGACGCTATTGCGATGGCCATGAGCTGCAGTATAGAGTTTTTTCGCTATGAAGATAGTGGTCGTGTGGCAATGAATATCGCTGGAACGATCTTCACAATTGTTAGTAAATATCGTGCGGAATCTTTTTGAGGATGAACTCTCCAAAAGGCGGCCGATGAGGCCTGAGACCAAGAAAGTTTGATGATGATCCTGCTATTGCAAATTCTGTTGATGCTGGCCCTGCTGATCCTGGCCATTCCCGCAGCGGTGCTGCTGGTGCAGGTGCTGGCAGCGCGCTGGGCGGGCCCCCGGCCCTTGGCCGAGAGCCCGCAGCGTCCGCGCATGGCGGTGCTGGTGCCGGCCCACAATGAGGCCGGCGGCATTGCCGAAGTCATTGTCGGGATACGGCGACAGTTGCAGGAGGGTGACCGCGTGCTGGTGGTGGCCGACAACTGCAGCGATGCTACCGCGGATATCGCGCGCCATGCGGGTGCAGAAGTGAGCGAACGTTTCCACGACATGCTGCGCGGCAAGGGGTATGCGCTCGATCATGGCATCCGCCACCTGGCGGCCGATCCGCCGGAGGTGCTCATCGTGGTCGATGCCGATTGCCTGCTGGGCGCGGGCGCGCTGGAGCGCATCGCCCGGGTCTGCTGGCGCAGTGGTCGCCCGGTGCAGGCCTTGTACCTGATGCATGCGCCGGCGGGCGCGGGCAGTCGGCGCAAGATCGCCGAGTTCGCCTGGGTGGTCAAGAATCTGGTGCGCCCGCTGGGCTGGCACAAGCTGGGTCTGCCGTGCCAGCTGATGGGCACCGGCATGGCGTTTTCCTGGCAGCAGATCGGCCAGGCCGACCTGGCCACCGGGCACATCGTCGAAGACATGAAGCTGGGTGTGGACCTGGCGCGTGCCGGCCAGGCGCCGCTGTTCTGCCCCGACGCCATGGTCTACAGCCATTTCCCCAGCAGCGACAGCGGCGCGGCCACGCAGCGCACGCGCTGGGAGCATGGTCACCTCAGCGTCATCCTCTCCTACGTGCCGCGCCTCTTGGGCGGGGCGCTGGTGTCGGGGCAGGGTGCGCTGGCCGGGCTGGCGCTGGACCTGTGCGTGCCGCCGCTGGCCTTGCTGGTGATGATGGCCGGCGGGGCGTGGGTGGTGAGCGCACTCGTGGCCGTGCTGACCGGCTGGATAGCGGCTTGCCTGCTGGCCACGCTGATCGTGGCGGCGATTGCTGCGGCGGTGCTGCTGGCCTGGTCGGGTTTTGCTCGCGAGGTCATCAGCCTACGCGAACTGGGTGCTGCTTTTGCTTACGTGGCGCGCAAGCTGCCCTTGTATTGCAAGTTCATGTTCAACCGGCAAGTCGAATGGGTAAGGTCAAAACGTGATTCAGAATAACGTCAATATCAACTCGGAAATCAAGGCGCGCGTGGGTGAACCGGCGTCTGCTTCCGCTCCCCTCGAAGCGCCCGGCGAGGTCATCGCCAGCGGACCGGATTTCGAGCGCGATGTCTGGAGCATCCTCGGCCTGCCGTTCGACCGCGTCAGCCTGGGACAGGCCGCAGGCATCCTGCAGCGCGCCGCCAGCGAGCGGCGGCGCTGCTTCCTGTCCACGCCCAATCTCAATTTCGCGGTGGCCTGCCTGGACGATGCGGCGTTTCGCCATTCCGTCATCCAGAGCGACCTGTCCATTGCCGATGGCATGCCGCTGGTCTGGATCGCCCGCGCCCTGGGTCTGCCCATCAAGGAGAGGGTGGCCGGATCGAGCCTCTTCCAGGCACTGCGCGAACAGCGCATGGACAATGGCCAGGCGCCGCTGCGCGTGTATTTCTTCGGTGGCCCGCCCGGCGTGGCGCAGGCAGCGGACGAAAAACTCAATGCCGCCCCCTCGGGTCTGCGCAGTGTCGGCTACGCTTCCCCCGGCTTTGGCAGCATCGAAGAGATGAGCCCGCCGCAGGCCCTGGCGCACATCAATGACAGCCGCGCCGATTTCCTGGTGGTGGCGCTGGGGGCCAAGAAGGGGCAGGCCTGGATCCAGCACAACCTGGCGCAACTGCGCGCACCGGTGGTCAGCCATCTGGGCGCGGTGGTCAACTTCGTCGCCGGCACGGTGTCACGTGCACCGCGCTGGGCGCAGAAGACCGGCCTGGAATGGCTGTGGCGCATCAAGGAAGAACCCAAGCTGTGGCGGCGCTACTTCGATGACGGCATGGCCTTGCTGCGGCTGCTGGCCACGCGGGTGCTGCCCTGCATCTGGGAGAGTCGCCGCCATCGTCCCGCTGCGGCGCTGTTTGACGAGGCCGAGATCGGCTGCCGCCGGGATGGCGGCGACTGCGAGCTGCTGTTTTCCGGTGCGCTGGGCCAGGCCAATCTGGCGCGCCTGCGCCCTGTGCTGGCCCAGGCCGCACAGGGCGATGCGCCCCTGGTGCTGGACTGCACCCGCTTGCAGTACATCGACAGCGCGGCGCTGGCGCAGCTGATGCTGCTGTATGGCGATTGCGTACGGCGCGCACGGCCCTGGGCCATCATCAATGCCTCGGCGTCGTTGCGGCGACAGATTACGCTGCATTGCGCCGACTATCTGCTGCAGGCGCGCGCCTGAACGTGGAGTCAGCCATGGTGCAGAAACGGTCAGCCATCGTCAGTTCTTGCGTGCCAGGCGGCTTGGCCGAGGCGCGTCTGAACTGGTCGCAGGCAGTGCGTTCTAGTACACTGCCTGCACAGCGCAACACCGCGCCAGGACTGCCTTGCAGCAGATTGCAGTGGCGTAGGGCAACAAGTTTCCGTGTGACAAAAAATTCAAACAACAGAGCGCCAGCCGCGCCGGCAACCCTCGCCGCCCGCCACGCTCCAGCCAGTGAAGAGAGTCCATCATGAAGATCTATCCCGTCATCCTTTCCGGCGGCGCCGGTACCCGCCTGTGGCCGCTCTCGCGTGCAGCCTATCCCAAGCAGCTGCTGCCGCTGGTGAGCGAGCAGACCATGCTGCAGGAAACGGTGGCGCGCGTGTGCGCCTGGCCCGAAGCGCTGGCCCCGCTGGTGGTGTGCGGCAACGAGCACCGCTTCATGATTGCCGAGCAATTGCGCGAGATGGATGTGCGCCCCCATGCCATCGTACTGGAGCCGCAAGGCAAGAACACCGCACCGGCGGTGGCGGCCGCGGCCCTGCAGCTGATGCGCCAGGACCCCGATGCGGTCATGCTGGTGCTGCCGGCCGACCACGTCATCACCAACCGCGAGGCCTTCCATGAGGCCGTGCGCGCAGCGATGCGCTCGGTGCAGGAGGGCGCGCTGGTGACCTTCGGCATCACACCCAGCAAGCCCGAAACCGGCTATGGCTACATCCTGCGCGGCGCCGCCCACGGCGATACCGGCAACTTCGCCGTCGAACGCTTCGTGGAAAAGCCGGACCTGGAGCGCGCCCAGGGCTTCGTCGCCGATGGTCGCTACTACTGGAACAGCGGCATGTTCCTGCTGCGCGCCCGCGATTATCTGGAAGAACTGGAACTGCATCGTCCGCTCATCGCCGCAGCGGTCAAGGACGCGGTGGCCAAGGCCTATACCGACCTGGATTTCTGCCGCCTGGGCGAAGCTGCCTTTGGCGCATCACCAGCCGAATCGATCGACTACGCCGTCATGGAAAACACCCGCCGCGCCGTGGTGGTGCCGGCCGATATCGGCTGGAGCGACGTGGGCTCCTGGAGCGCCCTGCAGGAAGTCATGCCGGCCGATGCCCAGGGCAATGTCACCCGTGGCGATGTTTATCTGGATGGCGTGTCCAACTCGCTGGTGCGCGCGGAGAGCCGCATGGTGGCGGTGCTGGGCCTGCAGGACCTGATCGTGGTCGAGACCGATGACGCCGTGCTGGTGGCGCACAAGGACAAGGCTCAGGACGTCAAGGGCGTGGTCGATCAGTTGAAGGACAAGAAACGCAGCGAACATATTCACCACAAGCGTGTCTATCGTCCGTGGGGCAGCTATGAGAGCGTGGATGCCGGCGATCGCTTCCAGGTCAAGCGCATCATCGTCAAGCCAGGCGAAAAGCTGTCCCTGCAAATGCATTATCACCGGGCCGAACACTGGGTGGTGGTGAGTGGTTCGGCGCTGGTCACGCGGGGTGAGGAAGTCACCTTGCTCAGCGAAAACGAATCGATCTACCTGCCCATCGGCGTGACCCACCGTCTGGAAAATCCCGGCAAGCTGCCGCTGCACTTGATCGAGGTGCAGTCGGGCAGCTACCTGGGCGAAGACGATATCGTCCGCTTCGACGACGTCTACAAGCGTGCCTGAGGCCATGTCGCTGATGCACGGTTAGACGCTGGCGTAGCGGACAAGAGATTACGATCCATGAACATCGCCTATCTGCTGCTGATCCACAATACGCCTCACCATACCGCACGCATCATCGACAAGCTCGACAGTGGCCGCGCCCGCTTCTTCATCCATCTGGATGCGAAGTCCGACGCGGCGGCCTATGCCGGCCTGCAGCGCGAGCATGTGCAATTCACGGCGCGCCGCCATGACGTGCGATGGGGCGAGATTTCCCAGGTCGATGCGATCCTGGAACTGATATCGAACGCCGTGCAGGCGGGTCCCTTCGATCGCTACGTGCTCATCAGTGGATCGGATTATCCGCTCTTCGGCGCCGAGCAGATCGAAGGATTCTTTGCCGACAATGCGCACATCGAGTTCATCAACAGCGTGCCGCTGGGTAGTCCCAGCAAGCCGATGAGCCGCATCACCACCTATTGCCCGAGCGCGGCCGATCCCTTGCCGCGCAAGCTGTTCATGAAGCTGTGGTGGAAGCTGGGTCTGAAGGTGCCGCCGCGCCATATCGCCGGTCTGTTCGGCAAGCTGGTGCCGCACGGCGGTTCGACCTGGTGGGCGCTCACGCATGCGGCCTGCACGGTGATCCTGGAGTTCCATCGCCGGCGGCCGGAGATCTATCGCTTCCTGGTCAACTCCTATTGCCCGGACGAGACCTATTTCCAGACGATCCTTTCCAATTCGGATCTCAAGGGCAGGATACGGCGCAACCTGACCTACACCTACTGGGTGGAAGGGCGCGCCAATCCGGAAATCATGACCGCTGAGATCTATCAGCGGCTCAAGGCCGGCGGCTTCATCGACGACAGCCGGCTATACGGGGCAGGGCCTGTGCTTTTTGCCAGAAAGTTCAGGGAAGGCGAGGAGACATTGCTGCACACCATCGATCAGAGCGGAGCCCTCACATCCGCCGGTGCAGCTTGATGACATTAATGCTGCGCGGCGGGAATCAAACCGGCGCGCGCCAGTCTTAGATCGCTGTAAAAACTTGCTCTGCTCCGAGGAGCTGAAAGGAAACGCATGAACATCACCGTCATCGGGACCGGCTACGTCGGTCTCGTCACCGGCGCCTGCCTGGCTGAACTGGGTAACAAGGTCTTTTGCCTGGACGTGGACCGCAACAAGATCGAGATCCTCAACAGCGGCGGCGTGCCCATCTATGAGCCGGGCCTGAAGGAAATCATCGCCCGCAACCGCGCCTCGGGCCGCCTGATCTTCTCCACCGATGTGGCCGCCAGCGTGGCCCATGGCGAGGTGCAATTCATCGCGGTCGGCACGCCCCCCGATGAAGATGGCTCGGCCGATCTGCAATACGTGGTGGCGGCAGCCCGCAACATCGGCCGCCACATGGAACGTAACTGTATCGTGGTGGACAAGTCCACGGTGCCGGTGGGCACCGGCGACAAGGTCAAGGCCGCCATCCGCGCTGAACTGGAAGCGCGTGGCCGTGGTGAGCTCGATGCGATGATCGTCTCCAATCCGGAATTCCTCAAGGAAGGTGCGGCGGTGGAAGACTTCATGCGCCCGGACCGCATCGTCATCGGCGTGGAAGAGGGCGCGGCCGGCGCCGAGGCGCGCGAGGTGATGCGCGAACTGTATGCACCGCTGAACCGCAACCACGAACGCATCCTCTACATGGACGTGAAGTCGGCCGAATTCACCAAGTACGCCGCCAACGCCATGCTGGCCACCCGCATCTCCTTCATGAATGAACTGGCCAACCTGGCCGACCGCCTGGGCGTGGATATCGAGCACGTGCGCAAGGGCATCGGCTCGGACCCGCGCATCGGTTTCAGCTTCCTCTATGCCGGCACCGGCTATGGTGGTTCCTGCTTCCCCAAGGATGTGCAGGCACTGGCGCGCACGGCCAGCGAGCATGGCCAGGAACTGGAAATCCTGGGTTCGGTGGAGTCCGTCAACGACAAGCAGAAGCAGGTGCTGCTCAAGAAGATCGTGGCGCGCCTGGGCGAAGATCTCTCCGGCAAGACCTTCGCGGTCTGGGGGCTGGCCTTCAAGCCCAATACCGATGACATGCGCGCTGCACCCAGCCGCGTGATCGTGCGCGAACTGCTGCAGCGTGGCGCCAAGGTGCAGGTCTATGATCCGGTGGCCATGGAAGAAGCGCGCCATGCCTTCGCAGTGGATCTGGCCGATCTGCCGGGCAAGGAGGCCGACCTGCACTATGCGGGCGGTGCCATGGAAGCGCTGGAAGGGGCCGATGCGGTCGTCATCGTGACCGAATGGAAATCCTTCAAGAGCCCGGACTTCGCCGCCGTGAAGGCCACGCTGAAAGAGCCGCTGGTCTTCGATGGCCGCAACCTGTTCGAACCGGTGACCATGGCGCGCCTCGGTGTGGAATACCACGCCATCGGCCGTCCTTCCAAGCGTCCCAAGTGAGGCAGTGATGTTGAAGCGATTGCGCGCCGATGCCAGACTCTTTCCCACCGCTGGCTTCTTCCTCAAGTTCCAGGTCAACTGGCTGCTCAATGGCCGCCGCTTCGCGGTGCGCCGCCAGCTCGACAGTGGTGTGGTGGTGTCGCTGACCTCGTATCCGCCGCGCTTTCCGACGCTGCACCTGACGTTGATGTCGCTGCTGGCGCAAAGCTATGCGCCAGCGCGCATCGTGCTCTGGATCGCGCACCAGGACATGGACAAGCTGCCGGCCAGCGTGACCGACCTGACGCGCCATGGCCTGGAAATCAAGGCCTGCGACGACCTGCGCTCCTACAAGAAGCTGATCCCGCAATTGCAGAGCGATCCCAGGAGCATCATCGTCACCGCCGACGATGACGTGCATTACTGGCGTCATTGGCTGCAGGAACTGGTGGACGCCTATGAGCCCGAGCGCAAGGAAGTCATCGCCCACCGCGTCCACCGCATCCGGCTGGGCGCCGATGGATTGCCGCTGCCCTACAACGAGTGGGAGCATTCCATCCGCGAATACGGCGCCGATGCGCTGCATTTCCCCACCGGCATTGGCGGCGTGCTGTATGCGCCCGGCGTGCTCGATGCCCAGGTGCTGGAGCAGGACGAGTTCATGCGCCTGTGTCCACGCGGCGATGACATCTGGTTCTGGTGGATGGCGCGTCGCAACGGTGCGCGCTTCCGGCGCGCGCCCTCGGTCAACCGGGATAGCTATTTCCATTGCTGGGACGGTTCCCAGGCCTGCGCCCTGTGGGAAGACAATCTCACCGGCAGCTACAACGATACGCAGATCGCGGCCATGATAGGCCGCTACGGCTTTGCCGAAGAAAGGAAGGTCGCATAATGGCTTCGGCTATGTCCAACGCACGCTGGTTGACGCTGTCCCAGATGGTGCGCATTGCCTTGCAGATGGTCTCCATCTTCATCCTCTCGCGCCTGCTGGCGCCGTCCGAGTATGGCCTCTTGGCCATGGCCACGGTGGCGGTCAACTTCGCCTCGCTGCTGCGCGACATGGGCACCGGCGCGGCGGTCATCCAGAAAGAGAACCTCACCCGCGAAACCACCAATACCGTCTTCTGGCTCAATGTCGGCCTGGGTGTGTCGATTGCGCTGGTGCTCATCGTCATCTCGCCCATGGTCGAGGATTACTTCCGCACGCCCCATCTGGCCCCGGTGCTGTGCCTGATGGCCTTGTCCTTTCCGCTCACCAGCAGTTGCGCCGTACACAGCGCCTTGCTGGAGCGTGAGTCCAATTTCCGCACGCTGGCGCGCATCGAGATCGTCTCGGCGGCGGTGGCGCTGGTGACGGCGGTCACGCTGGCCTTTACCGGCTTTGGCGTCTACAGCCTGGTGTGGCAGACGCTGGTGTCGGCCATGCTCTCGGCCTTGCAATTGTGGCTGGCCAGCCGCTGGCGGCCCGAGAAGGTCTGGAGCCGCAGCGAGTTTCGCGGGCTGTGGCGCTTCAGCGGCAACCTGACCGGTTTTTCCTTCGTCAACTTCTTCGCCCGCAATGCCGACAGCATGGTCATCGGCCGCATCCTGGGCGCGATTCCCCTGGGTATCTATGCGCAGGCCTACAAGGTGATGATGTTCCCTTTGCAGAGCATGAGCTACGTGGCCAATCGCGCGCTGTTTCCGGTGATGAGCCGGCAGCAGGGCCAGCGCGCCGAGATGGCGCGGCTCTACCTGCGCTCGCTGCGCCTGATCGCCACCGTGACCGCGCCCATGATGGCGGGCCTGTGGCTGCTGCGCGAACCCTTCGTGCGGGTGGCGCTGGGGCCGCAGTGGGAGAGCGTGCCCATCATCCTGGCCTGGCTCGCGCCGGTGGGCTTCCTGCAATCGATCATCAGCACCACGGGTGCAGTGTTCATGGCCACCGGTCGCACCGACCTGATGATGCGCCTGGGCGCACTGGGTGCGGTGTTGCAGGTGGGCAGTTTCTTCATCGGCGTGCACTGGGGCATCGAGGGCGTGGCCATCTGCTACCTGATCGCCAATGTGCTCAATGCCATTCCGCATTTCTATTTCGCCACCCGCGAGTTGCATAGCAACCTGCTGCAACTGATACGCGCGCTGTGGCAGCCGGTGGCCTTCTCGCTGGTGATGCTGGCCTTGCTGGCGCCGCTGCTGCAATGGATGCGCAGCGACCAGGTCGGCCCGCAGGTGGTGCTGTTCGGCCTGGCGGCCTGCGGTGCGGCGGTGTTTGCGGGATTGACGCTGCTGTTTTCCAAGGAGCTGGTGCTGGACATGAAGAAGATGGTGGGGCGCGCCTGAGTGGAAGCGTGTTTTCCATTCCCGTTTCATCCCCGTTCAATTTCCATGACAAGAATGACAATCACGCCATGAACGACCTGGTCACCATCTACGTCCCCACCAAGAACCGCCTCGGCCTGCTCACGCGCGCACTCAATTCGGTGCTGGCGCAGTCCTATCGGCCACTGGAACTGATCGTCGTCTCCGACGGCGCCACCGACGGCACCTGCGATTACGTCAATCAGTTGCACGGGCAGCACAGCGACATCCAGATCAAGCTGATCCACAACGCGCAATCCCAGGGCGCCTGCGCGGCGCGCAACCTGGCCATCCAGGCGGCGACGGGGCGTTTCATCACCGGCATCGACGATGACGACGTCTTCATGCCCGACCGCATCGAGCGCTTCGTGCGCCAGTGGCATGCGCTGGAAGAAGAGGGCCAGTCCTTCTCCTGCCTGTTCGACCGCCGCATCGTCAATGCCGGCGGCAGCGTGATGCTGTGGGACCTGGACGCCCGCGTGGATCTGCCCGCGATCCTGGAGACCAATGCCATCGGCAACCAGGTCTTCACCACCCCTGAGCGCCTCGTCGAGATCGGCATGTTCGACGCCGCCATGCCGGCCTGGCAGGACTGGGAAACCTGGGTGCGGCTGGTGCGCACCTTCGGCCCGGCCGTGAGCATCTGCTCCAACACCTACCTGATGGACATCTCCCACGAGTTCGAACGCATTACGCTGAAGTCACCCGAGCGCATCATCTCGGCGGCGCAACTGTTCTACGACCGCCACTGCCAGCGCCGCAACATGGCTGGCCTCTTGCGTTCGCTGGCGGGCTACCAGCAGATCAAGCTGTCAGCCAGCGACTTCTTCACCATGCTCGGTGGTGGACGTTCGCACGCCAAGTTCGCGGTCAAGCAGCTCAAGTACGGCAAGTACAAGGCGTCGCTGGCGCCGACCCTGCACGCGGGCGGCAAGTAGGACGGGCAGGGGAGAGGCAGATGGAAAAACAGCATTATGGCGGCCTGGAAATCCTCAAGCTCATCATGAGCCTGATGGTGGTGGGCATTCATACCAACCCGTTCGCGAGCCTGCCGGCGTTGAACTCACTGACCTCCAACGGCATCTTCCGCATCGCTGTGCCGGTGTTCTTTGTGATGAATGGCTACTTCTTGAGCCTGGAGCGTGACAAGTTCCTGCCCTGGCTGCGCCGCATCGTGCTGCTCTACCTGTTGCTGAGCCTGCTGTTTTCGCCCTTGTGGCTCGATACCGCTTCGCCGCAGGACGCATTGCTTTCGATTGTGCAGAATCTGGCGACGGGCTGGCATCACCTGTGGTATCTGGCGGCGCTGATCGTGGCGGCTTGCCTGGCCTACCTGGGACGCGCGCACTTGTCCTTGCTGCTGCCGGTGGCGCTGCTGTGCTTCGTCGCAGGCATTGTGTTGCAGGCCATTGCGCTGTGGAATGGCAATGACTTTGCCCATGCCATCCACGGCCACTTCGACCTGTATCGCAACGCGCTCACGGTCGCCTTGCCCTTCCTGCTGATCGGCATGGCGCTGCGCCGACGCCAGACGCCGTTGCATGTTTCATTGCCGGTGCTGCTGCTGGTGGGCGTGCTATTCGTGGGCGAGATCGTGCTGTGGGGATGGTTGAGCCGCAACCAGACGCGCGACCTCTACGCCAGCCTGATCGTGGTCGCGCCCGTGCTGTTCCTGGCGGCGCGCCAGGTGCAGCTGAACTATCGCGACCACATGTCGGCGCGCATCTACTACTTCCATCCCATCTTCGAGATGGCCTTCAAGCTCAATGGCAAGTTCGGTGGCGGCAAGGTGTTCCTGGTGACGGCGGTGCTGTCGGCGCTGCTGGCCTATGCCATCGGCAAGCTCAAGGCCCTGCAGGGCGCAGGGCGGCTGGGCTGGGTCAGGCTGATTCCCTGAGCGGGGCGGCAGCCTGGCGCGCTGCCTTGGCCTGCAGCAGCGCGACCAGTTGCTCGATGACCGGCCAGTCCTGCTCATCGAACTTGCGCGCGAACAAGACTTCGCCGGGGGCCAGCGGACTGTTGTTGTGCGGCGAATTGAAGACCACGTCCTGGGCAAACTGCGCCAGCGTATCGCTGTTGATGGCTTCGGGACTCTGCTTGCCGGGCCGCCAGTCGGTGTAGGTCAGGGTAGGGCGCAGGCTATCCTTGAAGGGCGAATTCCAGAGGATGGTCTGGAAGAAGAACTCATCCGGGCAATCGGTGTGATGGCAGAAGCGCACGAAGCGCGGATGCTCGCTGACATAGTCGAGCACGTAGCGGCAGGCCTCGCCGGTGATGGCCCACCATTGCGAACCCGCCGCCGGTTGCAGCGGGCCGAAGGCGCGCCGGAAATTGCGGCGCGGCAGGTGGGCGTTGATGAAGTCCTGCAACATCCAGCGATAGCGGTGCATGGGCGGACTGCGGCGTATCCAGTAGTGCTCCAGCCGGCCCAGGCCCTTGCCGTACTCTTCATTGGGCATGGCAAAGGCATCCATGTAGTTGGCTCCGCGCTCGCGCGCAAAGAAGCTGGCGATGTAAGCGGGCGGTTGCACCGGCAGCGTAGCGCCGCTGAGCAGGACGACGCGGTCGGGCGTGCCCAGGGTCTGCATCGCCTGGCGCATCAGCCGCAGCGTGGCTTCCACCAGCGAGAAATGCGCCCATGCACCATCGACGCGATCGCGGCAGAAGTGCAGGTGCGGATAGCGGTCGGCCAGCCCCAGGAAGGGAGCGATATCGGCCTTGCGGTCAATGTGCAGGAAGAAATGAGCCTTCGAATGCGCCGGTGCATCGGCCTGCGCCTGGTCACTGTCGAGCTGGGCCAGGAGCGTGTCCAGCAGGCGGGGATTGTTGTGGGCCAGGATCAGGTAGGCGATGTTCATCGTGTTGTTCTTCATGCTGGTTCGTGAGGGGCAGCGCCGGGCATGCTTACGCCAGCATCTGCACGCTTGAGGTCGATAAACGGGGTACAAAGTTCCGCAGGCGCAGCAATCCATTTGTTGCGCTGCACATCGCTGTGCAGGCGGATGTGTCGCAGTCCGGCGACATCAGTTTTTTGCTCCGCAATAAGAACTTTTCGGCCTGCAGCCGCTCTGTTGAAGGTCATGTGGCGCAGCGCCCGATTTCACCGGCTGGCCACGCCTGTATCCCTTCAATGACCTTCCGACGAGAGACCTGGATGACGAGAGATCCCGACTGGGAAGCCGACCTGCGGCGCTATGACATGCGCCGCCCCTTCCTCAAGGAACAATCGATCTGGGCGATCTGGGTGTATCGCTGGGGCCGCCGTATCGAGGCGCGCCCGGCGGGACTGTCCCGCAAGATCGCCAACCTGTTCTACTGGCTGGCCTTCCGGCTGGTCGAAACCGCATTCGGCATCAGCCTGCCGCGCACCGCCAGGATAGGCCCGGGCCTGCGCATCTGGCACTTCGGCAACATCTTCCTGCATGGCGACGTGGTCATTGGTGCGGGCTGCACGCTGCGCCAGGGCGTGACCATCGGCAACCGCCGCGAAGGCGGTCCGGTGCCGGTGCTGGGCGACAACGTCGAGCTGGGTGCGTACGCCCAGGTGCTGGGCGCGGTCCACCTGGGCGATGGCTGCAAGGTGGGGGCGATGTCCGTGGTGCTGGACGACGTACCGCCGGGCGCGACCGCCGTAGGCGCCCCCGCACGCGTGATTGCGCGCACGCCGGCAGGCAGCCTTGCACCCGCCTCTTCCGAATTACTGCAAAAGGACATGACATGACCCAAGCCACCATCCTCGTCACCGGCGGCGCCGGCTACATCGGTTCGCACACCTGCGTCGAGCTCATCCATGCCGGCTATGCCGTGGTGGTGCTGGACAATCTGTGCAACAGCCGCGCCAGCGTGATCGACCGCATCGCGCAGATTTCCGGACAGCGTCCGCATTTCGTGCAGGGCGACATTCGTGACCGCGCGGTGCTGGACGGCGTCTTCAAGAGCCATCGCGTCGAGGCCGTGATCCACTTCGCCGGCCTCAAGGCGGTCGGCGAATCGGTGGCGCAGCCGCTGCGCTACTACGACAACAACGTCCACGGCAGCAATGTGCTGTTCGAAGCCATGGCTGCGCATGGCGTGAAGAACATCGTCTTCTCGTCCTCGGCCACCGTCTATGGCGATCCGGCCAGCGTGCCGATCACGGAAGAATTCCCGCTCTCGGCCACCAATCCCTATGGCCGCAGCAAGCTGATGGTGGAGCAGATCCTGGGTGACCTGCACGTGGCCGATCCCAGCTGGCGCATTGCGCTGCTGCGCTATTTCAATCCGGTGGGCGCGCATGAGAGCGGACTCATCGGCGAAGACCCCAGCGGTATTCCCAACAATCTGCTGCCCTTCATCGCGCAGGTGGCCGATGGCCGCCGCGCGGCGCTGTCGGTCTATGGCAGCGACTACCCGACCCCGGACGGCACGGGTGTGCGCGATTACATCCACGTCGTCGACCTGGCCCTGGGGCACCTGAAGACCTTGCGCAAGCTGGAGCAGGGGCCGGGCGTCTACACCTACAACCTGGGCACCGGACGCGGCAACAGCGTGCTGGAAATGCTGGCGGCCTTCGAACAGGCCTGCGGCCACAAGCTGCCTTACCAACTGGTGGATCGCCGTCCCGGCGACATCGCCTGCTGCTACGCCGCCACCGAACTGGCCGAGCGCGAGCTGGGCTGGCGCGCCCAGCGCGGCATCGAAGCCATGTGCGCCGATACCTGGCGCTGGCAGGCATTGGCCAAGCGACTGGCGCAAGAAGAGGCTGCCTGAGCGGCAGTACGAGAAGCTAATTCAAACAGAGGAGTGTGATCATGGCGACCATCGATGTGCTGCTGCCGGTCAAGAATGGCGTGGATTTCCTGGCGGAGTCGCTGGAGAGCTTGCAGGCCCAGACGGTGAGCGACTGGCGCGTGCTGGTGCTGGACCACGGGTCCACCGATGGCAGCGCCGAGATGGTGGAGCGCTATCACGAACGCGATGCCCGCATCGAACTGCATCGCTTCCCCGAGGCCGATGGCTTGTCGGGCCTGCTCAACAAGGGATTGGAGATCAGCGATTGCCGCTACGTGATGCGTCACGATGCCGACGACGTCTGCTATCCCGAGCGCATGGCCATTTCCCTGGCGGCCTTTGAGGCGAGCCCGCAGTGCGTGGCCATTGGCGGCCAGGCCGACGTGATCGATGCCAAGGGCGCTCCTATCCACGAGATGAAGATGCCGGTGGGCGTGCAGCGCGTGGCGGCAGCCAGCCTGTTCCGCAATCCCATTGCCCACCCCACGGCCATGCTGGATTTTGCCGAGGTGCAGCGCCAGGGGATCCGTTACGGCGTCGATTTCATGGGCGTGTTCCCGCAGGAACAGCAGATGATGGTCAAGAACCTGGCCGAGGATTACTTCCTCTTCGGCCAGCTCGGCATCCAGGGCAAGTGCAACAACGTGCCGCAAAAGCTGATCAAGTATCGCTGGCACGGTAATAACGTCAGCGCGACCCGTTTCGATGAACAGATGAAGGTCTCCCTGCAGGTGTCGCGCTATCTGGTACGGGCCTTTGCGCGGATGAAGCAGCAGCCGTATTTCGATCCCGCGCCGTTCTGCAATCACGGCGGCCTGCTCTTCGAGATCGATGGCCGCAATGATTTTTCGCCCGAGTTCGAGCGCATGGCCGCAGCGGTGCGCGAGGGACTGATGCATTCGCCGGAAGTGGAGCGTGAGCTGCGCTTCCGCAAGCTCGCCACCACCCGCAATGAATTGCTGCTGCTGTGGCGCTACTTCCTGTTCCAGGCTGGCAACGAACCCGAGACCGGGGAATGGAATGCCGTGCGCTCCTGGTTGATCCGCCGCATTCCCGGCAAGCGCCGCATGAGCACCTTGCTGGAGACGGCCGCGGCCTGAGCCAGACGAGGCTGCTGCGTGGCGGGCAGAAAAAGAAAAATTATTTATATCAATGACTTAGCGAAATCTTCCCGGGCTTGTCCACAGGCTTGCCCCCATTTTTTGGGGATAACTGCACCAGCGCGAGGACAAGTCGCGTCTGCGCATCGTCGAGGAGTGGTTTGGAGGTGCTTTGCATGTCTGCGCGCCGCTCCCATAAAAGCCTTTGCATTCAATGGCTTGCCTGGCTTTTCCCAGGATTCTCCACAGGCCTGTCCCCGATTTTTGTGAACAACTTGGCAGCGCTCAGGCGCGCTTCGTTCAGCGCATTGCTGCAGCGTTCTGCCACAGCCGGGCCAACTGCTCAGCGCTGGCTTGCAGCAATTGCGGCGCCTGGGCGATGGCGTCCTGCAGCGAGCCGGGGCCGAAGACGATGGAGAAGCAGCCCGAGAAGCTGGTCTGCAATTGCGCCAGCGACTGCCGGTCGATGCCACCCGAGAGCAGGGTGGTAGGCACACCCAACTGGCGTGCGCGCTGGCTGGCGACGAAGGGGGCTTTGCCGTGCAGGGTCTGAGCATCGCTGCGGCCTTCGCCGGTGATGAGCCAGTCCGCGCCGGTGAGGGCCTGGTCCAGGCCGATATGATCGGCCACCGTCTGCGCCCCCGAGCGGAATTGCGCGCCCAGCATCAGCAGGGCGTAGCCCAGACCGCCGGCGGCGCCAGCGCCCGGCAGGGTGGCAGCCTGGCGACCCAGCGCCTCTTCCAGCACCTGGGCAAAGTGCGCCAGGGTCTGGTCCAGGGGCGCGACCTGGTCGGGCTGCACTCCTTTTTGCGGCCCGAACACGGCGGTCGCGCCTTCTGCACCGCAGAGCGGATTATCGACATCGGACATGGCCACGAAATGCGCCTCTTTCACGCGCGCATCGAGCCCGGAGGCGTCCACTCGCACCACCCGGTGCAGTTCGGCCGGCACTGGCGCGACCTCGCCCCCTGCCGCATCGTAGAACACCACGCCCAGCGCGGCCAGCAGGCCGGCGCCGCCGTCATTGGTGCTGCTGCCGCCCAGGGCAACCAGGAAGCTGCGCGCGCCGCGATCGAGCAGCGCCTTGATGGCGTCACCCACCCCCAGCGTACTGCGGCGCTCCACGGCCACCGCCGTGCCAGCCGCGTCGGTGAGACCGACGATGGCCGCTGATTCGACCACCGCGCTGCCATCCTTGAGGATGCCCACCGGCGCCTCGCTCATCTGGCCAGCGGCATTGCGGCAGGCGATGGCGAAGCGCTCGCCGCCGGCATGCATGAGCGCGTCGAGCGTGCCTTCGCCGCCATCGGCGATGGGACGCAGGCGGATTTCCGCATCGGGGATGGCCGCCCGGATGCCGGCGCCGATGGCGCGGGCGACGTCCTCGGCCGAGAGCGAACCCTTGAAGGAGTCGGGCGCGATGACAACGACGGGAGGGCGAAGGGCAGGGCGGGGAGAAGTCATGGTGAATATCGCTTTGTGCTCGGTAGTCTTGACGGTCGCGCCATTATATAAGCGCAGGCGCGGCCTATTGCCGGCGCAAAGCTTCTCGCGGCAGCCAGCGCTCATGAAGTTTTTTCACGTCCGCATGAGCTTGCCGCCGGGAAGGAATCGCGGGTAACAAATGGTAAGCACGATGGCAGCCGTCCCCGAGCTGGTGGATAGTTTCATATTAGCCGCCATTCGGCTGAGGAGTTCATCCCATGAAATCACTTGCCTGCCTGGCCGTCCTGCCTGCCGCGCTGATGCTCGGCGGCTGTGTGGCCGTGCCTGTCGATCCGTATAACGGGGCGGCGGTCTATCCGGCGCAGCCGGTGTATTCCCCCTACTATGCCTATCCGGCTTATCCAGCCTATCCCGCTTATCCTGCCTACAGCTATCCGTCTTCGTCCTTCTATTTCGGCTATAGCAGCGGCTGGGGCCGGCATGGCCATTGGCGCTGAGTGCGGTGGCGCCTGATGGTGCATGCTGCGCGCAGGGCAAAAACAGCTAGAATGTCGCCTTTACTGATCGGCTTCGGAATCGGGCTCAAGGCTTGATCTTCCGGCTGATTCCCAGGAGCCGCCGCCGCAAGGTATGAGTTTGTTCGTTTCAGCTTCCCGTCCACAAAGCCTGTCCCGTTCCCGGCGCAGAACTGCGCTGGGGCTGGGTGCGTCCGTGCTGGTGCACGCGCTGCTGTTCCTGTTCATCCGCGCCAAGCTCAACGAGACGCCGCCGCCCTTGAACAGTCCGGGCCGGCCCGATGCGCCGCTGCAAGTAACTTTCGTGCGCCCGCCGGCACCCGCGCCGGTGGCCCAGCCTGAGCCGCCCAAGCCAGCGCCGGAGCCGCCCAAGAAAGTCCAGCCGAAAAAGCCTGCGGCCAAGCCGGCACCTCGCCATGCCGCGCCGGCGCGGACTGCCCAGCCGCCGCGTCCCACTGCGCCCAGCGCGCCGGTGAGCAATGCCGCGCCCATGGCCCAGGCTGCGCCGCAAGAGGACTTCATGACGTCGATGAATCGCCGCCGCGAGCAGCGTCAGGCCGCCGAGCAGGCTGCCGCCGAGGAAAACGCCGCTGCCCGCGCCGCCGAAAATCCCTCGGCCAACGACATCGCCCGCGCCAACATCGCTTTCCAGGATCGGCGCGGACGCGGCACCAACGGTGTCTTCCAGATCATCAGCATGGGGCCGCGCGTGGCCCAGTACAGTTTCCGTGGCTGGACCACCGACCAGCGCCGCAGCGAGAAGCAACTTATCGAAGTGGATGCCGGCTTTGGCGGCAATGTGCAACTGGCCGTGGTCAACAGCATGATTGCGCTGATCCGCAAATACTATAGCGGCGACTTCAGCTTCGATTCGCAGCGGCTGGGCAGGGTGGTGACCCTGTCGGCGCGACTGGAGGATACCAAGGGCTTGCAGAACTTCCTGCTCAACGAGTTCTTCGGTGGTAATTGAGCCAGGATTGGCCTCTAGACCGGCTCTCTCACCCGTCCTCAAATTCCTTCGATTTTTGAGATTTTTCTGATAAACCTAGAAAAATCAAGATGTTATCGTCAAGTCTCCTCAAAAAGGCTTGGCGCGAATGGACATCGAACTCACACAAGAAGAACTCGCCTGGATGCTTGTCGTGTATCGCGGCGAGTTTCGCATCATTCCGCGTCACGTGGTGCGAAGGGTGATCGCGCTTGGCCTGGGGATTCCCAACCTGGGAGGAGCGTTCAACCTGACGCTGGCTGGGCGCGAAGCGGTGCACACGGCTTACTTTTTCGACGAACCGTACATGCCGGAAACCGAACAGGTGCACATTGTGCGGGGCGTGCCCCGCAGCTGCTTCGCCGGCCAGGAGTACGCACCCTGGTGCCGCCTGTCGCATCGGGTCTGAAAAATATTAAAAATGTTTTCCAGAAACAGTTGAATTAAAAACATATGCTGCTATAATCTTTGTCTTCAGTCGGGGCGTAGCGCAGCCTGGTAGCGTACTTGCATGGGGTGCAAGGGGTCGTGTGTTCGAATCACACCGTCCCGACCATTAGATTCAAAGCTTGTGGCGAAAGCCGTAAGAAAAGACAGCACTGTATTGGGCAATTGCCTGATCCAGTGCTGTTTTGCTTTGTGGGGTAGGGTAGAGGAAAGTCGATTTCGAGACCTGGGCAATCACTTCCTTGATATGGATCCGGACGTCTGTTGCGACGTGTGTGTGCCAGGCGGGTCTGGATCTGTTCTATCGGCAGCCTCGTTCGAGCTGCAACAGTAGCGCCCAAGGCGCGCAAATCCCGAATTTGAATCCGCTCATCCGGTGGCGCGCTCTTGGGGCGATTTGATCTGGCAGGATTATGCCGTGCCTGCCGTGCCGTTCTTGGCCATTTCTTTGATGCGCTCGCGAACTTTCTCCGCCAGTTTTTCCTTTTCCTCGGGTGACATCTGTTCGTACTGCTCTTTCGATACGCCCATGGAGTGCAGCACTGTAAAGAACAGCCGCTGATCCGGCGTCATCGCCAGCCACTCCTGCAGTTCCCTCGCGGGATCGGGCTTGGCTGAGCCCTTGGCCAGCTGCAGCTTGCTTTCGAAGGAGGAGGTCGCCGCATTGCTCTTGCTTTGCGCCGACGCGCTGCCCGGGTAGGACGTTCTGTGATCCAGCGAATCGATGTTGTTCATGATGAGTTTGTGATCCCCTATGAATTTATAGTGCTTGAGGCGGCGTAAGCTGCCCGTCTCTGCACTAGGATACACCAAGGTCTACATTGGGCAATCGCCGGTTTCCTTTCTCCCGTCTTTCCAAGATGCAGAAAAATGGATATATTTGGAAGTAATTATTTCCAAATTAAGATTTTCATGCCTGCTTCTTCCTCCTCTTCTGCTCCTTCATCCCGCCGGCGCAACCCCGGCCGGCCGCGTGAGTTCGATGCCGACCAGGCCCTGGATGGCGCAGTGCGTGTGTTCAGCGAGCGCGGCTATGCCGGTGCCTCGATCAGCGATCTGAGCGAGGCCATGCAGCTGGCTCAAGGCAGTCTCTACAAGGCATTCCGGGACAAACAATCTCTCTTTCTGGCTGCCTTGGAGCGCTATCGGACGCAGCGTTCCGAAAAGCTCCGGCGCGCCATCGACGCGGGCGCGACAGGGCGGGAGCGCTTGCGCAATATGCTGCTGTTCTATGCCGAGTCCGCTCAGGGCGCGGTAGGGCGGCAGGGTTGCCTGGTTGTCAGCAGCGCCGTGGCAATCACGGGCTTCGAGCCATCCGTAGCCACGCAGATTGCTTCGACGCTGGCTCGCAACGAGGCTTTGTTGGGCGAGCTGATCCGCCAGGGGCAGCGGGATGGATCGGTGGCCGCGCATGCCGATCCCGCCTCGACGGCACGTCTGCTCTTGTGCCTGACCCAAGGCATGCGAGTGGTCGGGAAGGCAGGGCGCAGCCGCAAGGAAATGCTGGCGCTGGTGGATGTGGCGCTGAAAGTGCTGGATTGATTTTTTTACTTGGATTGGAATCGATGGCTTCCAATTTATCCGGATAAGGCATAAGACATGCAATGAATGATTCGACGATCAAAGGAGCTGTGGCTATGAAAATCGCTTTTCTCGGTCTGGGCACGATGGGCTTCCCCATGGCTGCCAACCTGGTGCGCGCCGGCTATGCCGTGCGCGCCTGGAACCGTTCGCCCGCGCCCGTAGAGCGGCTGGCAGCGCTGGGCGCGCAAGCAGCAGCAACGCCGGCGGAGGCTGCCGCCGATGCGGATGTGCTGATCTCCATGCTGGCGGACGATGACGCCACCGAGACCACCTTGCTGGACGCCGGCGCACTGGCCGCGCTCAGGCCGGGTGCGATCCATGTCAACATGGCAACAATATCGGTTGCGCTGGCGCTGCGCCTGGCGGGATCGCATCAGGCGCGTGGCGTGGCCTATGTCGCAGCGCCGGTGCTGGGGCGGGTGAATGTGGCTGAGGCTGGGCAACTCAATATCCTGGCCGCTGGCGAAGAACAGGCGTTGGCGGCGGTCCAGCCCTTGCTGGATGTGCTGGGCCAGAAGACCTGGTGCCTGGGGCGGCAGCCCGAGCAGGCCAATGCTGCCAAGCTGGCCATGAACTTCATGATTGCCAGCGCCATCGGCGCCATGAGCGAGGCCGTTGCGCTGGTGCAGGGGTATGGACTGGACAAGGCGGGATTCATCGAACTGGCGACTTCCACGGCCTTCGCGGCGCCGGTCTACAAGGGGTATGGGCAGGCGATTGCCGATGACCGTTTCGAGCCGGCCGGTTTCAAGCTTGCGCTCGGGCTCAAGGATGTGCGCCTGGCGCTGGAGGCGGGCGAGCGGGCCAATGTGCCGCTGTCGTTGGCCAGCGCGCTGCGCGACCTGCATATCGATGGTCTGGCCCATGGTGAAGGTCATCTCGACTGGGCGGCGCTTTCGCGCGCCTCGGCACGCCGGGCTGGTCAGGCGTGAGCGGCCCCGGCCATGTGGGCCGGGTTACACAAACACACAATTTCGCGTCTGCTTGCGCTCAAGCCCAGCCGTTATCCGGACACCACGGCCACACGTGGCGTCCGGACATCGGCTCCGGAACATTCCGCCAAACACATCCAGGAGTGCAAGCATGAAATCCCTGTTACTGATCCCGGCACTGGCCGCCACCTTCGCCTTGGGCGGATGCGTGGTGACGCCGCCAGCAGTCCATCCTGCCTATGTCGCGCCGCCAGGCGTGGTGTATGTCGAGCCCACCTATGCCTCGCCCGGGCCGGGCTGGGTCTGGGAATATCACTCCTACTATGGCTGGGGCTGGCACCATCCGCACTACGGCTGGCACCGTGGCTGGCGCTGAGCCGCTGATGGCAACGAGATGAAAAAAGCAGCAGGGATACGGCCTGCTGCTTTTTTTTGTCAGTGCGGGCAGTTCGTCAGGTCGACAGTCGCCGGTATTCGAGACTCAGATGCTGCAGTTGCTCCAGGGCGGCCAGCTTTTGCCGCAAGGGTGTTTCTTCCTGTTCTGCCGGGCCGGACAGGCTGACGATGGCTGCGCGCGCGGTCGGGCCAATGCGCCAGACATGCAAGTCGTCGATCTGCACCGGCTCATCGGCCAGCGCCTGGCGGATGCGGGTTGCCACCTGTTCATCGGTGACGTCCAGCAACACGGTCGCGCTGGTGCGCAGCAGGCTGTATGACCAGCGTGCAATCACCACTGCGCCGACCACGCCCATGGCCGGATCGAGCCAGGTCCAGCCCAGATAGAGACCGGCCAGCAGGGCGGCAATGGCCAGCACCGAGGTCAGCGCGTCGGCCACGACATGCAGGTAGGCTGAGCGCAGGTTGTTGTCGTGGGCATGGTGGTGCTGGTGATGATGATGGTCCTCGCCGTGTGCGTGATGAGTCTGGTGGGCGTGGTGCGCATGAGCGTCGTGATCGGCGTGGTCATGATGATGTCCTTCCATCAGCAGCAGTGCGCTGGCAATGTTGACGATCAGGCCAATTACCGCAATCACAATGGCCTCGCCGAACTCCACCGGGCTGGGGCTGGCCAGCCGCCATAGCGATTCACCACCGATGCCGATGGCGATCACGGCCAGCACCAGCGCTGAAGCAAAGCCGGCCAGGTCGCCCACCTTGCCGGTGCCGAAGCTGAAGCGCTGGTCGTGCGCATGCCGGCGCGCAAATACATAGGCGCCAGCTGCGATGGCCAGTGCGCCCGTGTGGGTGGCCATATGGAAGCCGTCGGCCAGCAGGGCCATGGAGCCGGTCATGTAGCCGGCTGCGATCTCGGCCACCATCATCACCGCCGTCAGGACCACCACCCACAGCGTGCGCCGGGTGTTGCGGTCATGATTGGCACCCAGATAGACATGCTCATGGCGGAAGGGGGAGGTGCTTTGCATGGGCGTTCCTTTCATTTGGCGTAGCGGCGAATCGCTTCCAGGACTTCTTCCAGTCCCTGGCTGCGTTCGCTGTCGGTCAGGCCGGGGCGGGCCACGTGTTCGCGCGCGTGGGCTTCGATGAGTTCGTCCATCAGGCCGTGGACCGCGCCCCGGATGGCGGCGGCGAGGTGCAAGGTCTTGGCGCAGTCGGTTTCGCCCTCCAGGGCGCGTTCCAGCGCCTGGGCCTGTCCGCTGATGCGGCGAATGCGCTTGAGCAGGGCGTCCTTGTCCTGCGTCAGGTGTGCCATACCATACCCCCCTATCCTATAAAGCCTGAATTGTATCAGGCATGGGGACAAGTGTGGCTGGGCTGTCAGGTAATGGGGAAACTGCTGACCAATTCAGCTACGCGTAAGCTAGGCGCTATAGCCTCGGGACAATGCGGCGTTTCTCGTCCGCAACCATACCTGCCCGGGAGCAGGTAAAAACAAGCGGGAAATCCGCAGGGAGACAGCGATGGCAATAACGAGGGCAGCCGGCGGGACCGGCAAGCTGATGCAATGCGTGCGGGCCGTGGGGCCTTGGCTGGCCGGCCTGGTGGTGGGCAGCCTGGCGCGGCTGGCGCTGGATGCGCTTGGGGCCGGGCAGTGGCTGCCTGGCCCCGTGATCCAAGGTCTGGGCGTGCTGCTGGGGATGGCGGTGTTCGCGCTGTTGCGCCAGCGTGGCCAGCCGCAGGGCAATCAACTGGTTGACCGCATCAGTGGGCAGATCGATCACATCATGATCGGGGCCGCCGAGACCTCCTTCTTCGTCGATACCATCAAGAACAAGCTCAGCAAGGATGTGGATGCGGCCAATCGCATCGCCGCCAGCGCCGAACAGAACGCGGAGACCACGCAACAGATTGCCGCCAATGCCGAGCGCGCCTCCTCCATCGCCTCCGAAGTGCGCACCGAGAGCGTGAGCGGACGCTCCGAGGTGGACCGCGGCTTGCAGCAGATCGGTCAGGCGCGTACCGATGCCTTGTCGGCGTCGTCGATGATGGCGCAGTTGCAGGAGAAATCGCGCCGCATCCATGGCATCACCGAGGTGATCAGCGAGATCGCCGCGCGCACCAACCTGCTGGCGCTGAACGCCGCCATTGAAGCCGCTCGCGCCGGTGAGCAGGGGCGCGGATTTGCCGTGGTGGCGGGGGAAGTGCGCCAGCTGGCCCAGCGCACCAAGGAGGCTACCGACGATATCGGCGTGATGGTGCGCGCCATTACCGAAGAGGCTGAACGGGCTGCCAGTGGCATGAATTCCCTCAGCAGCCGGGTGCTGGAAGCGGCCCAGAACGTGGAGAAGGTGCATGGGCTGTTGAACAGCATCGAGCGCTCGGCCAGCCAGTCCCAGGAGCAGATCGAGGAAATCGCGGTGGCGTCCCGCGAGCATGTGCAGACCACCCAGGAAATCGCCGAGGCCGTCACCGACATCCGCAACGGCATGCTGCAGACCGATAGCGAGCTGCCGCGCGTGGCGGCGTCGGCCATGCAGCTCTCGGAGCGCGCCGAGGCCGTCTTCGAAGCCATCGTCGAGGGCGGCGCACGCGGCGGCCACGACGATATTCGCATTGCCGCAGCCGACGCTGCGGCAGCGGTGGGCAAGCTGTTCGAGGAATCGATCCGGGCCGGGCGCATCACCGAGGCGGCGCTGTTCGACCGCCACTACAAGCCCATTCCCAACACCTCGCCGCAAAAGCATTCGAGCCAGTTCGACGCCTTCACCGACCGCGTGCTGCCAGCCATCCAGGAGGCGCTGCTGGAGCGCATGCCGCAACTGGCCTATGCCGGGGCGGTGGATAGCAATGGCTATTTCCCCACCCATAACAAGAAATTCTCCCAGCCGCTCACCGGTAACTACGACGTGGACCTGGTCAACAACCGCACCAAGCGCATCTTCAGCGATCGCACTGGCAAGCGTTGCGGGTCCAATACCAAGCCCTTCCTGTTGCAAACTTATAAACGGGATACGGGCGAGGTGATGCATGACCTGTCGGTGCCTATTCATGTGAACGGCAAGCACTGGGGCGGCTTCCGGGTCGGTTACCGCTCCAGCCACGCGCCTGCGCCTGCGGTGGCGACGACGCCAGCGCCGGTCCCGTCGCCAGCGAAAGTATCGGTGAGAATTGCCAGGGGATGAGAGCCCCATGCACGGCTCGGGGAAATTGACTTGCCGCAATAGCGGGAGAAAACCATTTCATTTCCGGGGTTGATTTGCTTGACCCGGCTAGACGCCTGATAGATTATTCGACAAGGGGACGCCTGCCCATGCGGGGCGGCGAGTAACAGCAAGCGGCGCGCGTTTCGAGCGCGTTGCGCCAGGGAAGGAAAGATAGTGAAGCCTACGGTGCCAAGCAAGGGCGAATCATCCGGCAAGGAATTCGATTTCAACAGCCGTGATTTCGAACGCGTGCGTGGCCTGATCTACCAGCGGGCCGGCATCGCGCTGGCCGACAGCAAGCAGGAAATGGTTTACAGCCGCCTGGCGCGCCGCCTGCGCGCCACCGGCATCACCTCTTTCCAGCAATACCTGGACATGCTCGAACGCACCCACGACACCGACGAGTGGGAAGCCTTCACCAACGCCCTGACGACCAACCTGACCTCGTTCTTCCGCGAGGCGCATCATTTCCCCATCCTGGCCGATTTCCTCAAGACCTTGAAGGAACCGGCCACCATCTGGTGCTCGGCGGCCTCCACCGGGGAAGAGCCTTATACCATCGCCATGACGGCCTGCGAAGCCTATGGCTCGTTGACGCCGCCGGTGCAGATCGTGGCCACCGATATCGACACCAATGTGCTGGCCACCGGTTCCAATGGCGTCTATCCGATGGAGCGCATCGAGAAGATGTCGCCGGAGCGGGTCAAGAAATTCTTCCTGCGCGGCAAGGGCAGTCATGAGGGCTACGTGCGCGTGCGCCCGGAACTGCGCAAGCTGATCACCTTCAAGCAGCTCAATCTGCTGGCCGATGGCTGGCCCCTGAGTGGGCAGTTCGACGTGATCTTCTGCCGCAACGTGATGATCTATTTCGATAAACCTACCCAGAGCAAGATCCTGTCCCGATTCGTGCCATTGATGAAGCCTCATGCCTTGCTGTTCGCCGGCCATTCGGAGAACTTCCTGTATGTCTCCGACGCCCTCAAGCTCAAGGGCAAGACGGTCTATGAACTCAACGCCACGCAGCGCGGCGCAAGGACCAAGCCATGAGCCAGGCTTCGGAGCAGATTGCCTCCAATCTCTACTACGACCGCACCTTCGACTGCGACGCTGCGAAGATCCTGCCGGGGGAGTATTACTTCACCACCAAGGACATGATGATCGTCACCGTGCTGGGCTCCTGTGTCTCGGCCTGTATCCGTGACCGCGTCTCCGGCATCGGTGGGATGAACCACTTCATGCTGCCCGATGGCGGCGGCGATGACGGTAGCCCCGTGTCGGCCTCGGCGCGCTATGGCACCTATGCCATGGAAGTGCTGATCAACGAGGTGCTCAAGTCCGGGGCGCGGCGCGAGAACCTGGAGGCCAAGGTCTTTGGCGGCGGCAACGTGCTGCGCGGGTTCTCGGCCATCAACGTGGGCGAGCGCAACGCTGAATTCGTGCGCCGCTACCTGAAGGCGGAAAACATCCGCGTGGTGGCCGAGGATCTCAACGACATCTATCCGCGCAAGGTGTATTTCTTCCCCCGCACCGGCAAGGTGCTGGTGAAGAAGCTCAAGCAGATGCACAACAACACGCTGGTGGATCGTGAAAAAGCCTACGCCAGCAAGCTGGTCACCAAGCCAGTGGGCGGCGAGGTGGATCTGTTCTGAGGCAGTGGCGCAGGACGGGCAGGGGTTGCAGGCCTATACCGATATTTGAGTGATTGAGTGATGAAAATTAAAGTTCTTATCGTTGACGACTCGGCGCTGATCCGCAGCGTCATGCGCGAAATCATCGGCAGCCAGCCGGACATGGAAGTGGTCGGCGTAGCGCCGGACCCCATCATTGCGCGCGAGCTGATCAAGCAGACCAATCCCGACGTGCTCACGCTGGACGTGGAAATGCCGCGCATGGATGGTCTGGACTTCCTCGAGAAGCTCATGCGCCTGCGCCCCATGCCGGTGGTGATGGTGTCCTCGCTGACCGAGCGCGGGTCGGAAATCACCCTGCGCGCGCTGGAGCTGGGCGCGATCGATTTCGTGACCAAGCCCAAGATCTCCATCCAGAGCGGCATGCAGGAATATGCCGACATGATCGCCGACAAGATCCGCGCCGCCGCCAAGGCGCGTGTGCGGGCGCGTCCGTCGCGCAGCGCCGAGCAGGCGGCCGGGGGCGGTAATGAAGCCTTGCCGCAGATCCGCAATCCCCTGACCAGTAGTGAAAAGCTGATCATCATCGGCGCCTCCACGGGCGGCACTGAAGCGATCAAGGAATTCCTCATCCGCATGCCATCGGATTGCCCCGGCATCCTGATCACCCAGCACATGCCCGAGGGCTTCACCCGTTCCTTCGCCCAGCGCCTGAACAACCTGTGCAAGATCTCGGTGGTGGAATCGGCCGGCAATGAACGGGTGCTGCCGGGTCACGCCTATATTGCGCCGGGCCATTCGCACCTGAAGCTGGTGCGCAGCGGCGCCAACTACATGACCCAGCTCGACCAAGGGCCGCCGGTGAACCGCCATCGTCCCTCGGTGGATGTGCTGTTCCAGTCGGCGGCGACCTGCGCCGGCAAGAACGCCGTGGGCGTGATCCTGACCGGCATGGGCAAGGATGGCGCGCAGGGCATGCTGGAAATGCGCAATGCCGGTGCCTACAATTTTGCCCAGGACGAGGCTTCCTGCGTGGTCTTCGGGATGCCGCGGGAAGCCATCGCCGTGGGGGCAGCCCATGAAGTGCTGGCCCTGCAGGCCATGCCGGGCCGGGTGCTGGCGTGGCTGGCGGAACACGGAAGCCGGGCGCTGCGGGTCTGAAACGCGGTTGCCGCACGCATTGTGCTGCCTTTTTTGGTTTTGCTGCACTACAATGCCGTGGCAACCGAGAGGGAAGCGAGCGCCAGGGCGCTTGCCCATAACAGGTGGCGGCTCAAGTTCGTATCCGGGCTTGCCGTTAACCAAGAATTCAATTGAATAGATGGAGTCTTAGCATGTCGGGTCCCAATACCAAGTTCTTAGTCGTCGATGATTTCTCGACCATGCGCCGCATCGTGCGCAACCTGCTCAAGGAATTGGGCTACACCAACGTCGATGAGGCTGAAGACGGCGTGCAGGCCCTGCAGAAGCTGCGCAGCGACCAGTTCGACTTCGTGGTCTCCGACTGGAACATGCCCAACATGGACGGCCTGACCATGCTGCAGGAAATCCGCAAGGACCCGGCGCTGTCCAAGCTGCCGGTGCTGATGGTGACGGCCGAAGCCAAGAAGGAAAACATCGTCGCCGCCGCCCAGGCCGGCGCCAACGGCTACGTGGTCAAGCCTTTCACCGCCGCCACGCTGGATGAAAAGCTGGGCAAGATCTTCGAGAAGATGGCAGCAGGTGGCTGACGTGGACAACGGCGTCAATCCCGTCCGCAACCCTTCGGCCGACGGCGCCGGGGTCGGCGAAGAGGTGCTGGTGCGCATCGGGCACATGACCCGCAACCTGCACGACAGCCTGCGCGGCCTGGGTTTCGACCGCCTGCTCGAAAAAGCCGCCAGCGACATGCCGGATGCGCGCGACCGCCTCGAGTATGTGGCGCGCATGACCGAGCAGGCCGCCCAGCGCGTGCTCAACGCCACCGAGCTGGCCAGCCCCTTGCAGGATCGCATCAGCGAAGGCGCTGCCGACCTCAAGGCGCAGTGGGATGCGGCCACCGCCGGCAGCTTCTCCGAAGAGGCCTGCCGCGCCCTGGCTGCCCGCACCACCAGCTTCCTGGCCCAGGCCAGCGAGGACAGCAGCGTGACCAAGCAGCAACTGCTGGACATCATGATGGCCCAGGACTTCCAGGACCTGACCGGTCAGGTCATCAAGCGTGTGACCAAGCTGGCGCATGATCTGGAGTCGCAACTGGTGCAGTTGCTGGTGGACTATGCGCCATCGGAAGCCAAGCGCGAGGATACGGGCCTGCTCAACGGCCCGCAGATCGATCCGGCCGGCAAGGACGTGATCGCCAACCAGGGGCAGGTCGATGACCTGCTGGAGAGCCTGGGTTTCTGAGCTCTCTGCCGGATGGGGTGTTGTTGTCAAGGCAATTCCCCATCCTTTGTTGTGCTGGCAACACATTCCTCCCTCATTATCCCGTTCCGAGACGTGGCGTACTGCCACAGGCAGAGCCTTGCGTTTTTGCCTAGTCCGAAATGGGGGACCTTTCCGCCCTTATTCCCCTGATGCCCGCGCTGGCTGCTCGCCAATAATCCTACCCTATTGTTCGATAAATCCGTCCAGCGCACGCGACGCCGGGCGGGCAGCAGTTTAGCAGGGGGTGCGGCGCATGGCCGAAGACAGCGACATGGAGCGGACAGAACCCGCCACGGGCAAACGCATAGAGCGTGCCCGTGAGCAGGGTGATGTGCCGCGTTCGCGCGAACTGGCCACCTGCCTGGTGCTGCTGGTCGGCGGCAGTTGCGTCTGGATGTTCAGCGGCCCGGTGGTGACCAGCCTGGACCGCGTCATGGTGGCCATGATGAGCCTGGAACGGGCGGCCATCTATGACCCGGTGGTGCTGATGAACCTGATGAGCGCGCGCTGTCTGGATGTGGCCATCGCGGTCATTCCGCTGGCCTTCCTGATGACCCTGGCGGCCATGGCCGCGCCGCTGACGCTGGGCGGCTGGCTGTTCAATGTCAGCTCGCTGGCGCCCAAGTTCAGCAAGCTCAATCCGATCAGCGGGTTTGCCAACATGTTTTCGATCAATTCCCTGGTCGAATTGGGCAAGGCCGTCCTCAAGACCCTGCTGGTGGGAACGGTGGCCTGGGTGACCATACGCAGCCAGCTCGATGCGGTCATGGGGCTGGGGGTGGAGTCGCTCAAGACGGCGGGCGCCCACGCCGCGCAATTGCTCTGGATCAGCTTCATCACCATGGTCAGCGCGCTGATCTTCATTGCCGTGCTGGATGTGCCTTACCAGCTCTGGAATTACGGCCGCAAGCTGCGCATGACGCGCGAAGAGGTCAAGCAGGAACACAAGGAATCCGAAGGTGACCCCCACATCAAGGGCAAGATCCGCGCGATGCAGCGCGCCATGGCCCGCCGCCGCATGATGGCCGAGGTGCCGACGGCCGATGTGGTGGTGACCAACCCGACCCACTATGCGGTCGCCCTGAAATACAGCGAAGGCAAGATGGGCGCGCCCAAGGTGGTGGCCAAGGGCAGTGACGAGATCGCTGCCAAGATCCGCGAGCTGGCCCGCGAACATCGCGTGCCGCTGCTGGAAGCACCACCGCTGGCGCGTGCCCTGCATACCCATACCGAGATCGGTGACGAGATTCCCGAGGCCCTCTACACCGCCGTGGCCGAGGTGCTGGCCTATGTGTTCCAGCTGCGCACCTACGGCCAGTTTGGCGGCACGCGTCCGGTCGAACCGACCGGGCTGGAAGTACCCAAGGAACTCGACCCGCTCACCGCGCCCAAGAAACCGCGCGGCTCACAGCGTAGAACCAGGCAGTAACGATGGCAACCAAACTCAATACCATGAAAATCCCGGCCTGGGTGCCGGTCAAGAACGCCAAGGCCATGGCGGCCCCCATCCTCATCGTCATGATGCTGGCGATGATGGTGCTGCCGCTGCCGGCCTTCATGCTGGACCTGCTGTTCAGCTTCAACATCTCGCTGTCGGTGATCGTGCTGATGACCGCGCTCTATACCGTCAAGCCGCTGGACTTCATCGCCTTCCCGGCGGTGCTGCTGGTCTCGACCATGCTGCGCCTGTCGCTCAACGTGGCCTCCACCCGTGTCGTGCTGACCGAAGGCCATACCGGCCCGGACGCCGCCGGCAAGGTGATCGAGGCCTTCGGTCACTTCCTCATCGGTGGCAACTACACGGTCGGTATCGTGGTGTTCGTGATCCTGACCATCATCAACTTCATGGTTGTGACCAAGGGTGCTGGCCGTATCGCTGAAGTGGGCGCGCGCTTCACCCTGGACGCCATGCCCGGCAAGCAGATGGCCATCGACGCCGACCTCAACGCCGGCTTGATCGGTGAGCCCGAAGCCCGCGCCCGCCGCAAGGAAGTGGCGCAGGAATCCGAGTTCTACGGCGCCATGGACGGTGCTTCCAAGTATGTGCGCGGCGACGCCGTGGCCGGCATCATCGTTACCGTCGTCAACATCGTCGGCGGCCTGGTGGTGGGCATGGTGCAGCACGACCTGGCCTTCGACGCCGCCCTGAAGAACTACACCTTGCTGGCCATCGGTGACGGCCTGGTGGCGCAGATCCCCTCGCTGATCATTTCCACCGCCGCCGGTGTGGTGGTCTCGCGCGTGGCCAACGACCAGGACGTGGGCGGCCAGCTGATCAATCAGCTCTTCGCCAAGCCGGAAGTGCTCTACATTACCGCCGTCATCATCGGCGGCATGGGTCTCATCCCCGGCATGCCGCACATCGCCTTCATCCTGCTGGCCGCAGCCATGGGCGGTGGCGCCTACGCCATCAGCAAGCGCGTCGAAAAGGCCAAGACCGAGGCCGCTGCCAGCCAGGCGCAGGCGGCCGCCGGCGGCGGCGCGGCGGCGGCCCCGCAGGAAAGCGAAGAGGCCACCTGGAACGACGTCATGCCGGTCGATACCCTCGGCCTGGAAGTGGGTTATCGTCTCATCCCGCTGGTGGACAAGGGGCAGGGCGGCGAGTTGCTCAAGCGCATCAAGGGCATCCGCAAGAAATTCGCCCAGGAAGTGGGCTTCCTGTCGCCGCCGATCCATATCCGCGACAATCTGGAATTGAAACCCTCGGCCTATCGCATTACCCTCAAGGGAGTGGAAGTCGGCAACGGCGAGGCCCATGCTGGTCAGTATCTGGCCATCAATCCCGGCATGGTGACCGGTCCCTTGCCGGGCATGATGACCACCGACCCGGCCTTCGGGCTGCCGGCGGTGTGGATCGACAATGGTCTGCGCGAGCAAGCCTCTACCATGGGTTACACCGTGGTCGATGCCGGCACCGTGGTGGCCACGCACCTGAACCACCTGATCACCACCCATGCTGCAGAGCTGCTGGGACGCCAGGAGGTGCAGAGCCTGCTGGACCACCTCGCCAAGGATGCGCCCAAGCTGGTCGAGGACCTGGTGCCCAAGATGCTGCCGCTGGGCAGCCTGCAGAAGGTGTTGCAGAACCTGCTTGCCGAAGGCGTGCATATCCGCGATATGCGCACCATCATCGAGACCCTGGCCGAGCACGCCGCGCGCATCCAGGATCCGACCGACCTCACCGCGATCGTGCGTATCGCGCTGGGCCGGGCGATCGTGCAGCAGATGTTCCCGGGCGAAACCGAGTTGCCGGTCATGGCGCTCGATTCCAAGCTGGAGCGTCTGCTCATGCAGGCCCTGCAGGCCAGCGGCGAGTCCGGCGGCATCGAGCCGGGCCTGGCCGATTCGCTGGTGCAGCATACCGAGATAGCGGCGCAGCGCCAGGAACAGATGGGGTATTCGCCGGTGCTGTTGGTGGGCGCGCCCTTGCGTACGCTGCTGGCGCGCTTCCTGCGCCGGGCCATGCCACAATTGCGCGTGCTGTCGCACGCTGAAGTACCCGAGTCGAAAACGATTAAAGTTACCAGCCTAGTTGGAGGGCAAGCATGAACGTCAAGAAATTTATCGCCAATTCTTCTCGCGAGGCCTGGCGCCAGGTCCGCGAGGCGCTTGGGCCGGATGCCGTCATTCTCTCCAACCGCAATATTCCTGACGGGGTGGAAATCCTGGCCATGGCCAATGAGGATATGACGACCCTGGTCGCGCCCACCGGTGCGCGCGCCCCGTCAGGTCGTCCCCAGCCCGCCTCGCTGCAGCAGCAGTCGGGCTTGCCGCCGGCGCAGCAGCCACGCCGTCCGGCCCTGTTGTCTTCGCCGCCGGCGCAAGCCCGCCCGGCGCGGGACAGCGCTCCCTTGCTGGACCAGCCCGGCAGCGAACGCGGCCAGGGTCGCGCCGAGGCCGCGCCGGCGGCCGATGCCCGCGTCTGGCGCAACCGCACCCGCGACAGCGCTCAGCGTCGTCCTGCCACTTCGGCCGCCGCCCAGCAGGGGCACGAGCAGGAGCAGGACCGTCCGCGTTCGGCCCTGCCTGAATTCGATGGCAAGGACTACGACGAGATTCTCTCCGAGGTCATGAGCGAGATCCGCTCCATGCGCGGCGTGCTGGAAACCCAACTGGCCGAGATTTCCTGGGGCGGCACGCAGAAGCGTGAACCGCTCAAGGGCATCGTCCTGAAGGAAATGCTGGCGGCCGGCTTCTCGGCCAGCCTGTCGCGTCTGATCACGGAAAACCTGCCGGCCAATTCCAAGTCCCAAGACATCATGTTCTGGGTCAAGTCGGTGCTGGCCCGCAACCTCAACACCCTGGCCAACGAAAACGAATTGCTGGAAAACGGCGGCGTCTTCGCCATGGTCGGCCCCACCGGCGTGGGCAAGACCACCACCACCGCCAAGCTGGCGGCGCGCTGCGTGATGCGCCACGGCTCCGGCAAGCTGGCCCTGATCACCACCGACGGCTACCGTATCGGCGGCTACGAACAGTTGCGCATCTACGGCAAGATCCTGGGCGTGATGGTGCACTCGGTCAAGGACGAGACCGACCTGCGCATTGCGCTGGAAGAGTTGAAGGGCAAGCACACCGTATTGATCGACACCGCCGGTGTGGGCCAGCGCGACCAGATGGTGGCCGAGCAGGACGCCATGCTCACCGGCGCCGGCGTGGACATCAAGCGCCTGCTGTGCCTGAACGCCACCGCCACTGGCGGCACCTTGAACGAGGTGGTGCATGCCTATTCCAGCTCCGGCCTGGCCGGCTGCATCATCACCAAGCTCGACGAAGCGGCCACCATCGGCAATGTGCTGGACGTGGTGATCCGTCACAAGCTCAACCTGCACTACGTGGCCAACGGCCAGCGCGTGCCTGAAGACCTGCATGTGGCCAACAAGCTCTACCTGGCCGACCGCGCCTTCAAGCAGAAGCGCGAGACTGCGCCTTTCGAATTCCAGGAGGGTGAGTTACCCGGCGTGATCGGTCCCACCGCCATGTCCATGAATGACAAAGGTCTGCGCGAGGTGAGCTTTGGCTAGTTACGATGGCGACCAGGCCGCTGGATTGCGCCGGATGCTGGAGCGTCCGGTCCCCAGGCTGTTTACCTTCTTCTCCGTGCTAGGGGAGGAAGACAAGAGCGCCATGCTCATCAATCTCGCAGCTTCGCTGGCGCAGGCCAAGCATAGCGTGCTGGTCATCGATGGCGATGTGGCCACCACCGGGCTGCTCACCCGCATCGGTTTGCGCCACGACGTGGCCACGCTGCAGGAGGTGGCGCGCATGGAGCGTGCACCGCGCGAAGCGACCCGCATGTTGCCGGAAGGTTTTTCGATGGCGCGCATTGCGCGGCGCAGCGTTCCTTCTGCCAGCGATCCGCAGGCCGGGCAACTGGCGGAGATCTTCGACAGCCTCATCGAGCAGGCCGAGATCACCCTGGTCAATGGCGTGCTGTCGGCGGACCAGTCGCTGCCGGTGCCGACCATGGAGATGGGGGAGATCGTGATCCAGGTCTCGACCACGGCGTCCTCGATCAAGGCTGCCTATGTGCTGCTCAAGAGCCTGAGCGACCGCATTGGTCGTCGTCCGTTCAGTCTCATCGTCAATGATGCGACCGAAGCCGAGGCGCGCACCGTCTACGCCAACATGGCGCAGGCGGCCAGCCGCTACCTGGCGGCGCAGCTCGATTACCTGGGCGCCATCCCGGCCGACGACCATATCCGTCGCGCCACCGGGCAGGGGCGCGCGGTGATGGATGTGTTTCCGTTCGCGACGGCGGCGCTGGCTTTCCAGCGCCTGTCCAAGAAATTCACCGCAGCCGAATCGGCGCGCAGCACTTACGGGATGGCGACCGACGGTGCGAGTCTGGGAGTGTGACGTGCATGTATAACGTCAAGGGAAAAAAAGGCAAGAACGATTTGCTGGAGCAGCATGCGCCGCTGGTGAAGAAGCTGGCGCATCAGCTCAAGGCAAAGTTGCCTCCCAGCGTGGAGGTGGACGACCTCATCCAGGCCGGCATGATGGGCCTGCTCGATGCCGTCAACCGCTACGAGGAAACCCATGGCGCCCAGTTCGAGACCTATGCCGTGCAACGTATTCGCGGTGCCATGCTCGATGAGCTGCGCAGCAGCGACTGGCTGCCGCGCAGCATCCGCCAGAACGCCCGCAAGGTCGAAGAAGCCATGCAGACGTTGCTGCAGCAGTTGGGGCGGCAGCCGAAGGAAGCCGAGCTGGCGCAGCACATGCAGATCAGTCTGGAGGACTATCAGTCCCTGCTGAGCGAATGCGGCGGCCATCAGTTGATCTACTACGAAGATTTCCATGACGACGACGGCGGCCACGAGCACTTCCTGGACCGTCACCAGACCTCGGACTCGGACGATCCTCTGCAGAACCTGATCAATGGCGGCTTCCGCGAAGCGGTGGTGGATTCGATCAAGGCTCTGCCCGAGCGCGAGCAGATCCTGATGGCGCTGTATTACGAGCAGGAGATGAATCTCAAGGAAATCGGCGCCGTGATGGGGGTGTCCGAGTCGCGCGTCTGCCAGCTGCACAGCCAGGCCATTTCACGCATGCGCTCCTATCTGCGCGAGCATTCCTGGAGCGGCGTGGCCTGATACGGATCCCGCCCATCATGCAAAAAGCCCGGCAATGCCGGGCTTTTGGTTTTCTGCTGAAGCGGAAAGGGGTGGCGGCGTTACACCACACCCAGCCTGCGGCCCGATGCGCTGATGCTGTTCTGGCCATCGGGGCCATAGAAATTGCCGGCGCCGGTCTTGCCTTGCAGTATGGTCAGGGCGCTCTGGTTGAGCGAGATCTTCTTGCCGATCAGCAGGCCGTTGACGCGGTTCAGTTCCTTGGCGTCCTGCGCCAGTTCGAACAGGGCCGCCCAGTGCTCGCGGTCGGCCTCGCTGCCGCGCTCATTCATCCACTTCTGCATGCCGGCTTCGTCTTCGCTGTAGCCCAGCTGGCCTAGCAGGGTATGGCGGTTGCCGGCCAGGGTGGCCATGTCGGCGACGATGGTGGCTTTTTCGGAGATGACCTCGGTCAGTCCTTCTGGCGTGGCGTCGGCCAGCAGAGCCTGTTCCTGGCGCAGTTTTTCGACCAGGCGCGACAAGGCCGCTTGTTCCTGTTGCAGTTGGCTAGCCGGGTTCATGCAGATCAATCCTGTACTGGGGATCAGGCGCGACGGGCGTTGATCAGGGTCTTGACGGTGTCGATGAGGCCGTTGGCCACTTTGTCGGCGTCGATCTGGAAGGTGCCATTGGCGATGGCGGCCTTGATTTCGGCGACTTTCTTGGCATCGAAGCTGCCGCTGCTGCTGCTGACCTTGGTTTCCAGCGACTGGTAGGTCGCCGACAGGCGCACGCTGTCGGAGGCGGCAGAGCTGGCGGCGCTGTTGCCGGCAGTCGCGCCCGCCTGGGCGTTGTTGCGAGGCTGGGCCTGGGTCTGCTCAGTGTTGAGCGCGGCGGATTTGAGGGCGTCGTTAACGTTCACGGCAGTATTCCTTGTAGGGTGGGGGCGCTTTGCACCCGCCTGTCGCATTGATTATCGACCATTTCCGCGCAAACTTTAACAGCCAGCGCATCTAATTGAGGGGTGTGAAGGATATTTCTTCACATTCTCTCATGTGACGAGACCCGAGGAGGAATTGCCCTGTATTAATTTTATAGCTGATTTTCAATAGTTGATTTCCAGAATCCCGCCAGCCTTGGCAATACCGCTGACCACCTGGCCCGCAGCGGTGCGCGCCTGCGTCATCTGGCCCTCGTTGGCATTGGACAGTGCGCGCGCCTCGGTGGAAATCTGGAAGCCGGGGCCATTGGAGACCACGCGCACCGACTGGCCCTGCTGGACCACCCGCTGGTTGCGGATGGCGTCCATGCGCAAGGGCGTGCCAGCGCGCAACGACATGCCGGCCACACGGCCAATGACCTGCGATTCTTCGGTGATCACGCCAGCCGGCAGGGCCGACATGTCGCCCCGCACCCGGCTGATGTCGCCGGCGCTGATGGTCTGACCCTGGGCCAGCGGCACGGCGGCGATCAGGTAGTCCGAGATCACCTGGACGTTGGCGCGCACGTAGAGGGTCCACGGAGAGGGAGCGATGCATTTCACGCCCACCGAGGTGCGGCCCCACAGGCGCGCGCCATTTGGCATGAAGGCCTGGGGATCCAGGCAGGCCGGCAACACCATGCGCTGATCGATCGGGTCGGTCTGAATGGTGATGCTGCCAGGCAGTCCGGCGGTCTGGGCCTTGAGGAATTGCTCGGCCGTTTGTTGCACGATCTGCAAGTCCTGGCGTTGCGGGGCATTGGGATCGTTTTGCGCCGAGGCGGGAGACAAGGCCAGCATTCCGCCAGCCAGCAAGGCCAAGGCGGCGCAGGCGTGACGCAATGCGCGGAGAAGGTGTTTCATCTTGAGCAACTTGTCCCAAGGGGACATTGGCGAATCTTGGCAGCAATGTTACTTCGCGCGCGCGAGCTCAAAAGGGCAAACAGGGGAGGCTTTTCTCTCTTTATCGCCCCTTAGAGTCGCGGGTGGAAACGTATGATCAAGCCTACGTAATTCCATCATCGGCGTAGTGCGCGAACAGCGCGGGCGGCGCCGGGTTATCTGGAGGGCCTGATGGTCTCTAAGCTAGACGATTTCTTCCGCTTCAATGAGATGGCGATGAACCTGCGCGCCCAGCGCCAGCAGGTGCTGGCGTCCAACATTGCCAATGCGGATACCCCCAACTACAAGGCGCGCGACGTCAATTTCGCCGATGCGCTCAAGAACGCCCTCGACAACAAGGCCACCGCCATGCCGCCGCTGGAGCTGGCGCGTACTGCTGCGTCCCATGTGGCGGGAACGGCGCCCGAGACCGGACCCGGCAGCATCGGCGGCTCGCCGCTGCAGTACCGTGGCGTGGCCCAGGGCAGCGTGGACGGCAACACCGTCGATCTGGATGTGGAACGCAATGAATTCGTCGACAACGGCCTTCGCTACGAAGCCGGCGTCACTGCTGTGAACGGCCAGATCAAGGCCATGCTCAATGCCATCCAACCGGGCTGATAAACCATGTCTCTTTCCAATATCTTCAACGTCGCTGGGTCGGCCATGAGCGCGCAGTCGCAGCGTCTCAACGCCACCGCCAGCAACATCGCCAACGCCGACAGCGCCACCAGCCCTGACGGTACGCCCTACAAGGCCAAGCAGGTGGTGTTCCAGGCCATCCCGGTGGGCGGCGTCAAGGACAGCGGCGTCAAGGTGGCCGCCGTGGTGGAAGACCAGGCTCCTCCCAAGCTGGTCTACGACCCCAAGCATCCCATGGCTGACGGCAATGGCTACGTGGCCATGCCCAACGTCAACCCGGTCGAGGAAATGGTCAACATGATCTCGGCCTCGCGCTCTTACCAGACCAACGTGGAAACCATGAACACGGCCAAGGCCATGCTGGTCAAGACTCTTACTATCGGACAATAGGACCTGATCAATGGCTACCGTCTCCAATGACCTGCTCACCGCGATGAATGGCACGAGCAGCAGCTCGTCCACTTCCAATTCTTCGGGCCTGACCGACAACAGCCCGGATGCGATCCAGAACCGTTTCCTGACGCTGCTGATGGCGCAGATGAAGAACCAGGATCCGAACAATCCCATGGACAACTCGCAGCTGACCTCGCAGATGGCGCAGCTCTCCACCGTCTCGGGCATCAGCCAGCTCAATAGCACCCTGGCCACGCTGATGGGCAACCTCAATTCGTCCCAGGCGCTGTCCTCGGCCAACATGATCGGCCACAGCGTGCTGGCGCCGGGCAATAGCGTCCAGCTGACCTCCGAGACCACCAAGGACGCCAGCGGCAACGACGTCACCAAGCAGCACGCCGTGATGGGCGTGAACCTGGCCACCAACGCTTCCTCGGTCGTGGTCACGGTCAAGGATTCCACCGGCGCGGTCGTGCGCACCATGGACCTGGGTACGCAGGCTTCCGGCGTGGTGCCGGTGATCTGGGACGGCACCAACGATGCCGGCAGCAAGGCTGCCGATGGCAACTATACCTTCACCGTCACCGCCTCCAACAATGGCACCGCCGTGAACGCCACCGCGCTGGCGTTCGGCACCGTGGCCAGCGTTTCGACCGCTGCGGACGGCATCAAGCTCAACGTCTCCAACATCGGCACCATCAAGCCGACTGACGTTGTGCAAATTCTTTAATCGTTACTACCGACTAATTTCGGGGCAAGGGGATATCTCATGGGTTTTCAACAAGGTCTGAGTGGACTGAACGGCGCTGCCAAGAGCCTGGACGTCATCGGTAATAACGTCGCCAACGCCAGCACGGTCGGCTTCAAGCAGTCGCAGGCGCAATTTGCCGACATGTACGCCAACTCGATGAATCGCTCCGGCAACTCGCCGGTGGGCATCGGTGTAACCGTGGCCAACGTGGCCCAGCAGTTCACGCAAGGCAATATCAGTTCGTCCAACAACCCGCTGGACATCGCCATCAATGGCGACGGTTTCTTCCAGCTCTCGGCCTCGTTGACCAACAAGTCGCCCATGTATGGTCGCAATGGCCAGTTCCAGCTCGACAAGAGCGGCTACATCGTCAACCCCAGCATGAACGGCGCTTACCTGATGGGTTGGGCCGCCGGTGCACAGGGCGGTGATCCGGTGCCGCTGCAGATCGACACCTCGTCCATCCCGGCCACGCCGACGACCACCATCTCGACCAAGGTCAACCTGGACTCGCGCCTGTCGGTGCCGACCACCACCCCGTTCAACGCCGCCGATCCGACCAGCTACAACAGCTCCACCGGCGTGGATCTGTATGACAGCCTGGGCAATCCCTACAGCATGCAGACCTATTATGTGAAGGCTGCACCGACGGGTACGCCTCCGACCACCACCTGGACCGTCTACGCCAAGATCGACAACACCACGCTGAACAACGGCGCCACGCCTGCGGTGCCCGTAGCCCTGGGAACGATGACTTTCGACTCCACCGGCACGATGACCCTGATCAACGGTGCAGCCATCACCGCCACCAACAACACCCTGACCATCCCCGCGGCCCAACTGGCGACCGTGGCCAAGGCTGGTGGCGTGTTCGCAGCGCCGATCAATATTTCCTATGCTGGCTCGACCCAGACCGGTTCGGCCTTCGTCAACCTGGCCCAAGTGCAGAACGGCATGCCGCCGGGCTCCCTGTCGAGCTTCTCGGTGGACAAGGATGGCAGCATCATCGGTTCCTACAGCAACCAGCAGACCAAGAACCTGGGCACCGTGGTGCTGGTGAACTTCGCCAACCCCAACGGCCTGCAACCGCTGGGCAACAACCTGTATCAGGCCAGCAGTGCGGCAGGCAGCCCCCTGGTGGGCAAGCCCACCACCGGCACCTTCGGCACCCTGCAGGCGCGTGCGAAGGAAGACTCCAACGTCGACCTGACCGCCGAGCTGGTCAACATGATCGTGGCCCAGCGTGTCTACCAGGCCAACTCGCAGACCATCAAGGTGCAGGATACCGTGCTGCAGACGCTGGTCAGCCTGCGCTGATAAGGCGGGCAGGGCGCGTCCGCGGGCGCGCATCAAGTACCACGGTCGCCGGCCTTGCCGGCGGCCGGTTTCAACCGGTGGCGCCGCAGGCTGGCGTCACGCCAAAGGGGTTTTATGGATCGTCTGGTCTACACCGCCATGTCGGGCGCCAAGCATACGCTTGAGCAGCAAGCGACCGCCAGCAACAACCTGGCCAATGCTACGACGACGGGCTTTCGCGCCCAGTTGAACACCTTCCGCGCCGCGCCGGTGGTGGGCGATGGCTTGCCCACCCGCACCTTCGTGGTGGATTCGACCGCAGGCAACGATTTTTCGCAAGGGCCGATCCAGGATACTGGTCGCGCTCTGGATGTGGCCGTCCAGGGCCGTGGCTGGATCGCCGTGCAGACCGCCGATGGCGGCGAAGCCTATACCCGCAACGGCAGTTTCAAGATCAACGAGAACGGCATCCTCCAGACCCAGTCCGGCCAGACCGTGCTGGGCGATGCAGGTCCGATCACGATCCCGCCCGACGCCACCGTGGCCATTGCCGCCGACGGTACGGTGTCGGCCATCCCGACCAACGGCATTCCCAATGCGGTTAACGTCTTGGGTCGCATCAAACTGGTCAACCCGGATGAAAAGAACATGAAGCGCGGTGATGACGGCCTGTTTCGCACCATCACCGGCGCAGCACAGCCAGACGCCAATGTGCGCCTGGCCAGCGGTGCACTCGAAGGCAGCAACGTCAATGTGGTGGAGGCGATGGTCAACATGATCAATCTCTCGCGCCAGTTCGAAATGAACATGAAGATGATCCAGACCGCCGAAAGCGATGCGACCAAGGCGACCTCGATCCTGTCGCTGTCCTGATGCACCTGTAGCGTACGCGCTCAATACGGAGAAATAAATGATTCGTTCCCTGTGGATTTCCAAGACCGGCCTGGATGCGCAACAAACGCAACTGGACGTGATCTCCAACAACCTGGCCAACGTCAGCACCAACGGCTTCAAGCGTTCACGCGCGGTCTTCGAAGACCTGCTCTATCAGACTGTGCGCCAGCCCGGCGCCCAGTCTTCGCAGCAGACGCAATTGCCCTCGGGCCTGCAGATCGGTACCGGCGTGCGTCCGGTGGCCACCGAGCGCATCTTCACCCAGGGCAACGTCAACCAGACCAACAATGACAAGGATCTGGCGATCCAGGGCAATGGCTTCTTCCAGATCCTGCTGCCTGACGGCACCACCGCCTATACCCGCGATGGCGCCTTCCAGACCGACAGCCAGGGCCAACTGGTGACCTCCAGCGGCTACACCCTGCAGCCGCCGATCACCGTGCCCTTGAACACCACCAAGCTGACCGTGGGCCGTGACGGCGTGGTCTCCATCATGCAGGCTGGCTCGACGGCCACCACGCAGATCGGCACCATCCAGGTGGCCACCTTCATCAACCCGGCCGGTCTGGAAAGCCGCGGCGAAAACCTCTACATGGAGACCGCCGCCTCCGGTGCGCCCAACCCCAACAACCCCGGCACCAACGGCGCTGGTGCGCTGTGGCAGGGCTACGTGGAAACCTCCAACGTGAACGTGGTGGAAGAACTGGTCAACATGATCCAGACCCAGCGCGCCTACGAAATCAACAGCAAGGCCATCACCACCTCGGATCAGATGCTGGCCAAGCTGTCGCAGCTGTAAGCCGGGCAGGGTAGTTGGATTCATTGAACAAGGTAGTTGGCAGTACAAGCAAGGACGAGGCAGAGATGAAGAGCATGCTGAAATGGGTGACCCTCGCGGGGATATTGGCTGTGGCTGGTTGCACCACCGTGCCCGACAGCATCGTGGCGGGACCGAAGTCGGCGCGCCCGCAGCCTGCCTCCTATGCGCCGCCGACCTCTGGCGCGATCTTCCAGGGCGCGGTCTATCGTCCGCTGCTGGAAGACCGCCGCGCACGCCTGGTTGGCGACACCCTGACCATCGTGATCAATGAGAAGACCAGCGCTGGCAAGTCCGCCGCCAGTTCGGCCAGCAAGACGGGTGCGGTGAATTCGCCGGTGCCGACCTTTTTTGGCACCTCCATCAAGGAATTGACGGCCAACGGCAGTTCCTCGGCCAAGTTCGATGACAAGGGGGCGACCACCTCCAGCAATACCTTCACCGGTACCATCGGCGTGACCGTGGTGGAAGTGCTGCCCAATGGCAACCTGGTGGTGGCCGGCGAGAAACAGGTGGCACTAGACAAGGGCGTGGAGTACGTGCGCTTCTCCGGCACCGTCAGTCCTGACAACATCCAGACCGGTAATACCGTCTCGTCCACCCTGGTGGCCGATGCCAAGGTCGAATATCGTACCAATACCCGCGTGGACATGGCTGACTTCATGTCCTCGCTGGGACGTTTCTTCTTCAGTATTTCTCCTTTCTGATGTGGAGTAGTGTGATGACCCGGAAAGGATTGTTTCCGATGCAATGGACCAGGATAGGCCGCAAGTTGCTGTGTACGGCAGGCGTCGCCGCGCTGGCCCTGGCCGCCGCCATGCCAGCGCAGGCTGAACGGCTCAAGGACCTGGCCAGCATCCAGGGCGTGCGGCAGAACCAGTTGGTGGGCTATGGCCTGGTGGTGGGCCTGGATGGTAGTGGTGACCAGACCACCCAGACACCCTTTACCGTGCAAAGCGTCATCAGCATGCTGCAGCAGCTGGGCGTGAATGTGCCAACCGGCACCAGCAGCAACATGCAGCTCAAGAACGTGGCGGCGGCAATGGTGACGGCCAACCTGCCGGCCTTCGCCCAGCCCGGCCAGTTGATCGACGTGACCGTGTCCTCCATCGGCAATGCCAAGAGCATCCGTGGCGGCACCTTGCTGATGGCGCCCCTGAAGGGTGCGGACGGCCAGATCTATGCGATCGCCCAGGGCAACATCGTGGTCGGTGGCGCGGGTGGGTCGGCGGCGGGTAGCAGCACCATCATCAACCAGCTGTCGGCCGGCCGCATCTCGGGCGGGGCAACGGTGGAACGCGCCGTTCCCAGTTCGCTGGGCACCAGCGACATGATCGTGCTGGAATTGAATGACAACGACTTTTCCACCGCCAGCCGGGTGGTGGATGCGCTTAACAAGCGCTTCGGCAACGAGACCGCCGTGGCGCAGGATGGCCGTGTCATCCGCGTGCGCGCGCCGATCTCCAGTGGTGACCGCGTGGCCTTCCTGGGCGCGCTGGAAAACGTCGATGTGACGCCGGGCAAGCTGGCCGCCAAGGTCATCCTCAATGCGCGCACTGGTTCGGTGGTGATGAACCAGAGCGTCATGCTCGATACCTGCGCAGTCTCGCACGGCAACCTCTCGGTGGTGATCCAGGCCGACAATGCCGTGAGCCAGCCCAATGCCCTGGCCGGTGGCCAGACGGCGGGCGTGCAGAATGCCCAGATCTCGATCAACAAGGAGCCGGGCAAGGTGATGCTGTTGAAGGGCGGTGCTTCGTTGGCCGAGGTGGTCAAGGCGCTCAACGCCATCGGCGCTACGCCCCAGGACCTGCTGGCGATCCTGCAGGCCATGAAGGCGGCCGGTTCGCTGCGGGCTGAACTCGAAGTGATCTGATGTAACAGGACGGACCCGGCAGACCGGCCCAGGTGGCAAGGGTGGCCGGGGCGGCTGCGATCCAACAACAACGTTCTCATCCAAGGTATTCCATGCTCAACAAGATCAACCCATCCAATCCGACAGAAAGTCTGGCCGTCGATGCGAATGGGCTGAACGGCCTGCGCGAGGCGGCCAAGCAGAACTCGCCGGAATCCATCAAGGGCGCGGCCAAGCAGTTCGAGGCCTTGTTCCTGAACATGATGATGAAGAGCATGCGTGACGCCACGCCGCAGAATGGTCCCTTCGACAACGAGCAGACCAAGATGTTTACGTCCATGCTGGACCAGCAGCTCAGCCAGACCCTGGCCCAGCGCGGCGTCGGCCTGGCTGATGTCTTGACGCGCCAGCTCTCGGCCTCGCTGCCCAAGAAGCTGCCGGACGTGCAGGACCTGGATGGCCAGGTGCCGGGCGGCGATGAAGGCTTGCCCATGGGCATCCCGCTGGTCAAGGACATGAGCGAGGCCGACCGGGCCAAGTTCATCCAGAGCTTCGCCAGCCAGCAGGCCGCCGAGAGCACCGACCAGGATGGCCGCAACGGCAAGCAGCGCCGCAGCACCAACAAGCCGGCCCACGTGGAAGCCTTCCAGAACCGTCTGCAGGCCGATGCCGAGATCGCCAGCAAGATGACCGGCATCCCGGCCAAGTTCATGCTGGCCCAGGCGGCACTGGAAACCGGTTGGGGCAAGAAGGAGATCGTCAGCCGCGACGGTCGCTCGGCGCACAACCTGTTCGGCATCAAGGCCACTGGCAACTGGACCGGCAAGGTGGTCGAGGCCACCACCATCGAATACATCAACGGCAAGCCGCAGAAGCGCGTGGAGAAATTCCGCGCCTATGATTCCTATGCGGACGCCTTCAAGGATTACGCCAACTTGCTGCGTAGCAATCCGCGCTACGAGAAGGTGCTGGCCAGCGCCCAGGATGCCCATGGCTTCGCCTATGGCCTGCAGCGCGCCGGCTACGCCACCGACCCGCACTACGCCGAGAAGCTCTCGCGCATCATCCGCCAGTCGCTGTCGGCCTGAGCCAGGACGCGCTGGTGCTGTGAGGCTGCGGCGGCCTGGGCCAGCTCATCGGTACCGGACGGAAACAATTTCGGCCAGTGTCGTCTAAAGTTTTGGCCAATGCTGCCGTTGACTTGGTTATTCCGCTAAAAGCTTTCAGGGACGACAACCTAGCATGGCAACTAATATCTTCAGTATCGGGCAAAGCGCGTTGCAGGCGGCCATGGCGGCGCAGGCCACCACCAGCCACAACATCTCCAACGGCAAGACGCCCGGCTACAATCGCCAGGAAGTCGTGCAAAGCTCGGCAGGCGGCATCAACTATGGCTACGGCTTCGTCGGCCAGGGTACCCAGGTCACCGAGATCAAGCGCGTCTACAACGACTTCCTGAACAAGCAGGCGCTGGCCTCGCAGACCTCGGCCAGCTCGCTGGATTCGTACTATTCCGAGATCTCGCAGATCAACAACATGGTGGCCGACACCAAGGCCGGCCTGTCGCCGGCGCTGCAGGATTTCTTCAGTGCGGTGCAGAACCTGGCCTCCAATCCCAACACCCAGGCGTCGCGCCAGTCGGTGCTGTCGCAGGCCTCCACGCTGGTGGCGCGCATCTCCAGCATCAATGACCAGCTCTCCTCGAGCAGCGCCAGCGTCAACAGCCAGATCACCTCGACCGTCACGTCGATCAATTCCTTCGCGCAGCAGATCTCCCAGCTCAACCAGGCCATCGTCAAGGCCGTCGGCACCGGTGGCGGCCAGCCGCCCAATGATCTGCTGGACCAGCGCGACCAGGTCATCTCCCAGCTCAACAAGCTGGTCAAGATCACCACCGTGCCGCAGGATACCGGCTCGGTGAGCGTGTTCATCGGCACCGGCCAGTCGCTGGTGGCGGGCGAGAATGTCACGCAGATGGTGGTGACCAATTCGCCCACCGATGTCTCGCGTCTGCAGATCGGCCAGGCTATTCCTGGTGGCGGCACCTCGACCATCCCCGACAGCTTCTTCTATGATGGCGGCAGCCTGGGTGGTCTGCTCAAGTATCGTTCCGAAACCCTGGACCCGACCCAGAATGCCCTGGGCCGTATCGCCATCGCCATGGGCACGGCGTTCAACCAGCAGCAGAAGCTGGGCCTGGACCAGAACGGCAACCAGGGTACGGCGCTGTTCAATGTCAGTTCGCCCAACCTGATCGGTTACCCGGGCAACACCGGCACGACCAACCTGACCACCACCATCTCGGATCCGTCGGCATTGACCACCAGCGACTACACGCTGAGCTACGACGGCACCAACTACACCTTTACCCGTCTGTCCGACAACACCAAGACCATCAAGGCGCCCGGCGCCTTCCCGGTCACGCTGGACGGGGTGACCTATTCCAATGGCGCTGCCGCGCCGGGGCCGTTTGCGCCCACCATGGCCAGCGGCAATACCTACAAGATCCAGCCGACCGCCAATGGCGCGGCGGGCTTCTCGCTGGCGCTGAACAATACCCAATTGCTGGCCACGGCCGCCCCGATCGCTACCTCGATCAACGCGACCAACAACGTCAACGCCAGCATGCCGGCGAGCAATACCGGCAACGCCATCATCTCCAACACCTCGCTGGACTCGAGTCAATATCAACAGGGCTCATCGGTGTCCTTCACCGCCGCCCTGGACGCCTCGACGCCGCCCAAGATGCAGTTGTCAGCGGCCTGGACGGGCGCCACGCCGGTCCCTGGTGTGACGGTGAGCTACGCCGATGGCACCACCGCCAGCGTGACAGGCGCAACGCCGTTCGACTACAAGTCGGGCATGACCATCACCAGTGGTGGCGTGACCTACGCCCTGACCGGTTCGCCGGCCGCCGGCGACAAGTTCAACTTCGCACCGGTCTCCGCCAACAAGGGGACGGCCACCATCAGCACCGGTTCGGTTACCCCGGCTTACCTGACCACCACGACGCCGCTGACCAAGCCGACTACGCTGACCTACAACAGCACGGCGGCGCCGCCGGTATTCAACATCTCGCCTGCAGTGCCCGCAGGCGGCGGCACCATCACCCACAAGGATGGCACCACCACCACCATCGCCGGTGGCGCGACCACGCTGTCCTACACGGCAGGCGATAGCTACGAGATCAGCGGCGTGCAGTTCGCCATTTCCGGCCAGCCCGGCAATGGCGACCAGTTCACCATCGCGGCCAATACCAATGCCGCCTCGGACAACCGCAATGCCCTGGCCATGGGCAAGCTGCAGACGGCCAACACCATCAACGGCACCAGCTTCCAGGGTTCGTATTCCCAGCTGGTGGCTACCATCGGCAACAAGACCAACGAGATCAACGTCACCAACACCGCCGAAAAGGCGCGCCTGACCGCGATCCAGAATCAGCAGCAGTCCGAGTCCGGGGTCAACCAGGACGAAGAACTGGCCCATATGATCCAGAACCAGCAGCAGTACCAGGCCGCCGCCAAGATCATCCAGGCGGCCAGCGACATGATCAACGTGCTGCTGTCGTTGGGCCGTTAAACTGATTAGAGGAAGAAGACCATGCGTATTAGCACCCAGATGATCTATCAGTCGAGCAACAACGACCTGACCAGCATGCAGAGCCAGTTCCTGAAGCTGTCGCAGCAGGTGACTGCGCAGCAACGGGTGCTGCTGCCTTCGGATGACCCGGTGGCTGCCGCCCGCGCCCTGGATATGCAGCAGACCGCGGACCTGAACCAGCAGTACAAGGTCAATCGCCAGAACGCCAACAGCGCCTTGGCCAGCGTGCAGGGCAACCTGGAGAGCATGACCAACATGCTGACCAAGTTGAAGTCCAACGTGATCACCGCGGGCAATGCCTCGTATTCGAATACCGAGCGCATCAACATGGCCTCCGAGATCAAGGGCAACCTGGCCGAGGTGCTGGGTTACGCCAATGCCCAGGACGGCCAGGGCAACTACGTTTTCGCCGGTTTCAAGAGCACCACCCAGCCGTTCACCCTCGATGGCACGGGCGGCGTGGTCTACAACGGCGACCAGGGCGCCATGAGCCTGCAGGTCGATTCGACCCGTGTGATGGATATCAGCGCTTCCGGCCAAGCCATCTTCCAGGGCAATGGTCAGGATATCTTCAAGACCATGAACAACTTCATCAACGTCTTGTCGGTGCCCGTGACCGAGGCTGCCAACAAGGCTGATGAGACTGCCGCCAACAACTTCGTCTATCCGGCCGGTTCCGGCCTCACGCCGATTGCCGCCTACAAGACCTCGCTGGCGCAGTTGAATGCGCTGAGCCCCACCGATCCGACCTACCAGGCGGTCTTTACGGCCACGGCAGCCCTCAAGCTGCAGTCTGACGCCGCCGACGCGGCACGCACCCCGGTGGTGGGCAGCCAGGCCGCGCTGGCCCGTAATCTGGCTTCGTTCAATACCCAGATCGACGCGATGCTCAACAACGTGACCACCGCCAAGGCCTCCATCGGTGCGCGCCAGAACGAGCTGGACAATCTGGATGCGGCGGGTGAAGTCAACAAGGAAAACTACACCCAGACCATCAACAACCTGCTGGGCCGCAACCCGTCCGATGTCAACCAGCTCATCAGCGACTACACGCTGACCCAGACCTATCTGTCAGCTGCGCAAAAGGTGTTCGTCACCACCAGCGGCCTGAGCTTGCTGAACTACCTGAAGTAAGTCATCCCGGCCGCTCCCTCAGGATCGCGGCGAGCAAGCAAAAAAGGCGAATCCCTGGGGTTCGCCTTTTTGTTTGATGAGGGGTTTCGCTTGCCGCACTCACTGCGCACCGATGGCCGCAGGCACGTTGGCGTCTCCGCCTAGCGCCTGGTACAGCGTCATCTGGTTCTTCAGCTGGTTCAGGCGCACCTGGGCCAGCGAGATTTCAGCGGTGCGCCGCTTGTCCTGCTGGTCCAGCCAGAGCTGCAAGGTGGCCGAGCCGGCCCGGTAGCGCACTTCCAGCAAGCGTTCGGCGGCCTGCGCGGCGTCCAGGTTGCGCACCAGCAGCGCTTGCTGGCGGGCATACTGCTGGCGCGCCGACAGGGCGTTCTCGACCTCGCTGAAGGCAGTGTAGAGCCCCTTGCGGAAGTTCACCACGGCGCTGTCGAAGTCGGCCTGGGAAATGCCGACCTTGAACTTCATCTCGCTGTGCTGCAGGAAGGGCAGCGTCAGCGCGCCGCCCAGCGTGGCCACGGGATTTTGCACCAGGCGCAGCAGGGCGTCGCTGCTGGTGCCGAGCGTGCCGGTCAGGCTCAGTTGCGGATAATAATTCAGGCGCGCCTGGTCCACGCCCGCCAGGGTGCTACGGATGCGCAATTCAAGCGCGCGCAGGTCGGGCCGCCGCCCCAGCAGTTGCGCCGGCACGCCAGCGGCCAGCACGGGCAGCGCTTGCTCCGGCAGCCGTGCCGGCAGGGCGATGGCCTTGCCGGGCGGCTGGTCGAACAGGATGGAGAGGGCATTGTCGTTCTCCACGCGCTGTTGCACCAGCTCGGTATAGCTCGACTGCTGGCTGTAGAGATTCTGCTGCGCCGACAGCACTTCCACCGATGACACCGCCCCCGCCTGGTATTGGGTGCGCACCAGCTCCAGGGTCTTCTCTGCATAGGCGATGCTCTGTTCGGCCGTGGCCAGGCGCTGGTTCAGGTAGGCCCCGGTCCAGTAGAGATTGGCGGTGGTGCCGATGAGCGTGAGCGCTGCGCTCTGGCGATCCTGCTCGGTGGCCAGGGCTTCCCAGCGGCTGAGGTCGGAGGTGGCTGCCAGACGCCCCCACAGGTCCACTTCATAACTGAGTTTGACCGAGCTCTGGCTGGCGCGCGTGGTGATACGGTCGCCATCGAGCTGCTTGCTGCTGCTTGCTCCCAGGCTGGCGCTGAGCGCCGGCACGAAAGCGTCATCGGCCAGGCCGGCCTGCAGTTGGGCGCGCCTGAGCTTGATGGCCGCCAGGGCCAGGTCATTGTTCTTGCGCAGGGCTTCATCGATGAGCGCGGTCAACGTGGCGTCGCCAAAGCCTTGCCACCAGCGCTGCACGTCAGCTTCGGGCTGGTCGCTGCGTTGCTGCCAGTTGAGCGGCGTCTGGGTGGACACGGGAGTGTAGGCGCTGCGGGTAAGCGGGCTGCAGGCTCCCAGCAGCGTGAGCGCGAGCAGCAGCGAAAGACGGAACGGGACGGGCAGGGACATGGGCAGTGATTTCATTCGCGGGCCAGGGCGTCGACCGGATTCAAGCGCGCCGCGTTGCGCGCCGGCAGGAACCCGAAGACCACGCCGATCAGGGTGGAGCAGGCGAAGGCGCTGACGATGGACGCCGTGGAGTAGATCATGCGGAAGCTGCTGACGAAATGCGAGAACAGGGCGCCGAAGGACAGCGCCAGCAGCACGCCCAGCAGGCCGCCGGCCAGGCAGACCAGCACGGCTTCGATGAGGAACTGTTGCATGATGTCGCTCTGGCGCGCTCCCACGGCCATGCGCACGCCGATCTCGCGGGTGCGTTCGGTCACCGAGACCAGCATGATGTTCATCACACCGATGCCGCCCACCACCAGCGAGATCAGGGCGATCATTGACACCAGCAGGGTCAGCGTGGCCGTGGCTTTCTCGACCGTCTGGCGGATGCTGTCGGTGTTGAAGAGGTAGAAGTCCTTGGTGCGATGGCGCAGCGTCATCAGTTGGACGATGCCTTGCTCGGCAGCGGCGCTGGGCACCTGGTCATTGACGCGCACGGTGATGCCGCTGAGGTGGCGCTGGCCGATCACGCGGCTCATGGCGGTGGTGTAGGGGACCCAGACATTGAGTGAATTGTTGTTGCCAAAGCCGTTCTCGCGCTTTTGCGTCACGCCGATGATGCGGCAGGGTACGCTGCCCAGGAAGATCACTTCACCCAGGGCGTTGCCACCATCGGGGAAGAGCTTCTTGTAGCTGTTGGCATCGATCACCACTTCCTGGGCGTAGCGGCGGATGCCCTCGGTATCGAAGCTCTTGCCTTGCGCCATCTTCAGGCCGCGCACCCGGAAGTATTGTTCGCCCACGCCGTTGATGGTGGCGTTCACGGAGATGTTGCCGTACCGGGCCGAGGATGACGTGGCCACGCTGGGCGTGACGCTGTCCACGAAGTTCTGCTCGGCCAGGGCGGCGGCATCGGCGGGCGTGAGGGTGCGAATGGAGGCCGACTTCATGTCGCCGAAGTCGGCGCCGGGAAAGATGTCGATGGTGTTGGTGCCCATCGCGCTGATGTCGGCCAGGATCTGCTCGCGCGAGCCGCTGCCCAGGGCCACCACCGAGACCACCGAGGCAATCCCGATGATGATGCCCAGCATGGTCAGGAAGCTGCGCAGGCGGTGTGCATTCATGGCCAGGAGCGACATGCGCAGTGCTTCCTTGAAACGGTCCAGCCAGGCGCGCCAGGGACTGGCCTGGCGGCCTTGCTTTGCGGCCGCACCGCTGCTGCTGGCCGTGGCGGCCAGGGCAGCAACCGTCTCCTCGTTGCGCCGGTCGGCGATGATGACGCCGTCCTTGATCTCGATGATGCGCTGGGCGTGGCTGGCCACCTGCATGTCGTGCGTGACGATGATGATGGTGTGGCCCTCGGCATGCAACTCCTTGAGGATCTTGATGACTTCCTGGCCGCTGTGGCTGTCCAGCGCGCCCGTGGGCTCGTCGGCCAGGATGACGTCGCCGCCGTTCATCAGCGCGCGCGCAATCGAGACGCGCTGCTGCTGCCCACCTGATAATTGCCCCGGTTTGTGATGGCTGCGCTCGGTCAATCCCAGCCGGGCCAGCAATTGCGCGGCGCGCTGGCGGCGCTGCTGCGGCTCCAGGCCGGCGTAGACCGAGGGGACTTCGACGTTGGCGGTGGCGTCCAGGTCCGACAGCAGGTGATAGCGCTGGAAGATGAAGCCGAAATGCTCGCGCCGCAATTGCGCCAGTTCATCCGCATCCAGCTTGCCGGTCTCGCGGCCAGCGACCAGGTAACTGCCGGCGCTGGGCTTGTCCAGGCAGCCCAGGATGTTCATCAGCGTGGACTTGCCCGAACCGGAGGCGCCGACGATGGCCACCAGCTCGCCGGCCTGGATGTCCAGGTTGACGTCATTGAGGACGGTGATGCTGTCATCGCCAGCCGGAAAGTCGCGCCGCAGGCCGCGCAGCTGTAACAGGGGAGTGCGCATGGTCGGCCTCACATATGCGGCGGCGGGCCGTCGTGCTCGCTGCTGCTGGCGGTGGCGCCGGGCAGGACGGTGCCAGTGACCACGCGTTCACCGGCCTTGACGCCCTCGACGATCTGCACCAGGGCGTTGGTGTTGATGCCTATCCTGACCTTGCGCTCATGCGCCTGGCCCTGGTCGTCCAGCACGCGCACGGTGTAGCTGCCATCGGCGGCTTTGGCGCCCAGCGCGGTGGAAGGCAGCACCAGCGCATTGCTGGCTTCGGATAGCACGATATTGACCTGGGTGGTCATGGAAATGCGCAGCTTGCCCTCGGGATTGGGGACATCCAGCAGGCCGTTGTAGTAGATCGCCGTGGAGCTGGCGCTACTGCTGCTGGTGCTGGAAGTCGTGCTGCTGGAGGTGTCGTCCTGAAGGATGGAGTCCGGCGCCGGCTCGATGGCGCGCAGCGTGGTGCGGTAGCGGTGGTCAGGATCGCCCAGGATGGTGAAGAAGACCGGCAGGCCTGGCTTGACGCGGACCACGTCGGCTTCGGAGATCTGCGCCTTGATGGTCACCGTATCCATGCGCGCCACCTTGATGATGGTGGGGGTGCTCTGGTTGGCGTTCACGGTCTGGCCTTCCTGCGCCACGATGGCCACCACCCGGCCTTCGATGGGCGAGCTGATGCGGGTATAGCCCAGGTTCAGGCGGGCGGTATCGACCTTGATGGCGCCATCCTTGATCTGCGCCTGCAGGGCGGCGATGTCGGCCTGGGTGGTGTTGAGGGTGGCCTCGGCGCTTTCGAAGTTCTCGCGCGAGCTGGCGTCGCCGGCCAGCATCATCTTCTGGCGCGCATAGGCCAGTTGCGCCTGTTTCAGGCTGGCTTCTTTGGCGCGCAACTGCGCTTGCAGGTTCTGCAGCGAGAACTCGGCGCTGGCCAGGGCATTGGCCTGGGTCAGCGAGTCGATCTCGGCCACCAGCTGCCCCTTCTTGACCTGGTCGCCCAGCGCCACCTTGAGCGACTTGATCTGGCCCGATACCTGGGCGCCCACGCTGACCTGCTTGTAGGCCTTGACGGTGCCGCTGGCCAGCACCACGTCCTGGATGTCGGCCACCCGGGCGGTGGCGCTGAGGTAGGTCGGCGGCGCTGGCGGGGTCAGTACACTGCGGATGATCCAGGCCGCGACGAGCAGCACGAGCAGGGCCAGGAGGATGAATTTGGGACGACGTAGCTGGGCAAGTTTCATGCGAAAAAAAAGACCTGCAGCGGCCTGGGAAAGATCAGGCGCTAGTGTGAACGGAGAATGGCGGCAAGATCGTCAGATCAGGTAAATGTCGCCTCGGGCTAGCGGCGGCTTGGCGTCAAGGCTTGGGCGCAGCATTGACCGGCGGGACGCTGCCCAGCAGGCGCACCATCTCCACGCCATCGGAGAGCAGCTTCTGGACCGGCGTGAGCATATAGGGAAGCGTGAGGCCGATCAAGATGAAACCCGCCAACATGGTAATCGAAAAACCGATACCGAACAGGTTCAGCTGCGGCGCTGCGCGCGTGAGCACGCCCAACGCGAAGTTGGTGATCAACAGGGCGATGAGCAGCGGCAGCGACAATTGCAGGCCCATGCTGAAGATCTTGGCGCCCCACAGCACCAGTTGATGGAAGCCCTCGGTGGTGATGGGCTGGCCGGTGATGGGCAAGGTGTGGAAGCTCTCGGCCACCACCTGCAACAGGATCAGGTGGCCGTTCAGGTTCAGGAACACCATCGTGGCCAGCAGGGAGAAGACCTGGCTGATGACGGCGGTGCGGCCCTGGGTCTGGGGATCGAAGAAGGCGGCGAAGGACAGGCCCATGGTGGTGCTGGTGAATTCACCGGCCGCTTCCACGGCGGCAAAGACGATGCGCATGGCAAAGCCCATGGACAGGCCGATGAGCAACTGCTGCAAGAGGATCATGATGCCTGTCATCGAGGTGGGCTCGATGGCCGGCGGGATCGGTACGTCGGGCGCGATCACCGCGCCGATGGCCACGCCCAGCAAGACCTTCACCAGCATCGGGACGCTGGCGCTGCCAAACGGAGGAGCAATGGCCATGAGGCCCAGAATGCGCGTGGTCGGCCAGATGAACATGGCGACCCAGATATAGAGTTGCTGGCTGGAGAAGGTAAGCATGCATCGGAGGCCGCAAGCTGCGTTGCGGCCACGGACCTACTACTGGACCATGGCGGGAATGCCGCTGAACATGGTGTGCATGTAATCCACGATCACCGTCAGAATCCACGGACCGGCCACGATCATGGCCAGGAACACGCCCAGCAGCTTGGGAATGAAGGCCAGGGTCTGTTCGTTGATCTGGGTGGCGGCCTGGAAGATGCTCACCAGCAGGCCAATGAGCAGGGCCGTGAGCAGCATCGGCGCGGCGATCAGGAGGGTGATTTCCATGGCCTGGCGGCCCATGGTCATGACGCTTTCTGGAGTCATCAGGCTCTTCCTTGTCCTAGGCTAGTAAAAACTCTGGGCCAGCGACCCGATGAGCAGCTGCCAGCCATCCACGAGCACGAACAGCATCAGCTTGAAGGGCAGCGACACTAGCGCTGGCGACATCATCATCATGCCCATGGACATGAGGATACTGGCCACCACCATGTCGATGATGAGGAAGGGCAGGAAGATGGCAAAGCCGATCTGGAACGCCGTCTTCAGTTCGCTGGTGACGAAGGCCGGCACCAGGAGGCGCAGCGGCACATCTTCCGGACCCTGCAGGGCGGGACCGCGCGAGAGCTTCACATACAGCGCCAGGTCGGACTCGCGGGTCTGCTTGAGCATGAATTCCTTGAGCGGCTGCGCGCCCTTGTCGAGCGCTTCCATCATCTGGATCTTGTTTTCCGCGAAGGGCTGGTAGGCGTCGGTATAGATGCGGTCGAACACCGGGCTCATGACGAAGAAGGTCAGGAACAGCGACAGCCCCACCAGCACCTGCGTGGGCGGGGTCGACTGGGTGCCCAGTGCCTGGCGCAGCAGCGAGAGCACGATGACGATGCGGGTGAAACAGGTCATCATCAGCAAGGCCGCCGGCAGGAAGGACAGCGAGGTGAGCAACAGCATCGTCTGGATCGGCAGCGAATAGTTCGTGCCGCCGCCCGGAGCGGGCATGCTGTTGAGTGCGGGAATACCCTGCTGGGCCGAGGCTGCCAAGGGCAGGCACAGCAGCGCCAGCCAGCAGTAACGGTTGCGCAGCAGCGCAGCAGCCTTGCGGGCCGCGGTTGAGACGATGCCTTGCGGCTTAGGAAGTGCTGCCATCTTGACCCGGGCGCTCGCCGTTGCCGGCTGCGCCATTACGTTTATCCATGGTGTGCTTGAGCCAGGTGGCGAAGGCCGGCGCATTGCCGGTAGCGCCTGCCTGTGCGGCGGTCAGCGTCTGGCGCGGCATGGTGGCCAGCGCATTGACCCGGCCAGGCGCGACCCCGACCACGATCCATTGCTCCCCCACCTCGATGACCATCACCCGTTCGCGCGTGCCCACGCTCACGCCCCCCACCACCTTGGCCGCGGCATTGCCGGCCAAGCCCTGGTTCAGGCCGAAGCGCTTGAACAGCCACGCCACCGCCGCCAGCACGGCCAGCACGACGGTCAGGCCGAGCAGCATGGTGAAGACGCTGCCACCGGAAGACGGCAGGGCCGCGCCAGCGCTCTGCGCCGCTGCAGCCGCTGTGTTCGCGGCGGCATGGGCGGCGGGAGCGGGGGGGCTCAGGGTGTTGGCTGCCGTGTTGGCGGCAGCGCCGTTGTCGGCCCAGGCAGCGCTGCTGCCGAGCATGGCGCCGCCCAGAAAGAGCAGGGCGGACACAAGGCCCGCCCGGCACTGTTGCAGGCTGCGTGAAAGAAAGGCTGCCACCGGATGATTCATCAACGACCGACCATCCCGTTCAGCGGTTGAGCTTGCGGATGCGTTCGGCCGGCGTGATGATGTCGGTGAGACGGATACCGAACTTGTCGTTGACCACCACCACTTCGCCCTGAGCGATCAGGCAGCCGTTGACCAGCACGTCCATCGGTTCACCGGCCATGCCGTCCAGTTCCACCACCGAGCCCTGCGCCAGTTGCAGCAGGTTCTTGATGGCGATCTTGGTGCGTCCCAGTTCCACGGTCAGCTGGACCGGGATATCGAGGATGAAGTCGATGTCGTTGGGGGTGTTGGTCTTGATATCGTCCCCGGAGAGATCCTTGAAGACGGTGGCCATCGCGGGTGCCGCGCTGATGCCTTTCTCGTCTTCCATCTCGCCTTTTTTCTGTGCTTCTTCAGCCTGCGTCTGCTCGGCCATGGCCGCGCCCCACGGATCGTCTTCCGCTGCGCCTGCGCCTGCTACGTTCTCATCAGCCATTACTAATCTCCTTGAAAGCTTTCCGGTGTTTCTTGATGGGTGATGGACAGCAGTTTTTCAACGCGCAAGGCGTATTGGCCATTGGATTGGCCGTAGCTGCATTCCATCACCGGCACGCCGTCAACCTGTGCCTCGACGGTCGTATTGGTCTGCAGCGGAATGACGTCGCCCACCTGCATGTGCAGCAGGTCGGTGAAGTTGACTCGGGCGGTGCCGAAATTGACGATCAGTTCGACCTCGGCGGTCTGGATCTGCTGCTTCATCAGCCGGATCCAGCGCTTGTCGACTTCCAGCGCCTCACCCTGCATGCTGCTGGTGAGGCGGTCACGCACCGGCTCGATCATCGAGTAGGGCGTGCAGATATGGATTTCGCCCGACACTGGTCCCAGCTCAACGGTGAAGGTGGTCGAGACCACCACTTCGTTGGGCGTGGCGATGTTGGCGAACTGGGTGTTCATTTCCGAGCGGATGAATTCGAATTCGATCGGATAGATCGGTTCCCACGACTTGGAGTAGGTTTCGAAGGTGATCTCCAGCACGCGCATGATGATGCGTTGCTCGGTGGGCGTGAATTCGCGGCCTTCGATGCGGGTGTGGAAGCGGCCATCGCCGCCGAACATGTTGTCCACCAGCATGAAGACGAACTGCGGGTCGAACACCACCAGCCCGATGCCGCGGAAGGGCTTGATGTGGACCAGGTTCAGGTTGGTGGGCACCACCAGGTTGCGGATGAACTCGCTGTACTTGGACACCTTCACCGGACCGACCGAGATCTCGGCGGTACGGTGGATGAAGTTGAACAAGCCGATGCGGAACAGACGCGCGAAGCGCTCGTTGATGATTTCGAGCGTGGGCATGCGCCCGCGCACGATCCGTTCCTGCGTTGCCAGGTTGTAGGTACGTACCGTACCAGGAGCTTCTTCGACGACCTTTTCTTCGTCTTCGTCTCCCGTCACGCCCTTCAGAAGGGCATCGACTTCTTCCTGTGATAGAAAGTGCTCGGCCATGGTGGTGTGAATCCCTGCCTTCTGTGTTCTGTGTCTATTACTGTTGCTGTTGCCGCCTCGGTTGCCGTCAGCTGCGCGCTGTTGCTTACTGCTGCTGGATCACGAAGGACGTGTAGAACACATCGGTGATCTGCGGACCACGGCCCTTGCCCGAGAACGGCTCGCCGAGCTGGTCGATGATCTCGTCGGTCAGGCGGCGCTTGCCTTCGCTGGTCAGCAGTTCCGAGGCCTTCTTGCTGGAGAGCACCATGAGCAGGCGGCTGCGCACCTGCGGCATGTACAGCTTGAGCGCTTCGGCCGTCTGGCCGTCCGGCACCTGCAGGGTCATCGCCACTTGCAGGTATTGGTCACCGGTTTCCTGCTGCAGGTTCACTACGAAGGGCTCGATCACCACGAAGGTCGGGGCCTTGGCCTCGGACTTTTCTTCGGCATGATCCTCCCCCTTCTTGCCCTTGCCGCCCATCATGAAGAACGCTGCGGCCCCACCAATGACCAGCACCAGCACTGCGCCGACGATGATGAAGAGCATCTTCTTGCTCGATTTTGCCGGTGCTGCTTCTGCTTCAGCTCCCTTGGCCGGGGCTTTTCCTTTTGTTGCCATCTACTAGTCCTTTCAGTTCGTCAGCGCGTGGTATGTGGATATCTGCTTAACGGCAAAGTTTTCTTATTGTTGAGTCCTGCGCGGACGATATTGCATTGCGTTGCCTTGCATGAGGGGGCCGATCTTCTCCTGCGCTCAGGCGAAGGTGTCGACCAGGCCCAGGCCGCTGGTGGTCGCCGCGGTGGTCGCGCCGGTGATGGCGATTTCGCCGTCCTGTTCCTGGCCTGCGCCGCCGGCGCCAGAGGAGCTGCGCGCCTGCTGCTGGCCGCCGTTGGCGCCTTGCTGCTGATTGGGCATGCCGGTGTTGACGGTGGCCTGGCCCAGCTGGATACCGGCCTGGTCCATCATTTCACGCAACTTGGGCATGGCCGCTTCCAGCGCTTGCTTGACTTCTGGTTGGGCGGTGATGAAGGTGGCGTCAGCCTGCTGGTTGTGCACGTTCAGCACCACCTGCATCGGTCCCAGGTCGGGCGGGTTCAGCGTCAGCGAGGCGCTCTGGATGCCGCCGGTGGCCATCCAGGTGATCTTGTTGCCCACGGCCTGATCCCAGCCGGCGCTGCCCACATTGGGCTGGATCTTGTCGGTGTAGGCGGTGCCAAAGACGGCCTGCGTCTGGTTGGCGGCCAGCGCCTGCTGCATGGCCGGCATGACCACCGGAGTCGGTGTGGCGTGGGGCAGCTCCTGCTTGGCCGTGGCCACGGTCTCGGTGGTGGCTTTGCTGCCATACTGGGCGCGGTTGGCCAGGGTGCTGGCGTCTTCCTTGGGCAGCGCCTGGGCTTTTTCGCTACCCAGATCGACGGCCGGCTTCTCGCCCTTGGCGGCATGGGCGTCGGTGGGATTGGCTTCGGCTGCGTTGGCCTTGCGTGTCACGTCGGCGGCGCCGTCCTGCTTGCCCTTGTTGGCGGCCAGGCTGCTCTGCAGGCCGGCCAGGTCGATCTTGCTGTCCTTGCCGTCGCCTGCCAGGGCTTGCTGCTCATCGACCAGCGTCAGCTTGGCGCCGCCGCGCTTGGCCTGGGCCAGCAGGTCGGCGTCGGTATGTTCGCTCTTGCCGTCGGTCACCGGTTTGACGGCGTTCTGGGCAATGTTGGCCACCAGGGCCAGCAGTTCTGCCGAGGCCTGGGTGGTGGTGTCGTCGCTATCCTTGTCCTCGTCCTTGGCGCTGTCCTGCTTCTGCTCGCTGCCATTGGCCGCGCTGGCCTTGGTGCTGGCCGCGCTCTGGGCCGGCTGGCTGGGCGCGGCGGGCTGCTGCTCCTGGGCGGCCTGCGGCTTGTCCTGGGACGGGTTCTGCTGGTTGCGGGTGCTGACCTGGCTGTTGAGGACCTGGTTGAAAGGCACATCGGCGCTGAAGCTGTCGGCCGGATTGGCGGAGCGCGCACCGGTAGCGGCTTGCGAGCCGGTGATCACATTCAACAGCGGCAGGGAAGTGTTCATGATGGTGGCCTGTCGGTAACTTGCGGGTACGTGCTGTCTGGTCGGGCGTCAACGCTTGTAGAACGTGATGCGCGATGCGTGTTCATCCATGGACTTCTGGTCGCGCTTGTTCTGCTTCTGCATTTCCTTGTCCCGCGCGCGCGTGGCCAGCGTGTCATAGGACATGCGCTTGCGCTCGCACGCTTGCCAGGCCGCGCGCGCTTCCGCGACACGCTGCTGGCTGCTTCTGACCACATCTTCCTGGCCGGCAATGGCGTTGTCGATCTTTTCGATGAACAACTGGAAATTGCGATAGCTCAGGGCGGTGAGGCCATTGCTCAGGGTTTCCTGGAAACGCGCGGCGTAATCGTCGCGGTACTGCTGCAGGATGCCCAGTTTCTGCTGTGCTTCCTCACTCACGCGCACAGCCCGACCGAGACGCTTGGTAGCTTCGTCGGTCTCTTTGGTCGCCAATTCGATCAGCGTGTCGAGTGCGGAGGGAGTCGCCATGATTGCACTGATTATATTTTTGGCTGCTTGCGCTCAATCACCCGAATAGAGCGGTAAGTTGCCTCAAGCTCTCTGATACATCGGCTTGCTCATGGATGTCCTGTTGCAAAAATGCTTCCATTCTTGGCAATAAGGCAATAGCCTCGTCCAGGATGGGGTCGCTGCCGGCGGCATAGGCGCCCACGCTGATGAGGTCGCGGTTACGCTGGAAGCGTGAGTACAACTGCTTCAGGTGGCGTGAGCTGCGCTGATGTTCGGCGTCGGTGATGCCGTGCATGGCGCGGCTGATGGACTGTTCGATGTCGATGGCCGGATAGTGGCCGGCCTCGGCAAGCTGGCGGTTGAGCACGATGTGGCCGTCCAGGATGGCGCGGGCGGCGTCGGCGATGGGATCTTGCTGGTCATCGCCTTCGGTGAGCACGGTGTAGAAGGCGGTGATGGAGCCGCCGCCTTCGTCGCCATTGCCGGCGCGTTCCACCAGCGCCGGCAGCTTGGCGAACACGGAAGGCGGGTAACCCTTGGTGGCGGGCGGTTCGCCGATGGCCAGGGCGATCTCGCGCTGCGCCATGGCATAGCGGGTCAGCGAATCCATGATGAGCAGCACGTCCTTGCCCTGGTCGCGGAAATACTCGGCAATGGAGGTGCAATAGGCCGCCCCCTGCAGGCGCATCAGCGGCGGGGTATCGGCAGGGGCGGCCACGACCACGGAGCGGGCCAGGCCCTCGGCGCCGAGGATCTGTTCGATGAATTCCTTGACTTCGCGGCCGCGCTCGCCGATCAGGCCGACCACGATCACGTCGGCGCTGGTGTAGCGCGCCATCATCCCCAGCAGCACGCTCTTGCCGACGCCGGAACCCGCAAACAGGCCCATGCGCTGGCCCCGGCCGACGGTGAGCATGGAATTGATGGCGCGAATGCCGGTATCGAGGATGTCGCGGATGGGCGCGCGGCCCAGCGGGTTGGCGGCGCGCACGGCCAGGGGCGCAGAGCGTTCGGTATGCAGCGGTCCGAGGTTGTCCAGCGGGCGGCCAGCGCCATCGAGCACGCGACCCAGCAATTCCTCGCCCACGGGCAGGCGGCGGCTGTGCTCATCGGCGCGGCGCGGGGTGAAGCTGATGGGGCCGGTGCGCGGCGGCGGGCGTACCGGTTCGACCGGATAGACCCGGGTGCCGGGAACGATGCCTTCGACATCGCTTTGCGGCATCAGGAAGAGGCGATCGTCCTGGAACCCGACCACTTCTGCCTCGATCATGGTGCCATTGGGCAGGGGGATGTTGCAGGGGCTGCCCACCGGCAGCTTCAGGCCGACCGCTTCCATCACCAGGCCCGCCACGCGGGTGATGCGGCCAGCGGTCATGGTGGGCTCGGCCATGGCGACCAGGCTGCGACAGTTGTGCAGGTAGGCTTGCCACAGGCTGCTATGGGATGGCATCGGGGAGTTCATGCGGGTCTCCCGTTCAGGTCGTTATCACTTGAAAGACATCATTCCAGCCAGTCGAGCTGCTTGGACAGCGACTCGCCCAGGCGCTCCCAGCGGGTCTGGGTGGTGGCATCGATCTGGTTGGTGCGGGTTTCGACCTGGCAGCCGCCGCGATCGAGCAGGGCGTCTTCCTCGATCTTCCAGCCTTGCTGGATCAGTTCTTCGCCCAGATGCTTGCGCACCAGGGCGGCGTCTTCCGGGTGCAGCCTCAGACTGGCCGGCAGCTGCAGCACGGGCAGGGCCTGGATGGCCGCGCTCACCGTGGGCAGCACCAGCTCGGGTCGCGCCTTGAGTGCAGTCTTGAGCATGGACTTGGCCAGGTCCAGGGCCAGGTCGAGCAGCTCGGGGGCCATCTTTTCACTGCATTGCGAGACTTCGGTGCTGAAATTGACGGCGATCTGGCGGAAGTGCTGGATGATTTCGTTGACTTCCTGCTGGCCTTGCTGGAGCCCGGCGACGTAGCCTTCGGAGCGGCCTGCCTGCAGGCCGTGTTCGCGACCCTCGGCAAAACCTTCCTGGCGGGCGGCCTCGCGGATGGCGTCGAGCTGCTCGGCCGTCAGTTGCGGCACCGGCGGCGGTTCTTCGAGGAATTCTTCCTCTTCCGGCAGCGGCTCTGGCTCCGGTTCGGGCTCGTCGTGGAAGGACGCCAGCTCCCAACGCTGGTAGGGCGTCATTTCTTCCTTGGGAATGATCTTTGCACGCATGGCTTCTTTGACTCCTCAGGCCGGCATGCCGACAGCAGGCTGCATCAGGCGCATCAGATGAACGCGTCCTCGCCCTTGGCGCCCAGCACGATCTGGCCTTCGTCGGCCAGGCGGCGCACGATCTGCAGGATGGCTTTCTGCTGCGCATCCACTTCGGACAGCCGCACCGGTCCCTTGGACTCCAGGTCTTCCTTCATCATCTCGGCCGCACGCTGCGACATGTTGGCGAAGATCTTGTCGCGCAGGCCTTGCGAGGCACCCTTCAGGGCCACGATCAGCGACTCGGACTGGACTTCGCGCAGCAGCAGCTGGATGCCGCGGCCGTCGATGTCGATGATGTTCTCGAAGACGAACATCTCGTCCATGATCTTCTGCGCCATGTCCTCGTCGTAGGAGCGCAGGTTGTTCATGACCGAGGTCTCGTTCTCGCCGGACATGAAGTTCAGGATCTCGGCTGCGGTACGGATACCGCCCATCTGTTGCTTCTTCAGGCTTTCGTTGCCGGTCAGCAGTTTGGTCAGCACATCATTGAGTTCACGCAACGCAGCCGGCTGCACGCCGTCCAGGGTTGCAATACGAAGGATGACGTCGTTGCGCAAACGTTCCGTGAAATTGTTGATGATGCCGCAGGCGTGGTCGCGTTCCAGGTGGACCAGAATGGTGGCGATGATCTGCGGGTGCTCGTTGCGGATGAGCTCGGCCACGGACTGCGCGTCCATCCACTTGAGGCTTTCGATGCCGGAAGCATCGCGCCCCCCCAGGATGCGGTTGAGCAGGGAAGTGGCCTTGTCGTCGCCCAGGGCCTTGGTCAGCACGCTGCGGATGTATTCGTCCGAATCCAGGCCCAGCGAGGAGGCCTGGCCGGTCTCGGCGACGAAGGCTTCCAGCACTTCATTGATTTCTTCGAAGCTCACGTTGCGTAGCGCCGACATGGCCGCGCCCAGCTTCTGGACCTCTTTCGGGCCCAGGTATTTCATCACTTCGGCGGCCTCATCCTCGCCCAGGGCGAGCATGAGGATGGCACCTTTCTGAACGCCGTCGTTACTCATTGTTCACCCATGACTTGATGATGCTTGCCACCAGTTTCGGATCATTCTTGGCCCACTGCTTGGCGGTTTCGAGGTTGGCCTTGTACTGTGCGCGCTCGTCGACGGCCGGCTCGCCGGAGAGGTTGACGATGGCGTCCGGATCGTCCGGATCGAAGCCGGCGGCAACTGCTGCGGCAGCGGCGGCGGCTTCGGCCTCGGCCTTTTCCTTGGCCAGGCGTTCGCGTTCTTCGCGGCCGGACAGCTTCCAGACGATAGGGCGCAGGACGCGGAAGTACAGGAACAGCAGGACAGCGGCCACCAGCACGTACTTGCCGATTTCCTTGGCCAGGTCGATCATGCCAGGCTGCTTCCACAGCGGCACTTCCGGCTCCATGTCGGTGCTGAACTGGGTGTTGACCACGTTGAGCGAGTCGCCGCGATCCTTGTTGTAACCCATCGCTTCCTTGACCAGGTCGGTGATCTGGTTGCGCTCGGCCTCGGTGAGCGGACGCATCACGATCTTGCCGGTATTGTCCAGGGTGCGCTTGTAGTTCACCACCACGGCCACCGTCAGGCGACGCACGCCGCCCATCGGTTGCTGGGTGTAGCGCACGGTCTTGTCGACCTCGTAGTTGATGGTCTCGTCCTTGCGCGAGTTGCCGGTGGCAGTCGGAGTCGGCAGGGCGCCATTGGGGGTGGCGGCACCAGTCTGGTTGGCCGCACCGTTGGCCACCGCCGGATTGACGATGGGCGCAGTCGCCGGAGCCGGAGGCTGGTTCGACAGCGCGCCCGGCACACCTGAGGTGCCGTTGGAGGCGCTGTTGGCTTCGCTGCTCTGCTTGCTGCGAACGGCGGCGCTATCCTTGGTCTGGTTGGGCTTGTAGGCTTCCGAGGCCTGCTCGGAACGGGAGAAATCGACGTCGGCCGTCGCTTCGGCGCGCACATTGCCGTTGCCGACGATGGGGGCGATGATGGATTCGACGCGCTTGATGATGTCCTGCTGCATGTCCTGGACATACTTCAGCTGGGTCGGATCGAGCGTATTCGGTTGGGCTTGCTTGGTGGTGTCGGAGAGCAGGTTGCCGTTCTGGTCAACGATGGTCACCGACTTGGGCGACAGTTCCGGCACACTGCTGGCCACCAGGTGGACAATCGCGCTGACCTGCTGCGGGTCCAGGTAGCGGCCCGGATACAGGCTCAGGACGACAGAAGCGGTCGGCTTCTGCTGGTCACGCACGAACACCGAAGCCTTGGGCAGGGCCAGGTGGACGCGGGCGGTCTGGACCGAGGCCAGGGAGCCCACAGAACGCGCCAGCTCGCCTTCGAGGGCGCGCTGGAAATTGACCTGCTCCAGAAACTGGGAAATGCCCAGCTTCTGGTTTTCCATCAGCTCGAAGCCGACATTGCCGCCCTTGGGCAGGCCTTGCGCCGCCAGTTTCAGGCGGGCGTCATGCACCATGTTCTCCGGCACCAGGATGGCCGTGCCGCCATCGGAATACTTGTAGGGCACGTTCATCTGCTGCAGCGACGCCACGATGGCGCCGCCGTCGCGGTCATTGAAGTTGGAGAAGAGGACCCGGTACTCGACCTTCTGGCTCCACAGCCAGATACCGGCCATCACCGCCAGGGTGGCGGCGGCGGCGATGATGAGCAGGATGCGCTTGCCTTGCGGCGAGCGGGCGTAGCCCATCATGCCGTTCTGGGCAGGTTGAGATCCGGGCACGCCCTCGTTACTGCCGAGCTCGCCCGTATTGTTGGTGTCGCCGGTCATTGTGCCATCGGCTGCTACCGCCATGATTTCCCCTCTGGCGACCCCTTGATTGCCAGCTTGATAAAGACTTGGTCCACTGCTTACCTTTGTGAGGTTTTTTGCTCAGTGTGGATTGTGCGTTCGCAGCGGGAATTTGATCGCCCGAACAGAATGGCAAATTCCCCGCTTATCGGTTCGATTTGTCAATGCAATGATGTTAAGGTGCTCGTGTACAAGGCCGCAGTGCGTGTCAGCATGTGGCAGGAATGCAAAAGATCAAACCAAGAGGTGGGAAATGGCGATCGAAAGTGTGATTGATACCAGCAAGATCGAAGCGATGGTGGCCCAGCTGAAGGCTGCCGCAGCACGCGCCCAGGGCGTGTCGGAACCGGCCCAGATCGGTCTGAAGGTCGAAAAGGCCGCGCCGCGCGTGGACTTTTCGGAGGTGCTCAAGGGCGCCATCGACCAGGTCAACGATTCGCAGCAGAAGGCTTCCAAGATGTCGCAGGCCTTCGCCATGGGCGATGACAGTGTGAACTTGTCCGATGTGATGATTGCGTCGCAGAAGGCCAGCATTTCCTTCCAGACCAGCATCCAGGTGCGCAACAAGCTGGTGTCGGCTTACCGTGACATCATGACGATGCAGGTGTGATATCTCGGCTGTTTTCCAGCGTCTGCAGGGCGGGCGCCGGGCGGCGAGGCAAAAAAATACCCCAGAAGCCGGTGGCCCGGTTGCTGGGGTATTTTTTTGGGGTTCGCTGGTCTTGGCGGGCTTACATCATTCCCGAGGCCTTGGCGTTCTGCTCGCGTTCCAGCTTGGTGATGAACCGCTGGATGGCGGCCAGGACGGTACGCGGGATATCGATGAACTGGCAGCCGAAGCGGTTGACGATCTTGCCATTGGTCATCTTGAATTCCTTGCAGTCGCGCACTTGCAGCTTGACCGAGACCAGGGTGTTGTCGCCCAGCTCCAGCTGGCAGTCTTCGTAGATCACACCGGGCGTGGTGGAGAGCAGCTTCTTTTCATCGGTGATGCCCACGCCGCCGGCGCTGATGTTGTTGAGCATCGTGACCACGGTGACAAACGAGCCATCCGACTGGGTGATGCGGAAGGTGCAGCGCAGCGGCTTGGCAATGGGCGTGGGGATGCGGAAGAACTCGCGTCGCTGCAGTCGCACCAGGCTTTCCGGGATGGCGACCTGCAGCGCCGGGCGGCCCTGGTATTCGATCTGGCGTGCACCATCGACAACGAAGGTGATGCGGATGCTGTTGTAGATCGCCTCGAAGTCGATCTGCTTGCTGGAGACGATACTGTCATTGAGCATCGCGCTGGGCGCGGCGTCGAGGGTGATCGCGTCTTCATCCGCATCTACGTCGAGGATGGAGGTGATCACCGACTCGGAGCCACCCTTGATCATCAGGCTCAGCAGCTGATTCTTTTCCATCATGCTGGTGAGCAGGGAAATGATCTCCCTCCGGGAGCGGACCCGGTAGGGACTGTCGTCGTCGATCTCGTCTTGGTTGGCCATCTGTGCGTCGATACGTCTGAATTCAGCGAATGGGATCGCTTTCCCCTGGGGAATTATTGGAATAATTTAGTCCCGTATCATACATCACCGATGAATTTAATTGCATATTTTCAATACGATATAGCCAGGCTAGCAACTCGGCGACGGTGCGGTACAGGGCAGGGGGGATCTGCTGGTCCAGTTCCACCTGCATCAGCAGGGAAACGAGTTCCTTGGATTCGTGGACATAGACGCCGCTTTCGCGGGCGCGGGCGATGATGGCCTCGGCCACCAGGCCGCGGCCCTTGGCCACGACCTGGGGAGCTGCCTGACTGGCGTTGTAGGCCAACGCGACGGCATTCTGCAGGGGAATGTTAGGTTTCTCCATTGCTCTGCTTGACGATCAGGGAATCCAGCGAGGTTCCGGCCGCGGCCATGGCGTCGGCAAAGAGGCTGCTGTTGCCGCGCAGGGCGGCGGCGGTGCTTTCGTTGTCGGCCTTGACCTGGACGTGGATCTGCTGGCCGATCAGGCGGATCGAGGCCGACACACCGCCCAGGTGAGCGAAGTCGAAGCGCACCACGCTGTGCCAACTGGGCGGCGCTTCGTCGTCCGCCTGGGTCTTGGATTGTTGCTGGTCATGTTCCTGGCTGATTTCCCATTCCATCTTCTGGCCCGGCCAGACTTCGCCGTGCCACAGCACGCGCTGCTGCTCCAGTGCATTGAGCTGGAGGTTGATGATCTGGCCAAGCTGGTTCTGGGCTGGATCGTTCTGGCTCAGCAGGTTGATTTCGCCGCCATGCTTGGCCGCCACCTGGGCCTGGGGTTCACGCAGCAATTCCGCGGCCGGACGCTGGCCGGCGGCCCAGGCCGAGACATGGGATTCGTAGAACACGCCGCTGTAGGCGATGGCGTCCTTGAGCGCGCCGGCCATCTGCTCTGGTGGCAGTCCGGCGCGAGGCAGCAAGGGAGCGGGGGCGCTGACGTGATCGGCCATGTCGCCTTGCTGGGAGGCGTGCAAGAGGCTGTCGATGAGTTTGGCTGCGTTGCTCAGGGTGGTGGTGGTGCTGGTCGGCGCGCCGGCTTGTCCCGGGCGCGTGCCCTTGGCCTGGGCGTCGGCGGCGATATCCTCGTTCTGGGCGATGTGGCCGGCGCCGGCTTCATCCCGGGTGACGAATTGCAGGGACTTGAGGTCCTTCTGCATGGCGCGCCCGGCATTGCTGAGGGCCACCGAGGCGCTTTCTTCATCGGGCCGGATGCTGCCTTCGTTGACCGAGAAGGTCGGGCGGGGATCCTTGGAAACCAGGGTCAGCACCAGCGTATCGCCGACCTTGGCATTGTTGGGCAGCACCATGCGCGCGGCCGTATTGGCGATGCGCACCAGGAAGGTGCCGTCACTGAAGTTGGACAGGATGCGCCCGGACATCTGCTGGCCCACTGCAATCTGGGCCAGGCGGCTGAAGGCTTCCTGTCGGGTGTCGGCGACCGAGACGACAGCCGTGGCGGGTTCCACGGCGTTGACGGGGTGGACGGCGCTGGCGATGTCGGCCCGCGGCAACATGGTCAACTACCCATGCCGTACGTATTGAGCAGCTTCTGTTCGGTCTGGTTGCTTTGGATGAGGGCAGACAGCTTGCGCAATCCCGGTTCGGTCAGGTTGCGGATGTCGCGGTCGTCTTCCAGGATCTTCTTGATGATGTCGACCTTGCGGGTGCGCAGCTCATCGGACAGCGAGATGCTCTCCTCGCAATTGCGCAGGTTGCTGATGTGCTTGCCGCACTGGGTCTCCAGCGTGGCCAGCAGTTCCCAGTCGGCAGCGCGGGCGGCTGCCAGCATTTCGTCAGTCAATCGGGAGATCGACTCGTAGATGGCGATGACCTCGTCACCATTCATGTCAGTCAAGCCTTTGCGAAGCTGGGTTGGGAAAATGCAGCGGTCGGGGCAGGCGCAGCCTGCATCGGGGCCGGCTGGCCGTTGGGCCCGATCTGTTCCCAGGCCGAGCGGATGTCTTCGAGCAGGCTGTGCACTTCATCCAGGATGGCGGGATTGTTGGTGGCGTTGGCCTCGAACAGGCGGCGGCTCATGTACTCGTACAGCGAATCCAGATTGAGCGCCAGTTCGCCGCCGACTTCCTTGTTCAGGCTGGCGCGCAGGCCGTTATCCACGATCAGGATGGCCTTGGTGATCGATTCGCCCTTGTCCTTGATGTTGGCTTCGGCCATGTACTTCTTGCCCAGCGCGATGGCCACCAGGGCGCCATCGAACAGCATGGTGATGAGCTTGTGCGGGCTGGCGGCGAGGACGCCGGTTTCCACCCCGATATTGGCGTAGGCGTTGGCCCCGCGTTTCATGGTTCCGAACATGACTTTCTCCTATGTTCGCGGATTCAGCTCAACCGCTGCTCTTGGCCAGGCTGGCCAGTTGCTGGGTCAGATAACTCTGGGTCGACTGCATGCTGGAAAGCGTGGTGTTGAGCCGATTGAACTGGTTGGTATAAGTGTCTTTCAGGTTGGACAAGCGGGTCTGCACTGCCGTCTGGCGGTCCTGATTGATCTTCAGGCTGGCTTGCAGGCCGCTGGTCTTGGTGGCGATGATGCCGTTGTCGCTGAGCAGACTGGTCATCAAGGTCTGCAACTTGGTGACAATACCATTTTTGGACGAAGTGGTGTTGGTCGGATCAGGGTCCGTACCAGCGAACAGATTGGCGATGCCGGCGAAATTGTTGGTCGCGGCCGTCGACAGTTTGGTCGAATCCAGCGCCAGCGTGCCGTCCTTCTGGAACGAAATGCCGATGTCGGACAGGGTGTTGATGCCATTGCCGCCATCCACCGAGCTGAACATCGTATTGCGCAGCTGGCTCATGATGGTCTGCACCGAGGACTCGCTGGCCAGCGGCGCCGAGGTGTTGGCCTGGCCCAGGGTGGTCGAAGGCGTCTGCGCGGTCATTCCGGCCACTGCCTTGGCCAGCGTGTTGTAGGCTGTCACAAAGGAGTTGGCCGCAGTGGTGATGCCCGAGGTGTCGTTGCTGATGTTGAGGGTGAAGTTGTCCGCCGAGGTGGTGACCTTGGACAGGTTCAGCGTCACGCCCGAAATTACGTTTTCGACCTTGTTGGTCGGGCTGGTCACGTTCACGCCGTCAATGGACAGCTTGGCATCTTGCGCCTTGAGCAACTGGCCCATGCCGCTCATGCTCAGGCCCGCATAGTCGCTGGTGCCGGTCAGCGAGACGGCTGCAGTGGCGCTGGACCCGGTTGGCGTGAGCACCAGATGGTCGTTGCTGCCGTCATTGGTGATAGACGCAGTGACGCCGGCGTTGGCGCTATTGATGGCCAGCTTCACCTGGGTCAGGTCGATATTGCCGCTGCCGTTGGCCACGGGAGCGATATTGACGCTGCTGTCCCCGACCTTCAGGGTCAGGTTGCCCGCACTGTAGGTCTGGCCGCTGGCGACATTGGGCGAGATCACCGTGCCGCTGGGGTCGGAGTTGAAGACGGCGAAGTTCTCGGTGCCGGTGATCTTGATGGTGTTGGTCGAGCCACTGGTCTTGGCGGTGACGACCAGGTGGTCATTGGTGCCGTCGCTGACGATGGTGGCGTTGACGCCGGCATCGCTGCTGTTGATGGCGTCCCGCACGCCGGCCAGGGTGTTGGTGGTCGGCTTGATGATGGTGGTGCTGCCGCTGCCGGTCTTGATGGCCAAGAGGCCGTTGTCGAAGGTGCTGCCCGGGGCGATGCTGGCCGAGCTCAGCTTCTCGGCCTGGGCCAGTTGCGACACCGCAACAGCATAGTTGCCCGAGGCCGCCTTGGTGGCGTCGCGCGGCGCCTGCGTCTGCGTCATGGTGCTGGACGTGGAGCTGGACGGATCGTAGAAGAACCCGGACAGGCTGTTGTTGGCCGTGACCTTGATGGTATTGGCGGTGCCGCCGGTATTGGATTCCAGCACCAGGTGGTCGCCCGAACCATCGGTGACGATGGAGGCCGTCGCGCCGGTCTTGCCGGCGTTGATGGCGTCACGCACGCCGGCCAGGGTGGAATTGGCCTGCAGGGTGACGAAGACGGGGGAGTTGGTGCCGATCTTGATGGCGATGGAGTCGCCCGAATTGAAGGTGGTGCCGCTGCTGATGCCGGCGGACTGGATCTTTTGCGCCAGGATCTTGGTGGAGTCATCGCCGTTGATGTCGGCCGAGAACGGATCGGTGGTCAGGTTGCTGCCGGTCCCGGCGTTGCTGACCGAGCTTTTCTGGGCGCTGAAGCTGGCGGAGGTCATCGCCTTGATGGCCGACTGATAGGTCGACAGGGCGCTCTTCAAGCTGCCGTAGGCCGAGATCAGCGTGTTGTAGCTGCTGGCCTGGGTGGTCAGTGGAGTGAGTTGCGACTGGCTTTCGGCCGAGATCAGCTGGCTGACCAGGGTGGCGACGTCGAGCGGGCCTGCCGAGGTGGAAATGGTGCCGGTGGATGTGGCCATGGTTCAACTCCTCAATCTTTGCTGGGGCACAGCGCCGTGCGGACTGCGGCGCGGTCAAGAGGAGAGTGGCTCTCAAGTACGGCGTCGGTGCAGGAGGGACGCTGTGCGGATGTCTAGGTGAATCCGTTATGAACTGGGGTAGTCGAATCCATCATGCGCAATGATAGTCCATTGGCGCATGACGTCATTCGAGCCACTGCAGTTCGTAGCAGACTCGAGGTATAACTCAAGCCTTGTGGTTGATCAGCAAGCCTTGCATCTTGTCGATCGATTTTGCGATGGCAATCGCTTCTTCGCTGGGGATCTGACGGATCACCGTGTCGGTGGCGGTGTCCATGACCTTGACGATGGTCTTGCCAGTGTCTTCATCTTTCGAGAAGTTCAGTGCAGCGGCATTGCTGGCGGCGAAATTATTGAGCTTGCTGACGGCGTCGTTGACTTCGCTGTCGGTAGCGCGACGGGCGTCCGGAGCGGCTACTGGTGCGACGGTCGATACCACGGGGTCAGGCTTGGCTGCGGTCTTCGGCAGTGCGTAAGCGGTGCCGGAGTCAGCCGCGGAGGCGATATTGAGTGGGGCAATCGACATGGTGCTACTCCCTTCCTTAAAGGAACGTGCGGAGAATATGGACTATCCCCCGCACGTCATCCTACCTAGCTATCAGGCTTATTTCAACAGCGAGAGGACCTGCTGCGGAGCCGAGTTCGCCTGCGACAGCATCGCGTTACCAGCTTGTTGCAGGATCTGCGCACGGGTCAGGTTCGCGGTTTCCTGCGCGTAGTCGGTATCCATGATACGGCTGCGCGACGCGGTGATGTTCTCGCTCGACACTTGCAGGTTGCTGATGACGGCGCTGAAGCGGTTCTGCACGGCACCGAACTCTGCACGCTTGGAGGAGATCAGGCTGATGGCCTTGTCCAGGTTCTGGATCGCCTTCTGTGCATCGCTTTGAGCCGACGGAGCGGCAACAGCTTGGTCCAGAGCCAGCTTGGCGCTGTCAACGGTAGCTTGCAGGGTCACAGCCGAGGAAGCCAGGGCCGACGAGGACAGCGAGGAACCGGTAGCGAACAGGTTGTCCAGAGCAGCCTTGGCCGAGGTGTAGGTCGCTTGCGCGGTGCTCACGCCGGCGGTATTGCCCAGACCGATCAGGCCCTTGGCGCTGGTGCCGATGACGTTGGCCATGGTGCCGTTGTTCGACAGGTCATCCAGGGTGATGGTGATCTGGTCGTTCAGCTTGTTGTCCGACACGTTGGCACCGACCTGGAAGGACAGGGTCAGGGAAGCCGACACGTTGGCCGAATCAGAGCCGGTGCCAGCCGAAGCGCCTTGACCGGTACCGGTGAACAGGTTCTGGCCGTTGAAGCTGGTGCCGTTCAGGACGCGGAACACTTCCTGGGACAGCTGGGTGTATTCGTCGTTGAGGGTCTTGCGGTCTTGTGCGCTGTTGGTGCCGTTGGCAGCCTGGACAGCCAGTTCACGCATACGTTGCAGGTTGTCGCCGACGGTCGACAGAGCGCCTTCAGCGGTTTGCGCCATCGAGATACCGTCGTTGGCGTTACGTTGTGCAACTGCCAGACCCTTGACCTGGGAGTTCATGCGGTCGGCGATGGCCAGACCGGCGGCGTCGTCCTTGGCGCTGTTGACGCGCAGACCGGAGGACAGACGTTGAATCGAGGTGTTCAGGGACGATTGCGACGCATTCAGGTTCCGTTGCGTATTAAGCGACGGGATGTTGGTATTGATGACTGATGCCATGTTAATTCTCCTAAGATTTGAGACCGATGATCCGAGTTTCAGTGCTTAACTTTGGTCTTCTACCCATGAGCCCCAGGCGTTTCAACCTCTGTTGATTGCTTTATCGGGCAGTCTTGGAAAAAGTTTAGGGTTTTACGCAAAAAAATCTTTTTCAAGACTTTCCGAACTAAAACTGCGTGCTTTGAAACTCCAAGCAAATCCTTTTTCGACGGCAATCTGAAAAACTTTAGGAAAATATCTGTTGTGGTAAAGAAATTTCTCCGAAACGACAAGGCCGCCCTCGCGGGCGGCCTTTTTTCGATGTCAATCCGACAATTGTCGGAGGGAAATCTTTATCCTCCGGCCTTCTTCTGCTGCAAGGCGACCAGCTCCTGGCCGACTTTGGTGAGTACGGAGTCCCAGTCGCTCAGGGCTGGTTGGCGGAACAGCCGCATGCCCGGGTACCAGGGCGAGTCCTCACGGTCCTGCAGCCAGCGCCAGTCCGGCACATGGGGCAGCAGTACCCAGGTGGGGTGTCCCAGGGCCCCGGCGAGGTGGACCACCGAGGTGTCCACGCTGACCACCAGGTCCAGGTTGGCGATGGCCGCGGCCGTGTCCGCGAAGTCCTGGCAGTCATCGCCCAGGTTGAAGATCGGCAGGCCGGAAGGCAGTTCCTTGAAGGCGTCCAGTGGCTTGCCCTTTTGCAACGAGTAGAACTCGATATTGGGCAGCTGGAACAGTGTTGCGAACTTGTCCATGGCAATGGAGCGGTGGCGGTCGTTGCCGTGTTCCGGGTTGCCGCCCCAGACCACGCCCACGCGCAGCTTCTCGGGTGACTGGCTCAACTGCCGGATCTTCTCGCCCCAGCTGCTCTTGAGGATGGGATCGGCCGACAGGTAGCCGCCGGGCACGCTGGGGATGTCGTCCACGGTATCGGTGCCCATGGCGTAGGGCAGGCTCATGAGCACGTAGGCGCAGTCGCAGGGCGGCAGCGGATCGCTTTCGCGGATCAGCGTCACCTCCGGGGAGTAGGACTGGAACAGGCGGTACAGCGGATTCTTGACGTGCAGCGCCACGCGTGCGCCCTGGTCCAGCACCATGCGCACGTAGCGCAGGAACTGGATGCTGTCGCCAAAACCTTGTTCGTGCATCAACAGGATGTACTTACCGGCCAGGGAGGACTTGCCATCCCACTTCGGGATCAGTTCAAACAGTTTGTGGATCAGGCGGTAGACGTGCGAGCGTTCGCGCGTCACCAGGCGGCTCTCATGGCACTCCCAGCCTTCCTTGAGGTGGCCCTGCAGCAGCAGGCTCAGGGCGATATTGTGCCTGGCCGTGGGATAGTTGGGACGCAGTTCCAGCGCCTTGCGGAAGTTGCCGATGGCGTCTTCGAGGTCGCCGTGATCGTGCTGGATGGCGCCGATGTTGTTATAGGTGAGGGCGTGTTTGGAATCCACTTCCAGCGCCTTGTTGAACATGCGCATGGCATCGTCAAAACGGTCACTGGTGGAGAAATAGCTCGATCCCAGCTTGACGTAGGCATTGGGATCCTTGGGGGCGATTTCGATGACGCGCAACAGGTGTTCGTGGGCCTCGTCGATCCGGTTCAGCTTCAGGTAGGAATCGGCAATCTTGTTGTGCGCATAGGTATCCTGGGGATCCAACAGGATGGCCGTCTTGTGGGACTCGATGGCTTCCTTGTACATCTCCATGGCATGGAAAGCCTCGCCCAGGGCGGTATGGGACGGCGCGAAACTGATCTGCAGTTCCAGCGACTTGAGGATCACGGCCACGGCTTCGTTGTAGCGCTTGCATTCGATCAGGGCGCGGCCGAGGTGGGAGAGGGGGCCGGGCGCATTGGGTTCTCGCTTGACGGCGTCCTCGAAATAGGCGACCGAGGCTTCCGGGTCATTCTTCTCGTGCAGGGCATTGGCCAGGCCTATGCGCGAGGCGCGGTGGTCCCGGTCGATGCGGATGGCGTGCTCGTAGATGGAGATGGCTTCGTCGATGCGGTCCTGGCTCAGCACCGTGCCGGCCAGGTTGCTCATGTATTCGGCGTTTTCGGGATCGGCTTCGATGGCCTTGCGCAGATAGGCTTCGGCGTCGGCGAACTTGCCTTCGTGCATGGCCACCAGTCCGCGCGCATGATTGGCGAACACCAGCGTGGGATTGCGCGACAGGACCGCCATGCATAATGCCTTGGCTTCGTCGGTCTTGCGGCTATCCAGCAGGTCAAGCGCCTTGCGCACGTCGAGCAGGTCTTGCAGGGGATGCTTGGGCGGCGGGGTGACCGGCTTGCCGTGCTTGTTGCTGTTCTTGCGCGTCGACATCGAAGGGGGTCCTTGTGGTTGGGTGCTGTAGTTGCACCGGATATAGCTTTCCAGCAGGGATGATATGCGCGCCGACGTCCAGGCGAAGAGGAAAACAGAAAGCAAAAAACCTTCGTTTTAGACGAAGGTTTTGCATGGTTCGGGTGCTTCCCGGTCGCAGTGCGGAGCTTTCTGCGGCGCGGTGGGGTCTTCGGCGTCTAGTTCCAGCTGCGCATGAGCCCTACGGCCAGGCCTTCCAGGGCGAACTGTTCTTCGTTGGGCTTGACGATGATGGGTTCGAAGTCGGGATTTTCCGGGAAGAGGGTGATCACGGAGCCGGTCTTCTGGTAGCGCTTGACCGTGACTTCGTCAGCCAGCCGGGCCACCACGATCTGGCCATTGCGGGCCTGGTCGGTCTTGCGCACGGCCAGCAGGTCGCCATCGAGGATGCCGGCGTCGCGCATGGACATGCCGCGTACCTTGAGCAGATAGTCCGGCTTGCCGGAGAACATGGCCGGGTCGACCTGGTAAGTCTTTTCCACGTGTTCCTGGGCCAGGATGGGAGAGCCTGCGGCGACACGCCCGATCAGCGGCAGGCTCAGTTGCATCAGGGCGGGATGAGGCAGCGCCATCTGGCGGCTGGCAGCCAGGCCACCCGGTTCGCGCAGGCGGATGCCGCGCGAGGTGCCCGGCGAGATCTCGATGGCGCCCTTGCGCGCCAGGGCCTGCAGGTGTTCTTCGGCGGCATTGGCAGAGCGGAAGCCCAGCTCGGCGGCAATCTCGGCGCGCGTGGGGGGGAAGCCGGTGTTCTCGATGGCGTTCTTGATCAGGTTCAGGATCTGTTCCTGGCGCGCGGTCAGTTTGAGCATGGAAGGGCCTTTCTCTCGGGGAAGGCTGTGTGGATGAACAGTCTGTATTTTTATACAGGTGCAATCCTTGTGTCAACGGCAACATGCATTTCCAGCGGTCGAAAACGCGGCTTTTGCTGTTTTTCTTCACTTCTTCACTTATAGATAGATGGACAGTTGGCCCTCTATATATAGAGGGGCTGAAAATGGTGAGAGGATCGCTCTCTTTCTGCGCCCCTGCGCCTTCTTGTCCTTCAATGAAGGTGATTTGTCGCTGCCAGGCCTCGGTCGGACGTGCCCATGATTGCTGTTATGTCCAAAAGCTTGTATGATCTTGGGTTTTCCTCTTCCCACACCCGTCTTGACGCCGGGGTGGGCGTCTTCAATAAGTCCATAAGGAGTCTACATGCGTCATTATGAAATCGTATTTATCGTCCACCCGGACCAAAGCGAGCAAGTGCCGGCGATGATCGAGCGTTACAAGGGCATCGTCACCACCCGCGGCGGCAAGGTCCACCGTGTCGAAGATTGGGGTCGTCGTCAACTGGCCTACCAGATCCAGAAGCTGGCCAAGGCTCACTACGTCTGCCTGAACATCGAAGTCGACAGCGAAACGCTGGCTGAAATCGAAACCGGCTTCAAGTTCAACGACGCCGTCCTGCGCCACCTGACCGTCAAGATGAAGAAGGCCGAAACCGGTCCTTCCCCCATCCTGAAGGCAGTGCAGAAGGAAGACGCGGCCAAGAGCCGTACCGAAGCTCCGGCAGCTTAAGCGCTGCGAACATAGCGGAGAGTGAACCAGTTTCAAGTCATCGCCAGCCTGGCCGAACGTGATGTCCTACGTTATACGCCGGCCGGTATCCCGATTGTCACTGCCAGGTTGCAGCATCAGTCGGAACAGGTGGAAGCTGGCATGAAGCGTCAGGTCGAATTCGAGATCGCGGCGCTGGCAGCGGGGGAAATCTCCGGTGCGCTCAACAGGGCGGCACTGGGTGAAGTCTTCCGGTTCACCGGCTTTTTGGCCCGCAAGAATCGCAACAGCAAGAGCGTCGTGTTTCATATCGTTGATTTTGGCCCGGTCGCGCCGGATTGAGCGGCGCAAGATAGCCAAACAGACCTTACCCAATTTTTAGATACAGGAGCCAACCATGGCATTCGGTAAAAAGTTCGATAAAAGCAAGCTGAAAAACAAGCGTCAACAGCAAAACCCGCTGTTCAAGCGCAAGAAATTCTGCCGTTTCACCGCCGCTGGCGTTGAACAGGTCGATTACAAGGACGTGGACACCCTGAAGGACTTCGTCCAGGAAAACGGCAAGATCATGCCGGCACGCCTGACCGGTACCAAGGCCCACTACCAGCGTCAAGTTGACACCGCCATCAAGCGCGCGCGTTACCTGGCCCTGCTGCCGTACACCGATCTGCACAACGCCTAATCAGCGTCGAGAAATAGGAGAAAAACATGCAAGTCATTCTGTTGGAAAAAATCGTGAATCTCGGCGGTCTGGGTGATGTCGTGCGCGTCAAGGACGGTTTCGCACGCAACTTCCTGATCCCGCAACGCAAGGCCCGCCGCGCTACCGATGCAGCCATCGCTGAATTCGAAGCCAAGCGCGCTGACCTGGAAAAGGCTGCCGCCGAGAAGCTGGCCGCTGCCCAAGCCCAAGGCGAAAAGCTGACCGGCGCCACCGTGGAAGTGTCGCAGAAGGCCGGCGTTGACGGCCGTCTGTTCGGTTCCGTGACCAACTTCGACATCGCTGAAGCCCTGGGCAAGAAGGGTTTTGCTGTCGAGAAGTCGCAGGTGCGCCTGCCCAACGGTCCCCTGAAGACCGTTGGCGAGCACCCGGTGTCGGTTGCTCTGCACACCGACGTGGTGGTCGACGTCACCATCGCTGTCAAGGGCGAGCAAGCGTAATACGCCTGTTTGCTGCAATTCGTTTTGCAATAGAAAAGCCGGGTTCGCCTGGCTTTTTTATTGTCAGTTTGACCAAAATATCCCGCTACTGGCGGCCGGATCGGCTGGGGCGGCAGATGTCTTGATGTTGCATTCGTTCGCACGCAGCATCAGGGTGTGCAAAAACGTCCGCCCTGACCAACGGCTTCACATCAGCAGGTTATAATGCGCGCCATGAAAGAATCGTCCCGCGGCAATCCAGAATTTTTCCGTGGCCAGAAAGAGTCATCGGACCCCCAGCTCGATGCGCTCCGTGTGCCGCCCCACTCCATCGAGGCCGAGCAATCGGTGCTGGGCGGCCTGTTGCTGGACAACGCAGCCTGGGACCGCATCGCCGACTTCGTCAGCGCCGAAGACTTCTACCGCTACGATCACCGCATCATCTTCGAGCACATCGTCAAGCTCATCAACAGCACCAAGCCCGCTGACGTCATCACCGTCTACGAAGCCATGTCCACCAGCGGCAAGGCCGAAGAGGTGGGCGGATTGGTTTACCTGAATGCGCTGGCGCAAAACACGCCTTCTGCAGCCAACATCCGCCGCTATGCCGAGATCGTCCGCGATCGCGGCATCCTGCGCAAGCTCATCACGGTGGCCGACGAAATCTCCGGCAATGCCTTCAATCCGCAGGGCAAGGATGTGAAGTCCATGCTGGATGAGGCCGAATCCAAGATCTTCGCCATTGCCGAAGAGGGTTCGCGCGGCTCGCAGGGCTTCATGGAAATCCAGCCGCTGTTGACGCAAGTGGTCGAGCGCATCGATGAGCTCTACAACCGCGACAGCTCCAGCGACATCACTGGTGTGCCAACCGGCTTCATGGACCTGGACAAGATGACCTCCGGCCTGCAGCCAGGCGACCTGATCATCGTGGCCGGTCGTCCCTCCATGGGTAAGACGGCGTTCTCGATCAACATTGGCGAACACGTCGCCATCGAATCGGGACTGCCTGTTGCGGTGTTTTCGATGGAAATGGGCGGCGCCCAGTTGGCCATGCGTATGCTGGGCTCGGTCGGCCGCCTGGACCAGCACCGCCTGCGTACCGGTCGCCTGCTGGACGAGGACTGGCCGCGCCTGACGCACGCCATCCAGAAGATGAACGATGCCCAGTTCTACATCGACGAAACACCGGCGCTGTCGCCCATCGAATTGCGCGCACGCTCGCGCCGCCTGGCGCGCCAGTGCGGCAAGCTGGGCCTGATCATCATCGACTACCTGCAGCTGATGTCGGGTAACGGTGGCAGCTCTTCTGAAAACCGCGCCTCCGAAATCTCGGAAATCTCGCGTAGCTTGAAGGGCCTGGCCAAGGAACTCAATTGCCCGGTGATCGCGCTGTCGCAGCTGAACCGCTCGCTGGAACAACGTCCCAACAAGCGTCCCGTGATGTCCGACTTGCGGGAATCGGGCGCCATCGAACAGGATGCTGACGTTATTTTGTTCATTTACCGTGATGAAGTTTACAATCCGGACTCGCCCGACAAGGGCACGGCGGAAATCATCATCGGCAAGCAACGTAATGGCCCCATCGGCAGCATTCGCCTGTCCTTCCTGGGGATGTATACCAAGTACGACAACTATATCGGCAATCTGGCGCAGCCTTACGGCGGCGACTGATGCCACCGGCGGCACGCCACCAGGGCGCGTCGCTGCACAAGGATCACGGGCGGCGTCGGGCCGCCCGTGTCACGCAAGGCGAACGGCTCCCAAGGCCGTTCGTGCAGGATCGGCAGGGCGGGGTACCGGCTTTCCAAGGGGACAGCCGCAGGCCGGTTCAAAACGGCGCTTTACATGGGCGCTAACCATTGATGAGAGAGAAAAATGTTTGGACGATTGATGCCGACGGAAGGCAAATTCTTTGACCTTTTCAATCAGCATGCAGAGCTGGCGGTCAAGTGTGCGAAAGAGATGGTGGCGCTGATGACCAATTTCGATGACCTCGAAATCCGTGTGCATGCCATTGAGGCCGTCGAGAAGGAAGCCGACAAGGTTACGCACAATGCCATCGAACTGCTGCACAAGACCTTCATCACCCCGCTGGACCGCGACGACATCCACCAGTTGATCACCCGCATGGATGACATCCTGGACCTGCTCGAAGACGCCGCCCAGACCATCTCCCTCTACGACATCAAGGCCATCACCCCCGAAGCCAAGCGCCTGGCCGAGCTGTGCCTGTCCTGTGCGGAGAAGGTGCAATCGGCCGTGGGCCTGCTGTCCAACATGGACAACTCGCGCCAGATCCTGGCCATCTGCCAGGAAATCGACCGCCTGGAATCCGATGCCGACCATGTCATGCGCGCGGCCATGTCCAAGCTGTTCCGCGATGAACCGGATGTGCGCACGCTCATCAAGCTCAAGGCCATCTACGAAATCCTGGAAACCGTCACCGACCGCTGCGAAGACGTAGCCAACATCATCGAAGGCATCATCGTCGAAAACGCCTGATCCCCCGGCGTAGCGGCGATTCCTCAGGGGGCGCCGCTGGCTTCACACAACGGTTTCCCCATGCAAACAATCCAAATCAGCTTACATATCCTCGCGTTGTTGATCGTCCTGGCGCTGCTGTTCGACTTCATGAACGGCTTCCACGACGCTGCCAATGCGATCGCCACCGTGGTTTCCACGGGCGTGTTGCGCCCGCAGACAGCCGTAGCCATGGCCGCCTTCTTCAACCTGGCGGCAGTGTTCGTCTTCCACCAGCTGCACGTGGCAGCCTCGGTAGGCAAGGGCACCATCGAGCCTGCCATCGTTGATCAGTACGTCATCTTTGGCGCGCTCATCGGCGCCATCTTCTGGAACCTGGTGACCTGGTACTACGGTATTCCGTCTTCTTCCTCGCACGCCCTGATCGGTGGTCTGGTCGGTTCTGCCGTGGCCAAGGCGGGCACGGGTGCGCTGATCTCGGCGGGCCTGTTGAAGACGATTTTGTTCATCGTGCTCTCGCCGCTGCTGGGCCTGGTGTTCGGCTCGCTGATGATGCTGCTGGTGTCATGGATATTCTTCCGCTCCACGCCGCGCAAGATCGATGGCTGGTTCCGACGCCTGCAACTGCTGTCGGCCTCCATGTACAGCCTGGGCCACGGCGGCAACGACGCCCAGAAGACCATCGGCATCATCTGGATGCTGCTGATCGCCTCCGGCTATTCCTCGCCGGAAGCGCCGCCGATGTGGGTCATCATCTCCTGTTATTGCGCCATCAGCCTCGGTACGCTCTTTGGTGGCTGGCGCATCGTCAAGACCATGGGTCAGAAGATCACCAAGTTGAAGCCTGTTGGTGGTTTCTGCGCCGAAACCGGTGGTGCGATCACCTTGTTCATCGCCACCGCCTTGGGTATTCCGGTCTCGACCACCCATACCATCACCGGCGCTATCGTCGGCGTGGGCGCGGCGCAGAAGATGTCGGCCGTGCGCTGGGGTGTAGCCAGCAACATCGTCTGGGCGTGGATATTTACCATCCCGGCCTCGGCCTTCGTGGCGGCGATCGCTTGGTGGATCGGCGTGCACGTGCTGTAAGTCACTCTCTGGCCGCTGCGTTTGTGGCGGCGGCCAAAAAGCAAAAAGCCACGTTTTCACGTGGCTTTTTGCTTTGATGCTGAAGGAAACTACATCAACGTCCTTACAGCACGTCGCTGGCATGATCAGCCAGGCGCGAGCGTTCGCCGCGCGCCAGGGTGACGTGCCCGCTGTGCGCCCAGCCCTTGAAGCGGTCGACCACATAGGTCAGGCCGCTGGAGCCTTCAGTCAGGTAGGGCGTGTCGATCTGGGCGATGTTGCCCAGGCAGACGATCTTGGTGCCTGGACCGGCGCGCGTGACCAGGGTCTTCATCTGCTTGGGCGTCAGGTTCTGGGCCTCGTCGATGATCAAGAACTTGTTCACGAAAGTACGGCCACGCATGAAGTTGAGCGACTTGATCTTGATGCGCGAGCGGATCAGGTCCTGGGTCGCTGCACGTCCCCATTCGCCGGCATCGCCATCGGACTTGTTGAGCACTTCGAGGTTGTCATCAAAGGCGCCCATCCAGGGGCCCATCTTCTCTTCTTCGGTACCCGGCAGGAAACCGATGTCTTCGCCGACCGGCACCGTCACGCGGGTGACGATGATTTCGTTGTAGAGCTTGGTTTCCAGTACCTGGGCCAGGCCCGAGGCCAGCGCCAGCAGGGTCTTGCCGGTACCGGCCTGGCCCAGCAGGGTGACGAAGTCGCACTCCGGGTTCATCAGCAGGTTCAAGGCGAAGTTCTGCTCGCGGTTGCGCGCGGTGATGCCCCAGACACTGTTCTTGGCATGGCCGAAGTCGCGCAGGGTCTGCAGCACGGCAGTCTTGCCGTTGATCTGGGTGACCTGGCCGTAGAAGGCCGGCTCGCCATTCTTGGGCTCGATGAAGACGAACTGGTTGACCAGCAGCGATGGCACGTAGGGACCGGTGACACGGTAGTAGGTATAGCTGCTGCCATGGCGGCTTTCCTGCCAGGACTCCATGCCCTTGCCATGCTTGTTCCAGAAGTCATCCGGCAGTTGCTGGATGCCCGAATACAGCAGGTCGGTATCTTCCAGCACATGGTCGTTGAAGTAGTCTTCGGCGGGCAGGCCGATGGCGCGCGCCTTCAGGCGCATGTTGATGTCCTTGGACACCAGCACCACCGGACGCTCCGGATACTGCTGATCCAGCGCCCGCACTACGCCCAGGATCTGGTTGTCGGCCTTGCCCTCGGGCAAGCCTTCGGGCAGGGCGGCGTTCTGCAGCTTGGTCTGGAAGTACAGGCGGCCCTTGGCATCCTTGTTGCCCAACTTGGCCAGGGGAATGCCCAGGTCAATGGAATCCTCGGCCACGTCGGACACCAGCGCATCCAGCGAGCGCGAGATCTGGCGGGCATTGCGGGCCACTTCGGACATACCCTTCTTGTGGTTGTCCAGCTCTTCCAGTGTGACCATGGGCAGATAGATGTCGTGCTCCTCGAAGCGGAACAGCGAGGTCGGATCATGCATCAGCACATTGGTATCCAGCACGAAGAGCTTGGATTTGCCCAGCTTGTCGGCCACCCGGCTGGTGGGCGACTTGGGACGGATTTCAGCGCTCTTGGGTGCGGCCTTGGGTTTTTCGGCGATAGTCGTGGTCTTGCCGGTGATACGGGCGCGTGGTACCGCGGCCTTGGCTTCCACGGCAGGGGCAACGGCGGCTACTGGTGAGGCAACGGCAGGAGCAGATGTTGTTTCTACGAGAGTAATGTTCGGTTTGACAGGCTTGCTGCGATCGGCCTTGGGATAGTCCTCGGGAGACAGCATCGAAGCTGGTTTGCTCGGCATTTTGGGCAGGGGCATCAGGACCTCGGAAGTGGATGAAGAAAACTCCGCTTTGTCAGAGCGAACAGGTGAAGCAGAACTGCATACAGCAAAGGGAAGCAGGACAAAGCTGCGGGGCCGCGAAGTCTAATGAAACCCTTGCCCGGCGAATGGAGGGAGGCAAAGGCGAGGGCTTGATTAGAGGGAGTGGCAAATCGAAAAGTAAAAAAGCCGTTTCGGCAGGCCTTGGGCCTTAACCTGAAACGGCTCCCAGCAAACGTTTTTCTATTTGAATTCAATGGCTTGTATCGTTTGACCGCATTTTTGTTGAACGCGTCGGAAACGCTTGCCAGACGAATCCTCCGCGGCCTGGCCCTGCCGCTTCGCGGGCCGTTGCGAGGGCGCCTGGGGCGTTTCGCAAGAGGGTGAGGGTCAGGCCAGAGTTTGGATGAAGGCCAGCACCTCGTCGACGTGTGCAGGAACCTTCACTCCACGCCATTCTTTCACCACTTTGCCTGCGCCGTCAATCACAAACGTGCTGCGCTCCACGCCGCGCACCTGCTTGCCATACATGTTTTTCATCTTCATGACATCGAACATGGTGCACAGGGTTTCGTCGGGGTCCGAGATCAGCTCGAAGGGCATGCCCAGCTTGGCCTTGAAGTTCTCATGCGATTTAAGGCTGTCACGGCTGACGCCAAAGATTTCCGTATTGGCCGCCTGGAACTGCGCGTGCAGGTCGCGGAACTGCATGCCCTCGGTGGTACAGCCCGGGGTGTTGTCCTTGGGATAGAAATACAGCACCAGGTTCTTGCCCTGGTAGTCGGCCAGCTGGAAAGTCTTGCCGCTGGTCATGGCGGCCGAGAAGTCTGGAACGGTCTTGTTGAGGAGGGATGGTCGGTCTGTCAAAGTGGCGCCCCGGTAGGTGATGTCGTATTGGATGAAGTCAGGTGGCCTTACATGGCCTGCAGGATCATGTCGCCGGAACGGCCGGGCAATTCGCCCCAGCTGATGGGCAGGATCGGCAGGACGTCGTTCTGGATGCTCTGGTAGTAGTCGCCCATGGAGACCAGTTCATAGCCCTGGGCGCGCCAGCCCGCCAGCAGCCGCTCGAAGATGGGGGCGAGTTTCTGCCCTTCAAGTTCGGCATGCAGGGTAAAGACGTGGTCACGCGGTGTCTTGGTCAATTCCAGCAGCAGCTCTGCGGCATTGCCTGCATCGATGAGCTTGCCGCGGATGGTGCGGCCCAGGATCTCGTCGAGCGTGGGCAAGGTGGTGGGCAACTGGACGCAGGACAGGGGCTTGCCGAACACCGAGAGTCGATGCGGACCGGCGTCCTGGTCGGCCAGGCTGCCGTCTTCGCGCAATTGCGAGCGGCCATCGGAGGAGTAGGCGATGCCGAACTGGTCCAGCTGCACGAAGGCATGGTCATTCATCTGCCAGCCGGCAGCGCCGTGGGTGCGCGGGGCGTGACCGAAGATGTCGTGATAGCGGCCATAGGCCTGCTGCATGGTCTCGGTGGTCCATTGGGCGTCAGCGGTGCGCACATTGTCTTGCCAGACCCGGTGATCCCAGGTGTGGATGCCGCATTCGAAACCGGCTGCATGGGCCTGGCGCATGAAGTCGGCGCAGGTCTTGCCGATATCGGGGGCCGGCAGCAGGGTGCCGTACATCAGTGTCTTGATGCCATAGTGTTCCACCACCGAGGTGCGCGAGACCTTGCTGAAGAAACCGGGACGGAAGATCTGCTTCAGGGCCCAGCCGGTATGGTCGGGGCCGAGCGAGAACAGGAAGGTGGCGCCGGCGCCGTGGCGGCGCAACTGGCTGATCAGGTTGGGGACGCCCACGCGGGTGCCGCGGTAGGTGTCAGCGTCGATCTTGAGTGTGAGTTTGGGCAATTCGCTGGGCCGGGTGAAGATGAGGGTGAGGGCGGTGGTCCGTCCTGTTGTAGGCAGGCCCGGACAACGTCCAGCCCTGCCGATAAGTTGCGAGACTAGCATCCTGCGCCGGATAGAACAATATGCAGCAACGCAGCATACAGCGTCAAACAGACGCCAGCGGCCTATCTGTTGCTTGACGAAACGACAATGCCGCAGGTGCAGCAGCAGGGCGGTCGTGACTGCAACAGCGCACGCCGGAAAAACAAAACCGCGCAAGAGCGCGGTTTTGCTGGCCGTTGAAGGACGGAAATCAGTCCATCAGGGCGCGCGCTTCGGCTACCTGGCTGCGGTAGGCGTCGAAGATGTTGCGCAGGGTATCGGCCATGGTGGTCGTGGGCGCCCAGTTCAGTTCTTCGCAGGTGTTGGTGATCTTGGGCACGCGGTTCTGCACGTCCTGGTAGCCCTTGCCGTAGTAGGCGGCCGAGGTGGTCTCGACCAGCTTGACCTGCTTGGCGGTCTCGGCGTACTCCGGATACTCGGCGGCCAGTTTCAGCATCATGTCGGCCAGTTCCTTGATGGAGTAGTTGTTGACCGGGTTGCCGATGTTGTAGATCTTGCCGGAGGCCACGCCGCCTTCGTTGGCGATGATCTTCATCAGCGCATCGATACCGTCATCGATATAGGTGAAGGCGCGCTTCTGCAGGCCGCCATCGACCAGGGAGATGTTCTCGCCACGGACGATGTGACCGAAGAACTGGGTCACCACGCGGGACGAACCTTCCTTGGGGGTGTGGATCGAGTCCAGGCCGGCGCCGATCCAGTTGAACGGACGGAACAGGGTGAAGTTCAGGTTGGCTTCCATGCCGTAGCCCCAGATCACGCGGTCCATCAGCTGCTTGGCGCAGGAGTAGATCCAGCGCGGCTTGTTGATGGGGCCGCAGATCAGTTCGGATTCTTCCGGATCGAATTCCTCGTCATGGCACATGCCATAGACTTCCGAGGTCGAGGGGAAGACCAGGTGCTTCTTGTACTTGGCCGCCGAACGCACGATCGGCAGGTTGGCTTCGAAGTCCAGCTCGAACACGCGCAGCGGAGCGTTCACGTAGGTCGAGGGGGTGGCGATGGCCACCAGAGGCAGGATCACGTCGCACTTCTTGACGTGGTATTCCACCCATTCCTGGTTGATGGTGATGTCGCCCTCGAAGAAGTGCATGCGCGACTTGTAGGCCTCGTTTTCCAGAATGTCGGTGATACGGTCGGTCATCATGTCCATGCCGTAGACGTGCCAGTCCGTGGTTTCCAGGATGCGCTTGGACAGGTGATGGCCGATGAAGCCGTTGACGCCGAGAATGAGGACTTTTTTCATAGTAGTGAGAGCTAGTGGATGGCCGGACTTCAGGAGGCCATGTATTTCAGGTAATTGTTGAGTGAAGCATCCTGATCATTGATCTGGATGCCCAGGATCTGGAGGAAGTTGCCATCGCCACAACGCGCGTACAACTTGCCGCCTTCGAAGAACTTGTCTTGCATGCCATGGGCGCGCTGCAGGGCAGGGTGAGCCGACGGCGGAACCAGCCGGGTCCTCGTGACCGTAATTTTATCATCCGCGATTTCCTCGAAGGCGCCTGGATACGGCGGGGCCACCGCGCGCACCAGATTATGGACCTCGCGGGCGGTCCGGCGCCAGTCGATGCGGCCGTCTTCGGGCTTGCGTCCGCCATAGTAGCTGCCCTTGGACAAGTCATTGGGCAGGCTGGGCGTGCGGCCGGAAAGCATGGCTGGCAGCACGTTCCAGAGCGTCAGCTCAGCCGCCACCACGACCTTGCCGAAGACTTCATGGGCAGTGTCATCCGGCAGGATGGGCACCGAGGTCTGCGCCACGATGGCGCCGGCGTCCGGCTTGACGGTCATCTCGTGCAGGGTGGCGCCGGTTTCGGTTTCGCCGTGCAGCACCGCCCAGTTGATGGGAACGCGGCCGCGATACTTGGGCAGCAGCGAACCATGCATGTTGTAGGCGCCCCGCTTGGCCGCAGCCAGCACTTCGACGGGCAGCATATGGCGGTAGTAGAAGCTGAAGATGAAGTCCGGCTGGGCCGCCTGCACCTGGGCCAGCAGCTGCGGCGACTTGGGGTCGGCAGGCGTGATGCAGGCAATGCCATGCTCGCGGCAGACGCCGGCCACGGAGCCGAACCAGATATTCTCGGTAGCGCTGTCTTCATGCGTGACCACCAGGGAAACCTGCACGCCACGGGCGAGCAAGACCTTCAGGCAGCGCACACCCACATCATGGTAGGCGAATACGACGGCGTTCATGTGGATTGATTGTCTTCTGCAGAGGATTGTTCGAGGATGGCCTGCACTACGTAGCGCGGGCGTGCCCGCACCTGCATGTAGATGCGGCCGATATATTCACCCAAGAGGCCGATGGAGAACAGGATCACCCCCATCAGGAAGAAGGTGATGGCGAAGAGGGTGAAGACACCGCCCACTTCGGCGCCGATCAGCAGGCGGCGCAGCACGATCAGGATGAACAGCGCCGCCGAGGCAAACGACAGGCCGATGCCCAGCAGCGAGAAGAACTGCAGCGGCACCAGCGAGAAGCCGGTCACCAGGTCGAAATTCAGGCGGATGAGGCTATAGAGCGAATACTTGGATTCGCCGGCCGAGCGCTCCTCATGCTCGACCACGATCTCGGTCGGATTGCGCGAGAAGGTGTAGGCCAATGCAGGCACGAAGGTATTGATTTCGCGGCATTTGTTGACCAGATCGATGACGTTGCGGCCATAGGCGCGCAGCATGTTGCCCTGGTCGGTCATCTTGATGCGGGTGATCTTTTCGCGCAGGCGGTTCATGGCCTTGGAGGCATAGGTGCGCCAGGCCGAATCCTGGCGCTTGCGGCGGATCGAGCCGACGTAGTCGTAGCCCTCGCGCATCTTGGCCACCAGGTTGCCGATTTCTTCGGGCGGGTTCTGCAGGTCGGCGTCGAGGGTAACGACGATGTCGCCCCGGGTCGCCTCGAAACCCGCCATGATGGCCATGTGCTGGCCGTAGTTGCCATTGAACAGGACCACCCGCGTCACGTCCGGACGCAGGCGATACTGCTCGGCCAGGATGCCGGCGGAGCGGTCGCGGCTGCCATCGTTGACGAAGATGACTTCATAGCTGTAGCCCAAGGCGTCCAGCGCCGGGTAGAGGCGCTCGAACAGTTTGGAGAGCCCCGATTCCTCGTTGTAAACCGGGATGACGACGGACAGTTCTGGTTTCATCAAATCTCTAGTGCTGGAAATGCTGGTACTGAAATAAATCAAAGGCCCGATGCACCACGACGCAGGTCGGTCGCGGCGGTCAGGCCAGCTTGTCAGGCAAGGTGAGGCGGGTTGCGCAAATACAATTTACGGGCAGCGGATGCGCGTTTTACCGAATGATGCCGAATTATGCCGAATTTCTTTGCAATTCGGCAAAAATCAGCCAAGCACGGATTTTACTGTCTCTACCGAACGGACAACGTCATCTTTACTCATTGTATTGAACATGGGCAGGGAGACGATGCGCTGGCCCACGCGCTCGGCCACCGGGAACATGCCTTCGCCGAAGCCACGCTCGCGGTAGAGCTTGAGCAGGTGGATGGCCGGATAGTGGTAGCCGATGCCGATCTGCTTTTCCATCATCTTTTCCATGAAGGCAGCGCGGGTGATGCGCTCGGGCAGCACCAGCTGGAACATGTGCCAGTTGGAATTCTCGAAGTCGGCCACCGGCAGCTGGGTGCCATAACGACTCTCGAAATCGCTGCCGAAGCAGGCAAAGTAGTGGCGCGCCAGTTCCTTGCGATGGGCGGTGATGGCATCGATATGGGCAAACTGGCCCAGGCCGATGGCGGCCGCCACGTCGGTCATGTTGAACTTGCCGCCCAGCACGTCCACTTCGAGGCCGTCGAAACCGCTGCGGGTGACGCCTTGCAGGCGATACTTCTCGGCCAGGCGCGCTTCCTCGGCGTTGTTCAGGACCAGGAAGCCGCCTTCGGAGCTGGTGATGTTCTTGTTGGCCTGCAGGCTGAAGGAAACGAAGTCGCCAAAGGCGCCGATGCGCTTGCCGTTCCAGGTCGAACCCAGCGCCTGGGCAGCGTCTTCCACCACGCGCAGCTTGTGCTTGGCGGCAATGGCGTAGAGGCGATCCATATCCACCGGCAGACCCGACAGGTAGACCGGGATCACCGCCTTGGTGCGCGGTGTGATGGCGGCCTCCAGCTTGTCCAGATCGATGTTGCGAGTGATCGGGTCGATGTCGGCAAAGACCGGCGTGGCGCCGGTTTCCAGGATCACATTGGCCGTGGCCACCCAGGAGATCGGCGTCGTGATGACTTCGTCGCCCGGACCCACGCCGGCGATGCGCAGGGCGATTTCCATGGTGCAGGTGCCCGAATTGAAGGTGCGCACGATGCGTCCGCCCAGGTAGTCGGACAAGGCCTTTTCGAATGCCTGCACCTTGGGGCCGCTGGTGATCCAGCCCGAGCGCAGCACTTCGCCGACGGCGGCGATGGTAGGCTCATCGATGGTGGGTTTGGCAAAGGGGAGGAAAGGCAGGCTCATGTTGGATTCCGGTCAGACAATATTCGGGAAGGAGGCGGCTGGCGCAAGCGCGGCAGCCGCCCGGGCGCACCGGCAGGCCGGGCGCGGCAAGGCGCTATTGTAAATCAGCTTCGGGTCAGCAAGACCACGCCGACGATGATCACGCCGATGGCCAGGAGGCGCTGCAGCGAGACCGCTTCGCCCAGGAAGTACCAGGCGCCCACGGCATTGATGATGTAGCCCAGCGACAGCATGGGGTAGGCCACGGTCACGTCGACCCGCGACAGGCCGATGATCCAGACCACCACCGAGATCACGTAGCAGGACAGGCCGCCGATGATGGGCAGTTGCATGGCCAGTTTCAGCCCGGTCGAGAACCAGTTCTCGGCCGTCAGGTGGATCGCGCCCACGGCGTTGGTCCCGGCCTTGAGCAGCAACTGGGCCACGGCATTGAGGCAGATCCCGGCAATGAGGAAGCCAAAGGTGGTCAGGTTCATTTCGCCGCCTTCTTTTCTGCAGCGTCAGGCGCAGGGTCGTTGGCCACGATGACGCGGCGCGGGTCCTGGCCGATCAGGCGCATGGGCAGCTTGCGCTCCAGCAGTTGCTGGTAGATGGTGGGGTTGATGATGGCGATATCCTTCTTGCCGGCGGCGTGGTCGGCCACCCATTGCGCCACGAAGGCATCCACCGTCGGCAGCCACAGCTGCGGCTCCTGCTTCAGGCCAAAGGCCATCTCGTCGGCATGCTGCACCAGGGTCATGGTGCGGCGCAGGTAGAAGGGCAGCGACTGCTCATAGCGCCCCACCAGGTAGATCGGGGTTTCCGGCTTGAGCTCGGCCTGCAGCGCCGGCACATAGTCCACGCCAGCCGAATAGCGGCCCTGTGGTTCGTGGCCCAGGATCAGCAGTTGGCCCGCCAGGAAGGCCGTGGCCGCCAGTGCGGTGACGGCGCCGTCCTTGTTCTGGCGTGCCAGGCGGATGGCGGCGATGCCGCCGATGAAGAAGATCAGTGCGCCGGCATACAGGTAGGGCATGTGCGCCTGCACCAGCGGCAGCGAGTAGGCATCCTTGGCCAGTTCGGGCACGCGCGGGATGAAGGCCAGCGCCACTGCCGAGGGCAGCGCCACCAGCGAGCCAGCCCAGGCCAGGGCCTTGTGGTCGGCTTCTTCCAGGTAGCAGGCGATCAGCAGGGCCAGCGCCGGGAAGATCGGCAGCACGTAGGAGGGCAGCTTGGAGTCCGAGATGCTGAAGAACACGAAGATGAACACCGCCCACACCAGCAACAGCCGCTTGGGCTGGAAACGGCCGCCGTTCAGGCTGTTGTAGCCGGCGGTGTCGCGCTGTTCGCGGGTGCCTTTCCAGAGGCTCTGGAAGAACACGCCCAGCCAGGGAATGATGCCCAGCAGCAGGATGGGAATGAAGTAATACCACGGACCGGTGCGGCTATGGATCTTGGTGGTAAAGCGCTGGAAATGCTCGTGGATGAAGAAGAACTGCGGGAATTCCGGGTTGCGCAGCGACACTGCCACGAACCAGGGCGTGCAGATCGCAAAGAACAGCACCAGGCCCTTGACCAGATGCAGTCGCTTCCAGATCGCCCAATCACGCGCAAAGAAAGTGTAGAGCACCAGCACCGCACCCGGCAGGACGATGCCGATCAGCCCCTTGGAGAGCACGGCCAGCGCCATGCCGGCCCAGCACAGCAGCATCCAGTTGCGCTGGCTTTCGCGGGAGGCGCCGTCGCGCTGCGCCATGAGCAGGGCGCACAGGGCGATGGTCATCATGCCCGACAGGCCCATGTCCAGCGTATTGATGTGGCCCATGCCGGCCCAGAAGAAGCTGGAAGCCAGCACCAGCGCCGCATAGTAGCCCACCCGGGCGCTGAAGACGCGCTTGCCGGTGTAGGCCGCCAGGCCAATGCCCAGCAGGCCGCACAGGCCGGTCCACAGCCGCGCCTGCCATTCGCCCAGGCCGAACAGCTCGAAGGTGATGGCGTTCATCCAGGTCTGCAGCGGCGGCTTTTCGAAATACTTGATGCCGTTCAGGCGGGTGGTGATCCAGTCCTGCGTGGCCACCATTTCACGCGCCATCTCGGCGTAGCGCCCTTCATCGGTAGGGACCAGGACGCGTGCGCCCAGCATCCAGAACCAGACCAGCAGGAAGAGAATGAGGAGCGTCCAGACGAACGCCTTGGATTTGTACAGTTCGCGCATTGACAGCGGTTCCTTGTGCGGGTTCTTCGGTTTTTTGTCGCTGCAAAGAGCGGATCAGGCTTGGGGCGGGATGATCAGGGCCAGCGCCACCTTGCGGCCTTCGGCCATGAGGATGTTGTAGGTCCGGCAGGCAGCCTGGTTGTCCATGCATTCCACGCCGATGCGGCGCGCGGTCAGCACCGTGGTCAGCTTGGGGTGGACGAAGCGCTGGCGCTCGCCGGTGCCCAGGATCACCACGTCGGGCAGGGTGGCGTCGATCTGCGCGAAGTGCGCTGCGGTGAGCGCCTCGAAGCTGTCCACCGGCCAGGGGACCGGCTCGCTTTCGGGCAGCACCAGGAGGCTGTTGGTGAAGCGGATCGCATTGAGCTCGACCCCCTCTTCATCGTAGGCGGTGACGGTCTGGTATTGCTTGGTTTCGGTTGAATGGAGCTTCATCGCAGGATGGGCTGCAGCGCAGCCGTGGCCGGGTTACGTTGGAGGCGTGGCGAGGCGACGGCGCCGGGATGTCATTCCGACATGCATCGCAGCAACAGGGTCGTAAAGTGCAGCATTGTAGCCGTTTCCTACCCTGGCGCACGCCTATTTGATTGATAAAATGCTTAGCTTTGGGCAAAATGGCCGGTTCCCGGCTTGCCCTGCGGGCTGCGTCCGGGGCGGCTTTGCAGCGCTTGAGCCTGGTCTTGCTTGCGCCGCAGCACAACTGGTGCGCCATCAGCGACCATGGCAATGCGTCGTGATGGAGGCGATAGGCGCAAAAAGGTTCCTGGGGCTGGCCGACAATGGCGACCCGTCCGGGTCGTCTGACAATGAGTAGAAGTTGAGGAAGAGGAAGAGCTGTGCGACCGATTCAGAAATCCAAGAAACTGGCAGATGTGTGCTACGACATTCGGGGTCCCGTGCTGGAGAAGGCGCGCCAGATGGAGGAAGAGGGCCACAAGATCATCAAGCTCAACATCGGCAACCTGGCCGCCTTCGGCTTCGACGCGCCCGACGAGATCGTGCAGGACATGATCCGCAACATGGGCAACGCCTCCGGCTACACCGATTCCAAGGGCCTGTTCGCCCCGCGCAAGTCGGTCATGCATTACACCCAGCAGAAGAAGATCGAGGGCGTCACCATCGATGACATCTACCTGGGCAATGGCGCCTCCGAACTGATCGTCATGAGCGTGAACGCGCTGCTCAATACCGGTGACGAAGTGCTGGTCCCGTCACCCGACTATCCGCTGTGGACCGCCGCCGTGAGCCTGTCCGGCGGCACACCGGTGCATTATGTCTGCGATGAGCAGCAAGGCTGGCAGCCCGACATCGCCGACATCAAGAAGAAGATCACCCCCAACACCAAGGCCATCGTCGTCATCAACCCCAACAATCCCACCGGGGCGCTGTATTCGGTGGAGGTGTTGAAGGAGATCATTGAACTGGCGCGCCAGCACCAGCTGATCATCCTGGCCGACGAGATCTACGACAAGGTGCTCTACGACGGCAACACCCACACCTCGCTGGCCTCGCTGGCCGACGACGTGCTGTTCATCACCTTCAACGGCCTGTCCAAGAACTATCGTTCCTGCGGCTACCGCGCCGGCTGGATGGTGGTGTCGGGCGAGAAGAAGCATGCCCGCGACTACATCGAGGGCCTCAACATGCTGGCCTCGATGCGTCTGTGCGCCAATGCACCCGGCCAGTTCGCGATCCAGACCGCGCTGGGCGGCTACCAGAGCATCAACGATCTGGTCGGCCCGCAAGGCCGCCTGACCAAGCAACGCGACCTGGCCCACAAGCTGCTGACCGATATTCCGGGCGTGAGCTGCGTCAAGCCCAAGTCGGCGCTGTACATGTTCCCGCGCCTGGATCCGGAGATCTATCCGATCAAGGACGACCAGGAATTCGCCTACGAGCTGCTGGCCGAGGAAAAGGTGCTGATCGTCCAGGGCACGGGCTTCAACTGCCCCACGCCGGATCACTTCCGCGTGGTGTTCCTGCCCAATACCGACGACCTGACCGAGTCCATGGGCCGCATCGCGCATTTCCTGGAAGGCTATCGCCGCCGCCACGGCACGGCCTGACCGCTTCAGCTGTCCCCGTCACGCCCGCGCGGGCAGGTGTGGCGGTCATTTTTCACCAACCACGAAGACAATATGAAATCCATCAAAGTAGGTTTGCTCGGCATCGGCACCGTGGGTTCCGGTACTTTCAATGTTCTCAAGCGCAACCAAGAAGAGATTGCGCGCCGTGCTGGCCGAGGCATTGAAATTACCATGGTGGCCGATCTCAACACCGAGCGCGCCACCGAACTGACCAATGGAGAAGTCAAGGTTGTCAACGACGCCAACCTGGTGGTGAGCAATCCCGACATCGACATCGTCATCGAGCTGATCGGCGGCTATGGCATCGCCAAGGACCTGGTCATGAAGGCCATCGCCAACGGCAAGCACGTGGTCACGGCCAACAAGGCCCTGATCGCCACGCACGGCAACGAGATCTTCAAGGCGGCGCAGGAAAAGGGCGTCATGGTGGCCTTCGAGGCGGCCGTGGCCGGCGGCATCCCCATCATCAAGGCGCTGCGCGAAGGCCTGACCGCCAACCGCATCCAGTGGATCGCCGGCATCATCAACGGCACCACCAACTTCATCCTCTCCGAGATGCGCGACAAGGGCCTGGACTTCGACGTCGTGCTCAAGGAAGCCCAACGCCTGGGCTATGCGGAAGCCGACCCGACCTTCGACATCGAAGGCGTGGACGCGGCCCACAAGCTGACCATCATGGCCTCGATCGCCTTCGGCATCCCGGTGCAGTTCGACAAGGCCCACGTGGAAGGCATCACCAAGCTGCAGGCCAGCGACATCACCTATGCCGAGCAACTGGGCTACCGCATCAAGCTCTTGGGCATCACCCGCCAGACCGCCAAGGGCATCGAGTTGCGCGTGCATCCCACGCTGATCCCGGCTGCGCGCCTGATCGCCAACGTCGAAGGCGCGATGAACGCCGTGGTGGTGCGCGGCGACGCCGTCGGCGAGACCCTGTACTACGGCAAGGGCGCCGGCTCCGAGCCGACCGCCTCGGCCGTCATCGCCGACCTGGTCGACATCACCCGCCTGGCTACCGCCGATCCGGGGCACCGCGTGCCTCACCTGGCCTTCCAGCCCAACGCCATGGCCGATACCCCGGTGCTGCCGATGTCGGAGGTCTCCACCAGCTACTACCTGCGCATGCGCGTGGCCGACCAGGCTGGCGTGCTGGCCGATGTCACCCGCATCCTGGCCGATTCGACCATCTCCATCGACGCCATGCTGCAGAAGGAGCCGGCCGAAGGTGAACAGCAGACCGACATCATCATGCTGACCCACCAGACCCAGGAAAAGAACATCGAGGCCGCCATCGCCAAGATCGAGGCGCTGACCACCGTGATGGGGACGGTCACCAAGATCCGCCTGGAAGAGCTGGCCTGAGTGAGTCTGCTTGCTGAACCATGTTCAGCAAGCTGCGTGGTAGCCAGATATGGATTGTTGCTGCCAGATTCCTGGCTTTCGACTTCCCTGGATGGGTATCAAGGAAAATCGCCGCTCCTGCATGACGCGGGCGGCGATTTTTTTCACTGGAGGGCGATCCGGTGAATTCCCGGATGAAAATCTGTCACCTCAGAATTGAGTCCAAGCCTCATCTCCCTCCATCTGACCAGCCATTGAGGTAGATCTGGGTGTCGTGGCTGCGGGAGAGATCTTGGCGGTGTTGCGAGGCGCCGCCGCCTTGGTGGCAAGCTTCTTGAGCGAAGGCTGCACGACGGGCTGCGCTTCGATGGATGCGCTGGAATGCACGGTTTCCCATGTCGAATTGAGCTTGAACACGGCGACGGCTTGCTCGAGCCGTCCGGCCTGCTCGCGCAAGGATTGCGAGGCAGCGGCGGCTTCTTCCACCAATGCCGCGTTCTGCTGAGTGGTCTCGTCCATCTGGGTGATCGCCTGATTGACCTGGCCGATACCGTCGCTTTGTTCGCTGCTGGCGGCGCTGATCTCACTGACCACATCCGTGACCCGCCTGACACTGGCGACCACTTCATCCATGGTCGTGCCGGCCTGTGCGACGAGCTTGCCGCCGTCCTCGACCTTGGTCACCGAATCATCAATGAGAAGCTTGATCTCTTTGGCCGCTGTGGCGGATCGTTGCGCCAGGGAGCGCACTTCAGAGGCAACCACCGCAAAGCCACGCCCCTGCTCGCCAGCACGGGCGGCCTCGACCGCGGCATTGAGCGCGAGAATATTGGTCTGGAAAGCGATTCCGTCAATCACGCTGATGATCTCCACCACCTTGCGTGCCGAATCATTGATGGCCTGCATGGTCGAGACGACTTGCCTGACGACATTGCCGCCCTCGCTGGCGATATCGGATGCGGAACAGGCGAGCTGATTGGCTTGCCGAGCATTATCCGCATTCTGTTTGACAGTCGAAGTGAGCTCTTCCATGGCCGAGGCCGTTTCTTCGAGGGACCCAGCCTGTGTTTCCGTACGGGCGGAAAGATCGAGGTTGCCAGAAGCAATCTCGCTTGAAGCAGTGGCGATGGCGCCTACGCTGGTGCGAACGTCGCCGACGATATTGACCAGGCTGGTGTTCATCTCGCCGATGGCGCTCATCAACTGCCCGATTTCATCCTTCGACGTAGCATTGATCTGCCGGGTCAGATCGCCTTGTGCAATGGACTTGGCGACATCAACGGCCAGGTTCAGCGAGGCCACGATTTTGCGGACAAGCAGCAGGCCGCTGATCGCCACGATCCCTCCAACCAGCAGCGCTACCCCGATGGCCAGGATATTGGCGGTCTTCATGGTCGCCGCAGCTGTCTCTCCCCCTTGCTTGCCGAGTGCCACGTTGAAATCCTTGTGGTCCTCGAATGCTTTGGTTGCCTTGTCTACCAAGCCTTGCTGCGACAACATGTACGCTTTGGCTTCATCGATCTTTCCGGATGCCGTCATCGCCATCGCAGCTTCCCTTGCTTTCTCATAATTTGAGAATTCTTGCCGGTCGCCTTCCAGCAACTTGCGATCCGCATCATTCGAAATATCTTCTTTTTCGTATTGGTCCAATGCTTCCAATACCTTCTTATGCCCTTTGATCATGTCCTGCTCGAAGCGGGCCCTCATTTGAGCGTCCGTGGTGCCCAGGTAGCGCCAAAGAGCAAGACGGACCGAGGCGAAGCTGCTTCTGGCTGCGTCCAGGACCAAGAGGCTGGGAACGGTATTGAGCGTTGAATAGCTGGCGTCGGTATTGACCTTGTCGAGCTGCTGAATGCTCAGGATGGTCAGCCCGAACAGGCCAAGCAAGGTAGTGAAGATCAGTGCATAGAGCTTTTTGGCGATAGTCATTGTGGGCCCCCCCAAGATGGACATCGATCGATACAGCGATGGGGGAAACAATATCACCAAATAAAACAAAAAACAGAAATATTTAATCAAATTGTTTAAATTGCGCAACTAAGCAAATTAATCAATTATGTGTTTGTATTTGATTTGAATGGATCTCTCGCCCAATAAAAATGCCGCTCAGTCTTAAGCTGAACGGCATTGGCTGCTGGGCGTGCCTGTCGTATCGGCGTTGGCAACGCCGAACAGTGATTATTTCTTCAGTTCGACGTTGCAGACCGCCTGCAGCATGGCGTCACCCACCGACATCGGCTTGGGCTTGGCGAATTCCATGCCCTTGAGCGCATCGGAGTGATCGCGCTTGTCGCCCTTGCCATCGTTCTCGGCGAAGATGATTTCACGCACCAGCTTCATGGTCCCGGCCTTGCAGTTGTATTGATGCAGGTCCTTGTAGGACTTCAGGGTGGGGAAGCTCTTGTCGCCGTTGTTGGGGCGGGCTTCCTTGAAGTTCCACAGCGACCAGGCTTCGCGGATGCCGCCGGACTCGACGATGGAATCGGTATCGATCAGCAGTTCAGCCTGGTCGGTGCCGCCCAGGGATTGCCAGTTCTCGGCGTGGGCCGGCAGGCTTGCCAGCACCGCGCCAAACAGGCCGGCCGTGGCCAGCAGGGTCTTGATCTTGATGTTCATGCCGTTTCCATCCTTGTTGAGTTTGAAGAGCGTCTTTGATGTAGCCTGCGTGCAAACATTCCCGGCCAGTAGAGAGACCGGGCGGCGCAGCAAGAAGTGGCGCAGCATAGCCCGGCCATGGCCGTGTTTCAAGCCTGGTAACGTTTTATTTCAGCTTGATGATCCACGGCAAGTGGCTGCCGGGGCAGCGCTGGGGCGGTTTTCGCCGCAAATCCCCGGCTGCGCTTTTGTGCTGCGCCCTCACACCGTATAATCGTGGACTTTCTTCCCACTTCACGCTCCAGCCGCCTACGGCGCTTCCTATCGACATGCAATACGTCTCCACCCGCGGTCACGCTGCAACACCTTCCTTCTCCGAAATCCTGCTGGGTGGCCTGGCCCCGGACGGTGGCCTGTACCTGCCGGCGCAGTATCCCCAGGTCAGGGGCGCCGAACTGGACCAGTGGCGCAAGCTGTCCTATGCCGACCTGGCCTTCGAGGTGCTGCGCAAGTTCGCCACCGACATCCCCGAAGCCGACCTCAAGGCGCTGGCGCACAAGACCTATACCGCCGACGTCTATCGCAACACCCGCGCCGGCGAACATGCGGCCGAGATCACGCCGCTGCGCACGCTGGAAGAGCAGGGCGGCAAGAAGCTGGTGCTGCAGAGCCTGTCCAACGGCCCCACGCTGGCCTTCAAGGACATGGCCATGCAACTGCTGGGCAACCTGTTTGAATATGCGCTGGCCAAGCAGGGCGCGGAATTGAACATCGTCGGCGCCACCTCCGGCGACACCGGCAGCGCCGCCGAATACGCCATGCGCGGCAAGAAGGGCATCCGCGTCTTCATGCTGTCGCCACACAAGAAGATGAGCGCCTTCCAGACCGCGCAGATGTTCAGCCTGCAAGACCCCAACATCTTCAACCTGGCCATCGAAGGCGTCTTCGATGACTGTCAGGACATCGTCAAGGCCATCTCCAACGACCTGGAGTACAAGGCCGCCAAGAAGATCGGCACTGTCAACTCGATCAACTGGGCGCGCGTGGTGGCCCAGGTGGTGTACTACTTCCGTGGCTACCTGGCCGCGACCACCAGCAACGAACAGAAGGTGTCCTTCACCGTCCCCTCGGGCAACTTCGGCAACATCTGCGCCGGCCACATCGCCCGCATGATGGGCCTGCCCATCGACAAGCTGGTGGTGGCCACCAACGAGAACGACGTGCTCGACGAATTCTTCCGCACCGGCATCTACCGCGTGCGCAAGTCGGCCGAGACCTATCACACCAGCAGCCCCAGCATGGACATCAGCAAGGCCTCCAACTTCGAGCGCTTCGTCTATGACCTGTTGGGCCGCGACAGCGCCCGCGTCAAGGACCTGTTCCACAAGGTCGAGACCGCAGGCGGCTTCGACCTGAGCGGCCAGGCCGGCTGCGACGGCAACGAATTCGCCAGCGTGATCCAGTATGGCTTTGCCTCGGGCCGGTCCACCCATGCCGACCGCCTGGAGACCATCCGCTTTGCTGAAAAGACCTACGGTATCACCGTCGATACCCACACCGCCGACGGTATCAAGGTGGCGCGCGAGCACCTCACCCCGGGCGTGACCATGATCGTGCTGGAAACGGCCTTGCCGGCCAAGTTCAACGAAACCATCCGCGAAGCTCTGGGCCGCGATGCCGACCGTCCGGCCGGTTTCGAGAACATCGAGGCGCTGCCCCAGCGCTTCGAAGTGATGCCGGCCGATGCGGCGCGGGTGAAGGCCTACGTGGCGCAACACACCGGCCTGTAAGCCGCACGGCTCAGCGTTCAACGCCGTCCGCGCCATTGGCCCGGGCGGCGTTTTTCATGCGGCGCGCAAGGGCGTCGATTGCATTAGAATGTCGGGTCGCTGTATCGACCAGAAAACAACGCTGACCCGTTGCCCGATCTTCTTCGTCAGGCCTGCCATGTCTTCCACGCCCAATTCCTCCGCCTCCACGTCTTCGGCCAAGCCGGCACGCGCGCCCATGCAAAGCGTCAGCCAGGCGCTGGAGACCCTGCTGTCTGCGGCCGTACCGGTCGCACAGCGCGAGCTCATCGACACCCTGGACGCCTGCGAGCGCGTGCTCGCCGAGCCGGTGACGGCGTCCATCGACGTGCCGGGGATGGACAATTCGCAGATGGATGGCTATGCCGTACGTGCCGCTGATTGCGCCTCGGGTCAAGCGCGCTTGCGCGTCTCCCAGCGCATCCCGGCCGGCCAAGTCGGCCAGCCGCTGGAGGCTGGCACGGCGGCCCGCATCTTCACCGGCGCCGTGATGCCGGCGGGCGCTGACGCCGTGGTCATGCAGGAAGCCTGCGAGGCCGATGGCGAGCATGTGGTGATTCGCCACGTGCCCGTAGCGGGCGAATGGGTGCGCACCATCGGCGAAGATATCCGCCAGGGCAGCACCATCCTCGCCGCCGGTACCCGCCTGCGCCCGCAGGAACTGGGGCTGGCCGCATCCATCGGCCAGGCGCAGCTGCAGGTGCTGCGTCGCGTGCGGGTGGCGGTCTTCTTCACCGGTGACGAGCTGACCATGCCGGGCCAGCCGTTGAAGCCGGGCGGCATCTACAATTCCAACCGCTTCCTGCTGCGCGGGCTGTTGCAGAAACTGGGTTGCCAGGTCAGCGACTTCGGCATCGTCCCGGACAGTCTGCAGGCCACCCGCGAGACCTTGCGCGAAGCCGCCCGCGAGCATGACCTCATCATCACCAGCGGTGGTGTCTCTGTGGGTGAGGAAGACCATGTGAAGCCGGCGGTAGAAGCGGAAGGCCGCATCGACATGTGGCAGATCGCCATGAAGCCCGGCAAGCCGCTGGCCTTTGGCCAGGTGCGGCGCGGGGAGGGGGCAGGTGAAGCCTTCTTCATGGGCTTGCCGGGCAATCCGGTCTCGTCCTTCGTTACTTTCCTGCTGTTTGTGCGACCCTTCCTGCTGCGCCTGCAAGGTTTGCCACGCGAGGCCGTGCTGCCGCAGGCGGTCGCCCTGCGCGCCGATTTCGACTGGCCCCGCGCCGACCGCCGCCAGGAATTCCTGCGCGTGCGTCGCAATGCGCAAGGCGGCCTGGACCTCTTCCCCAGCCAGGGTTCGGCGGTGCTGACCTCGACCGCCTGGGCCGATGGCCTGATCGACAATCCGCCAGGACAGACCATCGCCGCTGGCGACATGGTGCAGTTCCTGGCCTTCGATCACCTGCTGAACTGAACTCCTCAAGGACATCCCATGAAAATCGAACTGCGTTTCTTCGCCAGCGTGCGCGAAGCCCTCAAGACCTCGCAAGAGGTGATCGAGCTGCCGACCAGCGTCAAGACGGTTGGCGACGTGCGCGCCTTCCTGATGGGGCGGGGCGGCATCTGGGCCGAGGTGCTGGGGCCGGAAAAGAACCTGCGCATGGCCTACGACCACGAGATGACCGAGGCCGATACCGAAATCGCCGACGGGGGCGAAGTGGCCTTCTTCCCGCCCGTCACCGGTGGCTGAGATGAGCACCCGCCGCGATCCTGCCGCCGCTACGCTGGAGCATTACAGCAGCCATGCCGAAAGCTTTCGCGAGGGCACCTGGGATCATGACGTCAGCCAGAACATGGCGGCGCTGCTGCAAGCCCTGAGCGCTAGACCAGATACAGCCGGACAGGGACCGTTCACGATCCTCGACTTCGGCTGCGGTCCTGGACGCGACCTGATCGAATTCACCCGGCGCGGTCATGTGGCGGTGGGGCTGGACGGTACTGCCGAATTCGTCGAGATGGCGCGTGCGGCCAGTGGTTGCGAGGTCTTGCATCAGGATTTCCTGAGGCTGGAGCTGCCGTTGCAGCGCTTCGACGGCATTTTTGCCAATGCCTCCTTGTTCCATGTACCGTCAGCCGAGCTGCCGCGTGTATTGGGACAGTTGCGGGCCAGCCTCAAGCCCGGCGGCATCCTCTTCAGTTCCAATCCGCGAGGTGGCGATCTGGAGGGCTGGAGCGGTCCGCGCTATGGCGTCTGGCATAGCCTGGAAGGCTGGCGCCGTTACCTGGAGCCAGCAGGATTCATTGAATTGCGGCATTATTACCGCCCCGACGGTTTGCCGCGCGAGCAGCAGCCGTGGCTGGCCAGCGTCTGGCAAAAGACGGAAGACCCGCGCCCAGCGGGCTGAACCAAACATTCGGAAATCCGGATTCTTTGGGAGGAGACACGGCCTGCGCCAAACAGGCCGGCGGAGGGGGTGCACAAGACATCGTCCAATGAAGCGATGCGCATTCATCCACACCTGAAGAAGGAACCATCTTGATTTCGACTCATCTGGCCGCCTGGGCGGCCCAGGACACGCAGTTGCTGCTGGTGACGCTGGCCGCACTGGTCACCATCGTGGCGCTGATCAGTTTCCTGTCCATCGCACCTTTCCTCTCCATCCTCATCGGCACCTTCGTGGCCGGCATCGGCGCCGGCCTGCCGCTGGAAGATATCGCCAAGGCCTTCAGCAAGGGTGCCGGCAGCCTGCTCGGCGAAGCCGGCATCATCATCGCCCTGGGCGCCATGCTGGGTGCGCTCATGGCCGAATCCGGCGCGGCCGACCGTATCGTCAACACCCTGCTGCGCTATGCGCGCGGCAGCTTCATCCCCTGGATGATGGCGCTGGTGGCGCTGGTGGTGGGTCTGCCGCTGTTCTTCGAGGTCGGGCTGGTGATGATGGCGCCGATCATCTTCGTCATGGCGCGCCGCTCGGAACTGCCCATCATGCGCGTGGCTATTCCGGCGCTGGCTGGCATGACGACCCTGCACGCGCTGCTGCCGCCGCATCCGGGCCCGCTGATCGCCGTCTCTGCCTTGCATGCGGACCTGGGGACGACCATGTTGCTGGGCTTCATCGTGGCCATTCCTGCGGTGATCATCGCCGGTCCCCTGTATGGCAACTTCATCGCGCCGCGCCTGAATCTGGCCGAGCCAGACCAGATCGGCAAACTGTTCAGCGCCCGGGAAGGGCAGTCGCAACCCAGCTTCCTGGTGGCGCTGGTGACCATCCTGCTGCCGGTGGTGCTGATGCTGGGCCGCACCGTGGCGCGCATCTGGGTTACGCCCAAGACCGAGCTCTTCGAGATGCTCAATTTCTTTGGCGAACCCATCATCGCGCTGACCGTGACGGTGCTCTTCGCCGTGGTCGTGCTGGGCTGGGGCCAGGGCAGCAGCCGCTTCGAGGTCGGCGCGACGCTGCGCCGCGCCTTGCCGCCGATTGCCGGCCTGCTGCTGACCATCGGTGCGGGCGGCGGCTTGAAGCAGACCCTGCTGTCGGCTGGCATCAGCGACACCATCACCAAGATCGCTGATGGCACCCACATGCCGCTGATCCTGCTGGCCTGGATCATTGCCGTGGCGTTGCGCCAGGCCACCGGTTCGGCCACCGTCGCCACCACGGCGACTGCGGGCATCGTCGCGCCCCTGGTGGCGGGTTTGTCGGCCACGCACAATTCCTTGATGGCGCTGGCCATTGGGGCGGGTTCGGTGTTCTTCTGCCACGTCAATGACGCCGGCTTCTGGATGGTCAAGGAATACTTCGGGCTGAACCTGAAGCAGACGCTGGCCACCTGGTCGGTCATCCAGACCCTGGTCTCGGTGATCGGCCTGGGCATGACGCTGGTGCTGTGGGGGCTGCTGGTCTGATCCAGGCCAGCTCGCGGGCTGGCCTGCGCTGGTAGAATCTCAGCCTGCATTTCTTTTTCTGACCAGCCATGCCCGTCCGCGTCCAGACTGCCGATTTCGATCTTTCCACTGAAGTGGCGCAGTTGCGCCTGTCCAATCCGCGTGTCGGGGCGGTGGTCAGTTTCGTCGGGACCGTACGCGATCTCAACGAGGGTGCAGCGGTTTCCGAGATGGAGCTGGAACACTATCCGGCCATGACCGAACGCGCCCTGGAACAGATCGTCGAGCAGGCCAAGGCGCGCTGGCCCATCTTCGATGCGCTGGTGATCCATCGCGTCGGTCCCATGCTGCCGCGCGAGCAGATCGTGCTGGTGGCGGTGACCTCGCCTCATCGCGGCGAAGCCTTTGCGGCCTGCGAATTCATCATGGATTACCTCAAGACCCAGGCGCCGTTCTGGAAGAAAGAGCAGACGCCGCAAGGCGAGCGCTGGGTCGACGCCCGCGAGAGCGACGACACGGCGCTGGCCAAGTGGTCACAATAAGTCGCGGCCGCCCGGGACGCTGATCGGGCGCACCGCCATCAACGGCACACAGGGGGAGCTCGTCTTGCCATTCACTTTCCGTTTTCCCCGCATCCCGGGTTTGCCCACCACGGCCACGGCGCCGTTCTGTCCTTCCGAAGTCGCCGGCACGGTCCAGGTGCCGCGTGGCGCTTCGGTCTGGCAGAAGCTGCGCATCTATGTCGGCCCGGGCTTGCTGGTCTCGATCGGCTACATGGACCCCGGCAACTGGGCCACCTCCATCCAGGCCGGTTCGCAGTTCGGTTACCAACTGCTCTTCGTGGTGATGCTCTCCAGCCTGGCGGCCATCGTGCTGCAATGCCTGTGCGCACGACTGGGCATCGCTACCGGCAAGGACCTGGCGGTGCATTCGCGCGAGCACTATCCGCCGGCGGTGGGCAAGGGCATGTGGGTGCTGGCCGAGCTCTCCATCATCGCCTGCGACCTGGCCGAGGTGCTGGGCTGTGCGCTGGCCTTCAATCTGCTGCTGGGCGTGTCGCTGCCGGTGGGGGTGTTGCTGACCGCGCTGGATACCTTGATCGTGCTGGGCCTGAAGGGCCGGGGATTCCGGCAGGTCGAGGCCATCATCCTGGGACTGGTCATCACCATCGCCGCCTGTCTGCTGGCGCAACTGGCCTTCGTCAAGGCGGACTGGCACGAGGTGATGCAGGGCTTCGTCCCCTCGCTGCAGGCCATCTCCAGCCGTGAACCGCTGTACCTGGCCATCGGCATCATCGGCGCTACCGTGATGCCGCACAACCTCTACCTGCATTCCTCCATCGTCCAGACCCGCAGCGTGCAGCGCGATCCGGCGTCGCTGCTGGAGGCGGTGCGCTATACGCGGGTCGATACCACGGTGTCGCTCTTGATCGCCATGGTCATCAACGCCACCATCCTGATCCTGGCGGCCTCGGCCTTCCACAAGAGCGGCAATACCCAGGTGGCCGAGCTGGATGAGGCCTACCACCTGCTGGACCCCATCACCGGGTCGGCCATGGCGGCCATCCTCTTTGGCGTGGGTCTGTTTGCGTCGGGGCAGAGTTCGACCTTCACCGGCACCATTGCCGGACAGGTCATCATGGAAGGCTTTCTCAAGCTGAAGATTCCCTGCTGGCAGCGCCGCCTCATCACCCGTGCACTCGCTTTGGTGCCGGCGCTGATCGGCGTGCTCACGCTGGGGCCGCATTCGGTGGGCAAGCTGCTGGTGGCCAGCCAGGTGGTGCTGTCGCTGCAGTTGCCCTTTGCCATGTATCCGCTGATCCGCCTCACCAGCCGCCGCGATCTGATGGGCGACCTGGTCAACCGCTGGTGGGTGAGCGCATTGGCCTGGCTGCTTTTCGTGACCATTTCGGCGGCCAATGTGTGGCTGGTCTGGCAGGTGTTTGCAGACTAGTGCTTGTATTACTTTCACATCAAACTATCATTATTGATCTAGTTTTTCCTGGTAATAATGATAGTTTAGTGTGTATATGAGGATATCCTGCATGGCCGTTGACCGACCTGTGTTGGACTATGGCCGCAGCCTGGGTATCGAATCCAACTTCCTTGACCCGCTGGCGGCCACCGTGGCGCAGGTACGGGCACAACTCGAGGCGCTCTGAATGGACAAACGCTTCAAGCCCCTGAGCGCCATTGAGCAAATGGAAGAGCGGCGCGCGCTCTTCGATGAACTGGCGGCTGATCCGACCCTGCCGGTGCCTGCGGTGATTCGCAAGATCCGCACCACCTTGCGGCTGACCATCGCCGAATATGCCAAATTGTGCGGCGTGTCTGCCCGTACACTGCAAGACATCGAGCGAGGCGAGTCCAGTCCCACCCTGGCGACCGCCGACAAGCTGCTCAAGCCGGTGGGCATGAGCGTCGGCGCAGTGATACGCAAGCGCCCATGAACAAGGCGACCTGCTGCCAGGTCGCCTCCTTTCTCCCCTCTTTTCTTCAGACCATCAGTTCTTGGCCACGGCCTGTTGCTTGCCGCTACCCGGTTCCAATACCACCGTGCAAGTCAGCCCCGAGGCCAGCAGCACGTTCTCCGGCACCTTGTCGAGCTGGATGCGCACCGGGATGCGCTGGGCCAGCCGCACCCAGTTGAAGGTCGGGTTCACGTCAGCAGTCAACTCGCGGCTTTGCGGATTGTCGCGGTCGTAGATGCCGCGGGCGATGCTGTCCACGTGGCCTTCCATGGAAGCGCCGTTGATCAGCTGGATCCTGGCCCGGTCACCGATGGACAAGAGCGGCAGCTTGGTTTCTTCGAAGTAGGCATAGACCCAGAAGGAATGGCTGTCGATCACGGCGATCTTGGCCGCGCCGGCCGCCGCATAGTCGCCGCGGCGCACGTTCAGGTTGGTGATGTAGCCATCCACCGGCGAGAAGACCTTGGTGCGCTCCAGGTTCAGCCTGGCGGTATCGCGCTGCGACAGGGCGGCCTGGTATTGCGCCTGGGCGCCTTGCAGCTGGGCCTGGGCGGCTTCCAACTGGGCTTGCGAGGCGGTGACCTGGCTGCCGGCGTCTTCACGGGCTTCGCGCGAGACCACCAGGGCATCGACGTCGGCACGGCGGCGGGCCTGGGCGCGGCGCATGTTCAGGTCGGCGCGACGCGCTTCCACTTCAGCGCGGCGCACGTCCAGCTCGGCCTTGCGGGCGGTGACGGCGGCTTCTGCCTGCTGCAGCGCCAGCGTGTAGCGGGCCGGGTCGATTTCCATGAGCAGGTCGCCTTTCTTGACCAACTGGTTGTCGCGCACCGGCAGGGCTACGACCTGGCCGGAAACGTCGGGGGCGATATTGACCACTTCGGCGCGCACGCGGCCGTCGCGGGTCCAGGGCGAATGCATGTAGTGCTGCCACAGGCTCCAGGCCAGCAGGATGGCCAGCAGGAAGATGGCCGTGGTGATGAGAACGCGGAAGATCGATTTGACCGACATGATGAACTACTCCTGAATGTTGCTTTATCTTTTCGTAAGGGATGGGCGCGGAAGGAACCAGCAGGCTAGCGATACACCGCCAGCCCCAGCAAGGCCGCCAGGCAGACGAACAGGCTCACCCTGAACAGCGCCGGGTGCCAGGTCAGCTCATAGAAGCCCAGGCGCACCAGCACCCGGTCTGCCAGCATGGCCAGCACGGCGGCCACCACCGCCAGCAGCAGGACGGTCGGAATATAGGCGTCGAAGAAGGAAATCTCACGTGGCATGGCGCTCTCCCGTTGTGTTGTTCGTAGCCCCCGCGCGCATGGTGTGCAGCGGCGATTGTTCATCGAGCAGGGCGGTACGGATGAAATGCAGATAGCTCAAGGTGCGTTGCAGGCGATGGCGTTCGCTGCGTTCGCGGTAATGCGGACCGATGGCGGTCTGGACCTCGGCGATGGTGGCGTCATTGGCCGCCAGAGCGCTGGCCAGGGTCGCCGCCGAGGGCTGCGCGAACAGCGCCGGGATGGCTTCACGCAGGCGGTTCAGGGCGGCATAGGCGGAGGCTGGCAGCAGGTCCGGTGTTTCGGTGCGGATGCCATGCAGCTCGTTGCGCAGCTCGATGATGGCGTGGCCCACTTCCAGCGTGGCGAACATCCAGCCCAGCGCCTTCTGGCGCAGCAGCGGGCGGCTGGTGGTGAACATGGTGATCTGGTGCATCAGATCACCATGTTCA